>ENA-UOWG01000196-UOWG01000196.1-activated-sludge-metagenome-genome-assembly--contig:-NODE-196-length-93069-cov-10.860279_pt1 | contig 93069 bp, 66 predicted proteins | sample MGYA00238147_ERZ761563 | MGnify/ENA primary metagenome ERZ761563 (study PRJEB28884, sample SAMN05720216) | anaerobic digester metagenome | isolation source: active sludge of municipal...
CGAGTATCGCAGGGGATACACTCCCTCCCTTGCGCCTCGCATCGGGCCCGGCGGCACTCCCGCCAAAATCGGAAGTAATTTTTGCACAGACCCCAAGGATCAAAGCCTGAGCGAGACCTGAGGCTGGGACCGGGCGGAAGGGGTTTGACTTACCAAATCGTGTGGCCGCGCAGCCAGGCCTGGCATGCATTGTCCAGGCGCCGCAGCTCCTGTGCCAGACGGTTCAGATCGACTGTCCAGTGCCGGAAGCCGAACCGAAGGGAGTCGGGGTCGATGCGCCGCTGGAAGACGTCGGGGCTGGATCCGGCCAACGCGCCTTGGGGCATGACGGACAACTCGACGTAATGGGGGCTTTGGAGATTCTGGACCCACTCCTCGTAGGTTTCATCGGATCGATCGAGCAGCTCGCGCAGCGCAGGCGCCAGCAGGGGGCTGGCGGCCGGGACGGCGAGTTCGCGCCGGAGGAACTCGCCGCGCTCGGCGGAGGCCGCGCGGGCGGGGAGGAGGAAGCGCGCAATCTGTCCGGAATGCAGCAGCACCGCGTGGGCGCACACGAAGATCCAGTCCTGGTCGGCCTCGTTGAGCGCGCTCCGCAACCGCGCAAAGGCCGCCAGCGCGAAGCGGCATTCCTGGCGCACGGTGTCCACCAGCTTATAGGCGTAAGTCGGATTCATGCTGCGCGACATAATAGCATCTGGCGATTCCAGTTTCCACAGTTTCCAGCCCGCGGAATGAAAGCGCGGGTCCGCGGACAGAATCATAACCGGTTCGGCTTGAGGTTGACCTCCTGCACTATCCATGGCGGCAGAGGGCTGCCGCACTCGTGCGCGGGTGCGAGGGTGCATCCGAAGCAGTGTGATGCCAATGCGTTCGGCATTTATAATCCCGGCAGTGGATTGTAGTGGACGATGGACAGGGTCTGGGAAAGATTGCGGCATGACAAGAACCACGATCCGAATCCAGGAAGAGTCGGCTGTGACGCCGATCTGTCCCCATTGCGGCAAGGAAATCCGCGAGATCGCCGCGCGCCGTGTGGAATCGGTGTTCGGGGTTCGTTTCCTGTATTACTGCTGCGACTGCCGAAAGGTTCTGGGCGTATCCCATCGGAAGGGTTTCTGGATGGGGTGATGCCGAAACTGCGGCCCTGAGAATGACCCGGCGCCGCCCCGCCCCTGCGGGCTGGGGGCCTTGCGCGCGCTGGTTTTGCACAGACCCTAATTCTGGCATTCGAGCCAGCGTTTGATGCCGAGGACGTATTTCGAGAATCGGACCATGCGGAACGGGAGGGCGTTGGCGATGGCGGCGGCCGTGGCGGCGTGTTCGGGGCTGAACTTCAATTCGATGACCGGCGAGCCGTTGCCAGAAGGCAGGCCCACGATGGATCCCGTGGATGGGCGAACGCCGAAGAAGAGCAGGCGGGTGTCCACGGTGAGGCGGAAGCGGCCGTCGGCGCTCAGGAAATAATGGCGTTCGTAGCGGTTGACCAGCGCGGGTTCGAGATGGCGCAGTTCGGCGCGCAGCAGCGAAGGCAGCGAAGCGCCGTCCAAGGCGGCATCGACTGTTTTCGTCGGCAGGGCGCCATCGAGAGGGAGCGGGGGCAAGGGATGGGATTCCTTGCCGCTGACGTGTCCGGACTTGAGTTTACGTTCGAGGACGGGGATCTCGATGGCGCCGTTCTCGATGCCGTACCAGCGGATCCGGGTTTTGAGCCGGCGGGCGGCGCCATGGACGTGATCGAGGTAATCGCGCAGGGCAGGCGAGTCGAGGTAGACATTGTTCACCTGGCGCGCGGGGTAGGCGCTGCGGAACAGGGCGGGATGCAGGCGGATCAACGCCAGCGTTTCGTCCAGGGACAATCCCTGGGCGATGAACTTCCGCTCGCAACGGGGGCGGGGCAGGGGAGCGCTCATGCCGGTTCAGGCGGCGAGTCCGCGGTCATCCAGGCAGCTGACTTGGACTTGGGGATTGAGGTTGCGGAGCTGGCTCGAGAAGGTTTCGAGCCGGCTGACGTCCCGGAAATCCACCAGGAATGCCGCCTCGATGCGGTCGGGGGTCTCATCGAACCGTTTCAAGCGGGCCTGGGCGCCGGCTTCGGCCAAGGCGTCGAGGATCTGGCGGGGGCTGAGTTTTGCCGGAGACGGGCTGGTGACGGTGAGGAAGAAGTTGGGCTGATCGGGTGCGCGGTGGATCAGGCTGCGCAGCGCGATCAGAACAAGGATGATGGTCAGGGCGACGATGGTGACCAGGGCTTGGCCGGCGCCCAGTCCCAGACCGATGCTGATCGCCAGGAACAGAAAGGCCAGCTCTTCCGGTTCCTTGATCGCGGCGCGGAACCGGACGATGGAGAGCGCGCCAACCAGTCCCAGGGAGAGCGCCAGCGACGACTTGACGATGCTGATGATGAGCGTGGTGGTGACCGCCAGCAGAAGGAAGTTCCGGGCAAATAGCCGGCGGTTCGAGAGGGATTGGCCAAAATGGATGTAGGCTTGTCCGAGGAGCAATCCAAGGACGGCCGCCAGGCAGAGGCTCAGGACGAATCCGGGAATCGAGGCGTTGGCGGTGGGGTTCAGGAACAGCTCGCGAATCGAGGCAGGCAGTTGCATAAGGAGTCGCAGGTGGTTAGGAGTTCAAGTGGTTGGTTGAGGTTGGCTGAGGATCGGATGGGAAAGGATTACTGGTTGGGCTGGCCGGGCGTGGGGCTCATCTCGAGCCACAGATCGGCGTTGTCCGGGGATCGGCCCCAGGAGCGATCAGTGGCCTGCGGGCCGAACTCGACCGCGTCCAGGACGGCGTTGAATCGCTCGTCGGTGTCGGTGAGGTAGACTTGCTCGCCGCCAGCGGACAATTTGAAGCTGGCGTGGAGACCGGGCATATCGGATCCGTCTTCGTCGGCCCAGACGATCAGGCAGCCGTTGGCGGGGAGGATCGAGCCGGCGGGGAAAGCCCATTTGCGGGGATTGTTGGGATCGTCGCTGAGGTGGCAGCCGGCGAGGTCCAGATCCTGGTCGGTCAGATTGCGCAGCTCGATCCAGTCGTCGTACTGGCCCTGAGGATCGGCGATGCACGCGGCGTTGTCGGCCATGAGCTCGTTGATGATCACGGGGGATTGGTCGGCGGTCTGGATGGCGACGCGGTAGCTGTGGGTGTCTTCCTCGGCGCCAGCGGGTGAGAACGCGGCGGCCAGGCTGGCATTGGCGGAGCGGGCCTCGATGTAGTATCGGACCTTGGCGCCCGCGGGGTAATGGGTGGTGGCGGCGCCGAACCGCCCATCATTGGCCGCCCCGTCGCCATGCGCGCCATCGTCGAACATCTGAACGGCGGCAAAACGGCCGCAGGACTTGCCGCGGTGGTAGAGCCAGACCGAGCTGATGCCGTTGGCGCCGTTGGCCTGGATCTGGGCCGTCACGAACGGAACCTGATCCGCAAAAGGGAGCGGATCGGGATCGTATGCGGCCGCGATCACCGGCGCCAGAGGCCGGAGTTCGGCGTGATTGGTGAGGTAGCGGTAGCGGTTGGTGACAAAGCTCTTCAGCGAATTCAGGTCCGTCGTGTAGGTGGACATCGATGAGTAGCCTTTTTTCGGATCGGCGGTGATGGCGGCCAGGCTGACGGCCGAGTATTGGCTGATCAGAGCCGTCATCCGGGTCGGATTGAAATTCTCCTGGAGCACGACGCGCATGTGAGCCAGGTAACGCTGTTTGAGTTCGGGGATCGACAGCATGCGGTAGAGAATCGGGCGGGTGGTGGAGGTGGCGCCCTGCAGGGGGGATAGCGAGGAATCGCCGGCGACGAAGGCCTCGTTGCCGTCGTGTTCGACGGGGTGGATCCGGCCGCTTTCCGGCTCGTAGTAGAACATGTAATCGGCGCCTTTGTTCCAGTAGCTGTCGTCGTCGGCAAAAATGTTCTCGAGCGCGAGGAACCACAGCCAGCGGTCCACGGCGAAGTAATCTTCGAGCCGGTCGCGGAGCTGGGCGGATGCCGTGTTGTTGAGTACGTAGATGGCCTGGACGAGGCGGGGCCAGGCGTTGGTGTGATCGTCGGATTTCAGCTCGTAATATTTCTGATAGCTGGCCACGTTGGTGTTGCCGAGGTAGCCGAACGCCGAGGCGCCAGTCTGGCCTCCGCCGGGTCCGCCGCCTCCACCGGCCATGTTGGGCGCCCGCCAGCGGTCGCCGTCGCTGCTGGGGCAGTACTCCTTCATGAGCCGTCCGTCCTGCTGTTGGACCATGGAATAGACACCCCAGTTGGCATTGTTGATGTACAACTGGACGAGGCATCCGGCCGGGCAGATGGTGTATTGGCGCATGATGTTGAAGTAAAGCGACTCGCGCATGATCGTCTCGTCCATGTACGCATTGTTCAGATTGATCGTGTCATAGCCCATCAGGTCGGCGTCCGAAACCCGATAGTCGATCTCGAGGTTGATCGACTTTTTCGCGGGCGCGCCGCCGCCGCCCATGCCGGTATACGAAGTGTTGCCGCGATAGCGAGCGCCGACATTGGTCTGGATCGCGCCGTTGTCCATGGTGAGCCGAAGGCAATCGGCGTTGGAACCCGAGGTGCGCCCGTTGGCGAGGAGGGTTTGCCAGTTGGCCTGCGTGAACGTCAGGTTCATCGTGCGCAACAGGGTGGGATCGAACAATCCGGCGGTTCGGACCGCGCGATAGCAGACCATGGCGCCCTCGGGGATGCCCATGGACCGAACGGGGGGAGTGTCTCCGCCGGAGAGCAGGGTGCCCAACGCGGGCAGATCGATCCAGGCGCTGAGATCGGTCGAGCCTTGAAACCGCCAGTCGTCGTCCGCATCGCCTTGGACTTCGAGCGTCATGGCCGAGCCCCACATCCGCGCGATGAGCCGGCCGTCGTCCGCGCGGGCCGCGGCGAACAATTGGATTCCGCCCGGCAGAAGAGCCAGCAGCAGCAGCGTGTTTCTCTTCATATGATCAAGGTAAACACAGACCCTAAGAGCCGTTGCAATACGCCTTGCAGGGTGGACGCCAAACGTTGGGTATGGACGCATGTGCGTGTGAACCGCCGTTCCGGTGAGGGAGGCGCCCATGGGTGGCTCAATTCCCCGCTTTGTGCAACGAAGGAAGGTTGAGGAGATAGGCACGCCGCTGTTCGGCGAAGGCTTTCAGGCCGCCGCCGGAACGGCCGCCTCGGAATCCTGATTCAGCGGCTTTTCCGCCCTCGAGACCGCTCTGGAAGGCCTCGGTCGAATCGAGCTTGCGAATATCGGCCGCCACCGCCTCGGCGATCATCGAGTGCCATTGCGTGGCCAGTGGGCCGATCGTGCTCCAATCGAGCCATTTCTCGGCAATGTCGCGGACATACCCCAGATAACGCTGGCGCAGCTCCGGAACAGCCAGCAGCCGATATGCGAGCGTTTTGTTGGAATTGGTGGCAATGACAAGCGGATCAAGCTCAACCCCGCTCCCCATCGGCCCGCCCGGCCCAAAGCCGGGACCGCCCCCGCCCGGACCACCCCCGCGCGAGCCCGGGCCGAACCCCGGCGGCGCGAAGTCCGGCTGCGGCATCGCCCGGTTCAATCCATCGCGAAGTTGATCCGAATCGAGCGTGCCATTGTGATCGACATCCCACTCGGCGAACCGCAGGGCCAAAGCACTTCTGAGTTCGGATCGGGTCAGAGCGCCGTCCTTGTTGGCGTCCGCAGCCGTGAAAATGCCTGTTCCCAGCATTCGGCTCAGCATCATGGCGGGATTGAATCTGTCCCGGTTGCTGCCCGGCCGTCCGCCATCCCGCGGACTCCATCCTGTCCCGGCTGGAGCAAGAACCTCGCCGAACCGGGTCGTGAATTGTTCCTGGCTGAGCGGTTCGGATGGTTGGGCGCCAAGCTTGTCGAACCAGGCATCCGCTAAACGGGTGAACTCATCGAGGCTGAGCACTCGGTTGGTATCTCGGTCGGCTTGGGCAATGAATGATGGCCCAAGGAACACGCCCGGCCCACCCATGCCGCCGGGCGCGCCGAAACCGCCGAGTCCAGGAGGAGCGCCCATCCCGCCGGGGCCGCCGGGACCCGCAGGCCCGCCAAATCCGCTCGGGGCTTCCGGGTCGCCAGGATCCCCAAAACCGCCGAAACCATCCGGTCCAGGAAATCCGCCCATCCCGCCGGGGCCGCCGGGTCGACCCGGCCCTCCGGGACCGCCGGGGCCTCCGGGCCCGCCAGGGCCGCCGCCCATGCTGAATGTCTCGTTCACGTCGTACGGGATGATGTGAAATCGGCCTTCCGGATCCTGGTAGAGATTGTAGTCGCTGCTGCGAATCCAATAGCCGTCGTTGTTGACGAAGACATTGTCGAGCGCGAGGAATTGGAGCGCGCCATTGATATCGAGCAACGGCTCCAGGGCCGTCGCCAGCCGGCCGGGCGGGGATTGATCCAGAGTCTGGCACAGAAGGATCAGGCCCACCCACGATTTGGGATCGTTGCGGGATTTGATCTCGTACATGCGTTGGTAGGGCGCGACTTCATCGCCGAAATACGAGAGGTTGGCGTTCCCCCCGGGCCCGCCCGGCACGTTCCAGCGCCCGCCTTTGGCGGTGTGGAACCATTCTCGAACGAAATCCTGATTGAACTGCTGGTAATTGACGTATACGCCCCAATCCTCGCCGTTGATGACGAGGCGAACGAGGTTGGCCTGGGGGCAGGGCACGTAATGGCGGGCGATGTGGCAGAAAAGCACCGTGTGCAGAAAGGTCGGGTCCTCATGCGAGTTGAGCAGGTTCAGCGTGCGATAGCCATGCAGGCGCTGGCTCGAGTGAACATAATCCATGGCCAGGTTCAGCGACCGTTTCTGGCCGGTCCCGACCATCGAATACGACGACATCCCGCGAAAGCGAACGCCCACCTCCGGATACGAACGGCCGTCGACCGTCAGCTTCGCCGGAACATCCACTCCGGCATCATGGAACTCCTCGAGCTCCTTCTCCCAATCGCTGGCTTCGAACTCGAGAAAAAGCGTCCGAAACACATTCACATCATACAGCGGGGCGTCGGGAAACGACTTCACATCCGACGGAGCGAGCCGGAGTGCGGCCGGGGCGGACGCCTGGCTCGCGTCCGATCCGCCGAAACCGCGCCGACGCCCACCCGGGCCGCCCGGGCCGCCGAATCCGCCGGGACCCCCAAAGCGCCGATTGCCGCGTTGTTGGGAGAGAGACTGGCGGGCGGCATTTCGCTCATCGAGGTTGAGCCATCCGTCGCCATTCTGATCGAACTCCTTGAGCAGGCTTGCTGCCTGCGTTGTCGAGCGTCCGAATCCGCCAGGAGGCCCGCCCGGCCCCGGCCCGCCCGGACCGCCGAACCCGAACTCCTCGAATCCCGGACCTCCCGGCTCGCGGCCGAAAGGCGCCATGCCGGCTCGCTCGGCACGGGAGCCGCGATGGGCCGGAGACGAACTGTCTGGCGACCTGGCCGCAAGGAACAGGGCATAAACACAGGCCGCTGTCACCAAAATCAGCTCGAGGTGAAACACGTGCCGTTTCATAAATCCGGCGCGAATATACGAAAGACATCATTAAGCTGCGGTTAAGGATCTGTGCATGCAGAGAGGATTCTTAATCGCAACTTAATCCGATTTCTGCCAGGATCCACGAGGTGCAACGGAATGGACGCGCGGACGCGCAGGCCCCGCGCTTCGAGCCAACCATCGATTGAACATGCGCATCCTGGTCGTCGAAGACGAGCCTCATCTCCTGCGCAGCCTGGCGAAGGCGCTGCGCGAGGAAGACTACGCAGTTGATACCGCGGCGGCGGGCGATGAAGGGCTGTTCAAGGTGGAGAGCTGCGATTACGACGCGGTGGTGCTGGACGTGATGCTGCCGGGCATGGACGGTTGGCAGCTCCTCGAACGGCTGCGGCGGAGCAAGCTGACGCCGGTGCTGATGCTGACGGCGCGGGATGCGATACGGGACCGGGTGCGGGGTTTGGACACGGGGGCGGACGATTACCTGGTGAAGCCGTTCGATTTGAGCGAGCTGCTGGCGCGGGTGCGGGCGTTGATCCGCCGGGGAGCGGGCAAGCCGTGTCCGCGGATCGAGCTGGGCGAGGTGGCGATCGATCTGCGCTCGCGCACCGTGACGCGGGCTGGGCAGCCGGTGTCGATGACCGCCCGGGAATACGCGATCCTCGAGTACTTGGCGTATCATCGCGGTGAGGTGGTGACGCGGACCGCTCTGTATGAGCATCTGATGGACGAGAGCGACGACACCCTCTCGAACCTGGTGGATGTCCACGTGTTCGGCATCCGGAAGAAGCTGGGGGCGGATCTGATCACGACGCGGCGCGGCCAGGGCTATTGCATTGGACCCTAACGAGCCATGTTCGCTAAATCCATCCGTTGGCGGATGCAGTTATGGCAGGCATTCCTGCTGGTGTGCATCTTGAGCGGGTTCGGGGTGACGGCCTTTCAGCTTCAACGAACGAACTGGTTGCGGCAGGTCGACGAGGAGCTGGAGCGACGGGTGGCGGTTCTGAGCGAGGATGTCCGGGGTCCAGGCCCCTTGCGGCCGCCCCAGGGGCGGAGCCCATTCGGGCCTGAGCCCGGATTCGATCGCAGGCATCCTTTCGAATCGGGGTTCGATGCGGGGCCGCCTTTGGAGCCCGGGCCGGGCTTCGGGCCGGGGCGGCGTCCGCGGCCCGAGCCCCGGGGGCCATGGATCCCGCCCGACGAATGGCCGGAGCCGAAGGATGTCCAGCTTTCAGAAAAGGCGCTGAGCCTGTTCGGTTCCGTGGAGCCGGGTGATTATTTTTATTCGATCTGGTCGCGGAGCGGGGTGTTGCTGAAGCGCTCGACGAACGCGCCGCCGGAGCTGGCATTGCCGGAGCGATCGGAGGGCGACACGCGGATCCTCGCTCGAATGCGGGAGTGGCATCGGGAGGCGTGGCACTTCACGGAAATGGGCGACTGCGTGCTGGCGGGGCGTTCGATCCGCGCTGATTTGGAGGGGATGCGGCGGCTGGCGGGATTGCTGGCGCTGGCGGGCGCGGGCGTGCTGGCGCTCGGTTTGGGAGGCGGGTGGCTGCTGGCCGGCCGAGCCCTTCGGCCGGTCGACGAAATCAGCGCCGCGGCCAGCCGGATCTCGGTGGGCAACCTGTCCGAGCGGATCAACATGGCCGAGACCGACAGCGAGCTGGGACGCCTGGCGGCGGTGCTGAACTCGACGTTCGCCCGGCTCGAGGCGGCCTTTGCGGCACAGCAGCAATTTGTGGCTGATGCGTCTCACGAGCTGCGCACGCCCGTTGCCGTGATGATAGCCGAGGCGCAGTCGACCCTGGCCCGCCCGCGCGCGGCGGGCGAGTACAGGGAAACGATCGAGACCTGCCTGGAGACGGCCCAGCAGATGCGGCATCTGACGGAGCAGCTTCTGCAGCTGGCGCGTTTCGACGCCGGGCAGGAGCTCCTGCAGCGCGAGCCGTTCGATCTGGCCGAAGCCGTCCAGACGGCCGTGGACCGGGTGCGGCCTTTGGCCAGCGAGCGCGGCATCGCCATTCAATGCGACCTGGAACGGTCGCGAGCTCGAGGCGACACCGAGCGCATCCTGCAAGTGGCGGTCAACCTCCTCAGCAACGCCATCCGGTTCAATCGCGAGGGCGGTGCCATCCGTGTTCGCTGCTCCGTCGAGAACGGGGCCGCGGTTTTCTCCGTAGCCGACACGGGCATTGGGATTGCGGAGGCCGACCTCGGGCATATTTTCGAGCGGTTTTACCGTGCCGACGAGGCGCGGGCGGGGGCCGGCGGGGGGACAGGGCTCGGCCTGGCCATATCCCAGGCGATCGTGGCCGCCCACGGGGGCAGCATCGCTGTCACGAGCCGCGCGGGTGAGGGCACAGAGTTTGTCGTGCGGTTGCCCGCCGGAGCGCCTGCGGCGCCGCAATCCGGAGCGCCGGATCAGGCATAGCGCTCCGCCGCACGAGCGCCGGATCAGGCCCTGCCTGCGCCGCCGCGGCGGGCAGGCAGCCCGGCAACCCCGGTGGCGGACGCTTGGTCTACACCAATTTCCAGCCGTTGTGGTAAGGCTTTCGGATCAGGCGATCGGCTTCGGGGCAGCGGACGGCGCGGAGGTTGGCGGGATCCCATTCGAGCTTGCGGCCCAGGCGATAGGCGATGTTGCCGAGGTGGTTGGCGATCGTGAGCTTGGCGGCATAATCGAAGCTCGATCCGGTGGACGAGCCGGTTTTGCAGGCGCGGATCCACTCCTCGAAATGGCCGGGCGACGGGGGAATGAAGGGCGCAGGCGGGGCGAAATCCTTGAAGCGATCCTCGGGCAAAAGGACGTGCTTGTTGTAGTCGGAGAGAAGCATGCCGCGGTCGCCGACGAACAGGATGGCCATGCCCCAGGGAGGGATCTTGCCCTGAGTGAACTGCGGGGGCTTGGGCGTTCCCTGGTACCAGGTGACCGTGACGGGCGGCATATCGCCCCGAGGGCCATACGTGTAGCGGGCGAGCATGGATGCCGGGGCGATCTCGGCGTGGGGCGGCGGGCCTTCGGACTCGATCGTCAGCGGGTGCTCGAGCTTGAGCGCCCAGAAGGGGAGATCGATGAGGTGGCTGCCCATGTCGGACATGGTGCCGCTGCCGAAATCCCACCAGCGGTACCAGCGCGGGCCGGGCCAATAGACCTCGTGGAACGGCCGCTGGGGCGCGGGGCCCAGGAACAGATCCCAGCGCAGCCCGGCGGGGATGGGAGAGGAGCCGGCCGGACGCTTCTGGGTGCTGAGGATGTCCTTGTTGGCCTGGGCCTCGGCGGGCGTCTGCCAGCCCCACGCGCGGGAGACCCACACATGCGCCTCGCGGACGGGGCCGATGGCGCCGGTCTGGATCAGCTCGACGACGCGGCGATAGTTGGCGGTGGCGTGGATCTGCGTGCCCATTTGCGTGGCGACCTTGGCCTTCGCAGCGGCATCGGCGATCACCCGGGCCTCGAGAATGGAATGGGTGAGCGGCTTCTCGCAGTAGACATGTTTGCGCTGCTGAAGCGCGCCCAGCGTGGCGAAGGCATGGGTGTGCTCGGCAGTGCTAACCGTGACCGCATCGAGATCCCGGGCTTCGTCGAGCAGCTTCCGGAGATCCACATAGCGCCGCGCCTTGGGGTGCCGCTGGCCGGCCTGGTTGAGGCGGTCCTCGGCGACGTCGCAGAGCGCAACGATGTTCTCGCCGGCCAATGCCTGGAGCGCGGCGCCGCCGCGGCCGCCGGCGCCAATGATGCCCACATTGAGCTTGTTGTTGAGGTTCTGGCCGCGGAGGCAGGCGGGCGCGGCGGCGGCTGCCAGTGCGGTGGCGCGCAGAAACTGACGGCGGCCCATCCGCAGGCGCAGAGATCCGGACGATGCGATCGAGTTCATGGATCATGCCTACCGCCTCGCCCGGCAATGGACAAGAAGAAAGAGGCGGCGGCGCGTTCGAGGGTGCAGGAAAAAATTCTTCGGCGCTTGGTGCGTCTGGTCGCAGTTGGGCGATTTTATCTTCTCCCTCGCCTCCATGGCAATGGAGGAGAGGGACGGGGAGAGGAGGTCAATCGGGTCTGGATCCCCTGAGCCCTTTCACCGCTCGAGCCTCGCGGGGGGAGGGGAAATGCAGCCGGCCGATCGGTTGACACCGGCCGAAGGGGTTGCATACTGGACCCGCCACATGAAATGGACGCATGCGATCTGGGTGTCGGCTGCCGCCGGCCTGGCGGGCATGGCAGGAATGCCGCTCGCAAGCGAGGAGGTGGCCCAGCCCGCCCCGGGCATCATCCGGCCGAGCGCCGACGGGACCCATTTCGTCGATACGGCCTCCGGCGCGCAATTCGTGGCGTGGGGGTTCAACTACGATCATGATGCGGCCGGGCGCCTGATCGAGGATTACTGGGAGGCGGAATGGGCGGCGGTCGAGGAGGATTTCCGCGAGATGAGCGCCCTGGGCGCGAACCTGGTGCGGATCCATCTGCAGACAGGGAAGTTCATGCTCGAGACGGATGCGCCGAATCCGGCGGCGCTCAAGCAGTTGGGGCGGCTGATCCGGCTGGCGGAGCAGACGGGCCTGCGATTGGATCTGACGGGGCTGGGCTGCTATCATCGGCGCGATGTTCCGGCGTGGTATGACCGGCTGGACGAGAAAGGCCGGTGGGATGTGCAGGCGCGGTTTTGGGAGGCTGTGGCGCAGGCGGGCGCGGGAAGCGCCGCCGTGTTCGCCTACGACCTGATGAACGAGCCGATCCTCCCAGGGGCGGGCAAGAAGGAGAGCGAGTGGCTGACGGGCGAGCTGGGCGGCAAGCATTTCGTGCAGCGGCTGACGCTGGACCTGGCAGGGCGGCCTCAAGAGGCCGTCGCCAAGGCGTGGGTCGATCGCATGGCAAGCGCGATCCGCAAGCACGACCCGAGACATATGATCACCGTGGGGGTGATTCCGTGGGTTTACGTGTTCCCGAAGGCGAAGCCGCTCTTCTACTCGCCCGAGGTGAGCCGCAGCCTCGATTTCGCGAGCGTGCATTTCTATCCGGAGCGCGGGGACGCCGAGGGCGCCCTGCGGGCCCTGGCGGCCTACGACATCGGAAAGCCGCTGGTGATCGAGGAGATGTTCCCGCTCAAGTGCAGCCTCGAGGACATGAATGCCTTCATCGATGGATCCCGGCCGCGGGCGGACGGGTGGATCACGTTCTACTGGGGCAGGACCATCGAGGAATATCGCGCGCCCGGGGCGGGGATCGCCGAGGCGGTCATCGGCGCCTGGCTGGACTATTTCCAGAAAAAGACCGAGAATATCCTCGGGCGCGGCCGCCCGTGACACGCATGAACATCACAGCCGGCCAACAGACCGAGATGAGCGAGCGGGAGGTCCTTTTGCGATTGCTGAGCCGGGCGAGCCGCCGATTGCGCTGGCGGTCCGCCTGGGGCGGGGCCGGCCGCGGGCTGCTGGGAGGCGGCGCGGTCTGGCTGGCGGTTGTGGGGCTGTCCAAGCTGCTGCCGGTGAGCGACGGCGCGGTGGCAATCGCCGGCGCGGCTGCGTTGCTGGCAATCCCCGGTGCGGCGATCACGGCCGCCCTCCGGAAGCCGAGCCGCCTCGAGACGGCGCGGTGGCTGGACCGCAGGATTCAACTTCAGGAGCGCCTCAGCGCCGCGGTCGAGCTGGGGGAGCATCCGCAGGCCGGAGGCTGGGCCGGGCTGGTGGAGATCGATGCAGCCGCGCATGTTCGCGACGTGCAGCTCGACCGTGTCATTCCGTATCGGCTCAGCCCGGCGTTCCGATGGAGCCTGGCAGTATTGGCGTTGGGATTCGGGCTGGGGTTCGTTCCGGAGCATCGGTCGGCGGAGTACCGGCGGCGGATGGCGGACGAAGCGATCATCCAGAGCACAGGCCGGCGGCTGGTCGAGCTGACGCGCTATACATTGAACGAGAGTCCGGAGCTGCGGCCGGCTGGCCGCGAGGCGCTCGAGCGCGTCGAGGCTCTGGGCGAGGAATGGGGGCAGGTCAAGCTGACCCGGCAGGAAGCGCTCCGGGATCTGGCCCGCGTGTCGGACCAATTGCGGCAGGAGCTGAGGCAGCTCAGCGAGGGGGGCGCGCTCGACCGGCTGCGCCAGGCGGCTCGGGCATCGGGCGCGGATCCAGGAACGCGGCTGGCGGACGAGGCCCTGGCCCGGAAGCTGTCGGAATCGCTGGGCAAGGCGGGCGGGGACCCGGCGGCGATCGAGGCGCTGAAGCAGGAGCTGGAGAAGGCGCGCGAGGCGGCCCGCGGGCTGGGATCGTCGGCCGGCGCGCAGGGCTCGGCGGCGCGGGAGCAGCTGGGCCAATCCCTGCGCGGGCTGGCCCAAAAGGGGTTGGACATGGGGATTTCGTTGCCGGATCTGCGGGAGGCGATCGAGGCGCTGGCGTCCGCGCCTGCGGATCTGCTGGTGCGGGATCTGGAGGCGGCGATATCGGATCTGGAGAAGCTCGAGTCGATGGCGCAGTCGCTGGAGCGGCTTCAGCAGCGGATGGAGCGTTTGGGAAAGGACCTGGCCGAGCAGATCGAGAAGGGCCAGGCCCAGGCGGCGATCCAGACCTTGAATCGGATGTCCGAGCAACTGCGCGGCGCGGGGCTGCCAGACGCCCTTCGCCAGCAGGTGATGGACGAGGTGGCGCGGGCGGTGTCGCCGGCCGGCCAGTTCGAGAAGGTGGCTCGAGCCTTGCAGAGCGCCGTGCAGGAGATGAGAGAGCGCCAGACCGCTCGGGCGGCGGATTCGCTGGACGAAGCGGCGCGCGAGCTCGAGCGGCTTCTCGAGGGCATGGGGGATGTGGAGGCGATCCGGGCTGCGCTGGGTGCATTGGGGCGGGCGCAGATGTGCGTGAGCAACGGGCAGGGATGGGGGCAATACCAGCGGCCGGCTGCGGGCCAGGGGGGCAAGCCGGGCCAGGGCTACGGCACGTGGGCCGAGGAGGAAGGATGGCTCGCGTACCCCGAAATGTCGGACCTTTGGCAGAATCCGCCCGAATCGCGGCCCGAGATGGAGCCGCGGAGCGGATTGGATCGCGGGGAAGGCGAGCTGGCGGAGAACCTGTCGCCCACCCGGATCCGCGCGGAGATCGCGCCGGGCAGCTCGATGCCCAGCATCACGCTCAAGGGTGTGAGCGTCCAGGGGATGAGCACGGTCCAATTCCAGGAAGCGGTGCTGGGGGCTCAGGAGGATGCCCGGAACGCCCTCAGCCAGGAGCGGATCCCGCGCGCCTACCGCGGGGCGGTGCGGGATTACTTTGACGATCTGAAACGGTGAATCCGCGGGAGCCGGCCTGACCGGGAGCGGATGCGGGACAGGACCAGACCATGGAAACCCAGGAACTGATCGGCGAGTTTCGCCGGCGCCATGCGGCGCTGCGCGAGGAGATCGGCAAGGTCATTGTCGGGCACGACGCGATTGTCGAGGGGGTGCTGGCGGCGGTGCTGGCGGGCGGGCATGTGTTGCTGGAGGGGGTGCCCGGCCTGGGGAAGACGCTGCTGGTCCGAACCCTGGGGCGGGTGCTGGATCTGTCGTTCAGCCGGATCCAGTTCACGCCGGATCTGATGCCGGCCGACATCCTGGGGACGAACATCGTGATGGAGAGCAGCGGGGGCCGGCGCGTGTTCGAGTTCCAGCGGGGACCGGTGTTCGCCCATCTGATCTTGGCGGACGAGATCAATCGGGCGACGCCGAAGACGCAGTCGGCGCTGCTCGAGGCGATGCAAGAGCACAGCGTCACTGCCGGTGGGGAGGTGCGCCGGCTCGAGGAGCCGTTCTTCGTGCTGGCGACGCAGAACCCGATCGATCAGGAAGGCACCTATCCGCTGCCGGAGGCGCAGCTGGACCGGTTCTTCTTCAAGCTGCTGGTCGAGTATCCGACCGCTGCGGAGCTGATCGAGGTGCTGGACCGCACGACCGAGGACCGGGCGGTCGAAGCGCAGCAGGTGCTCGGGCGCGATCGCCTGCTCGAGCTGCAGCGGTTGGTCCGGCAGGTGCCTGTGCCGTCGCACGTGAAAGATTACGCGGTGCGGCTTGTTCTTGCAACGCATCCGGGCACGCCGGCGGCGGCGCCGATGGCGACGCAGTACCTGCGTTACGGGAGCAGCCCGCGGGGTGCGCAGACCCTGCTGCTGGCGGCCAAAGTCCGCGCGCTGGCGCAGGAGCGATTCAATGCGAGCTTCGAGGATGTCCAGGCGGTGGCGGCCCCGGCGCTGCGGCATCGGCTGATCCTGAATTTCGAGGCGGAGGCCGAGGGCGTGAGCGCCGACATGGTGTTGCGGCAGGTGCTGCAGGGCGTGCCGCTGGAGGCCGGGGGCGTGGCCGCCGGCTGACCGTGGCTGGGGACCGCGCATGGCGAACGCCCTTCTAGCTCCTGATCTGCTGCGCCGGCTCGAGGCCTTTGAGCTGGCCGCCCCGCGCCGGTCCCGCGGCTTCGCGCGGGGCGAGCGCCGCAGCCGCGCCCGCGGCCATTCGGTCGAGTTTGCCGATTATCGCGATTACGCCCCGGGGGATGATTTCCGCTATCTGGACTGGAATTTGTACGGGCGGCTCGAGCGGCTGTTTCTCAAGCTGTATGAGGAGGAGCGGGAGCTGCCGGTCACGATCGCCCTGGACGCGAGCGAGTCGATGGCCTTTGGGGAGCCGCGGAAGTTCGATTTCGCGCGGCGGGTGGCGGCTGCGGTGGGGTATGTGGCGCTGTGCGGGTTCGACCGGCTGCGGCTGTCGGCCTTTCCGGACCGGCCGGAGAACCAGGAGGCGGCGCGCGGGCTGCGCCGGGTGCGGGGCCGGGCGTCGGCGCCGTCCTTTCTGGCGCAGATGGCGCTGCTGGAGGCGGGCGGGCCGGCGGACCTGAGCGGCGCCCTGCGGCGGATCGCGCTCGAGACGCGCCAGCCCGGGCTGGCGGTGGTGATCAGCGATTTTCTGGATCCGGCCGGCTACGAGAGCGGTCTGAAGGCGCTATGGGGGCGCGGATTTCAAGTCAGCGCGGTGCAGGTGCTGGCGCCGGAGGAATGGGCGCCTGCGGCAGCCGGGGATCTGCGTGTGGTGGACTGCGAGACGGGGCAGGCCGAGGAGGTGACCTTTGGGCGCTACCGGCTGGCGGCCTATCAGCGCGTGGTGCGGGATTATTGCGACCGGCTGGCGGCGTGGTGCCGCAGGCAGGGATCGCCCTGTTTCCTCGCCCGGTCCGACGCGCCGCTCGAGGATCTGCTGCTCAAGAAACTGAGGCAGGCGGGGATCTGGGGCTGAAATGCACTTCCTGACTCCAGCGGCATTCGGGTTCGCCCTGGCGATGCTGGCGGTCATCCTGCTGTACCTGCTCAAGCGCAAGCGGCTTGTCCATCTGGTTCCCAGCACGGTGTTGTGGAGGCGGTATCTGGCCGAGACGCGGGCGAGCGCTCCCTTCCAGCGTCTGCGGAACAGCTGGATTCTCTGGCTGCAGCTGGCGTGGCTGGCGCTGGCCGTGCTGGCGCTGGCGCGCCCGTTTCGCGCTGCGCCGACCGACCAGGGCCGGCTGCTGGTGATGATCCTGGACGCCTCGGCCTCGATGCAGTGCCGGGACGAGGCGCCGTCCCGGTTCGAGGCGGCGCGGGCTCAGCTGGGGCAATGGATCAACAGCCTGCAAGGGAGCGACCAGATGGTGCTGATCCAGGCGGCGGCGGCCACCGAGGTCCGGCAGTCGCGAACGAGCGACAAAGGGGCGCTCCGCCGCGCTCTGGCTGGCTGCGAGACGACCGATGGCCCGACCCGCCTGGCCGAGGCGGTCAAGCTGGCTGACACGCTCAGCAAGGAGCAAGCCCTGGCTGAGATCCATCTCTTCAGCGATGGCGCGGCGCCGGATCTGCAAGATGTCACCCTGAAAACGCCCCAGCTCGCTTACCACCGCGTGGGCCGGCAGGGGCGCAACGCGGGCATCGTGTCGGTCGATGTGCGCGCCCATCCGGAGAATCCCGCCGAGCGAGCGGTGTTTGTGGGGGTGGCGAACTTCGACACCAACGAGATCAAGGCCGAGCTCGAGCTGCGATTCGAGGAGCGCCTGATCGGGGTGAAACCCCTGAGCCTGGGCCCGCGGGAGACGCGGCCGCAGGTGCTCCTGGCGCCGCAGGACCGGGATGGCGTGTTCACTGTCCGGCTGAACACCGAGGACGATCTCGCCGTGGACAACCAGGCCTGGGTGTGGAGCCCGCTGCCCAAGCCGACGAGGGTGCTGCTGGTCACGAAAGGGAACCGTTTTCTTTCGCGGGCGCTCGAGGCGGCCCCTCTGGTCGAGCTGACCGAGACGGCGGACTATGGCGATGGAGCGGGCCGATTTGATGTGGCGGTCTTCGACAAGGTGTCTCCTGCGGCCTGGCCGGCGGGGGGGATCCTGGCCTTTCAGGCGGCCGGGCCGGATTGGTTCACGAACGCAACCACACTCGAGCAACCCGTGATTGTCGATTGGAACGCGGCGCACCCGCTGCTCCGGTTTGTCAGCTTCGATGCCGTTCAGGTGGCGCGGAGCCGGGCGGTTCCGATGCCGGACTGGGCAGTCTCGCTGGTCGAGGCGCCGCGGGCCTCGCTGATTCTGGCAGGCCAGCGCCAACAGCAGCGGATCATCTGGGTCGGGTTCGACATCCTCGAGAGCACATGGCCTCTGCGGGTGTCTTTCCCGATCTTCATCGCTAATGCCGTCGAGTGGCTCAGCCCGGCCAGCAGCCAGGCCGGGCAGTTCATGGTGCGCACAGGAAGCCCGCTTCGGCTCCCGGCCCCGCGCGATCTGGAGGGGCAGGCCGCTGCGTGGACCGTCATCCGGCCCGATGGATCCCGAGCGGTCGTCCCGGCCGAGCCGGGGCGGGCCGAGCGGTTTTTCGGGGGGACGACCCGGCAGGGCCTGTACCGTGTCGAGGCTGGCGGCAGCCGCGAAACCTATTGCGTGAATCTCCTGGACGCCCCCGAAAGCGATGTGACACCGCGGTTCGAGCTGCAGGTCGGCAAGTCAGCCGCGGCTGCCGTCCCGCCGGCGCGCCTGGCGAACCTCGAGGGCTGGCGCTGGATCGCGGCGGTCGGATTGGGCGTGCTGCTGTTCGAGTGGTGGTTCTATCATCGCCGCACCGCTTGAGGATCTTTTCCTGATGCCAAAGCAGAGCGTCAACTTCCGCAACACAGGATTGGGCGGCTGGGCCCGCACGGCGGCCGGCGTTGTCGATGCCGCGTGTCTCAACACGGCCGGATCTCGGACTGCAAGTCATTTATGAAAGCAAATAATCAAGCATGCGAAGGCCGGGTTTGGCGGGCGATATCCCTGGCGACCACCGTGGCGGTGCTGGCCGCCGCGGCGGGTTGCGGGCGATCCTCCGCAGACCGCCTGGTCGTTTACACCTCGCTGGACCGGCTCTATGCCGAGCCCATCCTGGCCGATTTCACTCGGCAGACCGGCATCCAGGTCGATGCCCTCTACGACAGCGAGGCGGTCAAAACCGTGGGGTTGGTGAACCGGCTTCTGGCGGAAAAGAACCGTCCGCGATGCGATGTATTCTGGAACAACGAGGAGCTGAGGGTGCGCCAGCTCGAGCGGCAGGGCGTTCTGGCGGGTCCGAGCGCGTGGCGCGCGGTGGGCTACCGCTCCCGAGCCCTGGTCGTCAACACGCGGCTGCTCCCGATCGATCAGGCGCCGCGGACGTTGCGGGAGCTGACCAATGCGGTCTGGCGGGGGAAGCTGGCGATGGCCTATCCGCTGTTCGGGACGACGGCGACCCATTTTCTGGCGCTCCGGGCGCAATGGGGCCCGGCGGATTGGGAGGCATGGTGCCGGGCGCTGCAAGCCAATCGGCCGCTGCTGCTCGATGGCAACTCGGTTGTGGTCCGAATGGTCGGAGCAGGGGAGGCGGCCCTGGGATTGACCGACACGGATGACGTCCGGATGGGATTGCGGGAGGGATTGCCGGTGGCGGCGGTGTCGCTCGGGGCGGAGACGATGCTGGTCCCGAGCACGATCGCTCGGGTCCGGCCGGATGCGCCCGCGCAAGCGGTGAACCGGCTGGTGGATTACCTGGCGGGGCCGGCGGTGGGCGCTCGGCTGGTCGAGGCCGGTTTCTGGGACGGAACCGATCCCGGGGCGGCCGCCGGATCGAGCATGGCGGTTCGCTGGGACTCGGTTTTGTCGGACTTGGAGCCGGCAACAAGCGCGATGCGGGGGATCTTCCTGCGCTGACCGGAGGCGAATGAACTGGGGATTGCTGACGACCAGTCTGGGTGTGGCGGGGGCGGCCGCGGCGGGGGCGGTTGGCCTGGGCTCGGTCGTCGGCATTTGGATGACGGGCCTCTCGGCGCGGGCGCGCGGATGGGCCATCGGGCTGTGCCTGGTGGCGCTGATGTGGCCGCCGTTCCAGGTGGCGGATGCTTGGATCTACGGATTTGGGACCCAGGGCCGGTGGGCGGGCTGGCTGCCGTTCAACCTGTTTTCGCCGGCCGGAACCGTCTTTCTGCTCGTGCTGCTTTACTGGCCGCTGACAGCCCTGCTGGCCTGCGGGGCATGGCAGCGGCTCGAGTCGGGCCATCTGGAGAGCGAGCCGGGGCTGTCGGGCATCGGGGTGCTGCGCTGGCTGCTCTGGCCGCAAGCGCGGCCGGCCATTGTCCTGGGCGCCGTCGTCAGCTTCGTCCTGGCGCTGAATCAATTCACGATTCCGGCGATTCTTCAGACGCGGGTTTACCCGGTCGAGTTCTGGATCCAGTTCAGCACGACGATGAACTATGCACAGGCATGGAAGCAGAGCTGGCCGCTGGCGCTGGCGCCGGTGGCGGTGCTGGCCGCGCTGGCGCGCCGGCCGGTCGCCTGGCCGCGCCGGTCGAGCGCGCTCGATGCGGCCGTGTTCCGCCGCCATCTGGGGTGCCGGTGGCATGCGGCGGCCGCCGGGTTGAGCGGCGTGGTTCTGGCGGTGTCCTTGGCGCCGCCGCTGGTCTCGATGGCGGGTTCCGGGGCCGTGTGGGCGGCGATGCCCGGCGTCTTGCGCACCGTGCCCGAGGCGGCCCTGCGCTCGGCGGTTTTCGCGGCAGCGACGGCGACGGTGGCGATCGGGCTGGGCTACGGGCTGTGGCGCAGCCGGTGGGCATACGCGCTCTGGCTGCCTTTCTTCCTGCCGGGGGTGTGGATCGGTCTGGGGCTGGCAGCGGGTCTGAACCGGCCGGGCACAGGCGCGATCTATGACAGCGTGGCCATCGTGGTTATGGCGCTGGTTATCCGCTATGCGGTGCTGGGGTGGCATGCGATGTCGGCGGCGCGAGCGTCGGCCGACCCGGCCTGGGAGGACGCCGCCCGTCTCGAAGGCGCATCGGGCCTCCACCTGTTCCGCTGCGTCCGGTGGCCGCAGATCCGATCCAGCGCGGCGGCGGCGTGGTATGTGATCTACCTGCTTTGCCTGTGGGATGTGGACACGATCCTGCTGATCTCGCCGCCGCAGGGCGAGACTGTGGCGCTGCGGATCTTTCATCTGCTGCACTACGGGCACAACGCCCAGGTCGGCGCGCTGTGCATCGTCCTGCTGGGGCTGGCCCTGGCGCCCATGGCGATCTGGGGCGTGCTGCTGAAGATCGGGCCTGCCGGGCGGCGGCTCGCCGGCGCCATGCGCGGGTCGGGAGCGGCAGGCTGGTGGCTTGTCGCGCTGGGCGTGTCGGCCGGGATCGGGGGCGGCTGCGGCCGCGAGGGGAGCGGGACGCCCGGGCGGATCGAGAGCCGACTGTTCGACCGGATCGAGGTGATCGGCGGGCCGGGCTCGGGCGCAGGCCAGTTCGTCAAGCCGCGCTCGGTGGCGGTCGACGGTCGGGACGAGCTCTATGTGGCCGACATGACCGGCCGGATCCAGCGATTCGACGAGCGAGGCGCGTTCGTTGGATTGTGGCAGATCGAGCCGGTGGACATCGGCAAGCCCAAAGGCATGGAACGCGATCCTGCGGGCGGCATCATGGTGGCCGAGCCGCATTACGGGAGGATCAGCCATTTCACGCCGGACGGCCGTCTCCGGTCGCGATGGGGCCGGACCGCGGATGGGAAGGGAGCCCTGTATTTCCCGCGGTCGATGGCGGTGACTGGGCGGGGTGATATTTGGGTATGCGAGTATGGATCGGGGGATCGGGTGGCGCACGTGAGCGCGGGCGGTGGGCAATGGCTGGGGAGCATCGGAAGCAGCGGGGACAGGGCAGGGGAGCTGAATCGGCCGGAGGGGATCGGGGTGGATTCGAGCGGCTGGGTGTATGTGGCCGACTCGTGCAACCATCGGGTCCAGGTGTTCGATCCCGAGGGGAATTGGCGGCGGACACTGGGCAGGGCGGGGGAAGGTCCCGGCGAGCTCAGCTATCCCTACGATGTGAGGGTCGATGCTGCCGGGTACGTGTTCGTGTGCGAGTTCGGCAACAGCCGGCTGCAGGTGTTCGATTCCCAGGGGCGGTGGGTGGAGGCGATCGGCGGCCTGGGGCGTGAGCCTGGCAGGTTTTTCAATCCCTGGGGATTGGCCCTGGACTCGAAGGGCAACCTGTACGTGGCCGACGCCGGGAACCACCGGGTCCAAAAGCTGGTGCGCCGATCATGAGATTCCACTTCACTCATCCGATGTGGTTGGCGGCGCTGCCGGCGGCGATTGCCTGGGTGGTTTACCTGAGCATGCAGACGCATGTCATGCTGCCGGGCTGGCGGCGGTATGTGGCGGGCGGATTAAGGCTGGCGTGCGTGACGGCGGTGGTGCTGGCCCTGGCCGGTTTGCAGTGGCTGCATCCCCAGGAAGGCATGAACGTCGTGTTCCTCCTGGACCGGTCGGACAGCGTCCCCTACGCGCAGCAGGAGTGGGGGCGCAATCTGGCCAACGAGCTCGCGCGCAGCAAGCCGGCGTCGGATCGGGCCGGGCTGGTCGTGTTCGGCGCGGAGGCGGCGCTCGAGGCATCGGCGCGGCCGGCGTTTCAGACCGAGAAGGTCCTGGCGGTGGTGCCGACGGACCGGACCGATCTTGGTGCGGCCATCCGGCTGGGAACCGCGGCGTTTCCGGAAACCGGCCAGAAGCGGCTGGTGCTGCTGTCCGATGGCAACGAGAACCTCGGGGACGGCCTCGGCGCGTTGCTGGCCGCAGCGCCGCTGGGCGTCACGCTCGATGCGATTCCGCTCGGGGGCCAGCGGCGCGGCGATGCCGCCCTCCAGCGCATCGCCATGCCCGGCCAGCTCCAGAAGAATCAGACGTTCGAGATCAAGACGTTTATCGTCAGCGACCGCGCCCGCCCGGCGGCGCTGCGGTTTTTTCGCGACGACCGGTTCCTGGGCGAGCAGACCGTCCAGCTCGAGCCGGGCAAGAACTTGTTCGCGCTGCCGCAGACGCTCTCCGAGCCGGGTTTCTACCGGTACGACGTGCAGATGGACGCGGCCGAAGATGCGGTGCCGCTGAACAACCGGGCGATCGGATTCGCCATGGTCCGGGGCGATCCGCGTCTGCTGCTGGTGACGTCGGATGCGGAGCTGGACGCGCCGTTGGCCGCCGCCTTGCGGCAGGGGCGCCTCGAGGTGCGGGTGGCCGGACCCAACGGATTGCCGGAGACGCTGGCGGAGCTGCAGTCCTTTGATGCCATCGTGTTGAGCAACATTGCCGCGGGGGACCTGGGGCGCGAGAGGATGCTGCTGCTTGAAAGCGCCGTGCGCGATTTCGGCGTGGGCCTGGTCTGCGTGGGGGGCGACCAGGCGTTCACCGCAGGCGGCTACCGGGGCACCCCGCTCGAGTCCGCCCTGCCCGTGAGCATGGAGCTGGACAGCCGCAAGGTCCTGCCCAATGGCGCATTGGTCCTGGTGGTGCATGCCACCGAGTTCCCCAACGGCAACCAGTGGGCTCGGGACATCGCCTACGCCGCTCTCGAGGCGCTGGGCCCCCAGGACGAGATGGGGATCGTGCTTTGGGACGGCCTGACCCGGTGGCTCTATCCGCTCGAGAAGGTCGGCGACAAGAAGCGGATGCGCGCGCAGATCACGGGCATGATGCCGGGCGACATGCCCGATTTCCAGCCGGTCATCCAGATCGCTTTCGACGCGCTCCGGTCGTCCTCGGCGAACCTGAAGCACATGGTGGTGTTCAGCGATGGCGATCCGGGCGCGCCCGCGGACGCGCTGGTGCAGGGGATCGTCGAAAACCGGATCACCATCAGCAGCGTGATGATTGGCGGGCACGTCAAGCCGGACACCATGCTCTGGATGGCGGAGCGGGGCCGCGGCAGGTTCTACGAGGTGAACGCCCCGGCCGAGCTTCCGCAGATCTTTGTCAAGGAAGCCGCGGTCATCCTGAAGGCGGCGATCTTCGAGGAGCCGTTCCGGCCGCAGACGGCCGCCCCCAGCGAGATCACGCGCGGACTCGATCCGTCGGCCTATCCCATTCTCGAGGGGCATGTGGCCACGACGCCGAAGCCGCGGGCGGAGATGCCGCTGGTATCGGCGAAAGGCGATCCCCTGCTGGCCCACTGGCAATATGGCCTGGGGCGGGCCGTGGCGTTCACCTCCGACGCGCGCGCCAAATGGGCCGCCGCGTGGCTCTCCTGGCCGCGCTACCAGCAGTTCTGGTCCCAAGCCGTCCAATGGAGCCTGCGCCGCCTCGAGAATGCCGCCTTCACCGCCGAGATCGTCGTGGACAAAGGCGAAGGCCATCTCAGTGTCGAGGCGGTCGACGACCAGGGCGGCTTCCGGAATTTTCTCGATCTCCAGGCCGTGGTCGTCGCCCCGGGGGGCGCCCGCCAGTCGGTCCGGGTGGCGCAGACCGGTCCGGGCCGCTACGAAGCCCGGTTCGCAGCCCGCCAGGTCGGATCGTATCTGGCTAACCTGATGGAGGTTCGAGACGGCGCGATCCAGGCCACGCAGGTGCTGGGGGCCAGCGTCAATTACTCGCCCGAGTTCGACACGGCGGATGCCAACCTGGGCATGTTGCGGCGCCTGGCCGAAGCCGGCGGCGGCAAGATGATCGATGGGCGGAATCCGGACGAGAATCCGTTCCGGCGGGGACGGCAGCGGACGTTTCAGCCATGGGATTTGTGGGAATGGCTGCTGAAGGCTGCGGTGATCCTGTTCCCGGTCGATGTGGCGATCCGGCGAGTCCAGATCGATCTCGATGAGTGGCGCCGAGCGGGGGAGCGTTCGCTGCGATGGCTGCTGTTCTGGCGAAAGGGACTCGAAAAAGCGCGGCCGGATGAATCGCTGGCTGCCTTGCTGGCGAGGCGAAACCAGATCCGATCCTCGACAACCGCTCGCCCGGGCGACCGGCCCGGAGAGGCCCGGCCGGCTCCTCAACCCCCGGAAACGGCCCGTGCCCAACCGGCGGCGCCGCAGGCTTCCGCTGTCGCGCCGGCGGGATCCGCCGCCGCCCTCGAGGCGCCGGCCCCGGCCCAGCCTGCTGCGCCGGTCCATCCGGCCGCCAGCACCGCAAGCCGCCTGCTCGAAGCCAAGCGCCGCGCCCAGGAACGATCTCGCTCCCGTTGACGGTTGCGGCGCGGGCGGATACCATGGCGCGATTCAGCCACTTGCTCATGAAAACAAGGCAACATTCTTTCTCGGCCGTTCTGGCCTGCGGGATCGCCCTGGCGGCAATCGCCGGCCCGGATGCGGCGTCGACGGAAACAGGCGGCAGGACGGAAGGATCCTCTTGGCAGGCGGGAGAGCCGGCTCGAGTCGAGTTGGCCGAGGGCGCGCCCGTCGACGTCGCGCCTTGGGGCGAGCGCGTCCAGGGACCGGAAGGACGAGAGGTGGAGCTCTGGTGGGAGGATTGTCGCGATGTGACCCGAGTCGAGGTCGAGCTCGACAAGGAGCTGCCTGCGGATGCACCCGCGAAGCTTCAGTGGTGGCAATCGCGCTGGCCGGGGACGCGGATTCCACGGGACCGGCCTGCGGGGGCGGGCGAGAGCGGCTGGCTGCATGTGGGCGATCATTACCAGGGGCGGTGGCGGGACGCGGACACCGACGTGCAGAGAGAGGGCCGCATCTGGATCTACCGGATGCGCCCGTTGAACCGGCTCGAGTATCCCGGCGATTTTGGCCCCGCCTATCGGACGACTTATCGGATCCGGCTGGTCTTCGCCGACAAAGCGCCGGCGGTGAAACGCCTGCGGGCGTACACGGAGTCGGTGTGGAAGTCGGCGCCGATCTGGATCGAGTGGGGGGGGACAGCGGAGATGCCCCAGGTGTGGGACGGCCATCTCGAGGCGTTCAACGGCTATGCCCGGGACTTGCGCAAGGCGCGAAGCGATTTCCCGGTCGAGATCGGCGAAGGGCAATCCTGGAAGTCGCGCGTGCACCGCGGGACCGATGCGATCGCTTTTCGGGTGTGGTATGCGCACAACCCGGCCTTGCATCACTATGACCGGACGGTGGTCACCGTGCGCGCGCGGCAGCACAGCTTCAGCTTTGACGCGGCTCAAGCGGCGGAGGGGAGCGAGGTGGTCGTGCCCGCCTATGGCGTGGCGGTTGCGTCGAGTCCAGTCCCGGCGCGCGCTGCGGCGTCGGAGGTCTCGGTGGGCCTGGTGGAGCCCGAGCCGCTCTTCTTCCGCGGGCCCCGGCATGCGGAGTGGGATCGGTACCGCCGGGAGCATCCGACCATTTACCAGCGGGTGCTCGCTGAGCCGGAGCAGACCTGGCAGCGGGCGTGGGCCGACATGCCGCCCAAGCGGCAGTTCTACATCCCGCTCGGATGCGAGGGCGGCCGGCAGCGGTTCGGGGTGAATCCGGACGGATCGGTGTTTTGCGTCAATGACCGGATCGATCGTCCCGCGGGGAAAGACAGCGCGCGGCGGACCTGGGAAGGCAACCGGCTGGAGTACGGCTTCGGGCTGCCGGAGACGCCCGATGAGCGATGGATCCAGGACGGATGCCTGCCGATTGTGCATGCCCGATGGGAGCGCGGCGGGGTGCGAGTGACGCAGACGGCCCTGGCGACCCGGCTGGACAAGGGCGGTTTGGGATATCCGGATATGAAGGCCGATGACACCGTCGTCCTCATGGTCCGGCTGGTTGTCGAGAACCGGGCCGGAGAGGCGGCGGCGTTCGATCAGAGCCTGTCGATCGAGGCCGACGGCCGGCCGCTGGAGCTGGCGATGCGAGAGGGGATGGCGGCGGCCCGGATCCGCGGCCCCGAACGCCCGCGCTGCATGGTCCAGTGGACACCCGGCGCGGATGCCGCCGTCGAAAAGGGGCGGCTCCGCTGGCGGCCAGCCCTTCCTGTCCAGGGCCGAGCCGAGATGGTGGTCAAGATCCCCTTCATCACCCTGGACCAGCCGGCGGAGATCCAGCGCTTGCGGGAGCTGGACTTTGCAGATGAGCTCTCGCGGGTGCGCGATTTCTGGAGGGAGCGCGCCGACGCGGGCTGCCAGATTCGAGTGCCGGCGCCGGAGGTGGCCGATTTCTACCGGGCGCACGTGTCGCATCTGTTGATCAACTGCGGGCGCGAGGTGGGGGCGGACCGGCTGATGGCGCGGGTGGGCGGATTCAGCTACGGCGTCTACGGCAACGAATCGTGCATGATGATCACGGACCTGGACCGTCGAGGGCTCCATGCGGAGGCGGAGCGGTGCCTTGAGACGTTCCTGCATTACCAGGGCACCTCGGCCCTGCCGGGCGATTATCTGACCCATGAAGGCGTGTTCAACGGGGCCGGGGGCTGGGAGGCCGGCGGATACAACCAGCATCACGGGTGGATCCTGTGGGCCATGGCCGAGCATTACTGGATGACCGGGGATGCCGGCTGGCTGGGACGGAATGCGGATCGGCTGACGGCGGCGTGCGAGTGGATCATCGGCGAGCGGCGGCGATCGCTCGCGCTCGATCCGCGAGGGCTGCGGGGGATCGAGCGCGGCCTGCTGCCGCCCGGATCGCTCGAGGACATCCAGGACTGGCGCTGCTGGCTTTCCAACAACCTGTTCAGCTGGTGGGGGCTGGATGCCATCGCAGAGGCGTTTCGGCACGCCGGGCGCGCCGCGGGCCCCCGGCTGCAGTCCGAGGCGGACGCGTTTCGAGCGGATATGCTCGCTGCCTTTCGCGAGGCCATGGTGCGCTCGCCGGTCGTGCGGCTGCAGGACGGGAGCTGGATTCCGATGATCCCCTCCGAGGTGCACCGGCGAGGCCGGACCTATGGCTGGATCACCGTCACGCTCGAGGGCCCGATCTACTTGATCCGAACCGGCGCCATCGAGCCGCACGATCCCCTGGCGCGGTTCATCCTCGAGGATTACGAGGACAACCTCTATCTGTCGGACGAATACGGCTACTCGCCAGCCTACCTCCAGGACCACTGGTTCAGCCGGGGCGGATTCTCGATGCAGCCCAGCCTGCTCTGCTCGCCGCACCCGTATCTGATGCGGGATGAGATCGAGCATTTTCTGCGAAGCTATTTCAACTCGCTGGCGGTCGGGTTCTATCCCCATACGCGCATGCTGACCGAGCATCCGCTGCCCGACTTGGGGGACTGGCGGGGCGACCACTACAAATCCTCGGACGAGGCCAACTCGACCTATTGGCTGCGGCTGATGTTCGTGGATGAGCGAGGCGAGGATCTCTATCTGGGGATGGCCATGCCGAGGGAGTGGCTCCGGGACGGCCGGTCGCCCGCGATCGAGCGGGCCGCAACCCGTTTCGGTCCGATGAGCCTCCAGTTCGTGTCCGAAGCCGCGCAGGGGCGGATCGCCGCCGTGCTCGATCCCCCCGTCCGGAGAGCCCCCCAGCGGATCTTTCTCCGGATCCGCCACCCCGAGAAGAAAAGCATCCGCCGCGTCGAGGTCAACGGCCGGCCCTGGCCGAGTTTCGACGCCGGCGGCCGCGAGTGGATTGAGCTGGCCGATCTGTGCGAGCGAGCCCGGATCGTGGCTTTCTACTGAAGGATCAGAAGAAAGGATTGTGCTCGATCTCCTGGGCGACAGTGGTCAGGGGTCCGTGCCCGGGGCAGATCAATGTCTCGGGCGGAAGCGACAGGATCTGCTCGCGAACGTTCCGATGGAGCATTGGCGTCGAGAAGAAGCCGCGTCCCATCGACCCCGCGAACAAGGCATCTCCAACCACGGCGACGGCCGGCGCGCCGTCCGGGAACCCGGTGATGACGAACGTGGCGCCGTCCTCGCTATGGCCGGGCGTATCGCGCTGGGCGATTTGAAGTCGGCCAAGGGGGACAGGATCCGGGGAGCCGCTCCGCTGCGTAGGCGGTGTGTCGGGCGGATTGCCGTGAACCAGCAAGCTGGGAAAGCGGCGCCGCCAGGCATCGAGCGCCGCGACGTGGTCTTCATGATGATGCGTCAGGAACAAATGGCGCAGGTCGAGCTGCTCCTCCGCGATCCATGAACGGCCCGGGGCGTCGTCCCAGCCGGTGTCGAACAGGGCCGCCTCGCGGCTTGCCTCGTCCCAGGCTAGAAAGCTGTTGACGGTGTTGTCTTCGAGGGTCGTGCGAATGACGCGCAGGCGGCGCCATCGGTTCAGATCGGGCGGGCCGGGAAGCCAGCCGGCTGCAATGCCAGCGAGCTTGGCGCCGTCCAGGTTCAAGCGCGCGCCGAGCGCGGCGAAATCGACCTGGGCCATCGGGCGCCCGTCCGTCTCGAGCATCCGGTAATCCGAAACCGAGAGGCCGGCGGCTCGAGCGGCAGACTCGACGGGAATGGCGAGCGACTCGCGCGCCTTGCGCAGGACATCTCCGACGTGATCCTCGAGCGTCATGGCAACACCATAAGTCAAGAGGGCTCGGGCGTCCAGACCCGGCGGCCGGAATGGCTGGCGCCGGGGCCGCGCATGCGATAGGATGAGCGTGTGAGATCGTTGTGGATCGGATTCGCCATGTTTCTGCTGGGCGCCCTACCGGCGTCTGCCGCCGCCCCAGCGGTCGATTCGATCGAGGCCAGGCCCGCCGCGCCGGCCGAATCGACCAATGCCGTCGACAAGGAATACCGCCAGCTCCTCGTCGAGGATGACGCGGCGCAGGTCGAGGTCGACCAGTGGATCAAGGAGCACCAGACATTCGAGGCCAAGGGTGTCGGAGGCCCCAAGGCGGCCCTGAGCCTTCGGGTTCAGCAGCGCCTCGATCGGGTCGTCAAGGCCTACGAAGATTTCTTGAAACGAAATCCGCGGCATGTGCCCGCCCGGCTCGCGTTCGGCAGCCTGCTGGACGACCTCGGGCGGGAAGCCGATGCCAAAGAACAATGGGAAAAGGCGACCGAGCTGGATCCAAACCATCCGGCCGCCTGGAACAACCTGGCCAATTATTACGGGCACAACGGGCCGGTGACCAATGCCTTCCGGTGCTACGAAAAGGCCATCGCACTCAATCCGCGCGAGCCCGTCTATTACCAGAACCTGGCGACAACCACTTTTCTGTATCGATCGGATGCGAAGGCCTACTACGGGATCGACGAGCAGAAGGTGTTCGACCGATCCCTGGATCTCTACCGCCGCGCGCTCGAGCTGGATCCGCGCAACTTCGTGCTCGCGAGCGAGCTGGCCCAGACCTATTACGGGATCAAGCCGTCCCGCCTCGAGGAGGCGGTTCGCGCCTGGGAGCACGCGCTCCAGGTGGCGGACGATCCCGTGCAGCGCGAGGGTGTGCACATCCATCTGGCGCGGCATTTCATCCTGCAGGAGCGGTTCGGCGAGGCCCGGCAGCAGCTGGCGCTGGTCACGAACGCGGTCTACCAGGCGTTGAAAGACCGCCTAACCCGCAATCTCGAGGCGCGGGCAGCCGAGGCCGGCTCCCGGCCCAAGGAGCCGTCCGGATCCCGCGGTCAATAACTGGCGCCGCGGCCGCCGCGCCGCGGCTTTACAGGCGGCAGAACGGTTACTAAGATGTCCCCCATGTCTGCCGAATTCGATCAATCGGAGTTCATCGACCGCGATTACGAAGCCGCGCGGCGGATGCCAGCGGAGGCGGCGCCGGCCGGCGTGCAGGGCCGCCCTCCCTCTCGAGACGAGCTCGAGGGCCGGGCCAGCGAGATGCAGAAAAAGCTGGCCGACCTGCGGCGTGCCCAGGAAGCCCTCGAACGGGAACGGGGCCAGCTCGATGAAGCCCGGCGCCGCCTGGCCGAGTTCCAGAACGGCCGGACCGAAATGCTCCAGCATCTCGGCCGAGGGGTCGGGCTGCTCGAGAAAGCCGCGCTGGATGCCCGGCGCAACGCCGAGCAGATGAGTCGCACTCTCGAATCCCTCCGCGAAGCCCTCCGAAATGTCGAGGCCATCGAGCAGGACAAATGGACCGCCGAAAACTATAGCTCGGAGCTGACCCGCGCCCTGACGGCCATCGAGAACGCCCGCATGGAATGGAATTCGGCCCGTCTCAAGTGGCCCGTTCTCGATGGGCAGACCGATCCGGCCGCCGCCGCGCCGGCCTCCGCCGCGGCGGAATGGATCGGGCAGCTGGCCGAGCTCGGCTATGGCAGGCTCTGGCGTCTTGGATTGGCGTTGACTTGGCCGCTGGCCGCGGCCGCGTTGCTCGCGATCGCCGCCTTTCTCCTGGCCCGCTTCCTCTAAGCTGAACCGCCGCCGTCCCATGGGCCTTTTCAGAAAACGAAAGGATCCGATTCGCGATCACGCCCGCCAGATCGAGGCGGAGATAGCCGCCTTGCAGGGCGAGATTCAGGCGCTCAGCCAGGACATGGACGAGGAGCCCAAGCGTCCTCGGTATCGATCCTCCGCTGGCCCCCCCTCGGCTGCCTCCAGCCAGATGGGACGAGCTGCGGCCCCTGCCGAGCCCTATTTCGAGAATGTCGACCACCAGCGGATCAAGTCCGCCGCCGATCCCGACAGCACACCCGGCCACTTCAACGAACTGGGGGTTCGCAAATACGACCTGCCCGCCCTGATCCGCAGGTTCATCAACCTGTTCCGAGCCACCCCCCCCTCCAATCCGAAGCTCGTCAATTATCTGGCTGCCGGCAGCATCCAGGGATTGCGCCCACTGCGATATGAAAAGCGGGTCGCACGGAACCGGTTCATCGGTCTGGTGGTGCTTCTGCTACTCATCCTCTGGGGGATCCTCGCCGCGTTTTATCGGAACTGACAGGCCCAAGCCAGCACATCCAACCCTCAATCAAAACCTCGCAAAAGAGACATAATGTCTCTAATATTAGTCATCAAAATAGAGACAGAATGTCTCTGTTCTGAAATGGCAGATTTTCTAAGTGGTTCATTATCAATATTATCAATATTCAAATCAGGTTGGCATGCAAGATGATCATTGTTTGGTGCGGATTGATGAGTTGGACACAAATAGATGCCCGATCGGTTCAGGGGCGATGGCAGGTCGGGCAAGAGAGCAACAGAACATCGCCCGGAAAGGCTGAAACAATGAACAGTTTGACACGATGGGAAAGCAGATGGAATCCGTTGCGGGAGATGGACGAGCTGCATCACCGGTTGAACTCGCTCTTCAACCGTGCGCTGACCCAGCGGGAAGGCGACCGGGAAGAGCACATGACGGTGAGCGAATGGGCGCCTCTAGTGGACATCATCGAGGACGAGAAGCAGTACCTCATCAAGGTCGAGCTGCCTGAGATCAAGAAAGAAGATCTCAAGCTGTCGGTCGAGAACGGGGTGCTGACCGTGTCGGGCGAGCGGAAGTTCGAGAAAGAGGAGAAGGGCCGGCGCTACCACCGGATCGAGCGGGCGTATGGCTCGTTCCAGCGCAGCTTCAGCTTGCCGGACGATGCCGATTCGGGCTCGGTCAAGGCCCAGTTCCGGGATGGCGTCCTGTGTGTCCAGGTGGCCAAGCAGGAGAAGGCCTTGCCCAAAGCCATCGACATCAAGGTCGGTTGATTCGGCAAGCGCCCGTCTGCGGCGGGCAGATCGGACATGGGAAGGGGCCGGCCTTGAGCCGGCCCCTTTCGCTTGAAGCCGCCAACCGGTTCCGGACGCGCGAGTATCGTCCGTCCTTTGTCGTGCCGGAGAAGGTGTGACGTCGGAAAAGCGGTGCCGAGCGCGCGTGCCGATCGAGTGCAGGCTGGTTTCATTGCGCAGACCCTTGACCAGCAAGGCGAATCGCGATTTTTCTTCGCTTTTTCCCTCAAGCCTGCTAGACGAAACAACATGTGCAAGAAAGCTCTGATTGGATGCCTCCTATGCGCCCCTTTGCAGATTGCATTTGCCCAGCAGCCGGTTCTGACCATCAGCCCGGAAATGCAGTTGAAGGTCTTCGGTCACACAAACAATTACTACCAGATTGAATCATCGACGAACCTGCACGATTGGGGCCCCTATGGAACGAACGTTTTGATTCTCCAATCGCCGGAATCGAGGCCGGTCAGCGTGGCCGGACAGAGCCAGTATTTTCGGGTGCGGTCGATGGTTTACGGGTCCAATTATTCCGTGCAGACGGTTTGCGCCGAGGAGGACAACGTCAATATCTCTCTGCGAGGCGACGTCAACGGCTACACGGTCACCGCTTACCATTCAGGGAGCGTAGTGGCTCAGAGCGACTGCACGCCCAACTTCAACAACTGCACGAACGCGGTCGGTGAGGATTACGCGTTCACGCCGCTGCAGGCGAAGCCGCTGGATAACGGGACGGATTATCTGGTTGTGAATCGTAAGGACCGGTTCTGGAGGCCCAGCGGGATGGCTGTGACCGTGGATGGCGGCTCGCTCTTCACCGACATTCACTATATCGAGCTGGGGCGGAAGATCCCCGATGCGTGGAGCTGGCCCATATTTTGCGCGCTGTATTGCGACGGGAACATGCGCCTCATTCCTTTTCCGCCGGCCCACCTCAACAGCGTCTGCTTTGGCACATCCGTCATCGTCGGTCCGGCGGCGCCGGCATCGAGGCCCATCGCCGAGATCGCCTCGCTCGATTACCGATCGGCGTCGCGAACCATGCTCGTCACCTACAGGACGGGCGGGTCAGCCGTTCTGGATATGAGCATGGTGAGCCGGACGAATGCGGTCGTGAAGGTCGATGTGAACTACCCCACCGACCAGCCCTTCTGCACCGTCCGGAGCATGTACGTCGCGGACGGGAACTGCGACATGGACACGGTTGTCTTTCCCGTCATCGAAGGGGTAGGGGCCATCCTTCCCGTGATGAGCTTTCGGAGCGCGATCGCGGACATGTGGGATTTTTACCGGGAGCATGAATCGGCTCACAACAATTCAGCTCCCGGCCTTGGCATATCGGTCTACTGATGATCGCGGAGGGCGTCAAAGCACGATTCGGGCATCCACGGCAAAGCTTCCCTGGGAGTTGGAGATCAGGGGGTTGATATCGATCTCCTTGAACAAGTGCGCCACCTTTTGAACGGCGCAGAGTGTCTGGATGATCGACGCCCGATGGGCCTTCAGCCCGCGGAATCCGTCCAGGATCCTTCGGGACTTGATCTCATGGATCATCCGTTCGGCCTCCTGGGGGCCAAAGGGAACGATGCGGAAGGCAACGTCCCGCAGCACCTCGACAAAGATCCCGCCCAGCCCGAACATGATCACGGGGCCGAACTGGGCATCCTGGCTCAAGCCGACGATGCACTCGATTCCCTGAACCATCTGGATCAGGTTCACGCCGAGAATATGGGCGCGCGGGGCGGCCTGGGCGATCCGCTGCATCATCTGGTTGTATTGCGCCGCCAGTTGGGATTCGTTCGCGATATTGAGGGCGACGCCGCCGACATCGGTTTTGTGGACGATATCGGGCGAGGCGATCTTCATGGCCAGAGGATACAACCCGCGGGCAGCCTTCACGGCCTGGTCCAGGGACGAGGCGAAACCCCACCCGGGGGTTGGCACACCGCACAGCTGCAGGACCTGTCGAGCCTCGTGCTCCATGAGGATTTCGCGGCCTTCGGCTCGAACCCGATCGACCAACGCCATCACCTCGGCCGGCGGCTCGCCGATCTTCCAGGCATCCTTCGGCCTGTGGGCGATCTCCCTCCAGAGATGCAGCCCCTTGAGGGATGAGACCGCCTCGTTGACCGAGTTGTAAGCGGGGACAAGGCGCTCGTTGAGATACTGGATGGCCTCGCGCGACCGGTTTCCGCCGACCATGGCGACGACCACCGGCTTGTTGCGTTTCGCCGCATCGTATTCCTCGATGAGCGCCTTGGCGATATCGACGGGATTGGTGACGGCGGTCTCGCAGTACAGGACGATGACATTTGTGATCCGATCTTCGTGGAAAGCGACCCGAATCGCTTTTCGATACCCTTCGACCCCGCCCTGGCCGGTGATATCGATGGGGTTCTTCGTGCTCCCGAACGCCGGCATCGCGGATCGGAACTTGCCCTCGAGCCACTCGCTGTCGTCGAGGAGCGGAATGGCGGCGGCTTCGCACTCGTCGGTGGTGGAGACGCCGATGCCGCCTCCGTTGGTGATGATCAGCGCCTCCTCGCCCCGCGGCAACGGCAGGGAGAAGGCTCGGGCCCACCCGAAGGCCTCCGTGAAACTCCGGGCCCGCATGATGCCCATCTGACGGAACGCCGCGTCGTAGATGCCATCGGAACCCGCCAGCGATCCCGTATGGGAAGCCGCCGCCTTGGCGCCGCGCTGGGAGCATCCGACCTTGAGAACGACCACCGGTTTCTTGATCTCGGTCTGGAAGAACTTGCGCGCGTTTCGGAGGCCTTCCAGGTAGATCAAAATCACATCGACATTCGGATCCCCGTTATAATACTCGATCAGCTCTTTCTCGCCGACATCGGCCTTGTTTCCGATGCTGAACAGGGAGACTAGGCCGATCTTCTCCATGATGGTCCACCCCATCAAAGCAATGGCCAGAGCTCCGCTTTGGGAGATGAAGGCGACCTTTCCGGGAAAGATCTCGGCGGGCCCGAAGGTGGCGTTGAGCTTGGCGGGCATGTGCAGCAGGCCGAGGATGTTCGGCCCCAGAAAAGCGATTCCATTCTGGTCCGCAAACTCCTTGAGCCTCCGTTCCTCTTCCATGCCGCCGACTTCGCCGAAGCCCGAGGTGATGATCGCCACGTTCCTGATCCCCTTCCGTCCGCACTCCTCCATGGCGGCCATCACCTGGGGGGCGGGGATGGTGATCACCGCCAGATCGACAGGGCCGGGAATGTCCGTGACCGAACGATAGGCCGGACGCCCGAGAATCTCGTTCTCGCGGGGATTGACCGGGTAGATTCCACCTGCAAAACCGCCCACGATGATGTTGTTGAGGATCTGGAACCCGATTTTGGAGGGATTGGGCGATGCGCCGATGACAGCCACCCCCTGCGGATTGAAGAAACCGCTCAGGTCCTTTGGTTTTCCATTGCATTCGCCGCCGCCGATGGTCCGCTGCTCCTTGGATTGATGCGATTCGACTTTGTGTGGTGCCATATTGGTCGCTTTCTTTGTCGCACTGGAGAGTGAAAAGTTAATGCGCTCCTGTCAAGCAGGAGTGCGTCGGGGCGATGCTGGCGGTCGATAGCCAGGCGGTGAGCCCAGGATGAACCGTTATCCGAGCCGGAAGGAAATTGCCGTCCTGGTCGATCCGATCACCTCGGCAAACCCATGGGCGAACTTCAGGCGCTGACTGTCGGCGCGTCGCATTCTTGCGTGCCGCGACAAGAGCTCCGATAAGGTTCTGTGCAAGAATTGCGCTGGCGGCAGCGAAATGGTTTTCCGAAAGTGTTGACGCGGTTAATACGAGTGTATTAATGATACATACGTATGACACGGATGGCGCGAAAAACGAAAGCGGGAAACGGGCAGGCCGGGCGGTCGAGCGCCACGCGGGAGCGGCTGCTGGACGCGGCGGAGCGGCTCTTTGCGCAACGCGGGCTGGATGCGGTTTCGGTGCGGGACATCACCCGGGCGGCGGGCGCAAGCCTGGGCGCGATCACGTATCACTTTGGCGCGATGCGGAAGTTGGTCGTGGCGGTTTTTGACCGGCGGATGGCGCCGCTCACGCGGCAGCGGTTGGAGGCGCTGAGCGCAGTGGAGAAGGCGGCCGGGACAGGCCCGTTGCCTCTGGAGGCGGTGCTGGAGGCGATGTTCCGTCCGGCGGTGATGGAGGCGATGACCGGGGAGCGGGCCGGGGTGGTGTTCGGGAAACTGATGGCCCGAAGCATGATGGATCCCAACCCGAACCTCGAGAAGTACATTCACAGCCAGGTTGAGCCAGTGATCCGGCGGTTTGATGCGGCCTTGCTGCGAGCGGTGCCGGAGCTGACGCCGGAGGACGTTTTCTGGCGGATGCACTTGCTGGTCGGGGGACTGCATCAATCGCTGCTGATGATGGATCGGAAGCCTCCGGCGGGCCTGCCGCGGCTGCGGCTGGATGCGGAGACCTACGTGCGGCGGTTTGTGGCTTTTGCGACGGCGATGTTCCGCGCGCGGCTGCCGAAGGCGTGATCCAATGAAACGAATTCCTGGAAGAGGGCTGTCGGTTGGTTTGTCGCTGGCCATCGGCCTGACGGGGCTCAGCGGATGCAAGGTGGGACCAGACTACAAGGCGCCGCAGACGGCGGGGCCGGCGAATTGGGCGGGCGCGATGGCGGGAGGCCTGTCGCGAACGGCTGCGGACAGCAGCCTGCTGGCCCGGTGGTGGACGGTGTTCGAGGACCCCACGTTATCGGAGCTGATTGAGCGGGCGCGAGCAGGGAACCTGGAGTTGAAGCAGGCCGAAGCGCGAGTGCGGGAGTCCCGCGCGCAACGTGGCATGGCCAAGGCGGCGCTGTTTCCAAGCGCTGGAGCGAGGGCATCGGCGAGCCGGGCTACGTCGAGCAAGGAATCAGGGAACGGAGCGACGATCGATCTGTATGCGGCCGGGTTTGACGCGAGCTGGGAGCTGGATTTGTTCGGAGGCAAGCGTCGGTCGCTGGAAGCGGCGACGGCGAGTTGGCAGGCGTCGGTGGAGAGCATGAATGACGTGATGGTGAGCTTGTTGGCGGAGGTGGCGCTGAACTACGTGGAAGTTCGTTTGGGGCAGGCGCTGCTGTCGATTACGGAGTCCAACCTGACGACGCGAAGCGAGACGTACGACATGACGCGGTGGCGGCGCCAAACAGATGGGGTCAGATCCATATTGTTGACAAATCAGAACGATCCGGAGAGCTTCTCGGCATGGCGCGGCCATGGCGAACTCAGAAGCGGCAGCGCAGGCGGTGCGGCTCTTTGCGGCGTGCTTGGCCGACGACGGGGCGAAGCGGCGGTTTGTGGAAGAGTTGCGGTGGCGGCTGGGGGAGGGGAGGCGGCAGAAGGGGTGGCAAGGGGTGATCCTCAAGGTGCTCAATTAGTAATATGTATGGATCTGACACCATTGGATTCGTTCGCCTCGACATTCCCGCCGAAACAGGTGGGGAAGAACCTGCAGGTTCATTTCATCTGTCCTAAAGGGCACAAGTTCGTCCGAGAGTTTCAGGGCAAGTAGGGCGGGTGTCTTCCCGATCCGCTCCGTCGATTTATCGCGTAGCTCCTTTCACTTTTCTCGCGTCGAGGCACCGGCGAGGCGCTGTCGGAACGTCCCGGTGGCGGCGTTCTATCCTTCCTGAAGGTCGGCGGGCTTCTCGACCTGTTCTCGCAGGCGACTTGAACCTGCGCTCGTCAGGAGGTTTTCAGCGCCGAAATGTTTGGCGAATGTTTGGTTCTGCGCCTTTCCGGCGTTTACTGGCGAATACTGGAACATGGGAGAGGAAGGATTCAGAAAACGTGCCAAGTAAGCAGAAAAGCCGCTGGAGACCAGCGGCTTAAACTGTTGCGGCGCAACTTAAATTGGTTGCGGGGGCTGGATTTGAACCGCCGACCTTCAGGTTATGAGCCTGATGGAGCACTCACACCGGTCGCGGAGGCCGCTTTCGGATTGGAATTTCGGGGCGTGCCCGACCCCGTGCCTACGGCTTCAACGCCACTATCGCACCGTTGGACTGGACGTGAATGGAAGTGCCGTACCGGCGGGCAACGATCCGAGCTCGCTTGGCGGCTCGACGCAAGGCTCGCGCGGCCGCCTTCGCAAGATCGCTTTTTGGCTTGGTTTTGGGCGTCATGGTCCTTCCTCGATGAGTCGGAAATGCTCGGCGGAGTTGTCGTAGACCGCCCAGGCATCCGCCAAGGGCCGGTAGGTTGTTACAAAATTACGCCATCCGCGATCGAAGCGACGCCTTACATCCGCTGGCGAGACCGGGTGACCTCCTTGCCGGACACGATCGGCAATGCGACGCAGCGCCAATCGCACGGAAGCCAGCCTCAGAAAGACGATTTCAACCCGGTAGCCGGCGGCCTTCCAGACTTTCAAGCGGGCAGCGTAGGTCAGCCCGCTCAAGGTGCTCTCGAACGCGAAATCCAGGCGCGCAGCCGCCAAGCGGTCGAGCTCGGTCAGCAGCAACCGTCCGGCGGCAAGTGCCGCCAGCTCCGGTTTCAACGGCGAAAGCCCGGCCGCGATGAGATCGACGTTGACAAAGTGCACAATGCCCGCTTCCCGTGACAGGAACTCCTGGGCGAACGTGGTCTTGCCCGCGCCGTTCGGCCCGGCCACGATGATGCAAACCGGCGGCCTCCGCTTACCTCTTGACGGATTCGGCATAGTCCCCCAGGAACAAGAAACCAGGACTCGAAACGGGACCCGGATATCGGAGAAATTGGTTGCGGGGCCTGGATTTGAACCAGGGACCTTCAGGTTATGAGCCTGACGAGCTACCGGGCTGCTCCACCCCGCGTCACCTTTCGCTCTCCCAATAAAGCGCTTTGTGGCGGATTGCGCAAGAAGAAAACCGATCTGGTTTTGCTGGGGGGCGCCCTACCTTGCAAGCAGCTGGCTGGTCCGCCGAGGGCGCTGCGGGCCAGGAGGCGCGATGGAATGCTCCGCCTGGACCGCCATGCGCAAATCGACATTTGCAACCGGAGGGAAATCGCTTATGGTAGGCGCCAGCCAGAGGCTGGCATGCAGGCCAGGCCGCGATCAGAATAAACTTTAGAAACAGAGAAGCTATGATGCGCCAGAATCGACGCCAATTCATCGAGACAACACTGGCCGGTGCGGGTTTGATGATGGCCCCCGGCTGGCTTGCGGGCGCGGAGCCAACCGTCGCGCCAACCAAGCGCACGGCGGTGGATCGAGTCGCGCTCGGACGCACCGGGATCCGGGCGTCCCGATTGGCGCAGGGGACAGGCTACAACGGATACAACCATTCGTCGGCGCACACGCGGATGGGCAAGGAGTCGTTCGACCGGCTGCTGAGACACAGCCTCGATCAAGGGATCAGCTTCATCGACATGGCCGACCTCTATGGGTCGCATTCGTTCGTGAAGGATGTCGTGAAAGGCATTCCGCGGGAGCGCTATGTGCTGCTGAGCAAGATCTGGCCCCGGACGGAGCCGTGGGTCAAGGCGTCGGGCGGTGCGATGGAGGAAGTGGACCGGTTCCGCAAGGAGCTGGATGTCGATCGAATCGACATCTGCCTGATTCATTGCATGACCGACAGCCGATGGCCGGCGAATTACGAGCGGATTCGGGACGAGCTGTCGGAGCTCAAGCAGAAGCAGGCGGTGGGCGCGGTGGGGGTCTCCTGCCACGACCACGGCGCGTTGAAGGCTGCCGCCGCGCATCCGTGGGTGGACGTGATCTTCGCCCGGATCAACCACAAGGGCGGCTCGGAATATTCCTGCGACGACACGGTCGAGGGCGTGACCGAGACGATCAAGCTGGCCCGGCGAAACGGCAAGGCTGTGGTTGGCATGAAGATTTTTGGCGCCGGCAAGCTGGTGAAGCCGGAAGAGAAGGACGCGTCGCTTCGCTACGTGCTGGGGAACGACCTGGTCGATGCGATGACGATCGGCATGCTGTCGGTCGAGCAGGTGGACGACACGATCTCGAGGATCAACCGGGCGCTGAACGCCTGAGGTTTTCGGGGAAGAGAGCGCTTTTGGGGATTGCGGGACGCGCTCTGAACCGCGCGAGGGCGGCGATCCTCCGAGCTCGGCCGGCGGTCAATCCCTGCCGGGGCGGCCCTCGGAGAGGGCGGCATCGGGGATGAAGATCACCTGGCCGGGTATCAGCCGGTTGGGGCGCAGCTTAGGATTGGCTTTGACCACCTGGTCGAGCGTGACCTTGACGCCCTGTTTGCGGTAGGCTTCGATGATGGCCCCCAGGAAATCGCCCGGCTGCACGGTGTATTCGTAGCCTTTGAGATCGGCCTGGCTGGCGGGGTTCATGGCCGGCTTCGGGTTTTCCGGGGGTGGGGCGGGCGGGGTCGATGCCAGCTTCGCCAGCTTCTGGAGTTCATCGAGGATGAGCTTCTTGTCGGCTTCGCGTTTCTCGTCGATCTCCTTGACCTTTTGGGCCAGCTTCTGAAGATCCTCGAGCGAGGCGTGGGCGGGTCGATCCCGGGTGGAGCGGGCCAATTCGGCGCGGAGGGACTGAACCTCCTCGGCGAGGGCGGCCAGGCGTTTTTGCTGGGCGAGATTGGCGGTCAACAGCTCCTCGACGGCGCTGTTGAGTCGGCGGTATCGTTCTTCGGCTTCCTGGCGTTCAGCGATGGCGGCGGCTGTTTGGGTGGAGAGGGATTGGGCAGGCGTTTGACCGCTGCACGCCACGACCCATCCGGTCAGGAGCAAGATCACGCTCACTCGGTTCATCGCGTTCACGATAGGCCGGCGGCGGCGGGCGCGCAAGCGTCGAGTCGGCTTGGCAAACGATCGGATTGGGTGTAAACGACACTGACGAATCCCGATATGTCTCCTGAATTCTGCCCCCAATGCGGCGCGGAGGTCCCGGCCGGCGCGCCGGTCTGTCCGGAATGCGGTTCGAGCGAGGAGACAGGGTGGTCGGAGGAAGCGACGGCAGACCGCCTGGATCTGCCGGGTCGTGAGTTTGATTACGACGACTACATCGAGCGCGAGTTTGGCGGATCGAGTCTGCGGCCTCGGGGCATCCGTTGGGCGTGGTGGATTGTGGCGGTCGGTCTGGTGGGCCTGTTCCTGATGTGGATTCTTGGGTAGGGTTCTCCAGGATCGGGTTCGGTGCGGCTAGTGGGCGACCTCGCTTTTCGGGCGGAACGTGAAGACGGGGCAGGGGGCAAATCGGACCACGCGCTCGACCGTGCTGCCCAGGAGAACATGGGCCAGCCGGGAATGGCCGTGCGAGGCGATCAAGATCAGGTCCGCCCCGGACTCGCGGGCTGCCTCGAGGATTTCGAAGTAGGGCCGGCCGGTTCGGACCTGGACCTCCCAGGGGAATCCGGTCTCGCCCGTCTGGCGGATGAGGGCCTGGAGCTGGTCATGCGCGTTGCGCTGCATCTCGGCCTCGATGCCTGTCAGCTCCGTGCTGCCCAATTCCGAGCCGAGATAAGCGAACTCGACCACATGGAGGAGGACCAACTGGGCCGAGAACTGGCGGGCGAAGAAGATCGCCCGGGGCAGGGCTTCCTGGGAGGCAGCCGAGAAATCGACGGGCACCAGGATCCGTTGAATGCGAAAAGACAGGTCGGGTTCCGGGGCTTTCGATGGCGACGGGACCGGCGAGCCAGCGGCGGGTTGTTGGGGGGTGTCGGGCGCGTTGGGTTCTTGCATGGCACACCTCGGGTAAGCATTTCACGATCCCGGCTTCGCCCGCGCTCCTGATCCGCGCATGGGCGAGGAGCCGGGATTGATCGGTGCCAATATATCCCCTCTCGAGGGGGCTTTCAACCCGAGAGGCGCGCCTGGTTTTGGTTTGGCGCCTCAGGGCTTATTCCATCGCTGGGTCCAGTCGGTCAACGAGCGGCTGGCGGCATCGCGTCCGCCCAGGCCAAAGGCGATGGCGAAGGCCAGCGCCGCGGCGCCCAGGACGAGGCCGAAAGCCAGTGTGATGATCTCGTTGGCGAGACCGGTCTGGCGCAAAGCCATGGCGCCGACCAGGGCGAGGATGGCGATGCGGGCGGCCATGGCGAATCGCCGGGCGTTGGGGGAGTCGCTGGTGGAGATGGCCTTGACAACGATTTGCGCCAGCGCCAGGCCGAGGCAGAAGATGAGCAGGCCGGTGACGATGTGGCTGGCGAAGCCGACGAACTCGTTGATCATCGTGGCGAGGGAATCGAACTGGAGGAGCCGGGCGGCCTCCATGGACGCGAAGAGGATGATGGCGATCTGGACGGTGAATCCCACCACGGCGGAGGGGGCGCGGCGGTCCGTCAAAGGGGCTTTGGCCAGGCCGAGGGACACAGGCAGCTTGTCGAAGCCAACGCCGGCCAGCAGGTTGGCGACCAGGCCGCTGATGACGCGGCTCACGAACCACGCGATGAGCAGGACCAGCGCAGCCCCGAAGATGCCGGGCAACATGAGCATGATCTTGCCCAGCATGTCGCTGGCGGGTTTGGTGACCGCATCGAGCTGCAGCCCGTTCAAGGCGGATATCATCACCGGGATGAGGATCAGGAAATAGAGCACCAGGCCCAGGACATCGGAGAGCGTCTTTTTGCCGAGGGCAGAAGAGAGCCCCCACTTCTGACTGAGGCGGTCGACGCCCGCGCTGGCCAGCAGGCTCGAGGTGAGCCGCTGCACGATGCGCGCGACAAACCAGCCCACCAGGAGGGTGGCGCCGGCGGCCAGCAGGTTGGGCAGGAACGCGAAGACCTTGTTCAGGAGCGTGTTGACGGGCTGGAGCAGCGCGTTCATCTCGAGCGCCTCGAGAATGGCGGGAAGAAAGAGCACGAAGATCAGCCAATACACCGCTTCAGCGAGGGACTTGCTCATCGATGGCGCGGCTTTGCCTGGCTCGACGCTGGCGGCGCCGCCGAGCCGCTCGTCGATCTTGGCGGAGGTCAGCACCATCAGCAGAACGCGCCGGAGCGCGGTGGCGATCACCCAGGCGACGATGGCGAGGATGGCGCCCGCCAGCAGCTTGGGAAGGAACCCGACAATGCCGCCCAGCAATCCCTGGAGGGGCTCATTGATGATGGGAAGCTTCAGCGTGTAGAAGAATCCCATCAGCACGAAGAGCATCAGCAGGTAAAACAAGCCGCGGGCGCACCAGTCCTCGATCGGCAGGTCCTGTTTGGCGTCCGGGCCCGCAATCCAGCGGGCGAGCTTGTTGTCGAGCGAGATGTTGTTGAGCAATTTCCGGACTAGAAATGCCGCCGCGCGGGCGACCAGCCAGCCCACTACAAGGACGGCCAGCGCGGCAAGAAGGTTGGGTGCGTAAGTGGAAAACTGCTCGACGAGTTTGGTCCAAACGGCTTGCATAAGATTATAGGATCGAAGGTTCCATGTTCCCGATGATGAGCATTGTCTGCCCATTAATTTTATCGATCAAGCTTTTGTTGAAGGGGCGGGCCGCGATTTTTCCGCTTGTGTCTGCCGCCGGGCTTTGTCCAAATAACCGCGCCGAAGCAGGTCAGGCCAGCGCATGTCATCGCAGGGCGGGGGAAGCGGGGCGGCGATGGGTGGCGGCCGAGCGGCGGGATCTGCCCGATCCACCGGGTTTTTTCCGGGATTGGGCCCTCGGAGGGCCGATGGGCGCGGGCGAGCGGGCTCAATGGAATCGCTATGTTCTGGGATAAAGAATGGGAAACCCTTTCGCGGGCAGAGCTGGAGCAATGGCAGCTCCGGCGTCTGAGATCCACTGTCCAGCACGTCGCCCGCCATGTGCCGTTCTACCAGCAGAAGTGCGCCGAGCGCGGCCTCGGTGCCCGGGCGATCCTATCGCTGAAGGACATCCGCCGGCTGCCGTTCACCACGCGTGAGGATCTTCGTGCCACCTATCCGTTCGGGTTGCTGGCCGTGGATCGTGCGGACGTCATCCGCTTGCACACCTCGAGCGGGACGACCGGCAAGCCGAAGGCGATGTTTTTCTCGAAGAAGGATGTGGCGGGGGCGGCGGATTTGATTGCGCGGTGCCTGGTGATGACGGGGGTGGGCCGGGGGGATGTGCTGCAGAACATGATGACCTACGGGCTGTTCACCGGCGCGCTGGTCATGCATTACGGGGCGGAGAAAGTGGGGCTGATGGTCATTCCTGCCGGGCCCGGCAACTCGGAGAGGCAGTGCCTGCTGATGCAGGATTTTCGGACCACGGTATTTCACACCACGCCGAGCTACGCGCTCTATCTGGCGCAATTTTTGAAGGAGCGCGGGATCGATCCGCGGCGCGATCTTTCGCTGCGGAAGGCGTACATCGGCGCGGAGCCCTACTCGGACGAGACGCGGCGCAAGATCGAGAGCGCCCTCGGGGTGAAGGTCTACAACTCGTATGGGCTGTCGGAGATGAACGGGCCCGGCGTGGCGTTCGAGTGCGAGCATCAGCAGGGGATGCATCTGTGGGAAGACCATTTTCTGATCGAGATCGTGGATCCAGCGACCGGCAACCCGGTGCCGGACGGCGAGGAAGGGGAGATGGTCCTGACCACCCTCCGGCGCGAGGCGATGCCGATCCTGCGGTATCGGACTCGGGACATCACGTCGGTGATTCGGACGCCGTGCCCTTGCGGGCGGACGCATCGGCGGATCCGGCGGATTACGGGCCGCGCGGACGACATGCTGATCGTGCGCGGGGTGAACCTGTATCCGCAGCAGATCGAGCGGGTGCTGATGAGCCTGCCGGCTGTCGGCCACAGCTACCAGATCCACCTCGAAGGTCTCGACGAGCTGATCGTGAAAGTGGAGCTGGCCGACGCGAGCTTTGACGGCCGGGTCGAGCATCTGGTCAATCTCCAGCGGGAGATCGTCGAGCGGCTGCGGGCCGATCTGCTCGTGAAGCCGCGGGTCGAGCTGCTGCCGCCCGGGTCCCTGCCGGTCAGCGAAGGCAAGGCCAAGCGCGTGTTCGACAAGCGCATCCTCTAGGAGCACCCATGAGCACCATCAAAGAGGTGGCGGTTTTCGCCGAGAACAAGCTGGGGCAGATGGCCATCATCACCAAGGTCCTCGCCGATGCGGGCGTGAACATCCGCTGGGTCACCATCGCGACCACCGAGACGTTCGGCGTGATCAAGTTCCTGGTCGATCGCTGCGACGAGGCTTTCGCGGCGCTGCGGCAGAAAGGATTCACCGTGTCGCTGATCGATGTCCTGGCCATCGAGGTGCCGGACAAGCCGGGCGGCCTGTTCGAGGTCGCCGACACCCTCCGCAAGAACGCGGTGAACGTCGAGAACGCCTCGGGTTTCGTGACCCAGTCGCAGAAGCGGGCCGTGCTGCTGATCGAGGTCAAGGACATCGATCGCGCCGAGCAGGTCCTCAAGAAGAAGCGCCTCCGGCTTTTGGGGGCGGATGAGGCGCTCAAGCTGTAGCCGGCCGACTCGAGCCCCCGCCCATGGCGCACAGCCTGACCACCTGCACCTTCTGCGGCGTCGGCTGCGGCATTTACCTCGAGACCGCCGGGTCCACGATCACCGGGGCCTATCCCAGCATGTCGCACCCGACCAACCACGGGCGCATCTGCGTCCGGGGCTGGCACGTGCACGAGGTGGCCAGTTCGCCGGACCGGCTCAAGTCGCCGCGCCTGCGCAAGCAGGGCGAGCTGGTGGATGTGAGCTGGGAGGAGGCGCTGGATTTTGTGGCGCGGCGGCTGGACGAGATCCGGAGCCGACACGGGCCGGATGCGCTGGCGTTTCTCAACTCGCCTCGCTGCTCGAACGAGGAGACCTACCTGCTGCAGAAGCTGGCGCGGGCGGTAATCGGGACCAACAATGTCGATCACGGTGGGGGCGTCTACTGCCACAACAGCCTCGAGGTGCTGCTCGACATGGTGGGCGAGGCGGCCTCGACCAACTCGCTGGAGGACCTGGCCCAAAGCGAGGTGATTCTGGTGGACGGAGTGGATCTGGCGCGGCAGCTGCCGACCGTGGGCGGCCTGGTCATCCAGGCGCGCCTGCGCGGGGCGCGGCTGATCGTCATCGATCCGCGGCGCCACCGGCTGGCCGAGCTGGCCAACGGCTTTCTCCAATACCGCCCCGGCACCGACGTATTTCTCTACGGCGCGATGGCGAAGGTGATCGTGGATCGAGGCCTCGAGAACCGCGCGTTCATTCGCGACCACTGCGGGGGCTACGAGGCGTTTCTGGAGGCGGTGGCCGGCTACGACCTGCTGATGGCGGCGGATGTGTGCGGGGTGCCGGCCGAGCAGATCGAGCGGGCTGCCCTGGCCTACGGCCGGGCGGGCCGGGCCGCCCTGCTTTACTCGACGGGCAGCGAGTCCCGCGAGAAGGCCGCCATGCAGTCGCTGGTCAACCTGGTTCTGCTCACCGGCAACCTCGGCAAGCCCGGGTCCGGGCTCTATCCTCTGACCGAGCAGAACAACCTGCAGGGCGTGTGCGACCTGGGGATGCTGCCCGACCGATGGCCGGGCTATCGGCCGGTGGAGGACGACGCGGCGCGGGAGCGCCTCGAGGCCCTCTGGAAGAGGCCGCTGCCCCGCCGGCCGGGGCTGGACACGCGGCAGGCGTTCGAGCAGGCCGGGCGCAACGGGATTCGGGGGCTTTGGCTCTGCCGGTACGATCCGGTGAGCACAGCCTTTTTCTGCGAGGCGGCGGGTGCGCTGGCGGATCTGGAGTTGGTGGTGGTGCAGCACCTCTTCATGACGGGCACGGCGAGCCTCGCGCACGTCGTTCTGCCGACGGTGGCTTTTGGCGAGGAGCAGGTCACCTTCACCAGCACCGAGCGCAGGATCCAGCTCGCCTGCCGGGTTGTTCCGCCGCCGGCGGGTCCGCGGCCCGCTTGGCAGCACATCGTCGAGGTCGCCCAGCGGCTGGGCGCCGACTGGCAGTACCCGGATGCGGCTCATGTGATGGCCGAGATCGGGCAGGCGGTGCCGTTCTACCGCGGAGCCAGCTACGAGAACCTGGCCCGGGACTACGGCCGCCAATGGCCGTGCACCCCTGAAAAACCGCTGGGCACGCGCTGGCTCTTCGACGATGGCTTTGGCGATCGGCCGTTCCGGTTCGCGCCCGTGCCCCTTCCGGCCATGGGGGCCAGCGCGCCCTCGGATTACCCCATGTCGCTCATCTTCGGGAACTCGCTCTACTACTGGCACCAGAACGTCCTGGTCAAGCACAGCGAGACCCTCAAGCGGGAGTACCGGATCCTGCTGCTGGATTACCCGGCTGGATTCGTCGAGATCAGCCCCGATGACGCGAAAGCCGCGGGCATCCGGGACGGGCAGAAGATCCGGCTCGTGACGGCCTGCGGCGCAGCCGTCACCACCGCACGGGTCACCTCGGAGGTGCGGAACGGGACGATCTACGTGCCGTATTTTGTCCGCGAGGTCGAGAAACAGATCCTGGGACAAGCCTCGGTCGATGCCGGCAACCTCAGCCGGCCGGTCCCGGTGCGGGTGGAGGCCGCCTGATCTATGCGCGCGCGCATCCTCGCCTCCCATCAGATCGGCCGGATCCTCGAGCGGCTGCGCCGGGATTACGAGGTCTTCGCTCCGTTCCAGGGGCGCGGGCGCGACACCTTTTTTGACCGCGTGACGGCGGAGAATCAGGACCAGGTCCAGCTTCATCTTCCCAACCCGTATTATCCGCCCAAGCGCTACGTGCTGCCGCATCTGGAGCGGCTGATGACGATGCGGCGGGAGGGGGCGGAGTGGCGGATCGAGCCGGCCCCGGACGTGCAGCCTCGGGCGATCTTTGGGATCCGCTCGTGCGACGTGGCCGGGATACGGCACCTGGACCGGTTCTATCTGGGGCGGCAGTTCCTGGATCCCTACTATGCGCGCCGGCGGCGGGGGTTGTTCCTGGTCAACGTGGTCTGCACCGATCTGGAGCGCGACATCAACGAGGAGTGTTTCTGCGTCTGCGCCGACACCGGGCCGGCGGCGGCCGAGGGATTCGATCTGCAGCTTATGGATCTGGGGGGGGAGCTACTGGTGGCGGCCGGGTCCGCGGCGGGCGAAGCCTTCCTTGCAGATCCCATGTTCCAGCGGGGGACACCCGAGCATCTGGAGCGGCGCCGGGAGATCCTCGAGCGGACCCGGCGCAGCTTCCGGGCGACCACGGGCTGGTTTTCCGCGACGGTGCGCTACATCACGCGCGGGGACGTGCTGGATGCGACGTGGACCGAGGTGGGCCACCGGTGCCTCGAATGCGGCGGCTGCACATACGTCTGCCCGGCGTGCACCTGCTTCACCGTGTCCGATCGGCCGACGGCCAGCGGCGAGATCGAGCGAGTCCGGCTCTGGGATGCCTGCGCTCTCAACGGGTTCACCCGGATGGCCGGCGGATTCAATCCGCGCCGGGCGGTTCACGACCGGCGCAACCGCCGGTTCTTCCGCAAGCTGGCCCATTATTTCATCCAGCGCGAGCTGTCGATGGCTTGCGTGGGGTGCGGGCGGTGCGACGCCGTCTGCCATGGCGAGGTGGGCATGCCCAGCGTGATCGAGATGATTCGCCGCGCCACGAGCAAGGCGATCTCGGCGCCCGCGGCTCCGGCGGCTGCCGCTGCCGCCCAACCCGAGCCGGGGAGGAAGACATGAGCCCATCCGGCAAGCCTGCTCCGATGCCGCGCGAGGGCGCGGCGGCCGAGGCCGGCCCCGACCCGGCGGCGGATCCGCGGACCAACATCTACCTGCCGCGCCTGGCGGTGGTCGACCGCGTGGTCGACGAGATCGCCGACGTCCGGACCCTGTTCTGGCATTTCGAGGATCCCGAGGCGCAGCGGGCCTTCCGGCAGTTCCGGCCCGGCCAGTTCGCCCAGGTCACCGTGTTCGGAACCGGCGAGTTTCCGGCCTCGCTGCCGGCCAGCCCGACCGAGGCGGAGACCTTCTTCACCGTGCGGCAGGTGGGGAGCTGCACCGCCGCGCTGCACCGGTTGCGCGCCGGGGATCGATTCGGCGTGCGCGGCCCCTACGGCAACGGATTTCGGATGGACGATTTCGCGGGCCAGAACCTGGTATTCGTGGCGGGCGGCATCGGCCTGATCCCGCTTCGATCGTGCATCCTGTATGCCCTGGCGCACCGCTCCCAGTACGGGCGGATCCTGGTTTTTTACGGGGCGAAGACGCCGCGCGAGCTGATGTATCGGGAGAACCTCCGGTCATGGGAGGAGGCGGCGGGCATCGAATGCCATCTCACCGTCGATCAGCCGGGGGAGGGATGGACCGGCCATGTGGGCGTCGTGGGCGGTCTGTTCAAGAAGCCGGGCGTTCAAGTCCCGATCGAGAACACCACCGCGTTCGTCTGCGGCCCGCCGGTCATGTTTCGGTTCGTGATCCGTGATCTGACGGGCATGGGATTGTCGCCGCAGAGGATCTACTCGACCCTCGAGCGCTACATGAAATGCGGTGTGGGCAAGTGCGGCCACTGCTGCATCGGCGTCGCCTACGTCTGCCTGGACGGCCCGGTGTTCACGTGCGAGCAGATCCAGAAGCTGGGGGAGGACATCTGATGGGCGACTGGCTGTCAGAACTGGCCGAGTGTTTCCGGGGGCGAGTCTGCCTGGCCGGCCTGGGCCGGCTGGGCGGAGGCGACGACGCCTTCGGGGTATGTCTGGCCGAGCGCCTGGCCCGGCTCGAGGCCAGGCCGGGCGTCCGCGTTCTGGCGGCTGGAACGGATCTCGAGTCCTGCGCCCATCGTCTCTCGGCGGGCAGGGACGATCACGTCATCTTCCTCGATGCGGTTGCGGCCGGCCAGACGCCCGGGACCATGATATGGATGGGCGGCGCCGATCTGCAGAACCGGTTCCCGGCGGTCTCGACCCACCGGCTGTCGCTCGGTCTTCTGGCGAGGGCGATCGAAGACGGCGGAGCGACCTGCTGCTGGCTGTTGGGGGTTGAGCCGGCCGCGCTGTCTTTGGGCGCCGCACTCTCTCCCGTGGTGGCGGGCGTTCTCGAGGAGCTGTATCGGTGGCTGGAGCATCGAGTCGCGCGTTCGCCTCTCCATGAACTTCCCCCTCTCCCGGCCTTTGGCCACCCTCTCCCCCGCGAACCGCGGGGGAGGGGGCAGGGAGAGGGGGCGTTCTGTGGTTCAGGGATTCAAGGCGAGAACCTTCGTTTGGCGAATTCTCGGGCGGCAGCCAAACGGTTTGCTGCCGCTGGTGGACCTGGCGTCTCATGACCACTCCGGAACAAGCGGTTCTATGGGCGGCGCTGCTGTGCGGAGCGGGTGCGATAGCGACGTTGATACCCCGGTCCAAGCGGCTGTCAGGCGGGATCGCTTTCCTGTTCATGGGGGTGGCGGGCCTTCTGGTGTGGTGGGCGGTGGCGCGCGTGCTGATGAACGGGCCGGGGGAGCCGGAGACCTTTGTCGCCTACCCGGCCTGGGGGTTTGCGCTGCGGCTGCACGTGGACGGCTTGAGCGCGGTGTTTCTGGCGCTGGTGGCCACGGTCTCCCCGGCGGCAGTATTTTTCTCGATTCGCTATCTCGACCATCATTCCGGCTATGGGCCGAGGCGGTTCTATCCTTACCTGCTGGGGTTCATTGGGGCGATGGTGGCGATCGTGAGCACCACCGACACCATGTATTTCTTCTTCATTTTCTGGCAGATGATGACGCTGACCTCTTACGCGCTGGTTCGATTCGAGCATCGCCGGCCGGAGAACGTGCGCGCCGCCAACCAGTATCTGCTGATGATGCAGGCGGCCTGCGCGCTGACGATGCTGGGGGCCCTGCTGCTGGCGCCGGCCGGTCCTGTGGCCTCGGCGGGCGGCGAGCCGGTGATGCGGTTCGATTTCGAGGCCCTGGCCCTGCAGATGCCGATGCTGCTCCGCGAGCAGCGGGGAGTGGTCACCGCCGCCCTGCTCCTCTTCCTGGTCGGGTTTGGCATCAAGCTGGGGATCTGGCCGTTCGGCCAGTTCTGGCTGCCGGACGCCCATCCGGCGGCGCCTTCGCCCGTGAGCGCACTCCTCTCGGGGGTTATGATCAAGACCGGGATTTACGGCCTGATCCGGTATTTCCTCTGGCTGCTGCCTGAGCATACGGGGGATGACTATCCGGTGGCGGGGTGGGGGGCGGCGATGGTGGTTCTCGGTGGCATCACCCTGTTCGTCGGGACGATGCAGGCCCTGCGCCAGGAGCAGGCTAAGCGCCTGCTGGCCTACTCGAGCATGGGCCAGGCCGGCTACCTGTTGTTCGGCCTGGGGGTGTGTCTGGTCCTGCTCCCATCCGCCCATCCCGCGGCGCCGTCCCTGGCCGCTCTCGCCCTGGTGGGCGTGCTGTTCCACACGCTGAATCACGGGCTGTTCAAGAGCCTGCTGTTTCTGGGCGCCGGCTCGGTGCAGCGGGCGACCGGCACGCTCGACCTGAATCGGTTGGGCGGCCTGCTGGCGCGCATGCCCTGGACGGGCGCCGCGGCGCTTGTGGCGGCCCTGGCGATCTCCGGGGTCCCGCTGCTGAACGGTTTCGCGAGCAAATGGTGTCTGTTCGTTTCGGCGATTGCGGGCGGCCGATGCGCGCCCTATCTGCCATGGGCGGGTGCGGTGGCGATCCTGACCAGCGCAGTCACCCTGGCGTGCTTTGTGAAGTGGTATGGCATGATCTTCCTGGCGCGATCCCATCGGCGGGTCCCTGGGGCTGGGGCGGATCGGCTGTCGATCGAGTCGCCGTGGACGATGCGGCTGCCGCTTCTGCTGCTGGCGGCGGCCTGCGTGGCGCTGGGATTATGGCCGGCGCTCGCGCTGGATTTTGTCTGCCAATCGCTCCAGGAGAGCTGGCAGGCGCTGGGATCGGGGCTCGGCCGCGCGCAGCCGTGGGCGGCGGCGGGCATCACCGGCATCATGATGGCGGACGGGTCGGCGGCCTACCTGCCGCTGGCATTGGCGGCGATCCTGGCGCCGCTGGTTATCGGGGCGATTTTGCTGAGCCGAATGGGGGCCAGCGCGCGGCGCGCCGTCAGCCCCTGGCTTTGCGGTTACGTCCGCGAAGCCAACGAACACCGTCTTCAGGCCCGCCATTACTACGGCGAAATCCATCGCCATTTCCGGTGGCTGGGAGGCGCACCGCCGCCCCAGCCGCAGCCGGATGCGGCCTCCGGATCCGAGGCCCTTCCCGGATCGAATCCGCCTCCCGCACCGCCGGATTGCTCCCGCCCATGAAACCGAGCGAGATCCTCACCCCCATCAAGCAGCGGTACGGGACGGCCATCCAGCGGATCGACCGGCTGGACGACCGCCGCCTGGTCCTGCATGTCGATGCGGGCGCGCTGAAGTCCATCTGCCGGTTTCTGTTCCGCGATCTCGATGCTCGTTACATCGCGGGCATCGGGGCGGATGATCGGCCGTATTCAGGCCGGTTCATGGTGGCTCACAACTTCGCGTTCGATCGGGACGGGCTGCTGGCGAGCGTTCTTGCGATGCTGCCTGCGGATGCGCCCGAGGTGGACAGCATTGCGGGCGAGGTGCCGGCGGCGAGCTGGAGCGAGCGCGAGTTCCACGACCTGGTGGGGATCGTGCCGCGCAACCATCCCAATCCCAAGCGGCTGGTGTTGCCCGACGGCTGGCCGGACCGGGTGCATCCGCTGCGCAAGGAGCGCCCCTGGAACGACCGGCCGGACGGCTACGACGAGGATCGGCCTTTCGCGTTCGATCCTGCGCCGCCGGGCTGCGTGGTGGTGCCCCTGGGGCCGTTTCATCCGACGCTGGACGAGCCGGCGCACTTCCGCCTCTACGTGGACGGCGAAATCGTGCGGGGCTGCGAGTATCGAGGGTTCATGGTCCACCGCGGCATCGAGAAGCTGGCGGAATCCGTGTTGACCTACAACGACATCCCGATGGCGGCGGAGCGGATCTGCGGGATCTGCGGCTGCGTGCACAATGTGGCGTATGCGCAGGCGGTCGAGCAGGCGGCGTCGATCCCGGTGCCGCCTCGAGCGGAGTACATCCGCACCATCATGCTCGAGATCGAGCGTTTGCACAGCCATCTGCTCTGGGTGGGGCTGGCAGGCCACATCCTGGGCTACGACACCCTGTTCATGCATTGCTTCCGCATCCGCGAGCCGGTGATGTGGATTGCGGAGAAGATCAGCGGGAACCGCAAGACCTACGCCCTCTGCCTGATCGGTGGCGTCCGATGGGATATCACGCCCGAGCTGCATGACGAGCTGGATCAGGTCCTGAACCGGCTTGAAGCGCAGTGGAGACCGCTGGTATCCGCCCTGCTGGAGGATCGCAACCTGCGCCGCCGGGCCGCCGGGATCGGCGTGGCCGATCGCGCCTTGATCAAGGAGCAAGGCTTGATCGGGCCGGTCGCGCGCGCCGCCGGCATCGACATCGATTGCCGCCGCGACCATCCCTATGCGGCCTACGACCGAGTCGATTTCGATGTCATCCTTGCCCAGGATCCGGATGTCTGGGGGCGGATCAGCGTTCGCGCCCGGGAGGTCTTCGAGTCGATTCGCATCATCCGCCAATGTCTGGTCAAACTGCCGGCGGGGCTGCTCCAGGCGCCGATTGCGGACGAGCTGCCGATCGGCCGGATTGGGATGTCGTCGGTCGAGGCGCCTCGGGGCGAGTCCCACCACTGGCTGATCACCGGCGAAAACCACCGGCCGCGCCGCTGGCGGGTACGCGCGCCGACCTACCAGAACCTCCAGGGGATCCCCGCCATGATCCGGGACCAGCGGCTGGCGGACATGACGATCACCCTGGGCAGCATCGATCCCTGCTTTTCGTGCACGGATCGTCTCGAGACGGTGGACGTGCGCACCGGCGCGGTTCGGGTGTGTCCGCCGGAGGAGCTGCGCGACCGGCTGCGCCAGCGGTGGAACGAACCGACGACGCCCTGATCTACGACCATGAGCGGCCATCTCCACGAAATCCTCGCTCGCGGATTGCTTCAGGCAGGCGCGGTCCTGCTGGCGGCGCCGCTGGCCGAGGGTGTCATGCGCAAGATCACCGCCGTTCTCCAATCCCGGCAGGGGCCGCCGGTCATTCAGCCCTATTACGACCTGCTCAAGCTGATGGGCAAGGAGGACCTCGAGTGCGGCGAGAGCCCCTGGATGCAGCGATTGGCGGGCTGGCTTGCGCTGGTTGCGCCGCTGTCCGTGGCGGCGCTCTGGCCCGGCATCGGCGGGCAGGGCCCGGCCGCCGGGGACGCGATACTGCTGGTCTATCTCCTGACCCTGGGGGGGGTTGCGACGCTACTGGCCGGTCTGGCGGCCGGGTCCACCTATTCGCTGCTCGGGATCAGCCGGGAGATGATGACCATGATGGTTCTCGAGCCGCTTCTGGCGATCGCGCTGCTGGTCGCCGCCTGCCACGCGGACTCTCTCCAGCTCGCCGACCTCTTCGGCGGAGCCATCTATGGCCGGTCCGGCCATTCCGGGTCCGGCCTGCTGATGCTCGGCGTGCTGGTGTTCGCCTTTCAGGCCATGGTCAGCCGCCGGCCCTTCGACATGACCGAGGCCGAAAGCGAGATCATGGAAGGCCCCCTGATGGAATATTCGGGCCCGAAGCTGGCCCTGCTGCAATGGGCGCGCATGGCGCGGCTGGTCGTGTCGAGCGCCCTGATGGTGGCGCTGTTCTGGCCGGGCGGCGCGCAGCTGGGATTTCCGTGGGCGGCGCTGGTGTTCGCCGCCAAGACCGCCGCCGTCATCCTCGCCGTGACGGTCATCGCGGCCACCCATGTCCGATACCGCGTGGACCAGGCGATCCGCTATTTCGGCGGCATGCTGCTGGCGGGCTTGGCCGCCTTGGGCCTGGCGTGTTTTGGATTCTAACCCGACCACGGATCAATCGCCTATGTCCTGGTGGAGCAAACTGACCGAAGCGCTGAGCGGCCTGCAGGCCGGCCGGGTCACGCTCGATTACCCCGCCCGCCCGAGGCCGCTGCCCAAGCGCTTCCGGGGCCGGCCCATCTTCAAGGCCGAGCAATGCATCGGCTGCGCGGGCTGCGCCAACAACTGCCCCGCGCGGGAAATCCTCGTCTTCGACGTCTGCCAGGAGGTCCGCATTCTCAAGTACCTGGGGCGGCGCTGCACCTACTGCGGGCGCTGCGCCGATCTCTGCCCGGAGAAGGCGATCACCATGAGCCAGACCGCCGATCTGGCGACCGACCGGATCGCGGATATCCAGCAGCATCTCGAGCTGTTCATGAGCACCTGCCAGCGGTGCGGACGATGCTTCACCGAGCCGAGCCCGATCGAGCAGCTCAAGCTCAAAGGCTACCGGTTCGACGACCTCGGCAACGAACGGTGGATCTATCGATCGCAGGCCGTGCTGGGCCGCAACGACGCCGTCGATGATATCCCGCTCGAGCTGGATTGACCCAACCCCAATGCCCAGGATGCTCCAAAACCTCTGCCAGAAAATGTTCCGCCGCTCGCTCTGGGTCTACCACGCCAACAGTGGCGGATGCAACGGATGCGACATCGAGGTGCTGAATGTTCTGACGCCGTATTACGATGTCGAGCGATTCGGGATCAAGCTGGTGGCATCGCCGCGGCACGCCGACGTGATGCTGTGCCAGGGGCCGGCCATGCGCAGCACCGCCCAGGCGCTCCGGCGAGCCTACGAGGCCATGCCCAGCCCCAAGCTGGTATTCGCCGTCGGCTCCTGCGCCGGCGGGGGCGGTTTGTGGTATGACACCTACAGCGTGCTTGGCCCGGTCGAGACGGTGATCCCGGTCCACTATTACATCCCCGGCTGCCCGCCCCGGCCGGAGGCGATCCTGTATGGCGTCGCGCTGGCCCTGGGGCTGGTGGACAAGCAGGTCGCCGCCACTCGGATCGGCCACGCCGCCTTTCCTGTGCCTCGATACCACCCCGAAGACCTTCGACCCGAAGGCGGCCTTGCCATCTACCAGCGCCAGGAAAAAATCTGAATCGGGCGACGCCCCGCGGGTTCGGCTGCCGGATCGGCTCAGCCAGCGGCCCTGGGTTGAGGCGTGCTGGGGCCGAGGTCACTCGGCCGGGCCGCGGCGATCGCGCCCCGGACCGGCAGGCCGAAGATAGACGATCGTCGCTCCCCACCCGCCCGAGAACTCGTCTCCCAGCCGGAACGACTCGACGATTGGAAGCCGGCGTAGAATGGCATGGACTGTCTCGCGGAGCTGGCCGGTTCCTTTCCCATGCACAATCCGGACACGGAGCAGCCCGCGCTCGAGGCAGGCGTTCAGGTAGTCCGGCACCAGGTCGACCGCGTCGCGCGGACGGAACGTGTGGAGGTCGAGCATACCGTCGATCGGCAGCTCAACGGGGCCTTCGCCGATGGGTTCCTCGCTCACTGGCCGCCCGTCTCTGGCGCCCGCTCCCGGAACACCAGGGATGCCGAGTTCAAACAATACCGAAGGCCGGTCGGCGGCGGGCCGTCCTCGAACACATGCCCCAGGTGCGCATCGCAGCGGACGCACAGAATCTCGGTCCGGACCATGCCGTGGCTCTGATCCTCGACGGTGGCGATGTTCTCGGGCGCGATCGGCTCGAAGAAGCTGGGCCATCCAGTGCCCGAGTCGAACTTGGCCGTCGCCGAAAACAGGGGCAGGTCGCAGCAGACGCAGTAATAAATCCCCGGCTTCTTGTGATCGAAGAAGGCGCCGCAAAAGGCGGGCTCAGTCCCTTTCCGGCGGGTGATTCGGTATTGCTCCTCGGTCAACTGGCTTCGCCACTCGGCGTCGGTTTTGACGATTTTCTTCATGGTGATGGCCTCCGCCGTCTTGCCCGAGCCATCGAGCAATCGCACGCGCACCTGCGGGGGTTGCGCGCCCGCGAGCGCCTCCGGCGCGGCGCGCTGAGCTGCCGGCTGGCAGCCGGCTGCCAGCAGCGCCGCCCCCGCCAGGCATCCCATCGCTCGACTCATTCTCATCGGCGCCACTATACCTGCGCCCGGATCCAGCCGCCAGCCTTGACTCTCACGAGCATCGAGGCTGGCGCCCGCGCCGGCTGCTGGATCCGAAGGGGTTACTCGAGTGCGGGAGTGCGCAGACAATAGAAACGCCATGTCTCGACCGCTGAGTCAGTCAGGACCACCGTCCGATCGGCGGGTTCGGCGGGGATATCCATCCACTTGATCCACACAGCGTCTTCGGGCGTTTTTTGGCGGAGAACGCTGTAGGTCCGGTTTGCCGCGGCCTGGAACTGGAGCATCACGCCGGCGGTTGAATGGCCTGCCACCTCGAGCTGGAGGCGGCTTTGGCCGGATTGCGGATCCGTGCCGGCGGTGTGCTCCTGGCCGTTCGTCATGCCATCGCCGTCGGGGTCCTCATCGCTGTCGGGAACGAGCGGGTTCGTTCGGCGGGCGCTTTCCCAATCATCGGGCATGCCATCGCCATCGGTATCGGCTTCGGCGGGGACTGAGCCGGGGGAGGGCGCCGCGGCTTTCCAATTGGCGGGGCTGTTGGCGAAGGCGGCCGGGCTCCTCCGCTGCAGCGAAAGGCCGCCTCCATCGGCTCCCGTCGGCCAGGGGGATCGATCGTCGTAGCGCAGCTCCTCGACAGCCACCCGGGGCGTCTCGATCCCGTCGGGATGATCCGGCGCCAGCAGCTGCAGGTTCTCGCCGCTGTTCTGGAGCGAGCCTGCGAAGGGGCCGAGCACGGCGATCCCGGGCGGCACCTCATAGCGCGTGCGAAACGCGATCGGATCGGCGCCGGCAACGATGAGCAGCGCATTCGGGCCCAGGGTGACATCGGCGGGGAAGGTGTAATCGATCCCCTGGATTCTCCATGAGTTGGCGGGATGCGCGGGATCGAACAGCGGCACGCTCGATCCGGTGATGTTCAGCAGCTCGATGAACTCGAATCCGTCGTCTTCGGGATGGTAATGGACCTCGCTGATGACGATCGGCCCGATCCGCGGGCCCGCGTTGGGCTGGCCGAGGGTGATGCTCTTCTGCGGGGCGAAGAACTCCTCGCCGGTCTCGTTTGCGACCAGCCCGAAACTGACATTCTGGAAAGAGGCGCCAAACGAGAATCCATGGCTGAAGCCCGTCAGCTGCCCGCCGGCGTCGGCAGAGAAGAGGTAGATCTGATCGCCTTGGGAGTCGAGCGCGAAGCTGGCCGGCGTGTCCGGGGACGCGTTGAATTGGTCCGCGGTGAAACAGACTGTCCCGAAGGCGGGGATCTCGATGGAATCCGGTATGCGATATTTCCGGGGAAACGAGGGGGCATCGGTGAGGAACCAACCGCCAACGGCCGCGGGGGTGGGGTTGGGATTGTAGAGCTCGACAGCATCGACCTCGGGCGGGCCGGTGTGAGCGAGGGCCTCGCTGATGACGATGCGCGGAATTCCGGGTTCGCCATCGCTTGCCCCAGGCGAGCCTCCGACCCGAGAGCTCGCGCGCCACGCCGCCGCGCAGCCCGGCGCCTGGGATGAGCCCGGATTTCGTGGGACCAGGGAGAATCCAAAGCCATCGGCGGCGACCGGCCACGGCGCCCGATCCCCCCACTCGACCGAGAGCACGGGCGCGCCGCCCGCCTGGGAAAGCTCGATCGATTCGCCCGAATCGGCGAGCTGCCCCTCGTATCCGCCCTGGACCGGCACGCCCGGATAGCGGGCTGCAAATGCGGCGGGGTTGCGCGCCAGCACGAAGAACTCGCCTGGCGCCAGAACGGTCCCGTTCGTGAACGAGAAAGCGATCCCTCTGGTGAATGCCAGGCCGGTGAGGTTCAGCGGTTCCGCGCCAGCATTTTGAAGCTCGATGAACTCGAGATCATCGGCGCCGATCGAGCTTGTATCGGGAGGATGGTACATGATCTCGGTGAGGATGAGATTCTCGAGGTCCTGCGGCGGGTAGAACGCGGCCTGGACGAGCGCGCTCCAGCCGGCCGCATCGAGCGTGCGGGCCGAGACGAGCGCGGGGCTGTGGATGGGGATGGGCTCGAAATAGAGCCGGGCCGAGGGCGCGATCGCCGCGGTCCCGTAAACGCGCGGATCCGATCCGTCCAGGGTGTAATAGATGGCGCCGGCGGCGCCGGCGCCGGTCATGTCCAAGGCGAATCCGGCGGGGACGTCGCCTCCGAACCGGCTGAGCTCGGGGGCGGGGGTCGATGGATAGAGGCCGTGCTCCCGGAACTTGTCGATATAGAGCTCGCGCAAGCCTCCGAAATAGCCGCTGTAGAGCTGCTGCATTTCGGCCGCCCACCACTCATCCCGGGTGAAGGTCTGGCCAGTGCCAGGGTTGGCGCCGATGGTAAACTCGCGGGCATCGCCCCAGCGGGCTGATTCCGGCACCAAGGCCTGAAATATCCGGGCGCCCAGCCGCTCGAACCGCGCAATCGAGTTGCTGGGGGTGAGCGCCCCGCCATTGAAAAAGTGCTTCTGGACGCGATCGCCGTAGAGGCGGCGGAACTCGGGATAGGCCCGCAGCGCGGTGTAGATCTCCCCGGGCGTGTTGGCCACGTCCGATCCGTTCCAGCCGATGATGCGGTCGCGGCGATAGAATCGGTCCATCCCGATCTCCTGGTCCCACGGCAGGAAAATCCATGGGGTGGCGGGAAGGCCGCCGGCGGCGCGACGATGGGCGGCATACCAGTTGTGGAAGGGCCAATCCTCCATCTCGGCCACCCCATGGACCATCATGTAATCGACAAGGTTGACCACGTCGACGAGCTCGAGGATCGCCTGATAGCTGGCCTCGGTAGTGATCCCGCGCCGAACCCGGGCGATCAGGGCATCCCAATCGGCGCGCGAGCCGTCCCTCAGCTCGGCCGAGGCGTAGGCTTCATCGCCGGCCATGACATCCCAATCCATCTCGCGGCCCCCCAAATGGGAGGCGACGAACGGGGCATGGTTGCGTTCCGAGGGATTGATCAGCCCCCAGTAGAGCCCGTTGAGATAGAGGTGCGCGAAATCGGAGCGGGGGGCAAGGTGCCCCATCTCGCGGAAGGTCTCCTTGATCCACGTATCCTTGAGGTAGGTCGAGTTCTCAGGCCGGTACCGTCGTCCCATGATGCTCGTCCCGGGAATGAGCCCGGTGTCCGAATACCGGGTGGCCCAGGCATCACCAAAACCCAACCCCCGCAGCACGATCGTGTCGAAACGGTCCACCCGGCCATTGAACCAGTCGTATTGCAGCTTGGCGGGCCCATACTCGCTCTTGAACGAGAGCCGGAGCGAGTGTTTCGGCGTGCGTGCGTTGTCGCGGCTGGCATTGCCATGGATCTCGACGCCGCAGTTGACGGCAAACGCGGTCGAGCCATCGGGGTGGATGAGCTCGGCGCTGGCGGGCCGCTCCCAGGCGGTCCCGGCGCTGGTCGAGTTCCGGTAAATGCCGGTCGATGCATCCCAGAGATCCGCATGGGACGTCACGATCGAGAGCGTTGGCAAGGACCGGAGATCGTTCGAGATCGTCGCGTCGTAGACGGGATGGCGGACGACGTTCGGATCCATCTCGTAGTCGGCCGGGTAGGATCCCTGCCATGTGGTTGGATAGCCCGGGATCGAGCCGGGCTGGTCCAGCACCTGCTCGAGGAACAGATAGGTATGCGTCTCCACCTCGGTCGGGATCCGATCGGGTGCGTGCGCCACGGCGCGCAGAGCCAAGGTGCGGTCGACCCAGACCGGCTGGGTGAACCGAAATCCGTTCTCGGGCGACGGGGGGCTGCCATTGGTGGTCCAATAGATGGAGGCGCCGGGCGTTGCGGAAGAAACGGTGACGTGGAAGGGGGCGCTGCAAAAGCCGCGATTCACGCTGAACTTCGTGTCCGCGACAAAACCCAGATAGCCGTTCCCGTTGGGCTGTCCGGGCGTTGGCGGCCAGAAATAGCGTGCGGGGAAATCCGCGTCGAGATCGGCATCCAGCTCGGCCTGGATCAGGAAGTCGTCGTCTGCGGCGGCGATATTCAGGCCATGGATGGCCAGGATATTCGTGCCGCTGGCGAGCAGGCCCGGCGTGAGGGGGATCGGGATGGTCTCCGGCTCGACGCCGAAGTGGGCGGCTGTTGCGGTGGACTCGTGGCTGGGCAGGGGAGGGGCGTTGCGCGAGGCCACGGCCTGCCCGTTCACATACGCCACGAACCCATCGTCGTAACGAATCTTCAGCCGCAGGCTCCGGACCGCGTCCGGACGGGCGACCGTGAAGGGCATCCGCAGGCAAAGGGAGCTGTGTAGGCCGTGGAGGACGCTCTCCACATCGGTGGCGATCCGCTCCCGATACCCGCTGATTCCAAGCCGGATCGCATTGATCTGGACCGCCGGGCTGTTGGCCAGGCTGGAGGGGTCCCTCCGGCCCGATATGGCGAGCGTGCCGTCCGGAGCCGATACGGCGCCGAAGGTGAACTGATAATCCTCATCGCGAACGGGCGGAATGCTGCCATCGAAAGTGTATTTGGAATGGGCGAGGACGCCGTTGGCGTGCCAGTTGGACACGCGTTTGCCGCTGCTCCCGCTGTCATACGACCAGATGGTGACCGCATAATCCCGCGAAGGCTCCAGGCCGGCAAAGCTCAGGTCGAGCCCGCCGGTCCCCGTCAGCTCCCGCGACAGGATGTGATCGCGCAGCAGGCGGGACTGGGTGAAGGCGCCGCTGTTGACGGGCGTGGTGCGCACCCGGTCGTCGTAGCCAAGGGGCGGGGTGTTCGAGAGAGTCAGGCTGATGGCGCCGAAGGTCCGCGTGGTCGGGTTGGTCTGGATCGTGGTCGCGCTGACGTTGGAGTTGATCACGAAGGATTGGAATCCGGTCTGGGTGGCGGGATTGACGCCGCGCTCGTCGAAATCGACGGCCAGAATGACGGTCAATGGATTGGCCGCCGTGTGGGTGCGATCAAACCCGACGCCGTTGGCCGCCTCGGTCCAGCCGCTGTCATCGAACGACCGCGATGCCCACGCGCCGTCCAGGCTGCCGGGGCCGGGAACCTGGTACCGGACCGCTGCGCCGGGCGTGATCAGAGCGATCCGCTGCTCGATGCCGAACGAGGCATTGCGGCGCTGCGGCGGAAAGGCTGGATCGTAGGCATGGGCGATTGTCCCGTCCGGCTCGACCAGCGCCAGATACTCGCCGGTGTTATCGAGCTGGAAGTTCGTGTGCAGCTCCGCACCCGCGGCCCTGCGATCCTTTCCTGACGCGAATACGACCATCCGGCCGTCCGCCGCCAGGTTGGTGGCCGGGAACGTCCAGCGCGCTGAATCCGCGGCGCTGTCGGCCAGCCTCCATCCCTCCAGATTCAGGGGGCTGGCCGAGACATTGTGGATCTCGATCCAGTCCGGCGAATCGCCATCGGCGTCGTGCAGCCCGCCGTCGTTCTCGGCCAGGAATTCCGAGATCACAACAGCCGGCGCCGCGGGGCTCGAGCCGGGCCCGAAGAGCGCGCCGGCGCACATGAGGAAATCGAGGATGATCGCCTTGGACCTCATCACGCATGCTTGTCAATCTGGCGTATCATGATCCCGCCCCCGCCCAACAATCAAGCGCGTCCGCTGCAAAATGCGGCGAAGGCTGCGCCTCCGGAGCGTTCGCGCGGCGCCGGATCAGCACTTGCTTAGGCAGGGGGATTCTGCCATCCTGCGGACATCAAGCCTGGGTGGATGCCTGTGGATGGGCGGGGGTTGGTCCCCCAGCCGTCGAGGCCCGGGCGGGACGCACGAATATGGTCGAGTGGTGGCACGTCTGGGTGCTGGTGGGCATCGGCCTCTGGATCGCCGAGGTCTTCACGCCCGGCTTTGTCGCGGGCGTTATCGGAACCGCCTGTTTGGTTGTGGCGCCATTTGCTGGCGCGGGCTTGTCGTTCAAGGTGCAGCTGTTTGTATTCGGGATGGCCACGCTCGCCATGGCCTTCGGGGTGCGCCCGCGGATTCTCCGGCATTTCCGCCTGGCGGGTCCGAACAGCCAGACCAACGTCGATGCGCTGATCGGGGGGGACGGCCTCGTGACGGAGGCGATCGATCCCAAGTCGGGGACGGGGCAGGTCAAGATCGGAGGCGAGAACTGGCGCGCTGTCACGCCGGATGAGACCCGGGTGGATGTCGGCGCGCGGGTGAGGGTTCGGGCGGTGGAAGGCTGCAAGGTTGTGGTGCAGGTCGCGCCCAGCACGGAGAGGAGATCGTTATGACCATCCCATTGGCCATCATTGCTGCGGTGGTAGTGTTCATCCTGGTCCTGGCGATCCGGGGGTTCAAGATCATCCAGCAGTCGGAGACGATGGTGATCGAGCGGCTCGGCCGGTTCCACAGGACCCTTCCCTCGGGGATCAACATCATCTGGCCGGTCTTCGACAAGCCGCGCACCATCGAGTGGAAGTTCATCACGACCGATATCGAGGGGAAGAAGATCGTCCGCAAGGAGACGATCCAGCGGATCGACCTGCGCGAGAGCGTCTATGATTTCCCGAAGCAGAACGTCATCACCCGGGACAACGTGGCGATCGAGATCAACGCGCTTCTCTATTTCCAGGTCACGGATGCGAGGCGATGCGTCTACGAGATCGCCAACCTGCCCGACGCGATCGAGAAGCTGACGCAGACGACCCTTCGGAACGTGATCGGGGAGCTGGATCTGGATCACACCCTGACCTCGCGCGACACCATCAACCAGAAGCTCCGGGCGATCCTGGACGAGGCGACGGACAAGTGGGGCGTGAAGGTGAACCGCGTCGAGCTGCAGGACATCATCCCTCCCGAGGATGTCAAGGTGGCGATGGAGAAGCAGATGCGCGCGGAGCGGGACCGGCGCGCCACGATCCTGGAAGCCGAGGGGCAGAAGCAATCGAAGATCCTCGAGGCGGAAGGCGTCCGGCAGTCGGAGATCACCAGGGCGGAGGGGATCCGGCAGGCCCTGGTCCTGAGGGCCTCGGGCGAGGCCGAGGCGCGGATCAAGGTGGCCGAGGCCGAAGCCGAAGCCGTCGCCAAGGTCACCCAGGCCATCCGCGACTCCGGAGGCAATCCGACCACCTACCTCATTGCGCTCAAGTACATCGAGGCCATGAAAGAGATGGTCAGCGGCAAGGACAACAAGATCGTCTACATGCCTTACGAGGCCTCCGCCATGCTGGGATCGGTCGGGATCATCCGCGATATGTTCGGCGCCAGCCCGCCATCCAAGACGTGATTGCCGAGGAGAATGCCGGCGCTCCTGTGAGCGACGCGAGGCGGTCGCGTCCGGCTGAAGGCTTGAAACCAACTTTTTGCCCGCAGAAGGACGGATATGACGCGGAAATATGACTTGCAAGGTAGGGCGCGCACTCCGCTGCGCGCCGGTTTGTGAGCATGCAGCGATCGGCGTGGAGTCCATTGCGTGGCCGCCTTTCGGCTCGCAAACCGTCTTCTCCCTCCCCTCCGCGGCAGTGGAGGGGAGGGTCGGGGAGAGGCGGTCGTTGGAACGTGTCCCTCTCCCTTGGCCCCCCCGCTCGAGCCTCGCGGGGCGAGGGAATCGAGAGCTGGCTGGTAAGAGATCAAGCGGCGCCCACGGAGTGGCCGCCCTACCTTTCAGCTTGCGGGGCGAGGGAATCGAGAGCTGGCTGATAAGAGATCAAGCGGCGCCCACGGAGTGGCCGCCCCACCGTTCGGCTTGCGGGGCGAGAGACAATGCAGGGCGTCTCCGGTTCACGATTGACGGGGATGGAGGGTCTGCCAACATTACGGATCTATGCCTGAGAAAAAGGTCATTCGTCCCCGGCAATCGCCTCCGGCGGTTGGGCCGTACAACCACGCGATCCGGTTCGGACAGCTCCTGTTCTGCGCGGGGCAGATCCCCATCGATCCGGCGACAGGGAACCTGGCTGCCGGAGGGATCGTGCCCCAGACCGAGCGGGCCCTCGAGAACGTGAAAGCGATCCTGGCGGAGGAGGGATTGACGTTCGCGGACGTGATGAAGACGACCGTCTACATGGTCGACCTGGCCGAATTCGGTCCGATGAACGAGGTGTATGCGCGTTACTTCACGGCGGACCACCCGGCCCGATCGACCGTTCAAGTGGCGGCCTTGCCGCGGGGCGCCCGGGTCGAGATCGAGGCGGTAGCGGGGTACGCAGGCTAAGGGTCTGTGCAAAAATTACTTCCGATTTTGCACAGACCCTGAGGGCGCCCTGCGGCTCATTTCGGGAGGCGGGCGTCACATAGGCCGCGAGCGCGCGCTTGATGCGCGCCGGCTGCGGATCAGGCAATGAACTCGTTGATGAGGTTCTCGAGGAATTCCTGGCGGCCGCTGGCGTTGGGTGCGGCTTCGCCTTTCCGGAGTATGTAGGCCTCGAGATCCTGGAAGCTGGCTTTGCCGGCCTCGATCCGGGCGCCGATGCCGCTGTCCCAAGAGCTGTAGCGCTGGCGGACGAACTCGGCCAGGCGTCCATCGGCACGGATGGCGGCAGCGATCTTGAGGCCCCGGGCGAAGGTGTCCATGCCGCCGACGTGCGCGTGGAACAGGTCCTCGGGCTCGAAGCTCTCGCGTCGGACCTTGGCATCGAAATTGACGCCGCCGGTGGTGAGCCCGCCCATCTTGAGGATGGAGAGCATGACCTCGGTGGTGAGGTAGACATTGGTGGGGAACTGGTCGGTGTCCCAGCCCAGGAGGAGGTCGCCGGTGTTGGCGTCGATCGATCCGAGGGCGCCGGCGGCGATGGCGGTCTCGAGCTCGTGCTGCATGGTGTGGCCGGCCAGCGTGGCATGGTTGGTCTCGACGTTGAGCTTGAAGTCGCCCAGCAGATCGTACTGGCGCAGGAAATTCAGGCAGGCGGCCGCATCCGAGTCGTATTGGTGTTTGGTGGGCTCCTTGGGTTTGGGCTCGATGTAGAACTGGCCTTTGAACCCGATCTTTTTCTTGTGGTCGACGGCCATGTGGAGAAACCGGGCCAGGTGATCGAGCTCGCGTTTGAGGTCGGTATTGAGGAGGGTGGAGTAGCCTTCGCGGCCGCCCCAGAAGACGTAACCGGAGCCGCCGAGCTCATGGGTGACCTCGATGGCCTTCTTGACCTGGGCGGCAGCGTAGGCGAAGGCGTCGGCATTGCAGCTGGTGGCGGCGCCATGAGCGTAGCGGGGATGGGCAAAGAGGCAGGCGGTGCCCCAGAGGAGGCGGATGCCGGTGCGCTCCTGCTCCTCCTTGAGGACCTGGACGACGGCGTCGAGGTTGCGGTTGGTGGCCTGGAGCGTGGCGCCTTCGGGGGCGACATCGCGGTCATGGAACGCATAGAACGGCGCGCCGAGCTTCTGCATGAACTCGAAGGCGGCGCGGACGCGGCGCTTGGCGTTGGCGAGCGACTCGGTGCCATCATCCCAGGGGCGCACTGCCGTGCCGGCGCCGAACGGGTCGCTCAGCCGGTTCCGGAACGTGTGCCAGTAGACCACTGAGAACCGGAGATGCTCCTTCATCGTCTTGCCTTCGACACGCTCGTCCGGATTGTAATGCTTGAAGGCCAGCGGATTTTTCGATGAGAGCCCTTCGTATCGGATCGGGCCGATATTTTTGAAATACGATGCCATAGCTGCGTTCCTGTTTCCGGTTGGCCGGAGTCGAGTTTGGTGTTTGATCTGCGGGGGTTGATTCCAGAGATTCAGGGGGATGAAGTCAAGATGGAAAAAGCGCGCTCGAGCTGGGCGGCGAGCACCTCGATCGACGCGTTGTTCCAGACGACGCAGGCGGCGAGGTTCATCTTGGTTTCGATCGGCCACTGGGCGGCGCGCCGGCGCTGGATTTCCTCGAGGCTCCAGCCGCGGGCCATTAGGCGGCTCTGCTGGAGAGCCTCGGAGCAGGCGATGCAGATCGTGAGGTCGAACTGGCTCTGGGCGCCCGTTTCGAACAGGAGCGGGATATCGACCACGGCGCCAGGAATCCCCTGGCGGCGAGCCTGCTCGATCTGGCCGATCCAGTTCTGGCGGATTCGCGGGTGGAGGATCGCCTCGAGGCGGCGGCGAGCGGGCTCGTCCTCGAAGACGATCCGGGCGAGGGCGTCGCGGCGGAGCCGGCCGGCGCCGTCGATGATTTCGGGCCCGAAGGCGCCGCGGATCTCGGCGAGGGCGGGCTGGCCGGGCTCGACGAGGTCGCGTGCGATGTGGTCGGTTTCGACGACCAGGAAGCCGCGGTGTCGAAACCAGTCGCCGGCGGTTGACTTGCCCATGCCGGGGCCGCCGGTCAGCCCGATGCGTTTCATGGAGGCGTTCGAGCGCAGGGGGGGATTAGAAGGATTGGCGCCGCCATCCGGGCGGCCAGTTCACGGGCGTATCCGGGAGAATGGGGAGGGCGGCGGGGTCGTTGTAGCCGTTCCAGAGGCGGTTATTGACCGTGGCATCGGCGGGGCGCATGGGATCGACATGGCCGTCCATGAACGTGATATTGGCTCGGCCGGCGTGGCGGGAAGCAAGGTAAGAGGCGTATTCGTAGTAGGCCCAAGCCTCGGTCTGGTCGCGGCTGCCGGCGGGCAGGAAGGCCGGATCGATCACGTAGCCGTGGTTGCCGATGCGAAGCACGTTCTCCTCGGGCGGGAGGGCGCTTGCGGCCGCGTTGGGCGGGAGGACCTCGTGAGGCTGGTTGGTGCCGGTGCCCGCCGAGCAGCCGAATCCGATGGTCGATGTGGGCACATGGATGCTGGTGAGCTTGACCGGGAATCGCTCGTATTCGCCGGAGAACATCACACGGGCGCTGCCGAGGAATTTGTAATTGTATCCGTAGGGGGCGTTGCGGCCGGGGAGCCAGTGGGGCACGGCGGGGTCGCGGATGACGTCGTAGCCGCTGGTGACCTCGGCGGCGAGGCGATTGAACCAGCGGATCCTGGTGCCGTCCGGGTAGACGATCTGGTGAGGCGGAAGCACCTGGTGGGTGTCCGAGTAGAGATGAAGGGCCAGGCCGAGCTGGCGCAAGTTGCTTCGGCACCGCATGTCGATCGCCCGTCCTTTGGCACTCGAAAGCGCCGGCAGCAGAAGCCCAGCCAGGATGGCGATAATGCCGATCACAACCAGAAGCTCGATCAGCGTGAATGCCCGGCCATGATGCGACACGGGCGGGCGGGCATGACCGGCGCGGGCGCAAACGACATCCAGGATTTCGTGGGCTGATTTCATGGGATGGTTTGTTGTTCGGATCAGGCCAGTGAATCCAGCCGGCCGCGGCCGGATTCGATTTCTACAGGGACGGGTAAAATCGCCAGAACAAGCGCCAAAAGGGCCGGATGCGGCGGGCGAGCCTCCAGACGACCATGGGTTTGGCGAGCCACCGGGCAGCGAAGCGCCAGTGGCGGGCGAGGAGGAAGCCGGCGATGGGGGCGGCCCAGTAGATCCAAGGTCCGCAGGCGCCGAGGGCGCGCTGGCCGGAGCTGAGCCAGGTGGATGGGGTGCGGAGGAGGCGGATCGATTCGGCGGCCGCGGCACGCTGGCGCCGGCCTTCCTCGACGAGCTGAGCTTTTCGGGCGGCAAGGCGGCTGCCCTGGAAACCGGCAGGGAGCGCAGCGGCATGCGCGCCGATGTCGGCCATTGGATAGGCGGTTCTGCCTTCAGCGTCCGGCTGCAAGTGAAGGGGCGTCCCGTCCTGGGCTGGGGGATTCATGAAAAGGTAGGAGGCAGGGAGTGCCGGTCCTCCTTGATTTCGGCGATCGTGGTGGCCAGGAACGGGGGCCATTGGGCCAGGCGGCGGCGCAGGGCGAGGGCGAGGGCGATCGCAACGGCGGCGTAGAAGAGGCCGAACCCGAGCAGGAGCCAGCGGCCGATCGAATCCCAGCAGAGAGCGGCCACGGCGGCGGTCAGCGTGGCGGCAGCGAGAATGCCGGTGAAGAACAGAAGGGCGCCGAGGAAAAGGGTCTTGAGGAGCCGGTGTCGCTCCTCGCTCAGTTCGATGGCGGCGAGCTCGAGGCGGTTTTGGAAGAGGCCGAGCAAGGCGCGGCCCAATCCCCGCAGGAGTCCGGGCGGTCCGGGCGCGCCGGGGGCGGGCGGTGTCATGGGGTCATCGGCGGTTGACGAGCAAGCCGATCACCAGCCCGGCGCTGAAGGCGACGAACATGGATTGATAGGGGTGCTCGCGGATCATCTGGTCGGTGGCTTTAGCGCTGGCGCAGGCCTTTTCCTGGTAATCGTGGCACGTCTTTTTGAACTCATCGAGCGTGGTCGAGAGGCGGGCGCGAGCTTCCTTGGCCTTGTCGCCGACCTGGCCGGCGGTGGCTTTGATGAGCTCCTCTGTGTCGTGGGCCACGGCCTTCAGGTCCTGCATCAGCTTGTCCTTGGTGACGTCGTCCTCGCCGACTTTGAACGTCTCAAAATTTGTTTCCATGGCGTATCCTCGTCGGTTGAGCGCGAAAGCCGCCCTCGATCAGCACGGCGGCTACGAGGCTTACCTTTCCAACAGAACGTCGATTTGTCAAGGACAGGCTTTACGGGCGGGAGGCAGCCGGCTGGGGGAACCGAGCCTGGGACATGGCGATGTGGCGCAGGCGATGGACGGCGCGGCCCATCTGGCGCTGGCCGAACAGGGCGGTGCCGCAGACGAACGTGTCGGCCCCAGCCCGGGCGCACTCGGCGATGGTGCCGGGGCCGATGCCGCCGTCGACCTGGATGCGAAAGGCGCGGTGGCGGCGCAGGGAGGCCGCCTGCTGGATCTTGGGCGCGGTCTCGGCGATGAACGATTGCCCGCCAAAGCCGGGATTGACGGTCATGACCAGGAGGAGATCGAGCTGGTCCAGGAACGGCTCGATGGCGCTCACGGTGGTGGGCGGGTTGATGGCGAGGCCGACCTGGCAATGGAGGGATTTGATCTTCCAAAGGAGCTGGGGGACGCGGCTGCCGAGCTCGACATGGACGGTGATCGAGGTGGCCCCTGCGCGGGCGAACGGCTCGAGCAGGATCTCCGGCCGGGAGCACATCAAATGGACATCGAACGGTTTGCGGGTGAGGGGGCGGAGCCGCTGGACGATGTGGGGGCCGAACGTCAGGTTGGGGACGAAATGGCCGTCCATGATGTCCCAATGGAGCCAGTCGGCGCCGGCGCGGTCGGCGCGCCGGACCTCATCGCCGAGACGTTCAGGGCGGGCGGCGAGGAGGGAGGGGGCGATGATCATGCGGGAGATGTACAGGTGATGTTCAGGCGGGGGCCGGCGCGGTTGCGCCAAGGCCGGGCTCGATCTTGGGCGGCACGGGTTGCGTGGAGGTGTCGGCAGCGGCGGAGGGAGGTGCAGCAGGGGTGGAGCGCGCATCCTGGAGCGGGGTCGGGGTGAACCGGCCGGTCCGGACGATCTCCTCGACCTGGGCGCCATCGAGCGTTTCGAACTCGAGGAGGGCGTTGACGATCATCTCGAGCTGGGGCCGATGGGCGTCGATCATCTCGCGGGCGCGGCGGCAGGCGTCGTCGATGATGCGCTTGACCTCGGCATCGATCTCCTCGGCGGTCCGCTCGCTGTATTGCTTGGTGCGGACCATGTCGCGGCCGAGGAAGATATATTCGTTGTCCTCGCCGTATTGGACCATGCCGAGCTTATCGCTCATGCCGTAATGGCAGACCATGGCGCGGGCGAGCTGGGTGGCCTGCTGGATGTCGCTGCTGGCGCCGGTGGAGACATCGCCGGAGTGGATCTCCTCGGCGATGCGTCCGGCCATGGTGATGGTGATCATGTCCATCATCTCCTTGCGCTGGCGGTTCCAGACCTCCTCTTTGGGGAGGGACATGGTCGAGCCGAGCGACTGGCCGCGAGGGATGATGGTGACCTTGTGGAGGGGGTGGGCGTGGAGGAGGAGGACGTTCAGGAGCGCATGGCCGGCCTCGTGCCACGCGGTGCGGCGCTTGTCCTCCTCGCTCATGGCGAGGCTGCGGCGCTCGCGTCCCCACCGGACCTTGATGCGGGCTTCCTCGAGCTCGGCCATGCCGATGGACTTCTTGTTCTGGCGGGCGGCCTGGAGGGCGGCCTCGTTGAGGAGGTTGGCCAGCTCGGCGCCGGAGTAGCCGGGCGTGGCGCGGGCGATCACGCCCAGGTCGAGCGCGGGGTCGAGCTTGACCTTGCGGGCATGGACCTTGAGGATGGCCTCGCGGCCGCGGACATCGGGGAGATTGACGACGATCTGGCGGTCGAACCGGCCGGGGCGCAGGAGGGCGGGATCGAGGACATCGGGCCGGTTAGTGGCGGCGATGATGATGATGCCCTCCTGGGTGTCGAACCCGTCCATCTCCACGAGGAGCGCGTTGAGGGTTTGCTCGCGCTCGTCGTTGCCGCCGCCCAGGCCGTGGCCCCGGCTGCGGCCCACGGCGTCGATCTCGTCGATGAAGACTAGGCAAGGCGTGTTGCGCCGGGCCTGCTCGAACATGTCGCGAACGCGGCTGGCCCCGACGCCGACGAACATCTCGACGAAATCGGATCCGCTGATGCTGAAGAAGGAGGCGTCGGCCTCGCCCGCGATGGCCTTGGCGAGGAGGGTTTTGCCGGTGCCGGGCGGGCCGATCATGAGGATCCCCTTGGGGATCCGGCCGCCGAGCTTCTGGAACTTCTTGGGATCTTTGAGGAAATCGACCAGCTCGGACACCTCCTCGCGGGCTTCGTCGACGCCGGCGACGTCCTTGAACGTGACCTTGTTCCGCTCCTTGCTGAGGAGCCGTGCCTTGCTCTTGCCGAAGCTGAGCGCGCCTTTGCCAGCCATGCGGATCTGTCGGATGAGGAAGAAATAGACGAGGGCGGCCACCAGGAGGATGGGCGCGACGGTGTAGATGAAGCCCAGGAGCAAGGTGTTGGGCTGGTTGATCCGGAAGGCGCCGGTGCTGAGCACTTTCTCGAGCATCGAAGGGGTGAGGATGGTCTCGATCCGGAAGGGGATCGGGGAGGCGCCTGGGGCTGGAGCGCGGTATTTGCCGGTGATCTCCTTGATATCGGAGGTCTGGGGGCTGACAGCAATCGCGCCTTCGATGACGAGGTTCGATTCGATCAGGCTGACAAATTCGGGGTAGGTGATGGCGCGCTGGCGGGGATCGGAGGTGCCGTCGCGGAGCCAGAGCATGAGGGGGATCAGGCCGATGACCGCCATCAGCAGCAGCCAGCCGCGCGGCGCCATGCGCTGGTCGCCGCCACGCCGCTCGGGCCCCCGATCGTTCTGGCTGTTATCCGGCATGTTCGGATCTCACGATGGGCCAAGGTATCATGGCCGGGAATGAAGTTCCATCGCCTTTTCGAGGGCGGCCTTGAGCTCGTACCGGTAGCGGGGGGTGACCACAAGGTTGCGGATCCAGCCGCGCCGGCGGACAATCATCAGCCGCCGCCGAAGAGGCCGGTAGGTGTTCCACCACTGCTCGGCCCATCCCTCGTGGTGGGTGGTGATGTGATCGATGTCGCCAATGCGAATGCGGCGCAGGGGGATGCCCATCAGCGTGATCCGAAAATCCCGGGCTGTCACGCGGTAGTCGATGCGGGTCGGGAGCCAGAGAATGAAGACCACCGCCACCAGCATGGCAATGGCAACCAGGTATGGGCTAATCAATTCCATGAAATCCGATGACAGTCATGGGACGCCGGTCCTATCGCCGCCGGCTGCGGAAGGAGCCGGGCGGCGCCATGGACGTTGCGATGCCGGTGAGATGTTCAAGGGCGGTCCTCGAGGGCGAGTGTGGGGGTGGGTGTGTCCTGGCAGGTGACTTCGATATGGATATGGGTGGCGCCGATGCCGGCCAGCTTTTCCTGCATCACGCGGAGGGCCAGCTCGGGCCGGTTGCAGTCCCGGCTGAGGTGAGCCAGGTAGAGGTGCTGGAGGTCGGCGGACGCGATCTGGGAGGCGGCCTCGGCGGCGGTCTCATTGGATAGATGGCCGTGGCGGCTCAAGATCCGTTGTTTGGTGCTCCAGGGCCGCCGGAGGTCGTTCTGGAGGAGGACAACGTCGTGGTTGGCCTCGAGGATCAGGACGCGGGCGGAGCGGAGGCGTTCGAGGACGAGATGGGTGACATGGCCAAGGTCGGTGACGTAGCCGATGTTGCCGGCGGGTGTGCGGAGGAGGAAGCCGACCGGATCCTGCGCGTCATGAGGAACCGTGAAGGACTCGACGACAATATCGCCGATCTCGAACGTGCTGCCGGTGGCAAAGACACGGCAGGGGAAGTCGGAATCGACCTGGCTGGCGATCGCCTCCCGGGTGAATCGGTTGGCGTAGATGGGGATTTGAAGGCGAGGGCAGAGGACGCCCAGTGCGCGGGTATGGTCCGTGTGCTCATGGGTGATGAGCAGGGCGTCGAGAGTCTCGGGAGAACGGCCCAACCCTTCGAGCCGGCGCCGGATCTGGCGGGCGCTGAATCCAGCGTCGATCAACAGCCGGGTCTGCGCGGTCTCCAGATACGCGCTGTTGCCGCATGACCCGCTGCCCAGGATGGTGAATTGGACCGGCATTCCGGCCGACAAGGTAATGGCTGCAGCGGCGGAGCGGCAACGGTTTTCTTCAGTGAAGCATTTTGCGTGCCGGATTGGACTTGAGTTTCGATCTGATCAGGGGAAGATTGCGGCGTGAGTCAGGGCCTGTATTTAGCGCAGCGGATGGCGCTGTCGCAGGTGCTGGCGCCGCAACTGCAGCAGTCGCTGGCGCTGTTGCAGGCTCCTGTCCTGGAATTGAAGGCATTGGTGGAGCAGGAATTGCAGCAGAATCCGGTGTTGGAGGAGGTGCCGGCGGTCGAGCTGCAGCCGCCGGGAAACGATGGGGTCCCGGGAGAGGACGGGATGCCGGCGGGTGCGGACGGCGAGGCGCAGCCGGCGGAAAGCGCCGATGAGCCCGCCTATGACAAGAATGGCGACGGGACTGGGGACGATTTCCAGGCTGAATTCGAGCGATTGAGCCAGCTGGATCAGGAATGGAGGGATGCGGGAGACGGGGGAGGCATGCCGCTGCGCCAATCGGCGGAAGAGGACGAGAAGCGGCGGTACATGTTCGAATCCCTGGCGAGCAGCACCTCGTTGCAGGAGCAGCTGCTGCAGCAGCTCCGGCTGTCGGAATGGCCGGCGTCGGAATACGCCGTCGCCGAGGCTGTCATCGGCAACATCGACGAGAAGGGGTATCTGAGGGCTTCGGTCGACGAGCTAGCGGTGTCGACGAACATCAGCGCGGACCGGATTCAGGCGGTGCTGGGGGTGGTGCAGGGGTTCGATCCGCCGGGCGTAGGGGCGCGGAATTTGCGGGAGTGTCTGATGCTGCAGCTCGAGCGGGCGGGCCGGCGGGACACGCTCGAGTATGCGCTGGTGGACCAGCATTTGGAGGCGCTGGGGCGGCGGCGCCTGCCGGAGATCGCGCGGGCGATGGGCTGCCCGGTCTCGGCGGTCCAGGCGGCGGCGGAGCGGATTGCGCGGCTCGAGCCCTTCCCGGGGCGCGAGATGCTGGATGAGGTCCAGCACTACGTGATGCCCGAGGTATTTGTCGAGAAGGTCGGGGATGAGTACGTCGTGACTGCCAACGACCATTATCTGCCGCATCTGAGAATCAGCAACACTTACAAGGATCTCATGGCCCAAACGGAGAGCTCCGCGGAGGTGCGGGGCTACATCCGCGAGCGGATCCGCGCCGGCAAGTTTCTGATCAAGAGCCTTCACCAGCGGCAGCAGACGATTTTGGGCATCGCGCGGGAGATTGTGAAGCGGCAGCGGGGTTTTTTCGAGCAGGGTGTGGGGCACCTGAAGCCGCTGACGATGCTGGCCGTGGCCGAGGCGGTCAGGGTGCACGAGACCACGGTGAGCCGGGCGGTGTCCGGGAAATACATGCAGACGCCCCGGGGCGTGTTCGAGATGAAGTATTTCTTCACATCGGGGATCCCGATGTCGGACGGCGCGATCGTATCCAATGCCAGCGTCAAGGATGCCGTAGCCGACCTGGTCCGCAAGGAGGATCCGTCGAGCCCGCTTTCGGACGACCAGATCGTGAAGTGTTTGTCCGAAAAAGGAATCAAGATCGCGCGCCGGACGATCGCCAAGTATCGGACGGAGCTGGACATCCTGCCCTCGCACTTGCGCAAGGTGTTTTGACGGGGAATGGCGGATGGATAGATTGGGTAGATCGAGAGCCGGTCGGCATGGCGGCCGCGGTTCGAAAGGATGCAAACGTGAAATGGATGAAGCAGACTATGAAAGGAACGAAAGCGGCAGAATGGGTTGTGGCGGCGGCGGTGTGGATGGGGTGGGCGCTGGGCACCGGGGCGGCGGACTTCAACTTGCAGCCGGCGCCGATCAGCGATGCGACCAAGGCGCGCACCAGCTTTGCCGTGGTCGTGAAGAAGGCCGCGAGCAGCGTGGTGAACATCTACAGCTCCAAGACCGTCAGGATGGATCCGAACCTGAACCCGTTCTTCAGCGATCCTTTTTTCCGGCGGTTTTTCGGCGAGGAGCCCGACTCGGGCCGGGCGCGACAGCCTCGAACACGCCGCGAGCAGAGCCTGGGATCCGGGGTCATCGTGACCGAAAACGGCTACATACTGACCAACCATCACGTGGTCGAGGGAGCCGATGAGATCCGGGTGGTGTTTGCCGACCGACGGGAGATGGTCGCCAAGATCGTGGGCACGGACCCGCAAACCGAGGTCGCGATCATCAAGGTCGATGCCCGCCGGCTGCCCGCCCTGCCGATCACCGACAGCGACAACCTCGAGGTCGGCGATGTGGTGTTCGCCATCGGCAATCCCTTTGGCGTGGGGCAGACGGTGACGATGGGGATCGTGAGCGCGACGGGGCGCGGCGGATTCGGGATCGTGGACTATGAGGATTTCATTCAGACCGATGCATCGATCAATCCGGGCAACTCGGGGGGCGCGCTGGTCGACGCCGAGGGCCGGCTGGTAGGGATCAACACCGCCATCCTGAGCCGGAGCGGCGGCAACCAGGGGATCGGGTTTGCGGTGCCGATCAATATGGCCCGGGCGGTGATGGACCGGATCCTGAAAGACGGCAAGGTCGTCCGGGGCTATCTGGGGGTGTCGATTCAGCCGCTGACGCCCGATCTGGCGGAGGAGTTCGGGCTCAAGAACGGCTCGGGCGCCTTGGTGGCGGCCGTATCCCCAGGGACGCCGGCGGAGAAGGCCGGGCTCAAGGAAGGGGACGTCGTGGTGGAGTTCGAGGGCAAGAAGGTCGAGGACAGCCGCCAGCTGCGGCTGATGGTGGCCCAGACGCCGCCCGGGGCCCAAGTCCGGTTCAAGGTAATGCGCGAAGGCAAGGAACGGCAGGTGAGCGCCACGCTGGCGGAGCTGCCCGCCGATGGGATCGCTTCGGTCGAATCGCCCGACAGCAAAGGAAACGATGTCCTCGATGGCATCACGGTCGGTGACCTCGACAACCGGACCCGCCGGCAGTTCGAGATCCCGTCGTCCATCGAGGGCGCGCTGGTGATCGAGGTCGATCCCGACAGCCCGGCCTTCAACGCAGGGCTGCGCGTCGGCGACGTCATCATCGAGATCAACCGTCGGGCGGTGGCCAATGCCGACGAAGCCGTCGAGCTGAGCGAGCGCCTACGCTCGAACCGGGCCCTGCTCCGGGTCTGGAGCCGGGGCATCACCCGCTACGTGGTGGTCGAGGAGACCAGCAAGCCCAAGCCGTAGCTTGTCAGCCGAGTCTTGCACACCCCTTGATGGCGCAGCCGCGGCTTTCAAGCTGCGGTTGAATCTCACCGCGAAGGGCTTGTGCCTTGCGGTTTTGCGAGGCGAATCCGGGCGTAGCCGATGGTTCTGGGCGAGTCGGTTCGGACACCGAGAAGATCGATTGTTGTCGAGGGCGCGGAGCCGGCCCGGACAGTGGCGGTGAAGAAGCTGTTCATCGGACGGCTCAGCGGGAGGCGGACCGCCTCGCTTGCGGGCTGGCCGGGGGTGAGTTCGAGCAATCGGTTCTCCGAAACGGACCGGCCGGCAGCGTCCGAGCCGCTGACATAGAAGATCACGAAGAGCCGGCCGTCGGGTGTCGAATGGAAGCGTGCCAGGTGGGGGATTTCCCTGGCGCCGCCCTCGCAGGCAGCCAGGAGCGTGCGGCGTTGGATCACGCGGCCTTGGCGGAGGATGGCGTAATGGAGCTCGTGGCTCTGGCGGGCGCTGGGGAAGAAGCGCTCGCGCAGGCGCGGGTCCAGGGCGCGCTCCGTCCACACGATATGGGCGGAGCATTCGGCATCGATCCACAGGTCGCCGGGCGATACCCAGCCGCAGGTGCGATCGCGGCTGGCGATCTCGATCCATTCGCGAAACTGGCCGGTCGAGAGATCCGGTGACCATGTGTAGAAAAGGCGGCGGAAATCGTAGTCCCACTCCTGGCCGGTGATCACCTTCTTATAGGCGCGCCACTCGGGATAGGGCTCGACGATGTCGCTCACGCCGCAGAAATGAAGCGTCCGGTTGTGGAGGGCGACATTCGGGTAGCAGAGGCGGATGGGCTGCGGCTTGGGGTAATCGGCGCCCCAGGGCCAGGCGAGTTGGCCGCGGGCGGCCCAGCGGCCCTCCCGATCCCTGAACGACCATTCGGCATGGGCGTATCCGATATTCTGGATGAGGACCAGCTCCCCGCGGGCTCCGTCGGCGGCCAGGCTGCGATACGAATGCTCGGTGAAGGCGGGCTGGCCTTTCCAGACCGGCAGGAGAAGCTCGGGGTTGGGCTGAGCCGACGCGGCATCGAAGACAAAGAGCGTGGGGCGGGCAGGGCCGCCGCCCGGCCGGTCCGGCGGATTCAACGTGGGATTGGCGGAAAGAAAGAGAAGGTCGGCGCCAAAACAGGCCAGGGGAGATGGCTCCCGCGTGCGGCCAGCCGGATCCGAATACCAGAGCCTCCAGCCGTCGTCGGGCGTACGCCGATAGATCTGCCAGCGGCAGTTGTTCAGCGGAGGCGCGCCGGGGATGGTCTCGAGGCCGGCGGCGAACACCGACTGATCCTGCCGGACGATGCACGTCGAACCGCTGCACCACATGGGGCCGGCGCCGTTGTTGGCCGGCTCGAATGAATAGACCGTTTCCTCGAGCTCGACCACGGGCTGGACCGGAGCCAGCGGGGTGCGGACGGTCTCGGGAGGCGGGCTGGCCGCGCCCAGGAGCTGATCGATGCGGACAAAGGCATAGCCGCGATCGCGCAGGCCATCGAGGAGCCCAGGCAGGCGGCTGTGCATCTTGTCCGATCGACCGGGCCCGGCGCCGAGGTGGAACAGCAGCAGGAAACCGTTCAAGCCGTGAGGATCCTCGGTTTCACGGCGGAAAACGCTGTCCTCGATGGCTGCGGAGGAGACGAAGTTGCGATCCGACTCGAGCGTGTAATCGGCTGCCGACCGTGTGCCGGGCGTGCAGCCGACCAGCACAAGCCCCATGGATCCGGTCCAGTCGGCGATCTGCCGGTTCCAGTGCTCGAAGGCGGGCAGGAAAAAGCGAGCGCCCTTGCGCCCGATGCCCGACTTGGCCAGCTCCTGGTAGTTGGCGTCGATGTCCGCCTCGAACTCGTCCCGGGTGACCAGGGTCCTCCGCTCTTCCCAGGAGCAGTAGAGCAAGTGCTGATCCGAATGGGCGCCCACAAAATGGCCGTCCGCCCGCATCCGGTCGACCAGGGGCTTGAATGCGGGATTGCGGAGGAAGCCGCCGGTCAGGAAGAACGAGGCCGGGATGCGGCGGGATGCGAGCGCATCGAGGATCGCCGGACCGCTCTCTCCGAACTCATGCCCAGTAAACAGGAGCGCCAGGCGCCTGTCCGAGACGGGCCCGCGCACGATTGCGCCCTGGGAGTGCTGGAATCGTGGGTCCTGGGGGCGCGAGCTGGCATCGACCGGCTCGGGTTTGGGAGTAGGCACCTGGCTCCAGGCCTCAACGCCCGCCAACAGTGCCGCGATGAGGATCCATGGTTTGCCCGGAAAACCGACAGGGCGCGCATCCCTGTGCGCGCCGCGCTGCAAGCAGGATAGGATCATGGCAAGCTGCAAAACGATCGGGCTGCCGGGCGTCTCGAGCGGGCGGCCCAGCGCGGCGGTCCGGGCATGGCTGCCGTATTCACCAGGGCGGATTTTCCGGGAGACAGGCCTCGAACTCCTCGCGCAGGGCAGCTTCGAAGGCGCCCGAGAAAGAGTTGTCGAAGAACCGGTCGAGCCCTTCCTGGTGGAACCGCCTCCAGGAGTCTTCCTCGCGGCCGGGATTGACGGGGAAGAAGAGGGCGTGATTGGCCTGGGCAGCCTTGAGATCGCCGGGGGCGTCGCCGATCATGAGGATCTTGCGGGGCGGGTATTTGCCGGCGGCGGCGAGGCGGAGGTGGTCGGCTTTCGATCCGAGCTCCTGGCCGGCGATGGCGCGGACATGCTGGGCGATCGAGTGCTCCTTCCACTCGCGCTGAAGGGCTTCGGTGGGGGTTTGGGAGACGACGAGGACATCGGCGCGGGCGCTCATGCGGAGGAGGCACTCGCGAAAGAGCGGGAAGGGTGGCACGTCATGGACGATGTCGGCGATCATGGCGTTGACGGCCTTGGACCATTCGAGGACGCGGCCCAGGAAGGGATCCCCGTTTCCGGCCTCGATTTCGAGCGTGGCGTTGGTGAGCTTGGGTTCGCGGGCGATCCAGCGCTCGAGGGGGGCCGGATCGGGGATGCGGGCGCCGCGGGCGATGACCTCGGGCCGATCCCGGAGCAAGCGGAGGGATCGGACCAGGGCCGGGAACCGGTTCGTGCCGCGCGTCTTCGAGTAGAGGTTGACGAAGTCCCAGACCTCGCGCGCGTACTTGCTGACGGACTGGAGGCCGAAGTGCTTCACGAACATGGGAGTGAAGCACTCCTTATGCTTGGTCTCCATCGTGTCGAAGACGCAGCCATCGGAATCGATGCCGACGAAGAATTCCTTGGCCGGATCGAGGTCGGTGAGGATGAAATCATCCATAGGAGCGGCCGGCGCGGGGCCGTCGGGCGTGACGGCCCCGCCCGCGGGGCGGGACGGCCGGGCTAGACCGTGTAGGTCGAGGAGGCGACGGCGCCGCCGCGTCCGGTCCAGTTGGTGTGGAAGAACTGGCCGCGGGGCTGGTCGATGCGCTCGTAGGTGTGAGCGCCGAAGTAGTCGCGCTGGGCCTGGAGGAGGTTGGCGGGGAGGCGGGCCGAGCGATAGCCGTCGTAGAACGCGAGGGCGGCGCTGAACGCGGGCACGGGGATGCCCTTCTTGGCGGCGGTGGCGACGACGTTGCGCCAGGCGCGCTGGCATTCCTTGAGGGCCTGTTTAAAGAAGTCGTCGAGCATGAGGTTGGTCAGCTTGGGCTTCTTGTCGAAGGCCTCCTTGATCCGGCCCAGGAAGGCGCTGCGGATGATGCAGCCGCCGCGCCACATGAGGGCGATGCCGCCGTTGTTGAGGTTCCACTTGTACTCCTTGGCGGCCTCGCGCATGAGCATGTAGCCCTGGGCATAGGAGACGATCTTGGAGGCGTAGAGGGCATGGCGGATGTCGGCGACAAATTTGACGCGGTCGCTGGCGATCTTGCCCTTGGGCCCGCGGAGCTTCTTGCCGGCCACGACGCGCTCGTCCTTGAGGGCGGAAACGCATCGGGAATAGACGGCCTCGCCGATGAGAGTGATGGGGATGCCGAGGTCCATCGAGGCGTTGACGGTCCATTTGCCGGTGCCTTTCTGGCCGGCGGTATCGAGGATCTTGTCCACCAGCGGCTGGCCGTCGGCGTCTTTGAAGCCGAGGATGTCGCGGGTGATCTCGACGAGGTAGGAATCGAGCTCGCCCTGGTTCCACTCGGCGAACACGGCGTGCATCTCGTCGGGCGTCATGCCGAGCCCGGCGGACATGAGGTGGTAGGCCTCGCAGATGAGCTGCATGTCGCCGTACTCGATGCCGTTATGGACCATTTTAACGAAGTGGCCGGCGCCGTTTTCGCCGACCCAATCGCAGCAGGGGGATCCATCGGCGACCTTGGCGGCGATGGCCTGGAAGATGGGTTTGACGTGGGGCCAGGCGGCGGGGCTGCCGCCGGGCATGATCGATGGGCCGCGCCGGGCGCCCTCCTCGCCGCCGGAGACGCCGGTCCCGATGTAGAGGAGGCCCTTGCTCTCGACATATTGAGTGCGGCGGATGGTGTCCAGGTAGAGGGAGTTGCCGCCGTCGATGATGATGTCGCCGCACTCGAGGTGGGGCAGGAGCTGCTCGATGAACTCGTCGACAGCCTTGCCGGCCTTGACCATCAGCATGACCCGGCGGGGCTTCTTGAGAAGCGCGATCATCTCGGGGACGGACCGGGCGCCGAGGACCCGGGTGCCTTTGGCCTCCTTATTGAGAAAATCGTCGACTTTGGACACGGTGCGGTTGTACGCCACCACCGTGAAACCGTGGTCGTTCATGTTGAGGATCAGGTTCTGGCCCATCACCGCCAGACCGATCACCGCAATGTCAGCTGTGGGTTGCATTGGTCGATATCCAAAATTGGTTTCATGCTCTCGCGGCCATGACCGCGAGGGAGAAACGAACATAGCCGATACACGGGCGGTGGCCAGCTTTTTTTGGGGCGCGAAAGGCGTTGACCCGCGCCGGGCTCGCCGGTTTGATCGGAGGCGATGAGACCGATCGGACAGCGCGCGGTCCGGACTCGATGAGCGCGGGGCGGAATCCATTCCGGGCGGCGTATCGACTGACGCGGGTGGCGCTGGCGCTCGGCGGCGCGCTCGCGGATTACGGGTTGCGCGTGCGATGGCGAAAGCCGAGTCCGACCTTGTCCCGGCGGGCGGGCTGGATGCAGCGTCACGCGTCGAGGATCTTGCGGATGCTGCGGGTCGAGGTCGAGGTGTCGGGGAGCGCGATCGAGGGAGGGGGCATGGCGGTCGCCAACCACCAGAGCTATCTGGATATTCTGGCGGTGGGATCGTTGCGGCCGACCGTTTTCGTCAGCAAGCGCGAGGTCCGCAACTGGCCCGTGTTCGGGTGGTCTGCTCGGTGCGGGGGGACGTTGTTTCTGGACCGGACACGGCGGGGGGACGTGAAGCGGCTGGGAGAGGAATTTGCGCCGGTGATCGAGGAGGGCCTGGTGCTGGCCTTGTTTCCGGAGGGGACCAGCACGAACGGGCGCCAGGTGCTGCCGTTTCACTCCTCGCTGTTCGAGCCGGCGATCGCGCGGGGCTGGCCGGTGACCCCGGTGGGGATTGCCTATGCGGCTGTGGCGGGAACGGTCGAGGAGGACGTCTGCTTCTGGCGGGACATGATGCTGGCGCCGCACATGGTCAGGCTCGCGTCGTTGCGCGTCATTCGGGTCCGGATCGAGATCGGCGCGCCGGCGGTCTGGCGGCTGGACCGGAAATCCCTCGCGGCTCGAATGCGCGAGGAAGTGGACGTGTTGCGGCGGCGGGCGGCCGCCGGGCTCGCAGCGGAACGATAGGATGGCAGGGCCTCACTTTCTCAGCAGTCGGAAGAACAGCGCGGGGTCGCCCTGGCTGCTCCATGGGCGTTCGAGGATCGAGTTGGTGAAGAGGATCGTGCCGGCGGGCAGCCACGGGCCGAGGAGATTGGTGGCCCGCAACAGCTCATAGGTTGTGTTGGTCGTGCCGTGGAGCTTCAGGATCGGCGGTGCGGAATGGATCTCGAGCCAGGGCAGGGCCGGCTCGAGCTCGATCCCGCGCAGGAACATTTGCGGGTCTTGTGCCGGCGCGATGGCAACGTCGGCGAATCGGTTGCGGAGGGCGGCCAGGGCGAGAGGGGTCCACGATGCGCCATCGAGGTGGGGGGTGGTTTCGATCCGGTAGAGCGCTCCAGGCCGGCCGTAGAGCCGCACCGTGCCGGGCGCCGGCATGTCCAGCAGCGGCTCGCGTCCGATCAGGAACACGCGCCCTCCTGTGCCCGAGGCCTGGCGCACGTTTTCTCCCGCGCTCGAGACCCCGCTCGGGTCGGAGGGGATGAGCCGGACGACGGCCGAGTGCGTTTGGCTATCCGTGGCGAACGAGAGACGGGCGATGGCCTGGGTTCCCGAGAGCGCCGAGCCTGGCAGCGCATAGAACAGAAGCCGGACCCGGTTGGCGCTTTCGGGCTCGAAGGCGATGCGGTCCAGCTCGCTGGCCCCTGGCTCGACGCGAAGCTCGGCCAGGCGGCTGGGCTCGACCGTCAACGTGAAGGCCATCCGGTCCAGGCCGAGCCGGGAAGCCAGCACGATGGGCACGGAATTGGTTTCGCCGGCCAGGAGGTGGGTTGTGCCGATCTGGATTTGGAAGTCCAGCGCCGCGTCGCCAAGGGTGGCCGCGGTCTGGGCATCGTTCGCGGCAGGGGCGGCCTCCTGGTTGCCTGCGCGGTCGGTGGCGACGCAATAGAAGGCGTAACGGTTGCCCATGACCCCCTGATAAATGGCGCCGGGGAGAGTCGTGCGCAGGAGCCAGGGAACGAACGGCTGGCCATTCACGGATACGTAGACATCGAAGAACGCCACCTGGCTTCCGCCCTCGTCGTTCCCGGACCACTGGACGGCGAACTGGGCGACGCTCTCGGCGGGAAGGGCTTCCACGGAACTCGAAGGCGGGGTGCGATCCGGCCCTGCCGGGACATCGTAGGTGAGATCGTAGATGCCCGATGAATTGTAGTCTAATAAATGGAGAGTGCTTTCGCGGATGGGCCGCTGGCCGGATTCGGTGAAGGTGTATCCGGTGATCCAGGCGTTAGTGCCAACGGGGATCTCGCGGCCATCGGCCCGGACGACTCGAGCCAGGGGATATCGGCCTTGGGCTGGATCGGGGATTCGCAGGTAGCTCCAGCCGGGCGGCATGACGGCCTGGATCCGGACGGTGGCATTGGATGGCGTGGGCACGCTGTCGACGGTGGCCGTCAAGACGGCCGACACGGCATTGGTGCTCCCATCGCTCAGGTAGAGCGTCTCGGGGAGATTGAGGTCGTCGATCGCGTCATTGGCCAGGAAGTCGAGCTGTCCGTCGGCAAACGGCGCGCCGGCGAGCACCGCATGGATCAATTCATGGATATCGACGCTCTCGATCAAGGATGTCTCGCGGCCGCCCAGCGCGCTGTCGTGCTCGAAGCTGGCTTTGTAATCGACGAAGAAGCCCAGGAGCGACGCGGTGAACAGCCAGCGGCCGGCCTTGACCTCGCCGGGGCCGATATCGCCGAAGGTGGCCTGGAGGGACGGCGAGAGGGTTTGCCCGTTGATCTCGGCGCCGATGAGATCGAAGTCGACGAGGAGGCCCTTGACGTTCTCGACGATTTTGGGCTGGGCGGAAGTGATCGAAAAGTTCTTAGCGAGGCCATGGCCGGCGTTCTGCACCAGGATCCCGAGCGAGAACGGCTCGGCCGGCTCGAACTCCGGCGTGAACGGATCGTCGCTCGAGACCTCGCGCTGGAGGAAGTATTTCAACTGGAGGCGCGGATTGGGATAGACGTTGACGGGGGTGGGCAGGAGCATCCGGCCGACGGGGACCCCGCCGACGGTGTAGGTGAAAGCGCCGCCGACGGTGTACTGGAGCGGTTCGACGGGCGCGGCCTCGTCCTTGGGCAGGATCACCCAGCGGGCCTTGCCGCTGCTTTGGGGCTGGATGAGCCACTGCTCCCCCGAGGTCACAAAGCCATTGGTGTCCAGCGGGATTTCGCCGGCCGGGAAGATGCCGGCCAATTGAGGGGAAAGGATGACGAACTTGTCATCGGCGGGCTGTCCCTGGCTGTCGTAGATCGAGATCAGGACCGAGAGGTTCTCGAGGGCCTGATCGGTTTCATTGAACACCTCGAGCGTGGCGCCGACGGCTTTCCGGGTCATGACGGCGCTCTGTTCGACGCGGATCTCGGCTTTGGCGCAGACATCCTCCTGGCTTGCGGCTGTGGCGGAGGGCCGGGTTGGGGCGGCGGCCAGTTCGGTGGGAGCGTCGGTGTGAGGCGCCGCCGCTGAGGCAGGGACGGGCGGCCGCCATGCCAGCGCCACGTTGCGATCGTTCAGGCGCGGAATCCAGGAACCGGGCAGGAGAGTGCTTTGGAGGAGGCGGGGAGAGCTGGCCGCGGAGAGTCCGGCGGGGGTCGCCAGCGGGCTTCGGTTCGAGGCGGGAGATCCAAAGGCGGCGGGAGCGGTTGCCATCGACAGGGCGGGGCCGTGCGTGTTGAGGAATGCATTCTCGGCGGCGGCGAAGCGCTGGGCGGCCTTGGCGCCATCGCTGGATAATTTCAACAGGAGGTGCTGGGCGTAGAACTTGACCTCGCGCTTGACGATTTCGTTCTCGCCCATTTTGACCTCGCCGGAGACCTCGAGAGTGAGGACGAGATCGTCCCAGTCCCACTTGTTGGTTTTCTCGCCGTTGCTGCAGTCTTTGCCGAAGTACCCGCCGCCGGCCATGATTTCGATCTTGGTATTGGCATCGAAACCAAACTCCTTGCCGGTGATGGGATCCTCGAGGATGCACGCAGCCTTGGCCTCGGCTTTCACGCCTCCTTTGCCTTTCACGTAGCCCTCGACGCACCATTCGGGATCGCCGAAATCGCAGCTGGAATCGACCTTGCCGGCAAACCTGGCTTCGAGGCCGACGACAAAGCCGGCCTCGATTTTCGCCGCATAGCGCACATAGCCCAGACCAGGAATGAGCACCCGGCCCGTGAACAGGTCGGGAGTTCGAGGGCCGATCAAGACGGAGATCTCTCCCTCGGCGCCGGCGTTGATGTTGCCTTCCAAGCCGAGAAGGTAGTCCTCACAGCAGGTGCAAGTCTCGCCCTGGAACCTAAGCGTGAGATGGCTTTCATTCACGTGAGCCCATCCTGCGGTGGCGGCTTCCACCATGCGGTTGACGACGCTTTCGAAATCGAATTTCAGGCCCAGCTGGCCGCCCAAGCACGCGGGCTTGAACTTCTTGGGATCACACTGGCAGATGCGTCCGAGGTTCAGAGTGGGCAGGGACGGCTGGGAGAAGGTCGAGAAGATATCCGCGCGGTAGTAGGCGTCTTCGAGCAGTTGCTCGAGCGTCCGCCGGCCGATTCGAGGCACGCGCGGTTCGGTCCACTCCTGGATTTTGGGAGGCTCAACCCAGGTGACATCCACATCGAGGAGCTCGACCATGTGCATGAACAGGTTGTAAGGGATCAGCGCGGTGCCGCAGAGGACCGACCAGCCGATCGTGCCCGCCGCGGAGGCGGCCTCGGAGACGGCGCCGGCGGCCTGGATTCGGCCCCCAGCTTGGGCGGCCATCGCCCCCGCGGGCTTTCGGACGCAGATCAGCGGCACCTCGACGGTGCTTTTCGCGGGCAAGGTTCCGACGTTGGTGATCAAGGGCGTCAGGATCCAGCGCGGATGATCGGGGAAATCGATCGTCATGTTCTGCGCGGCGATCAGGCCGTGGTTGGTGATCTTGAGGACGATCTGGTGGACGTTGCCCTGGACCTGAGTCAGGTCGATGAACGGCGGCTCGACCGTCACCACGGGCACGGGCACGGCCGTCTCATAGGTCGTGTCCAAAACGATCCGGGTGCGGTCCTCGATCTCGATCTCCTCGACGGTCCACGTGTAGCGCACGAGCTGGCTGCGCAGGAAGACGCACTGTTCGGTCCAGGCGCCTGGCTGGATCTCGATCGAGCCGGAGGCCATGTCGTGTTTCGGGGAGGAAACCTGGAGGCTATAAGCGCCTTCGCGCAGGCCGCGGACGACAAACTGGCCGCTGGCATCGGACTGGCCGGTGATCACGACGGCGCCGGTGTAGGGATCGGTCAGGATGATGGTTGCGCCGTCGACATTCGTGAGATTCTGTCCGTAATAAGCGCGCTCGTCCTGGATCGTCAGGCGAAGGTCGCCGATGGCGGTCGAGACATTGCGGAAAGCATACGGCACCGAGACGCCCGCGGCTGTGCCCGAGACGGCCAGGGCGCCGGTGTATTCGCCCAGATCGAGATCCTCGCCGGGCGCGAGCTGCAGCTCGATCGGGTGCGTCTGGCCCGGTTCGAGCGATGGCAAGGGATTGGCGGACACGACATGCATCCAGGTCAGATCCGGCAGCACAACACGGAGGGGGCCGGTGGCGGCGCCCCCGATGTTGGCGACCTCCATCCGATAAATCGAGGATTGGCCTCGGAGCATGCCTCCCTCGAGCGAATCGGGGAACACGCGGATCTGGGGGCGCAACGGCCGGATCGAGAGGATCACCTCGGCCTCCGCGATAATGCCCTCGGCGCTGCCGATTTGAATGACGATGGATCGGAGCGCGCTTTCGTTGAGCAGGGATTGAACGGTATAGCGAACCGGGATCGTGCTCGAGCCCTCGATGCGGGGCGCGACCTCGACCTGGGTGCTGAGGCCGCTGGCGGCTTGGATGGTAGCCGTCAGGCCCGTGATCGGGATGTCGCTCCAATTGGCGAGATCGAGCGTGCCGGTCGCCGTCTCGAGGGCGTTGATTTCGTGAAAGGCATCGTCGGGGGTGATCCGCATGCCCAGGAGGACAAACTCGTCCTGGACAGGCGCCGCAGCCATTCCGGGGTGCATGGCGCCGATCGAGAATCGTCCGGCCTCGCCCGGAGACGGCGTGAAAATGGCGTTGAACCGGCCGTTGGCATCGGTCGTGGCTTCGAGGGTTCGCACGGTGCCATTGACCTGGACTTGGATGTACACGAGCACAAATGGGGCGGGCTCGCCCGTGGGTCTGACAGCGCGGCCTTCGAGTGCGATGGGCGTGCCGGCGGCGGCTTGAGAGACCGCGGTTTCGACCGTGACGGTGTAGGCGGGATCCGCGTGAAGGGGAGTGGCGCTGATCGTGATGTTGTTTTCCTCGATGGTTTCCTCGAGGTTGTTGTTGGCGTCGGCAACAGCAATGATCCAGTAATCGCCGGCGGGGAGCGGCAATCGAGGTGTGATCGTCCGTTCGACCTTTTGGCTCACGGGTATGGTGTTGGAGCAGACCTGCTGTTCCAGGAGAGAATCCTGATTGTCGAGGATGGGATCGGTGGAGAGATACACCTTTTGGATCCAGGCGCCGGAAGCGGGCGCCAGGCCCTGATTCGCGAGGGAATAGGCGATCGAGATCGGCGCCTCGGTCAAGGCATTGGTTGGGAAGGTGAGATGGCGGATCACCAGGTCGGGAAGGTCGCGGTCGGATACGACCAGCGTGGCGGAGGCCGGCTGAATGCCGGTTGCCGATGCCGTCAGGTGAACCGTCTGGTTCCCGTCCACGATCCCATCCTGCAAGGTGTGGACCTCGAAGATGACAGATTCCTGGTTGGCGGGCAGCAGGACGGTTGAGGGCACGGCTGCCTCGGTGGTATCGCTCGAGAGCAGCGTGACGAGGACGGCCTGGTTGGTGGCGGTGTTCAGCGCGAGCGTGCCAGTGGTGGCCGGGCTCAGGCCTTCCGCCACGAGGCTTCGCTCGAGGGTGAAGCGGAGAGCGGGGCTATCGTTTTCGGCGATCTCGATGGTGTCCGGGATGGCCTCGAACAGGCGCACGCTGACGGTCGAGTCCATGACAAAGGCGCGGACGGTGACGGGCCGCGCGCCGGTGACGACATCGTCGTCGACGGGCAGGATGGGGAAGCCCAACCGGGTTGCGCCCGCTGGAATGGCCAGGCGGTTGGGAACCCACAAGGCGTCCGGGTTGCTACTTTCGAGTTCGAACACCAATTGCCGGTTGCTGGCGGCGTTGCGCGTGACGGAGGCGATCCCCATCTGCGCCCCGGCGTCCTCGGCAACGCTCAGGGGCGCGATCTCGACGCGGACCCCGGGCCAGTCGTTGTCCTCGATGACAATGGGCGCCGAGGCTTGGGCGTGGCCGAAGGCTGTGGCGATGACATCGTAGGCAGTGTCAGCCTCGAGCAGATCGTCTTCGGCGGCTTCGAGGACAAAAGTCGCCGACGTTTCGTTGGCCGGGATGGTCGATGTTTGAGGCAGCGTCAATTGTCCGGGGTAGTAGGCGCTGATCTTCACCTCGAGCGGCTGGGGCAGTGCCGTGTCGCGGCTGACGGTGGCGACAACAACGCCGCCCTCGCGGACACTGGGTTGCTCGAAACGCAGCGAGAGCCGATGGATGTCCGTGTCGATCACCGCGATCGATGTGCTGTCTCCGGCGAACGCATCCGTCGCTACCCGGACCAGGACGGTTTGAGGGCCATCGACAACACCGTCGGCAACCACCTGCATATCGAACGAAGCCGAGTTTTGCCCGGCAGGTATCTCGACTTGGCCGGGCATCGTGAGCTCGCTGGGATCGCTGTTGGTGATCGTCACCAGCACGGGATTCGCTGGGTTGCCGTTGTGACTGACCGTGGCTCGGAGGATTGGATCCGAGGCGTTTTCGGCGATCTGCCGGGCGGGGATTTGCAGGGTGAGAATGCTGGCAATCCGGGTTGTGTTCGTTGCGGCGCCGAGGTTGTTGGCCTCGACAGCCTCGATGAGCGTTTCCGCGGCGTCGGTTCGGATTGCGAGGTAATATTCACCCGCAGTTGCGGCGGGCGGCAGGGCAATCCGCTGGGTTTGGACCAGGAATTGGCCGGCGGCCAGCGGATTGGTGATGGTGATCGAGAGGAGCGATTGGGCGGGGGTAATGGCGGGATCGGCGCTGATCAGGACGGTTTCGGTCCACGGCCGGCCGGGCGGGATCGCGCCCTGGTTGATCGTCGTCCAGGAGAGATCGATGGCTTGGCCGGGCCAGGCATAGGCAGGAGCGATCACATCCGAGACCGCCAGGTCGGGCAGCGGAGGCAACTGGAGGGCGATGGCCGGACTCGAAGCGGCGTTGTTGGTTTTGTTCATTTCCGGCTGCTGCCCGTAGGCATCCGTCTTCAGCCAGAGTGAATAGCTGCCCGACGCGGGATTGGCTTCGAGGGGAATGGCCACCAAAGCGGTATTGGTATAGCGGGCCCCAGGGGCCAACGGCGATACCTCGGTGGCGGGCGCATCCTGCAGGAATCGAGCGCTATCGAGACCGCCCGATGGCGAGAACCAGAGCTGATCCCGCCATGCGGCGCTGGCCGCGGCGGATCCCGCGTTCTTCACCACCCAGGCGACCGGCAATACCTGGCCGAACTGAGCGGTCGATGGCGCCGTGACCGACTCGACAGTGAGATCGGCGGCGAGCAGGCGCGTGCCCTGCTCGGCGACCTTGAGGTTGTTGGTTTCATTCAGCTCGAACACCTCGCCGCGGCTGTCGATCTCGACCGCCAGAAAGCGGGCCTTGTCAGTTCCGGCGGGCAGGAGGACCGATTGGGTTCGGACCAGCCCAGCGGCGGCGGCCAGTGAATTGGAGCCGATGATCGAGATGAGCTCCTCTCGCTGGGTGCCGGTTGCGTCCGCCGCCAGATAGATCGTCTCGGTCCACGGGGCGGCGGCGATGCGGGCGCCCTGATTTGTGATTGTCCAGGACACGGCCATTGGCTGTCCCAGCGCGATGGCGGGCGGCGCTTGGATGGCTGTGATCTGCAAGTCCGGGTATGGACCCAGAACGGATATTCGAGTGATTGTGGCGGTGTTGTTCTGCTCGGCGTCGCGCGCGGGATCATACTCGAAGACCTGGTTGTCCGCATCGGTTTCCACCGAGACATGCAGGACTCCCACGCCGCGCTGGCCGTCCGGCAACTGGAAGGAATGCTGCCGAGCAATGGCGACTCCGGGGGGGATCATTCCGGCGGCGGAGGTGTCGCAGGGGATTCGAGCCTCGAGCAACGTCTCGCTCGTGGTGGCGTTGAGGATGACCAGGCGATCCTGCCAGTTCCCGCGAAGGGGTAGAATGCCCGAGTTGCGGTCCTGCCAGTGAATGGTGATTGACGCGCCCGACTGCAGGCCGGACACGGGTTCGGCCCGCAAGTCGGTTGCCGCCAAATCGAGCGTCGCATCAAAGTCCGTTTCCGCCGTGTTGTTCTGCTCGGCGACGGCGTGTCCGACGGGAACAAACTCGTAGATCTGATCGGCGGAATCGGCAATGACCATCACGCGATAACGCCCCGCGCTCTCCAGCGGGCATTCGATGATGCCGGGCAGTGTGGATGCGGGGAGCAGCGAGGTCTCGACCGCCAGTTCAACATTGGTGACTTGGATTCCGGTGTTCAAGTTGCGGATCTGAATGCGCTGTCGTAACCCGCTCGAGGTTTCGCGATTGCCGCGGTTGGCCAAGGTCCAGGAGACATTCAGCGAGGCGCCGCCGGCGATCGGAGTTGGGCGGATGTCCTCGATGACGAGATCGGGGTAGTTGGCCAACTGGACGACGAAGGCATTCGTCGAGATCAAGTCATTATCGCCTTCCATGACAAACTCAGGAATTCGATTGCCGTAATCGGCGTGGGCGATCAGGAAGCACGCGCCGCTGAGGCCCTCGGGCAGACTGGCTTGAGCGTCGACGGTATAGCCTTGACCCGGTTCGAGGATCCCAGAGCGTTCGAACTGGCCCAGTGTCCGATCATCCGCGTCTCCGTACACTTCGTTGGTCGAAACGACAACCCGGTCCATCCATGGCCCGGCTGGCGTCGGATGCGAGCCCGCATTCCGGACGGTGAACGAGAACGACACGGTCTGGCCGCTCTGGAAATTCGTTCCCGCGGGCGGGGAGATTGCCGCTACTTGCAGATTTGGGAAGTCCACAGTGCCGGTGGGCACGACTTGCACGTCCAGCACATACGGTTCCCACGCGCTGTCCATTTCGGCGGCCGTTCGGACCAGGGCGAAATAGTCGCCGTCCTGAGTGATGCGCACTTCCGCGACGCCGTCGAACGGGCGTCCGCTTCCGGCCTCGATTTGATAGCCATTGGCGGCGTCATAAACGCCCACGATGGGCGAGCCATGGCTGGATTGCGATGCGCGCATGCTGAGAAACACGGTCGAGCCGTTGGTGAGCGCCGACAACCGGTGGTAGTCCAGGTCAACGCGGGTCTGCAGTGCGCCAGCCACGCTGGCAATCCGCCGGTCGCCGCTGATTGCCAGTTCGACAGGCGATGCCGATCCCAGGTTTCCGTTGTCTTCGGTTTCGAGCTGGAGGGGCGGGCGGGCCAGGGTGATGCGGAGCTGGTATTCGCCGATCTGATCAAACGTGTGGCTGACCGCGACGGTGTAAGTGCCGGCTGCGGGCAGGACAACGGGTGCGGTCTGGCCCGAGCCCTCGCTGGTGAAGCCGGCCAGTTGGGTCCCCTGGAGATCGCGGACGATGATCTGCCAATACCATCCGTAACCCGAGTAACCTCCGCCCTGGTTGGACAGGGCCACGCTCAGACGGTCTCCCTCTTGCCCCGCAAAGCTCCAGTAATCCACATCGGCCGTGCTGCTCAGGTTGCCCCGGCCCATCCCCGTCCGAAGCCCGCTGCCCGCCGGATCCTCGGCGCCCATCGGCTCCGCCAATGAACTGGCCGTGTCGGCGGTGTCGTTGGCCCGGTTCTCCATCACATAGCCGGCCAGGTTGACCACGCTAAATCGACGTTCGAAATCGCCGGCCATCGGCGTCCCCCACTGATCCTTGAGGCTGGCCTTGACCTGGAACCGATACGATCCGGGCTGCAGAGGAGCGCCTTGGATCATGGAATGGACGGTCACGCCTCCGCTGTAGCCGGCGGCCAGGATCGGATAGAGATTGTCATCGGCGGTGTCGAACTGGCCATCGGGACCGGCGCTCCGCAGATCGTAGCTATTGGGATCGGCGGCCCCCTCGGCTTGGAGATCCTTGGTGAAAGTGATGGTCAGCCGATCCAGGAGAGCTGTCGATCCCTCGAGGGGCAGGCTGACATCGGCCACCGCCAAGGGCGCTTGATCGGCGAAATCCAGCTCGAGCAGGTATTGCGCCCACAAGCCGCCCATGCCATTGACGCCGGTGACGGCCACCGAATAGGGGCCGCCGGCGCTGGCGGGGATCGTGTAGTGGAGGCGGTTGTCGGGAGGCGTGTTGGTGGCGACCGGCTCATTCGAGCGATAGAGGATGAGCAGAGCCTGCAGATCGCTGGTCGAGGGCTGAGTCAGGCTCAGCGTGATGGCGGTCAGGTCGGCCAGATTGCCCAGCCGGTAGAAATCAGTGTCGCTGGCCCAGAGGAATCCGGCGGCTCTGGCCTGTTGGTGTCCGGCGGTCGAGGTCCAGAGCAGGTCGTTGGCGATGCCGGGGTGCGCATTGTCCTCGGTTTCGAGCTGGAGGGGCGGGCGGGCCAGGGTGATGCGGAGCTGGTATTCGC
>ENA-UOWG01000201-UOWG01000201.1-activated-sludge-metagenome-genome-assembly--contig:-NODE-201-length-91656-cov-8.343413_pt1 | contig 91656 bp, 148 predicted proteins | sample MGYA00238147_ERZ761563 | MGnify/ENA primary metagenome ERZ761563 (study PRJEB28884, sample SAMN05720216) | anaerobic digester metagenome | isolation source: active sludge of municipal...
TCGTGCAGACTTGTACGTTGCAAACTTGTCCGGTGCAGACTTGTCCGGTGCAAACTTGTCCGGTGCAGACTTGTACGGTGCAAACTTGTCCGGTGCAGACTTGTCCGGTGCAAACTTGTCCGGTGCAGACTTGTACGGTGCAAACTTGTCTCGTGCAGACTTGTACGTTGCAAACTTGTCCGGTGCAGACTTGTCCGGTGCAAACGTGTCCGGTGCAGACTTGTCCAAAATACCTCAATATAATGTACCGACTATTGGAGAATATATTAATAAATTTAATCTTAGGCGAGAAGATAATTTTATCTATCTCTATAAGGGGGTAACTGATAGTATGGAATCTCCGTGTTCCCCCGTTAAAATAAAATATACCATCGGAGTGCATGAAGTAATCTATGCCGATAGTGACATTTGGGCTTCTTGTTCGATTGGTATTTCTCTATCTCCCACGTTAGAAGCTACGTTAGAATATGGAACAAAAACACTCTTAGTGAAAGTAGATATTGCGGACATATCTTGTATTCCGATATATGATTATGATAAAAAAATAAGAGTCAAGAAATGCGAAGTAATATGCGAAGTCGAACGCAATAACAAGTAAACAAACTAAATAAGAGAAAAATATGAACATTTTTAATTTAGCAATGAAACAGATGCAACGCGAGGGAAAGCTTAACGGGAAGGGAACGTGGAATGAACTGATAGACAATGCAGTAAAAATACGGTCGTGGTTGGACAAACAGGAACGTCTTAGAAAAATGAACGAAGGAAGGAGGAATAAAAGATGAAACGCGCTGACAAATACAATATCGAACAAGTTGTTGATTTACTTGATAATATCGGAGCGCATTACGACGAATGGAGCGATTGCTTGAGTAAACAGATTTTCGACGCACAGAAATATAATGATAAAATCGCAGTTGAGGAGTTAGCTAGAATTAAACGTAATATTGAGTCACGTTTATCCGATATGGAAGATGCTTTTGTGCAGTTGGATATGTTAAGGGATGAACTAAATAATTATTTGAGTGATAACGAGTGAGGTTATATGAATAATAAAGAATATTGCGAGAACTGCGGAGAAGAAATTCAGTTATTTCGGCACGATTGTCCTGAAAGCGTGATAATAACAACAGTGTTTGGGTGTCCTAAATGTGATAACAGATGCGATTTATGTGAAGGACATGCAACAGAAGGAGGCGATTGATATGACAAACGATAACAACAATACAAAATGCGATTGGTGCGGATGCGATATGGATTGGAATGAAACCGATGTTTTTGAGTTTGACGACGATTTTGTTTGTGTTGATTGTGCAACTAGACATCTGGCAGAAGGAGATGAAATGTGAAAACATATAAGACTTATAGCGATATGGGAACTATTAAAATTTTCAGCGATACGATGTCGGCTTTTTTCGATAATGGTGTGGGAGATGGAGCGACAAAGGTACGAATAGACACAAAGTCGGAAAGTCTTAGGGATGGATACTTTTTAGGGCATTTCACTGTGAAAAAGGAGAACACAGTTTTTTTAAGTGGTTACGATTGTACCGATGATAAAATGTTTGAGTTTTCGATTGGTAGGTGGTGTGTTTATCGGTCGGATAACGGTATTATGGAAATATCTAAAATTGATACCGAAACACAATCATAGGCGGGAGGATGTATATGAATAAACGGAGAGCAATCGCGGTCTTACGCAAAGAAATAGTCGAATTGGAAAAAAAATACAACAAAAACACTCCGCCAGAAAAAATACCGTTCTTTCATCCAATAACGATATACAAGGGTAGGAACTGGAAAATCAAACTAGACAACGCACGGTATCATTTTCTATTTGACCTATACTTGAAAATTCAAAATAAAGGAGGTTATTAATATGAAAAAGATTATAGGAGCTAACTGTAGGATAGCCTTTTTTGATATGCCAAATACAGGAAATATACGATAGGAGGTACTAATGAAACACAGCAAGAAACATAATATTCCCGATAGAGTCAAAAAATTGTGGCGAGACTTAGGAAATATCCCGATTGATTTGAATGAAAACATTGAAGAACCTTTTTTGCATTTTGAAATAGGCACAAACCGATATGATATCTGGCACTGGTTTGAAGATGAGTTTGATATACGAGTAATTGATTTGATGCGGATGAAAGGAGACTAAAATGAAATTCAAAGTAGATAGTTATAAGGTTAAGCAGTATGAAAATGAGAGATTTGTTGATACCATAGAACTGTTGGAAGATATAGACAAGAAGTATTTTCTATGTTATAGTCCTAAGTATAGAGCAAACGTTTTAGTGTTGAAAGCTGACTGCGTTCCAATCGATAGCAAGGAGGATGCTGTGTATTATCTTGTATATGTTGATACTTGTCTTCCTTACGTAAAGGTGTTCGGAGAAACAAACGAAGCTGACGGGGCAGTTGAGTTTGAGCATTACGAGGATGCAGAAGCGTTTGCTAAAAAACTGGGATTGGAACAGGACGAATATGCAATAGTAAAATTCAACAAGGAGTTGGCTATATGATAAACGGCATTATTATTCTTTTGTGTCTCGTGGCCTTGATTTGTATAACACATAAAGTTGAGGATGAAATATGAGCAAACCTTTGGAGGTACGAGAGGGCGATATCTTGAGATTGCAGTATCATCCTGCTGGTAAATATTATGTTGGGGGTGTAATTGGAGTGGAACATAGAACAATGCTAATTTATACAATGAGAGATGCGAACGGTAATACGCATACGCTTGAATGTGTAAATGGCGTTCCGAATAATGTTTTTCGTGCAGAAGCAATTTATAGAAAGGATTGATATGAGAAAACTAACCAAGAAGGAAGTTGATAGACTCGAAACCTTGATGTATGAGGCGCGGGAAAGATATCTTGAAGATTTTATTGTGTCGGAGTGGATTTTAGATGTTGATTTGGATGAATATAATGACCTATACAGTAGATACTGGGAAACACAGGAGTAAATATGAATAACAAAACAGTCTGTGATGAATGTGGGTGTGAAATGGACTGGGATACAGATGAAGTATTTCTAGGAGCGGGAGATAAAGGTTTTATTTGTGAAGACTGTTTTAACGAGGAGGAGTTAAATGAAAATAATTGAACAAACTAAGGCGCAGATAATTGATTGGTTGATAGATGACGATATTGATATGGCGGATGGAGATTATTGGAATAATATTTTGAGAAATGGGTTTAAGGGATATTATTTTTATTCTGATAAAGAATTAGTGCAGGAAATAAATGGCCGTAGACGAGAATATGATGAAAAAATAGTGCTTGTTATGTAACCACAGAAAATGCTATTATAAAGATGGGAGGAAATATGAGAAAATGGTGGACGGCATATCAGTATGTAGATGAGTTGTTTAGTGAACAGGTAGTGAAGTCATGTACGCATAGGGCAACATGGACTACGGCTACACTGGTTAAGGTCTATGGGTTTATCCTTAACGTGTTAGCGGTAGTTATTATCAGTAAGAAACGGAGGACTATATGAAGCCACTGGCTGCAATGAACGCAGTTAATTTTCAGCAGAGTAATGGGCAAACTCCCGAACTGGCAAAACTCAAATATGCAGAACTGAAAAAGGAATTGTATAAACTCAAGGTCTTGAAGCGGATGAATCGAGGTTTAACGGAAGCAGAAATATGGTATCAGGAAAACTTACTCAACGAAATTGGAAGGAGGTTTTAATATGGTACAGGAAACCAAAGACGAATTGATACAGAGGTTGATGGATGATTATTATGATTATCTGAATGACTTTGAACCGGAGCAGTTGATGTTCATACTGCGAAGCGGACATTTCACTATGCACGAAGCGAAGATGTCGGAGGTACAACATGGCTAAAAACTATTATCTTGTTGATGTCAAGGTACGCGATGGAGAACATGAATATCGTCAACATTGTATTGTTGTCGCAAATGACTTGGATTCCGCTCGGAGTTTTGCAGAAGCCAACGTAGATGAAGAATTTGGGTTTGGAGATAAAACAACTTATTCTACAGTAAGTGGGGTTCATAAAATTACCAAAAATGAAGTTAAAACTCTGACTGACTTGTTTATGGCTTTCGTGATTAATTAAACGAAAGGATATTCTATGAGAAATTATAAATGTAAAATGTGCGGTAAACGATTCAAGTTTATCGTCGATGACGCAGAAGAAATATGTCTTGATTGCTATTCAAAGAATCAATGTTCTCAATGCGGAAAGGAGTTTACAGAAGAAGATAGGAAACTTTATTCATTTGATACGGAACATCTCTGCGTGGATTGTTGGGAGCGTCTGGAATTAGAGGAAACCATTTGCTGCGATAAATGCGGTTACGAATATGACAGGCATATAGGGGATGACTGCCCTTGTTGTGGTAACAACAATCACGAACAATATTTGGAAAAATACGGAGAATAATATGAGATGTCCAGAATGTAAACGTACAATCAAGGAAGTGACTATTTATCAAACAATCTGTCGGTCGGGAACTTATGATAAAAAGACGGGAGCAATAAAGGAGAACGACGATATATCGGTAATAGGAGACACTGAATATGAATGTGAATGTGGGGAAAATTTAACGTCATTAATTGGATAAGGAGATTAATATGAAATGTCCTAGTTGTGATAATGACATTACGGCAGTTAATGTTTATTCTAACACTTTATGTACTGCAAGGGTTGATGATAATGGGGTTATCACGTTGTATAACATGGATGATGCGCCTATTATAGATACCGATAGATTAGAATGTCAGCACTGCGGATACAATTTAACAGATATAATTGCCGAATAGGAGATTATATGGATATTTTTGAAGATTATGAAAAAGACCTGTACGATAATCATAACGTTGTTGTAAAGATACGCCCTAATACATTTGGTGATTGGTGTTGGATGTGCAATGACCTGTATTTTGGAGGATTTACTTCATGGATGGAAGCAAAGATAAACGCCAGTAATTACTTTGGCGGTGTTGTAAGGGAGGTCGATAATGAAGAAGACCTGTAGAATAAGACCGGATTTGATAGCACTGGGATACGGAGTGCCAATTTCGCGTCCTGTAAAAGTAGAACGAATGTTGTCCTCGGTAGAGGAGGGAATATATTACGGAAAAGGAAGAGTAGAGTATAGATGGCTTTACGATACTAGCGGATTTCAAATTAAAGTCGGTAAGAGATGGTGGGATGCTTACAGTATTGATTTTGATTTTTTAGGGGAGGATTAAATGACATACTATCACTGCCCTGAGTGTAATTATGATGTATTGGATATATTTGCAGAAGATGGAGAGACAAACGATTGTCCACTGTGTGGAGCAGTATTGGAAGAAGTTAGTACAAATGAAAATAATGAACTTCAGAGTAAAATAGATAAGAAAAAGGAGGAGGATTCTCCAGAAAAATTGATGATAGTAGATTGGCTTAATTATCACGGCAATAACAGAACATGGCAAAAGATAGAGGAAATAAAAAATACGCGCAAACGTATACTTTATCGTAAGATATTCTTTGACTTGGGTGGAGAGTGTCCTAAACGGCATTTAGAAGAATTAGAGGAATAGTATGATTTTTATATTGATATTTTTAATCATCTATGCCCTTTTCTTTTATATAATATATCAGATATCAACGGGAATGCTTTCCTTTATTTTTAAGCCTAAGAAAGCGGAGGGAATATCTTTTTCAGATAAAACATGGGCGGAGATGAATGGAATTCATAAGCGTCCTGAGATAAAATCGGCAGTTACAAGAGAACAAACATACGAATTCCGACCTAAAACCTTTAATGAATTTATCGGACAGGAGGAAGCGAAGCAAAGAGCAGAAACTATTGTAAAAAAAGTAAACCGTAATATGAAAGCGCACTTATTCGTAAACGGCATTAAGGGGCATGGAAAGACTACTTTTATCGAGATACTAGCAAATAATTTACAAGCAAAGATGATATCTTATATCGGTAGGCAGGTAGACGAAAATGTACTGGCCAATGTGGTAGCGGATATAAACGCTACTGTTGAAAAAAATGTAGTGTTTTTTATTGATGAAATAGATACAATGGACGCTAAAGTTATTAAGGTATTAAATCCTATTATTGAAAAGTTTGAATTAAATGGTAATCCGATTAAACCGTTTATCTTTGCCGGAGCGACAATCAACAAGCATGAGCTAGTTAAAAATAATCCAGATACGTTAGACAGAATACCTCATCATCTTACGTTTGTTAAGTACAATAAGGAGGACATCGGTAAAATTATCATACAATATGCAAGTCGTTTGTATCCGTATGAACAGATTAAAGAAAATATTATAGAAACAATAAGCGGTAATTGTAAATATAATCCGAGAACTGCGATTTCATTACTTGAGGATTTCATTGTAGAACAAAACATCGATAAGGTATTAAAAAATAATCATATACTAGCAGAAGGATTAACGAAAACGGATGTTAAAATTATAAAACTTCTTAATAGTAGTACACGAGCGATGGGCGCTAACGTGGTAGCAATTAAATCGGGTTTATCTCCAGACGAATATATAACCGAGTATGAACCTTTTCTGGTAGAGTATAATTATGTAAATAGAGTTCCGAGTCGAGTTATAGGAGATAACGGTAAAACCTTTCTGGCGAAGTATAAGGAGGAAGTATGAAGTACGATAGAGAATTTTTTGATAATAAGTCAGTAAAAGACCTTGAACGAATACTATTAGTAGAAAAGCGTTTGACGGACGACGAGAGAACGCAAATTAAGGCGGAAATATACAGTCAAAAGTCAGCTAATATAAGAGATGCTGAAAAGTTAATTGAGTCTCCGATGTTTAATCTGGCGTATATTCGTCTGAAGAAAATAACGAACGCTCCAGAAGAAACAGACCCTCACGATTTTGGGGCTTCAATGATTACGGAAGAAGTGCTGAAAATAGTCAGTGTGGCAGATAAGCAAGGGCAGGGGGATTTAATAGTTAATTTCTGCAAAAACGGACAATTTCCGGTAAACGAAGAAGTACTAAAAGCAAACATGGAATCTGAACTCAGAGCTAGGAAAGAACGTGATGAGTAAAGAACTCGATAACTACATAGACTGGATGCGCGTAAACGGGCTTTCCGAGGCTTCTATTGACACATACGATAGTCGTATGGTTTGTTATGAAAAGTTTCACGGCAGTCTGGATATAAGCGAAGATAAGATTATGTCTTTTCTTTCTAATAAACAGAAGGAGGGATGTAGTGCTAACACTATTAATTCTTATAATCGTGCATTAACCAGTTTCTGTAGGTATAAGGGCATTGAGGTAAAGTTCCCGAAGCATCAAAAAGTACCAAAGACACTGCCAAAATACATAACCGAGGAGGAGTTTACTAATGAAATTATTCCGGCAGTTGATTATCTTTTTCTGAACGCTATAAGAGTTAAGGCTATACTTTATTTTATGTTTTATACAGGAGTACGTAGAGGGGAGCTTTGTTCAATTAAACGAGCAAGTATAGACTTAATAAACAGGAAAGCGAAAGTATACTCAACAAAAAATCATACGGAGAAAGAAGTATTCTTTCCAGACCGTGTAACAAAGATACTAGATGCGTATTTTAGTATAGAATCCGAGGAAACAAACGCTTTTAACGTTAGTAGGGCAGGAATAAACTATATATTCAAAACAATTAAGCCGAACTTCAAGCGATTAACGTTACATCCTCATCTCTTCAGGCACTCTTATGCGGTACATCTTATTATGAATGGGGTCGATATTTCAGTTGTCAGCAAGTTGCTTGGACACTCAGATATAAAGACGACTATGATATATGCTCAGTTAAATAATAAACATATCGAGGAAGTATACAGAAAGGCGGTTGGAAAATAGTATGAAATCTAATGCTATGCTAGTTTTTTATTATCTCGTTATAATGTCTATATTGATACTTGTCTGTTGTGCTATAACGTATGCGGATAGCGAATATGAGTCTGAATATTATCGTGACCATTATTGGAATAATAGTCGCTCGACGCAGGATGATGACAAACAAATAAATCGTGACCCTTATGACATTAAAGATGATTCGAACGAAGGTTACTATAAAAAGGAGTATTATCGTGAAAAGTATTGGGAGAATAATTAGGTATTGTCTAATGGTTGGTTTGCTAGTAGTATTAAGTAGTATTAACGTTAGTTGTATTGCATTAAATGAAGATGGGGTGAAAATTTCTATACCGTTTTAACGAATTTTACTAATAAAAAAACGCGATACGAGTATTTATTAGTATTTGCTAATAGGTTAATTAGAAAAAATTTCTCAAAAATGAGAATTATTGTGAAAGAAAGTACAATAAAAATCCAACGTTATCAGTCAATAACTTACAGACTATTTTTACCAAACCACTTGACACGAAAGTAAAAACTTGTTATAATTAGATGGATATGAGGTTAGTAAAACTAACCGAGTGGGCCAAAAGAAGAACTTTCCCGTGTATTTAATCCTATTAAAAGGTCTTCGTAAGATTGCTGAAGCGTAGCGTAAGCAAGCAGTCTTGAGCGGTTGTTAAGAAGCGAAAAGACAAACACGAGCTAAGTTTTTCTGGTTTTCGTCCGTAAGGTACAAGTATACATAAATGCTGAAGTACGTATTTGGCTCTTAGAGCCTCGGCATTTTCACTAATATGAAAAGCCTAATAAGGAATAAATATAGTTGACACCGAGTATGTATAATGATAGAGTATAGAAAAGGAGATATTATGTACTATATAATCGGGCTTGTTCTTTTTATTTTGGGATGCGTTGTTACTGCTTTGTATCAGCGAAGACACGACACTGTATCGGGAGAACCAGAAGGGTTTACGTTATCCAAGTTTCTAAATGCACTTAACATAACGGACGGAGTAGCATGGGCAAAGACATTTTCTACTTTCTTTAACGTTCGCGCCATTACAATATATGCAACAATCGTAGGCAGTATATATGGTTATGGTTTTGTTAAAGGTCAGCAGAATAAACCTATCAATATAGCCCTAGAGTATGGCAAGGAAGTACTGATAGAAATTAACGCAAAACACGATGCTCTTCATATTGATAAAAACGGTGACGTTCATATTCAGGATAAAACAGGCAAAATACTTAGAGTTATAAAAGTAAAAGACGTTCCAACACTACAAGACGCACTTAACCCAATAGGATTTGAATTGAAGCCCTTTATTTTTGCCGGAGGCGAAACAACTGCTAATTTTACAGGAGGAGTTGGAGTTAGCTTTTATCGGATATATAAATTTACAGTTGACGCTCTAGCATCATATACCGGAGTTTATATAGGCTCTTCATATAAGATAACTGATAATGCAGGAGTAGGTGTTGGAGTTGGAAAAGGTTGGTCTGGAGATACTAAAGGCATATTATACTTTAGATGGTATTGGTAAAAAGGAGAATTATGAAAGTACATAGCAGAGTTTTAACGTTATCTGTTTACGATTTCGGTATGCACCGGACAGAAGGAAAAATATCAAAGAAAGATATTAAATATAATAGACTTTCATTTAAAGAATCTCTCGTTCCTATTATGGATATGATACAACAGTTTTACAAAGAACCGCTAGGAACTAAAATACTTATTAGAATGGAGAAATTGCTATGAAACGCAAGGTAGCGGTAATCGAGGATTGCGAGTGTTTGTATGAATGTAAAATATGCAAACATAGAATAGCAAAGTGTCAGTTTATGCAAGCGGCATTTGATTATCAATGTAATGGCTCAATAGGGGATAAACAATGCCAACGACATATCTCTGAATACAAACTTATCCGATGCGAAGCCTGCAAGAAAGCGGAGGTCAAATGAGCTGTTCAATCCGTAAATGTCGATGTTATGAATGTCCATTTTGGTATACCTGTGGAGGCAATCATGAGTGAGAAAGAGAGAAGAGATGGAACTCGAAAAGCACCTTGAGGAAGAAGAGATGCTGAAAGCGCAAGAGATGGAATTTCAGAGGCAACAAGAAGAAAACGATTACATGTGAAGGCGGGAATACTCGTTCGAGTCGAGTCTCTGGAAAGACATAACGGGAAGGAGGGATAGATGGGGTTAAAGCAAGCAGAATGTTTTGAATACAATCTACCAGTTCAGGCATATCGTAACGAGGAAGATGGGGCAATCAATGTCATAAATTATATGCCAAGAAAAAATCGGTGTGATGAAATTTCGCTTGATGAGTTGAAACCAGAAGGAATGAGCGAAAGAGATTATTTTCATGGTGTCGCACTTAATCTGTTGAATCTCGCAATTCTATTTGTAGAGTTTGCCGAAAAGAAAAGAGACGCGGTGCATTATCACGATGAAGATTTGGAAAGACATTTTTATTGCGGAACATTTATCAACAATCTTGAGTCTCACGGAATAGAAGTAACGCCGCCGACCGCGGGGAAGGGGGGGTTAATGCCAGACATAACCATGTGCCAGCCAAGTCAGCCATGCTCACTAAAGCATATGTGCTATCGGCATGAAGCGATAGCATCAGCACATCAATCATGGTCAGATTTCAGCAATGAGGATAGAGAGAAATGCTTCATAAAGATTGTCAAGGGTCAGAAGGCAACTGTGCCGACTGTCTCGCAAAACTCATAGCAAAGATTGAGAGCCAGAGGATACTCTACAACGGGGTCGTGCCTCTGGACAATGACTATAACTATGCGCTTAACGACATCATAGAAATAGTGAGGAGACATGAGATACACGATAGATAATGTCTATGGCGAGCATTTGCTACGTAGGGATGGTCGCAAGACTTAAACTATGATGATAATTATGGAAAAATAAATTTCTTTGAGGTAAAGCCATGAGTGAGAAAGTCCAATCGCTGTTGAGGAATCCACCGAAATATCCTAAATCGTGTTATGAACCTTGCACGAGGCGATGCAATGATGATTGTTCTGTTTATACACAACATTTTGTTGAATGGGAGCAGCAAATCCGTGCCGCTATCGCTGAGGAGAACGAGGATAAGGTAGCAAATGCGTTGAGCAATAAATTCACTTACTGTGCTTACTGTGGAAAAGAGTTTGAGATAGATGCGGCGGCAGAAAAAGTTAGCGAACACATTCATACTTGCGAGAAGCATCCAATAGCTGACTATCGAGAAAGAATAAGAATCCTCGAACAACAGCTTGCAGAGGAGAAAGCAGATGCGGTGGAGATTGATGAGAAGGCGATGGTCAAAGAAATATGGGAATACATGACTGAAACAACAGCAAGGATTATAGTCAAAAATTTAATCGCCAACAAAAGCCGCTGGCTGAAAATAAAATGAACGACAGAATCCTTAAAACCGCACTTAAAGCCGTAGAACGTAGTAAAGAAGAATATCGTCTAGCTGCGGTTATATTTGACAAGCATAAAATAATATCCGTAGGCATAAATAGCAAACGACATAGTAATAAATTACATCCTAACTTTAGAAAATGGGAAGGAAGTATTCACGCTGAACAGGACTGTATACTTCGGGCAAGAACAGACCTTAGAAGGGCATCTATGCTCGTTATTCGGGTAAATAAACAAGGAGAACTTAGACTCGCCCTTCCCTGTATTCACTGCCAGCAGTATATTCACTACGTAGGTATAAAAAAGTGTTACTACTCGGACAGTACAGGAGAAATTAAACTTATGGAGGTAAGATGACTAAAAAAGAATGGTTTTTAATTGGAGGAGAGTATGAAGACGGAGGATATTTCTACGATGTGCCATGTGGAGGTTATCTAACTTATGAAAAGCTTCCAAAAGAATCTACTATAGAATTTATCAACCAGTTAATGAATACTGTATTTCAAAATGGAATAAAGGTTGGTAAATTGCAAAGAAGTAACGATATAATGTGTTTGTTAACAAATAAGGACTAGAAATGAACCCTATGAAGCAACTAGTTAAAAAAATTGCAGATGAGTTTATTAAACTACACGCAAAAAGGAATCAACTTTCAGACCTAGTAGACTTCAGCGATTATTTTGAAGAAGTAACTGTTGTACCGGAAGAGAAACACAAACTAGAAGACCTTGTTACTTCCGTTGTTACAAAATCAAAACATATTAGACCTCTTAAAATGGAAGATACTGTTCGTATTGTAGACCACGGTTCAAGATATGATTACTGGATTGGTAAAATAGTTAAAGTTATACCTATATACGAAATAGGTAATAAAAAACCGGTTAGTTACGTTTATAACGTAGAAACTCTTGTTCCGACTGTAACTACTCACGCTAGAAAAAACTTACACAAAATAAAAGGAGGGTTCTAATGCAATGCCCTGGCTGCGAAGGAGGTTGTGATAAGATTAACAAAGGTAATGGAGGATGTGAGCATTAATGATTACATGGAAACCAATTTCTATATGTGTTCCGGAACAAACTACGTACGAAGAACTTGAAAAATCGGTTCAAACCGCCGTTAAAATTGTTCCGAAAGATATCCGTATTAAATATCTAAAGTTTCATCCAACCAAAGTTGAATATTTTATGGAGTATTATGAATAATTATATTATAAACGATTACGTCTGCCCTAATACGGAGTGTAAGCATTATAATGAAGAGTTTAACTGCTGCGGACACTCCGAAACTTGTAAATGCGATGCGGCAAAGCGAGTAGATTACTTTGAAGAAGAATAAATATCTCAAGTACTATATATTCTTTTTTATCATATACTTTACACAGGGATTCTCGGCTATTCCTAGTCAAAATCTTTTCTATCTACTAAAAGATTCTTTTCACCTAACGGTAAGTCAGATTGCTTATCTTGGTGTTCTAATACATGTTCCGTGGGTAATTAAGTTCGTTTACGGGTTTATATCCGATGCTTGGCCACTCTTTGGTTATCGAAGAAAATCCTATCTAATAATATGTTATATTCTAGTTCTTTTATCGTGTCTTTACGTATTTTATTTCGGCCTTACTATTATATCGTTAATTATTGTAGAACTTATACTTGCATTTGCGATTGCTTTCTCGGACGTAGTTACGGACGGAGTTGCATGTCAAGTAGGGCAAAAATATAATATTTCTGGAAAAACACAGTCTGTCCAATGGGGAGCATCGAGTCTAGCTGCGTTAATAGTAGGTTTAGGAGGAGGACTACTAGCGGAGTATCTGCATTATAGATACGCTTTTTTAATTCTTTTTGGATTCGTATTTCTATCTCTTATCTTTTTTATTTTCAGTTATAAAGAAGACAAAGTTAAGAAGTCAATGAAGCAACAGTGTCTTGCCAGTATTGTTAAAGCTTTCAGATGCAAACAACTTTGGATTTCCATTTGTTTTTTGTTTTTTCTATGGACAACGCCGGGATTTGGAACGGCTCTTATGTTTCTTCAAAGAGACCACTTACAATTAAGCAAGATATTTATTGGTGTACTTGGTTCTGTCGGCTCGGCATTTGGAATGATAGGAGCGGCAATATACTTTAAGATGTGTAATCGGGTAAATATCAAAAAACTTCTGTATTACACAATATCTATCGGGTCAATTACAACACTTTGTTATCTTTATTATCCTAACGCGCTGGTTGCTTTAATATATACCGCTCTATTTTCAATAACAGGAATGATTAGCCATCTTTGTGTTATGGATTTCTGCGTAAAGATAGTTCCTAGGTATGCCGAAGCTATTTCCTTTGCTCTTATTATGTCAGTGTTGAATTTAGGCGGTATGTTTTCTGAAGCTATTGGAGGATGGCTGTATCCGATAGTAGGTCTGCATTGTTTGATTATTATATCGGCAATAACTACGGCAATGTGTTTAATTTTTATTCCCTTTTTAAAGATAAAGAAGTGCTTGACACCATGTAAGTGATATGTTATACTAAAGGAAATAGGAGAAGTATCGATGCGAGATTCCTTGATAAGTCTAACGATAACTGAAATCTGTAAGAAGCTCAAAATACCGTTTAAGTCGCAGAACGATAACTACTTAGAACAGACCAAGTTATCTCGGCAAATGGCGTGTATTTATAGAGACCTTCGAGGCATAATAGGTCGTCTGGAAGAAATAGAACGTAAACACAAGATTGCTGGTCTCTCAAAACTATTACAAGACGATATTAAAATACTAGAAGAAATAGACCACGAGATGCTATCGGTTTCTAAATCCCTTAAAAAGAAGAGGTAAACATGCCATACATTAAATCCGAAGAGAGAAACAGGTTTTTATCAGCGCTAATCGACTTTCCAGTTCCCAATAATGCCGGAGAGCTTAATTATCTAATTACGACTCTTTGTCATAAATATATCAAAGAAAAGGGAGAAAAATATCAGCACTATAACGATATTTTGGGTGCTCTAGAGGGAGTTAAATTAGAACTGTATCGTAGACGTATTGCAGATTATGAAAATATTAAAATTTCTGACAATGGGGATGTATAAAAGTGTCTAATCCTTATTCTAAAAATAATAGATGTTCTTGCGGAAAAATTATATGTAATTCTTCAGTTCTTTGTAATAAATGTTTTAAAGATAAATCAAAATCAAAAATAGTTTTACCGAAATGTCGATTGTGTGATAAAATATTATCTAAAAGCAGTTTTTATAAAAAAGTTACTATATGCAAAGACTGTTCTAGGCGTAAATATGCTAAAAACTATTGTAGAATATGTAAAAAAGAACTGGTAAGAAGAGAAAGTATTCATTGTAGGAAGTGTTCGGGAAAAATTAGAAGTGGCGAAAATCATCATAATTGGAAGAACGGAATTTCAAAATCAATAGGAAACTGCATTTACTGTGGTAAAAAACTAAAACTTTATACGGCTATCAGTTGCAAGTCTTGTTGGCAGTCTGGTAAACGCAGTAAATGGTACGGTAAACAGCGACATCTGGCTACATATGTATATAAAAATTTTTTAATGCGTTCGTCATGGGAAGTAAAATATGCTGAGTATTTAGACAATCTAAATGTTAAATGGATTTATGAGCCGAAAACGTTCGCATTTCTATTAAATAATAAACATGTTACTTATACACCAGATTTTTATTTGCCAAAAACAGATGAATATATAGAAATTAAAGGCTATTGGTATAAAAATTCCAAAGAAAAAATACAAACCTTCGTAAACTGCTATCCTAATATTAAAATAACAATATTACAACAGAAAGAACTTAAAAATTTAAAGGTTATCAGTTATGAGTAAAAAATTCAAACTAATGACCTACACTGCCGGAGCAATCGAACATGTCTCTAAAAAAGATATGAAGAGTTGGCGCGATATAATTAATTCAAAATTAGAACATTCTGATTTACTTATATATGACCCGGTACAAATGGAAGCCAGTAAGGTAGGTCAACCGCCTGGTGAACATGTAGCATATGTAAAAAGTCTAAAACAGGCCGGACATTTCGACCATTTTATGAAAGAAATGTCGAAGATATGGTTCGGGCAAGTATCTCCTAATGGAGAATTAATAGACATACTTAAAACATTACGCGTTCGAAAGTATACAGATGGCAACACTTATGAAGATGACTGTAAATTTGGAGACGCGGAAGCTGTAGTTCGTTCTGATTTTATAATTCTATATTTACCTAAAGACCACAAAACAGTTGGTTCTATATATGAAGTTTTTTTAGCTCTCATGTTTCATATACCTATTTATTTAATATTACCAGACTGCGTGAAAACCGATGCGAACAGTTCTCTATTGTGGGCGGTTATTTTATCCGAAGGTAAGGTATTTTATAATATATCGGCATGTTGTAAATTTATACAAAAGAAATACAACCTTGCGAGGCCAGCATGAAGGTGACTTACTGTGATGTATGTGGAGAAGTTCTTAAAGAAAACGAGAGTCTCTTTCTTGTTGGTATAAACGCCACAACGGTTTGTAATATTTCATCAACAGAAACTTACTTCAATCCTCCCCAGAATGTTGGTTATCAACAGATACAAAATTCTAACGTTCGTTTACATTATTTTTGTATAACGTGTAAAACAATTTTAGACGGACTTCTCTATGCCAACCGTCTTGAAGTTGAAAAATTAAAAAAACAACTGACAGAACTTATGGCAAAAAAAGCCGCGAAAGAAAAAGTAAAGACGAAGGAGAACAAGTAATGTCCAACGTTTTTTTAGCAGGTAAAGCCGGAGCCGGTAAGACGGCTATTAGCAACTATTTAAAACAAACCTACTACTATAAGCAAGCTAAATTCGCTCACCCGGTTTACGCCATTGCCGAACATTACTTCTCTATGGGTCAGAAAGACCGTAAACTTCTACAATATATCGGAACCGATGCAGGACGAAATCATATCAGCGAAGATATATGGGTCAAAAGACTAATTGAAGATTTGCGAATAGTTAGACTAACTGAATCCGCCTTTTCGATTATACCATCTCAATACGTATGCGATGACGTACGTTTTTTTAATGAATCGAATGCGCTATTGAAAGCAGGATGGACAGGTCTATATATAGATGTTCCTGAAAAAATTCGTATTCAGAGACTTATGTATAGAGATGGAAACGCTCAAGTTAATGCTCTTCAACATTCTTCTGAAACCGAAGTAGAAAAGTTTAAAGATACTCTAATCAGCATAGACGGTTCTGTACCGATAGAGGACGTTTTTTTACAAATAGATGATATAATGAGGAGGTATTATAATGCGTAACGAATACGATGACCTAGACGAAATTATTGACAATGAAGAAATTAGTTGGTGCGCTTATTGCAAAGAAGAAATATATGCAGACGACACAGTTGTTCATCACGAAGGAAAGGATTATCATATCGGATGTTATGAAACGGAATTTGGAGATTATGACCCCGAAGATAGCGACTGGACGGACCCTGAAGTTATGAATAATATTATAGACGACGATTACGGTCCAGAGGAGAATTATTGTGATTAAGATACACTGGTGCGTGAAGTGTCATCGCAGACTAGAACTACCATTTGATGAAACTAAAATAAAAGTATCAGGTAAAATTACAATTAACTGCCCTTATTGTCATCATCCAAACTCAATAATACCAAATAAGAGCAAACCTCTTGAGTAAGATTGTAGTATTAGACTACTCTATATTCGTTTTTCGTTCAATTTTTTCCTCTAAGTGGAATAAGAGCGTTCCTCCAGAGTATATCGCCTTATCTATGATGATATCTGCACTTAAAAAAATAGGATTGTCAACTGACGACGAAGTAATCGTAGCTAGAGATGGAAGAGGAAACTGGAGAAAAGACCTAGACCCTACATATAAAGCCGACCGTAAAGAAAAGCGTGATGCCGAAGAAGCAATAGACTGGGATGACTTATTCGAGCGTTTTAATGACCTAGCTAATCAACTTGACATATCTACAGACTGGCACTTCATACAAATACCTAAAATAGAAGCCGACGATATTGCAGCCGTTATATGTCGAAAATATACTGACAAAGAAATAGTTTTAGTGTCTTATGATGCCGATTGGCAACAGCTATTACTATATCCAAACGTTAAAATATTTTCGATTCTTAAAAAATTTGGAGGTGTTAAGGGAGCATACTTAGTTCCTCCTCCGAACTTTAACGCCTATAAACTAATAGCTAAAAAAATTGAAAAAGAGAAAACGGACAATCTTATAAACCCAATTTTAACAGAAGAAGACTACGAACGCAGAAAAACATTAGTTAATCTTTTATGCTTGCCACCATCAGTCGAATGTGCTATAATAGAATCGTTGGCTAGGATTTCGCCTAAAGAAGAAGTGTTAGTAGACCTATTTCCGTTCAGAAGTTTACGAGAAAGGATGGCCTCGGTATACGAAAATAATTTGAATGTAATTACGTACGAGCAGTGTTGTAAAAAAGAAGAAAAGAAGAAACTAAAGAAAAAACTTAAAAAAGGAGTTAAAAATGAAGTTTCTAGCAGCGTTTCAGAAGGGGTCACAATTCATGCTGAAGATTCGGAAGGACGACAACACGAAGGAACGGTGGATTGATTGCTCCGAAGCAGTTTTTCATTATGCTAAGAAGTCTTTAAAGTCTGAAACCGAAGTTGAACTTACACTTAAACAAGTTGATAAGAAGGACTTTATTGAACGTATAGTCGTTTCCTGTAAATCTCCAGAACCCGTGGCTACTCCTAAGACAGAAACTGTTGCAGCTTCGGCTCCGGTTACAGAAACAAAGGCAACTCCTCCGGCTCCAAAGCCAGAATATAAGAAGTCGTATGCTAAGTCTCCGGAAGAACAGGACAAGATTATTCGTCAGTGTGCTATGAAATCAGCGGTAGAGGGAATCAGTAGGGTTATGGCAGGTAAGGGATTTAATTCGCCAGAAGATGTTAAGGACTACCTTGATGCCGTTGAAGGAGCCTACTTCCGTATACTCGACCTTATTACAAAGTGAGGTGACAATGCAATTTATTCTAGCTTTGGTTATTTGTTTATGTGTGGCTACAGCACTTAATGACGAAGAAAAGAAGACAAAAGACGGTCACGATTACGGTAATCAAATCGAGAAATATATTAATAATCGTGGTATCGGCGAACAGTCAAAGCCGGAAAATAATCAAGATTTTTCAAAGAATAGGAAACCTCGTAACTAAAATCACGGCTGCTGCTGTGAGAACAGGAAAGGTCAAATGAAAAAGGATTTACTGAAAAACGGAAAATTTGATTTGGACCGAGTACTATTTTCTCAGCGGCAGCTTTTTCTTTACGAAGAAGTTGGGCAAGAAGTAGTAGAGGAGTTAGTTAAAAAAATAATAGTATTAGAACAAATTAAAGTGGCTCCTATTATTTTACATATTAACTCTCCGGGCGGAAGTGTTACAGATGGATTTGCCCTTATTGACACACTACTAAGTGTTAATAGCCCAATCATTACTGTTGTTTCCGGAGAAGCAGCTTCCATGGCCGGTTTAATATCTGTTGTTGGCAACACACGTTATATGACTGAAAATTCTGTATGGATGGGTCACGATATGGCCGGTGGCGTATGGGGCGACTATACAACTAAAGTTATTGATAGAGTGGCCTTTTTGAAACGTTTGCAAGAACAGTCTACTAGACTTCTTTCAACTCATACCAAACTTACTCCAGACGATTTACTTAAAGCTACTCACGGAGAACTATGGTTATCTCCGGCAGAGTGTCTCGAAAAAGGTATGATTGATGATATAATAACCAACTCGGTGATAAACAGAACACCTAAAGCCAAAAGGAGTAAGAAGTGAAAAATTTAGCAATATTTCTACTAATGTGTGTCGTAGTGTTTTCTGCTTATGAAATTAACAAATTTGTTATTCAATATGAAAATCAGATGAAATCAGTGTACACTCTTCTGGATGATATGGCATGTCAAGACCGGGAAACTTTAGAAGTAATTGGAGACGCAACAGAAGAACTCGAAAAAACCTTTACTACTAAGTTGAATATAGACCTGCCTAATTCAGAAGATATGCTGAAATCGAACCTTCTTCTGATGAACCGGAAGATACAAGGTCTTGGTTCTGGTACGTATATTACATATAAAGGAAAAAAGTATGTATTAACGTGCTCGCATCTAACGTCAAAAGATAATCAAATTTTAAGCGTTGTTACCAAGTCTCCTCTTTGGAGGAGAATGGTTCTTGTTAAGATAGACCGAACAAATGATTTGGCCCTTTATCGTGTATCAGAGTTGAACGTTCCGACTATTGAATTATCTGATAGGGTTCCTGTTGTTGGAAGTACGGTATATCTTGTTGGGAATCCAGGCGGAATAGAAGATGTTATCAGCAATGGAATTGTCGCTAAAATAGATGAAAAGGGATACTTTATTACAAATAAAATGTTTTTCGGTAATTCAGGTGGCGGTCTCATGTACGAAGGAAAACTGATTGGAGTAACAAATTCAGTTGCTATTCTTAATACAAACGGAGTAACCGAGACATACGGTTATTGCATACGACTATCAAAAATCCTTAAATTTCTAGAAGGTGTATAATGCAGAAGTTCAATATTACCGATGCAATCGCTATCTTTTTTCTCGTTGTATGCCTGACACTTCTAGTAATGTTGGGTCTGGAAGATAAAAATACCGCAGTTATTAAGGTAGATAAACCGAAAATTGTTCAGGTACATCCTGTAAGCGATTTACCGACGGTTGAAAATGGCATATTATACACATCGCTGGGTAATATACCGATAAAATTCATAACAAATATAGAAATCATTCGTAGCCTCGGAAAGTATGTGCATATATCTTATAGATTAGACGAGTTTAGATGTGGAATGATAACTATGCCGTATCATGAATTTAAAAAGATAGAACACTACTTTCGAAAGTCAATATGATTGAAGCTCTTTATATATTTATCGGTCTTATGACCTCTATCATTTGTCATGAGATGGGTCATCTGCTGGCTGCGATTTGGTGCGGAGTCGGCGTTGATGTTTTTTCTATTGGATTTGGGAAGCCTTATCTATCCTACAAGATAAAAAAGACCGAAATACGAATAACTCCGTGGTTATTAGGCGGTTTTGTTAATCTAAAAGGTGAACTTACCAAGGCTAAAAACGGATTTTTAGCTCAGAAGTACAGATATAAGTTCATTATTTTAACCGCCGGAGTCGCTGCAAACTTATTAATAGCGGTAATTTGCTACTGGCTGAACTATGGTTCTGTTCTTGCCGGACTTTATGTAGATTATACTTTAATAACGGCATTATTTTTACAAGACCCTCACGCGCTTCTACAATTATTTCGTATTTATAATCCCAATGATTTTCTACTTCAGTTAGAATTAATTAACATCGTTTGTTTTGCTTTTAATCTTCTTCCTATTCCTGCCCTAGACGGAGGATTTGTATGGTTGCTTTTGTTAGAAAAAAAGATTAAAAAATTTCCGGCGTTTCTTGCAAAGATTACTCGATATGGTTTTATATTTTTAACAATAGCTCAACTTCTATTGGTGATATATGTCTTCTTTATATAAATATTTTATGCTACTTCTTATTGCTCTTGGAACTTATTCCGGGTTAGCGTTCGTATTCTATATGTTAATTAACCACTGGTCAGCGAATATTAAAATCGTTCTAGAGGAGATAATATGAAGAAGATAGATATTCGTAAATTTGGGAAATACTCGGAAGGACTTACTATAGAAGAAACGAAAAAATATATTATGAAACGAGCCAAAGTTAAAAAAATCGGTACTTTATGGGAGCAGTTCTGTGATATTGCCGGTGTCAATACCTGCCCGATTATAACCGATGAAAATGGAGACGAAGTTTTTGGCATGTATCGATGTGACGTTCTTAGATTTACAGATGCTCTCTTACTTAAAACCCCTACATATTTTGATTAATATGCGTAAATTTTACATGATATTACTGCTACTGATGCTTCTTGTTCTATATTGCTATCTAAATATTGAAGTATCGCCTATAGCACTGTTAGGGCAGGGATTAAGCACCTCTCAGAAAATAGATAATTATAAAGCTATATTTGTTAAACAAGATTCGGTAAACGGAAAACTAAAAGAAGCAGAAACTATTATAGTTAAATTTAAAAAGCCATTTAAATTATATCTCAAGTGGACCGCTGGAGTTAAAAAGGACAGAGAGGTTTTATATGTTGAAGGCGAGAACGACAATAAACTAAAAGTTCACTTAGAGGGATTACTGGGCATGTTTATACCTTCGATAGATGTGGCTCTTGACGACCCCAGACTAAAGGCTGAATCTAATCGCTCTATTAAAGATATTACCCTAGAAAATTTAATGACCTTACTTTTACAGCAGTATAAAATTGCTGAAAAAGACGAAGAATGTAAGTTCAAATTTCACGGAACTCAGAAAATAGGCGAGTTTAATACGTATTCCTTCGAACGAATATGTCCAGAAAAACCAGAATATCAATCTTATCGAGCATTTATTAACTTGGATAAAGAAAGCGGTATTCCCGTTAGAGTAATCCTATACGATTGGCATAACAAAATAACGGCTATTTATATGTTTCAATATCTGAAATTAGATGCAGGGTTAACCAATTATGACTTTAATTCAAAAAACAAGGACTACAAATTTTGAAAAGTAGTAATCTCATTAAAAGTATTATAAATAGATGCAAACGTGATAATATTTGTTTATCGTGCTTTCGCTATATGCCCGCAAAAGAATGGAGAACGCCCAAAGGATGCCGTTGGTGTAATACTAAATATTGGGAGGATAAGAATGAAATATGCCGTAAGAACGATGATGAAAATAGCAAAGGCAATGGCTGAGAACTCCACCTGTCAGCGTCTCTCGGTCGGTTGCGTAATAACTTCAGAAGATAATCTTATTCTTGGATGCGGATTTAACGGAAGTCCAAAAGGTCTGCCTCATTGCGAAGACGATTGCGAGGAGGCCGTTCCTGGCGGTTGTAGATGCGTACACGCGGAGGTTAACGCAATTCTTCATTCGAACGCGGATTTTCGCTCTTCTAAGAAAGCTTATATAACCGTTTCTCCATGTTTACAATGTGCCAAAGCGTTAGTAACATTTGGAGTTAAAACTATTTACTACGGAACGGAGTATCGTGGTTTTGAAGAAACGAGAGATTTTTTAACTTTAGCAAATGTTGAGTTATGCAAATATGATATATCTGTCATCTGATTTCCACTTAGGACACGCCAATATTTTACATTACTGCAATCGTCCTTTTCATTGTTTAGATAAAATGAATGAGACTATTATCCGCAACACAAACGAGCGGTGCAAGTCTACGGATACCTTGTTTCACTTAGGAGATTTCTGCTTTAAGAACAGTTCTGGAGGCAAAGACGGAGAAGGGTCTATTATAAAAGCATCGACATGGGAGAGAGTCTTTAACTGCAAAATTATATTTATAGAAGGCAATCACGACGTTAATAACGGATGTAAGACACCAATACGTAGTATGTTATTGCATCTATGTGGGCAGGACTTTTGGGCGGTCCATAATCCTTCTCATATAAACTGGTCATATAAAATAAATTTAGTCGGTCATGTTCACGACAAATGGAAGTTCATGTTGTTTGAACGAAAGGAAAAAATAGTCGGATGTATTAACGTCGGAGTAGACCAATGGGAATTTTATCCTAAAACAATAGATGAGATGCTTACATTATATAACCGCTGGCTAAAAACAGACCCCAGACCGATAAAGATTTAATTGACACGAAGGTTCGTCAATGCTATAATGAGGGCAAGGAGTTTACTATGAAAATGGATTTTTGCTGTAAATATCAGATGTGGATAGACCTTGATTTATACGATATAGCAAACAAATGCTCTTTATTTGTTCCTATAGATTGTTTTGGATGTTCAGAAAAGCAATCTCGAACAGTCACTAAAGAAGTCGAAGAACGTTATCAGCACTTGGTTAACCTTTATCGGAGGGTAGACGAGGAAACTCAGTCTATTTAGTATTATGAACTCGGCTGGAAAGAATAATCCTAAAATGAGATTAATATGACGTTTTTTGAGTTTTCCTTTGCGGCTATTACCTTATTTGCCGGAATTTTGGATTCGGTAAAATATTTTTTTGCTGCTAATAAAATTAAAAAATGTAAAACATCTAAATCCGTTTCTAGGTCTTTTCTTTTAACGTCTTTATTTACACATACAACAGTAATGGCATGGACTATTTTTAAGTTGGATTGGATTCAGTTAATTATATGGACAAGCGGTATAGTTGTTGTTCTCTATACATATTGGATTACTTACATGTACTATCCAAATCGATGCGGAAGTATATGGAGATTTACTTGGTGCGATATAAAGCGTAAAGAGTGCTCAAAATGCAAACGGTGCTTTACAAGATTTAACGTTCCGGTTAAGAGAGTTAAAAAACAGGACTAACGATGGATATAACCCAGTTTCATCAGTACCTACGCGATTATCTCAAATACAAAGAAGTTAAAACAAAGAAAACAGGCGGAATGCTACACCTTGACTGTCCTTCATGCGGGCAGAAGGACGGAGCAAACGTTCCTCCTAATCAGCCCTTTATCTCATGTCTAGCCTGTGGAGTTAAACTCGATTTGTTTGACGTTATTCGTATGCACGAAGACGATATGATGGATAAGTCAGACGACGAGTGTTTTAGTTTATTGAACGAGATATTGGACCTTAAAGTTATCACTGAAAAAACGAAAAGAGATTTTTTAGATATTTGTAATGCTTACGAAAAATTCGGATTTGACCTAGTTCCTGTAGCTGCTGGAGGAAAAAACCCTATTGAAAAAGATTGGCCAAACAAAACACATACTAACAAAGAAGAATGGTTAGAGTGGCTTGAGCAGGGGCTTAATATAGGTGTAAAAACAGGAAACCGAAGTAAAATAACGGTCATCGATATTGATTGTCAAAAGATTCCAGAAATACTGGAACCTTATCTTAATAAAACTCTTTATCAAATCACGCAAAAAGGTTATCATCTATTTTTCAAATATAACGAGATGCTTCCGAAGACAGGAATAAAGGAATTAAAAATAGACATCGAAAACGATGGAGGGCAAGTTGTATTATTCCCGTCTATTGTTAAGGGTCAATCTCGACAAATGGTGAATCACGAAATAGTTGATATGTCACTGGAAGTGTATCAGTTTTTAGCCGCTTATATTGAAACGCCAAAAAAGACGATTAGTGAGCAAATTAAAGAAGAAATAGCAACAGAAAACTTTAAAATAAAACCGGAAGACTTGAAGTTGATTAATAACGGTCTAGATGGATGCTGTAATTCTTCTTTTGTAAAAATCGGAGGACTATTTAGAAAAGAATTAAACGAGCAACAAACTGAATTTGCATTAAACGTTCTGAACGACCACTTGCTTGAACATCCGATGGACCGTAAATCCGTTAGAGCTATGGTTCAAAGCCTGTCTAAGTATATTTCTTTTGATGAAGAAGATTTGGCAAGTAAAGTTGTAAGCTATTTAAAGTTAACAGACAGCGCATTTAAACAGGAAATTGAAACTTTTGTTTTTGGCGACAGAGCGAAGGGCGAAAATAAACAACGTATAGATAAAGTTTTGAACTATCTTATGAAGGAAATGAAGATTGTTAAGCAGAATAGAGAATATAAACTCGTCCGAGATATGAAATGGGAAACTAATTTATTAACGGTAACAACCCCAATTCAATTTAAGATGCCATATTTGGATGAGTTCGTCCATTTAAAACAGACCAGTCTTGTACTTATGGGTGGTAGTAACAAACGAGGCAAAACGACCTTTGCGATGAATATTCTAAAACGCCTGGTAGACCAAGGTATAAAACCTTATTACATATATACTGAAAGTGATAGTGGATTTGATGAAACAGCATTAAAATTGGGGATGAAAGAAGGAGATTTTGAACACTGTTTTGAAGATGATTATGATAACATTATTTTGAAACCCGATTCAATCGTAATTTACGATTGGTTAAAGCCAAAAGACTTTGCTCGTACTGATAATGTATACGGAACCATGATTAGTAAAATAAAACGTAGCAATTCGTTTATGATATGTTTTGCTCAGTTGAGAGAGAATGGAGAGTTTTTTGCCTCGGACCAAGTAGGCCAGTTTCCGTCTGTCTTAGCAAGATATTTACATGAAGAAGGCGGAGACGGAACACGAACAAAAATACAATTAGACCTAATTCGGAGACCGAAAATGCACCTTCGAACGTTTGAGATTCCGTGTCTCTACGACTGGTCAACAAAATTGGTTAAAACAGTGGAAGAGGTACAACGTGAAAAATCTAAGTAATCTACTGTTCCTTTTCGCAGGTTTCGCGTGGACTGTTAACTACGGACCGCAAATTTTTAAAATACTACGTAGAAAATCGGTAGAGGATATCTCAGTCTGGTACTTCATTCTTTGCTGGCTTGCTTATGTGACATTTTTTACAGCGTGTATTCTATCAGGCCAGTATGTATTACTTGCATCTCATTCTATTGCTTTTATTTGTTGCAGTACAACACTGTATTTATGTTATAAATATAAGGAGAAATAAAAATGAGTGCCTTTATAGCTATCTTAGTTATCTACGCTATTATTTTTATAACAATACTGGTATTACACCATGACTAAATCTGTAAAACTGGAACGAATATCTACCTTAACCGGTTCGGCTTTATTAAAAAACACTACAGTTCTTGGGTCTGATACCTCGGTACATAGCACGGGTTTGGCAGTTGTACGTTCAACTGAGGATTCGGTTATTGTCGACCTAACCCATATAATTCAAGTTCCAAAAGATGCACAAGACCTAGATGCTATTAATATTTTTGCAGACCAACTAGAAGATTTTAAACGTTCTGTTATTGGCAAACATAAAATTGACAAGCTTATTATTGAGGACACGTTTTTCTCTCAAAACGTTAATGTTCTAAAAAAATTGACACGACACGGTGTGTTGGTGTATGATAGGTTTCGTAGTGTGGTAAAATCGGCCGAACTAATGATGCCAACATCTGCTCGTAATCGAATAGGGTTTAAAGCATCTATTCCTAAATTGCCAAGTCCGAAGTTGAAGAAAGAGATTATGAAGTATATCGGCGATTTACTGAACATTGAAGTGACACAAAATGATATTGGCGATGCTTTGGTATTAGCATTGGCTGGATTGGCGGTAAAGGAGTGATATGAGAAAACCGGTTGGAGTTAAAGATAAACACGGAGTAGACATCTGTGTGGGCGATAGAATAGAATGTTACTGTCCTTTTCTAGTAGAAGACCCAAATTTAAAACACCCGTATACTTGCGAACGACCTTACTACGTGTTTAGATATATTATAGAAGAAGACGAGCATTTTTATTCCGTGGAACCTGGAGCGATGAGATGGGAAATCGTTCCTGAGTTGTGGCGGTCCGATAGATGTGAAATTGTAAAAAGGAGGGAGTGAATGTTAACGAATAAATCCAAAATACATATTGATATCATGTTACCGTTGACTTCTACGGAAGTTCCAAGAACTATTAATATGCCGAATATCACTTCGTTACAAATATTTAAAAATCATTATCAAAAAGTTAAAGCAATGGCCAAACTATATAAAGGTACTATCACTATAACAGTGGAAGAACGGTGTAACTTCGGCCAGGCACATTTTTTTACAAAATCTTATAACGAAATCTGCTCGGAAATATCTAAAATGCTGGAGGTAGACGCATGAGTTCTCTTAAAGTGGAAGTCGTAAAAATTGACGAGATATTGAAACACGAAAATGCGGAGCGTTTGGACCTTGCGCGAATAAATGACTGGATATGCGTAGTTGGCAAAGGTGTTCATAAGGCCGGAGATGAAGTTATTTATATTCCGATAGACTCAGTATTGCCGGACGAACTTATTCAACGCCTGGACCTGAAAATAGGCCAAAATTACATCCCAAACCGCATTAGAGCCGCCAAAATTCGCGGTGTAGTAAGTTACGGCCTAATTATTCCAAATATAGTTAGAAAACCAGTTGGAACGGATGTTGCTACAGCGCTAGGCATAACGAAATACGAACCAGAAGCCCCTCCAGAGCCACAAACAAAGAGTAAACCAAGCAACCTATTGCAGTATATAAAATATCGATTTAAACGCTGTTTTAGTGCGAAACGTAGTAACGAACTATTTACTAAATACACAGATATTGAGAATTTCAAGCATTATCCTAAAATATTTGATAACGAGATAGTTATAATTACGGAAAAACTGCACGGAACAAACGCACGTTTTGGTTATCTAAAAAAAACCAATACTATACCCGTTTTGAAGTATTTCACTAAACCTTATGAGTTCGTATATGGGTCACACAACTGTCAAAAACACCCGTTAAATATTCGTAAAGGCTTCTACGGCACTGACGTATGGGGAAAAACAGTTAAAAAATATAACCTCATCGAGAAATTAAAACTATACCCCGGATATATCTTTTACGGTGAGATATATGGACCAAATATACAAGACCTTACTTATGGGGTTAAGGAACCTACGGTAGCATTTTTTGATATTAAACATCCCAACGGCACATATTTAGATTGTACGGAATTTCACGCGATATGTCTCAGATTAGATTTGCCCGAAGTGCCGATGCTCTATAGTGGACCGTGGAAGGAAGAACTCAAGGAACTGCGTACTGGTATGTCTGTTATCTGCCCTACTCAGATGCGCGAGGGCATAGTTATTAAACCGCAGAATGAAAAAACGGACGTTAGACTGGGTAGAAAAATTCTAAAATTAGTGTCGGAAAACTATTTGCTTAGAAAAGGCGGTACAGAATTTCATTGACACCAACTCTATAATATGCTAATATAAGACTGGCCCGGTAGTTTAATTAGCAAGAACAGCCCCTTACACGGGGGAGGGCGACGGTTCGAATCCGTCCCGGGTCGCCAAAATTATGAAACACTTCATCTATCTTTTTCTAGTCGTTTTCGCTATTGGTATTCTATACGTTGCTCAATCTAACGTTGCAGACGAGATTGATATGGAATGCCTAGCTAAGACCGAAACAATGGGCAATCCTTGGTCTTATAATATTCATGGCAGAGCAGTCGGGCTTTGTCAAATTACACAACCGGCGCTCGATGAATATAATCTATTTAATATAGAGCAGTACACGCTATTGGAGATGTTTCAACCAGAAAAGAATATTAAGGTTGCTCATTGGTATCTTCACTTCGTCGAAAAAATCATGTTATTCCATTTTATTATTCCCAATCCAGATAGAATTTTGATTTCCTATACATGGGGACCGGGAGCGTTTCAACGGTGGTATAAAACAGGTCAATCAACCAGCACGTTACCAGCAGAAGTACGTAGATATCTAGGACGTTATCATAGGTATCTTTATAGAAAACATAAGGAGCAGAAAAATGAACGATAAAATATACTATTCTGAACGTTTAATTAAATGCGACGGCTGTTATGCGGAAGAACAGATAAAAAACTTAAAACTTGAACACTGGCAATGGGTAGGCTATAAAAAAAACGTAGTAGGCTTTTTCTGTCCGAAATGTACCGAAATAGAGTTAGCGTATATGCGTAATAGTGGTATAAAAATATACGGAGAATAAAAATGGGAAGACCTAAGAAAGAAAATGAAGAACAGCCGGTAGAAAATACGTCAAAAGATAAGAGTTTGGATAGAATGCTTCATGAGGCTGAAAAGAAATATTCTATTCAAAAAGCTTCTGAAATAAAGCCAGACGCAAAAATTCGTACCGGAATTTATGGTTTAGATTACGTACTATCTGGAGGACTATCCCAAAAAGAAGGCGGTTATTTTGTAGAATTTTATGGACAGGAAGGTTCTGGTAAATCATTTTTTTCGCTTCAAATCATAAAAGCTTTTCAAAAATTAGGCAAGTCGTGTTTACTTATAGATGCAGAAAATTCTTACGATAAGCATTGGGCGGGAGATGTTATCGGTATAGATAACGATAAACTCTTAGTCTGTAATCCAAAACATCTTGAAGAAGCCGGACAAGTGCTTCTCGATTTTCTTCCAAAAGTAGATTTAATCGTATTTGATTCCATTGCCGGTATAGCTCCTATTCTTATTCTCGAAAACGAGATAGAGGAAAAAACTATGGGAGCAGCCGCAAGCGTATGGGCAACAATTGTAAGTAAAATATATAGACAGATTGAAAAGAATAAAACTTGTGTTGTGTTCATTAATCAATTGCGAGACCGCGTTGGGGCGATGTATGGCTCTCCCACAACGACAAACGGAGGTAGAGCACTTCGGCATTTATATTCCGCACGAGTAGAGTTCAAAATTGCCAAAGCAATCGAAGCCGGTAGCGGAGACAGCAAAGAGCGTATTGGCCATGAAATTAAGATGCACAACGTAAAGAACAAGTGCGGACCGGCATTTAAAACGGCATGTGTCGATTTTTACTATGTTAACGGTTCCGTCGATAATAAGACCCCTATCTTTTTCAGTGCGGTTAAGAACGCTATTATTTCAAAAGAAGGCAATACTTATAAATATAGAGATTTAAGGGCGGTAGGTCAGGATGCTTTTATGGAGTTGCTGACTCCGGAAATACTTAAAGATATAGAAGACGAAATTTGGAAAGTGCAGGATAGATGAAAGAGTTACTCATTATTTTATCACTATTGTTTTGTATAAGTATTGGTTATACTGTAAGTTATGAAATTCCAATGTCAGAAAAACGCAGTGAAATTTCTGACTATCCGAACTTATTTAATGATATATCAGATTATATAAAACATCCAACAAACTATTGACACCGAGACTTAATTATGGTAAAGTCAGTATTGTTACTTTTAATTGTATACTGTCTACTAAAAATAAAAAAGGAGATGCTAAATGACCAAGAAAAGAAACGTAATTAAAGAATTAGATGATATGCTCGGCAATGGTGAATTTGATAACATTAAATCTGCTGCTCAGAGTATTTTTCAAGGATATGTTAAAATAAAGCGTAAAGCCTTTATTAAGAAGTGTATTACTCGCACATTGTTTGTTCTCGTGGTTATCGGAGTTTGGATGGTATATTCTTATTTTCAGATGCTAGAGTATAATAGCCGAAATCCAGTTACACCTGCAACGTACGGACAGGCGTTGTTTACAAAGTTGGTAATACTATGAAGTATGCAAAAATAGGACAAATTCAGTGGTTATTTTTTTGGTTGGCATTATTTGGAAATAATGACGCTTTATGGGTGATATGGTTGTTTTCACTGCTCATGGACGATAAGGAGTAATTATGAATATTTACGAATTTGAGAAGTGTTTTCAGTCGGAAGCCACACTCGGTAACGCCCTAGATATGTGTTCTGAAGATATCGCAAGAATAGAGTATTACAGTGATTTATTCAAGAAAGGGGTAATTGCTGATAACCCAAACGAAATAAGTGCTGCATTAACTGAACTTGCTGGTATTTATATGTCACTCGCGCCCAAAGCTGCCTTGGCTGAAACAGAAAAAGCGAATCGCGAACTAAAACACTATCACACTAGAAAGATGGAAGTCGAAAATGCCGGAGAGAAGTTCGTAGCTACTGCTATGGAAAAGGAAGCGAGCGGTCATGTTGCATCTTATAGACGAGTTCGTAATCTGATTCAAGCGTATCTCGAAAGCGTCGAAAAGTCTATTCAAGTAGCTCAATCATTACTAAAGTCGGTTAATAAGGAGATGAATATTCCGCAGGGAGGAGACTAATGAAAGTTTGTCAGTGCCAATCTAAGAAAAAGTATTATACAATTCAACCTGGTTTCTTATTCGGTTCAACTTTAGCAATAGTTATTTCTTGGTCTATTAATCACTCTATTCTATGGGCAGTGCTTCACGGTATTTTTGGTTGGTTCTACGTTATTTATTATATTTTAACGAGAGGATAAAATGGCAAAAATCTGGGGAGAAGCAAAACGTTTAATCGATACACCAAAGTATAAGATGGATTTACTTCAACTCAAGAAAGATTCATTCTGTTCTACTCACTACCACTCGGAGAAGTTTAACGAGTTTAAACTTTTAAAGGGTAAAGTGATGATTGAGTTGTACGGAAAAGGCATGAAAGTTCTAGAAAAACTAAACGACTCTTTTATTGTACCTCCTTGTGTTGTTCATCGATTTATTGCACTAGAAGACAGCGAAGTTCTGGAATATATTTATGTTAGAGACGGGGAAGTGTCCGAAGAAGATATCAAAAGGTACAAACAAGGCGGCATGTTCGTAGAGGGCGAAGAAAAAACCGAAGAAGAACTAAAAGTAAAGGACGGGTCCGATGGCTCTAAGTAAAAATGCTCAAGATTTGCTCTCCAAGAGGTACTGTCATCCTGGGGAGAAACCTTCCGACGTTTATCCTAGAGTTGCAAATGCTTTGGCGCTCGGAGATAGCAGTTTTGAACGTAAGTTAACAGCAATGATGCGCGATGGTATCTTTCTACCCAATTCTCCGTGTATTCGTAATGCTGGATTTAAGAAAGCATTACTGCATGCTTGCTTCGTTCTTGGTCTGCAAGATTCTATCGAGGGTATATCTGAAACACTTAAAAATACCATTCTAATATTTAAGGGAGGGGGAGGAGTCGGTATTAATTTCTCCAGTCTTCGACCCAATAACACTCCTCTATCATCAGGAGGAACGTCCAGTGGAGTTGTTTCATTCATGTCTTTATTTGATACGGCAACAGAAGTTGTCAAACAAGGAGGTTTCCGGCGCGGAGCATTGATGGGTATTCTTGACTTCAATCATCCAGAAATTATGGAGTTTATCCGCAGTAAACTAACCGGAAAGTTAAATAATTTCAACATATCAGTATTGATTAATGATTTACAAATGGGCTTGATTGAACGCGGAGAAGACATCCATCTGATAAACCCAAAAGATGGAAATCCAATTGCTCGTGTTAATGCAAAAACCATCTGGGACGTTATAGCATTTTCAGCATGGATGAACGGCGACCCCGGACTGCTGTTTTATGATAGAATCAATAAGGACAATAATCTATATCCTAAAGTAAAAATATTTACAACAAATCCTTGCGGAGAGGTAACGCTTCCTCTAAATACTGCTTGTTGTTTAGGAAGTATAAATTTAAGTGAGCTTGTCCGGTCTGGAAAGTTCGAATATGATAAGTTTAAAAAATATCTTGAACTAGTAACAAGAGCTTTAATTAATAACAATAAAATTTCTTGGTTTCCAATTCACGAAATTACTAAGGCAATGAACGAGTATAATCCGATAGGCGTAGGTGTTATGGGTTATGCCGACGCACTAATTAAACTCGGAATTTACTATGACAGTCAGGAAGCTCTAAATTTCATAGATAAGATAGGAGAAATATATAAAACTGTTACCGATAAAGTTGGTAAAGGATGTCTATTCCGTCGTAGTATCGCTCCAACAGGCTCTCTATCCATTCTCGCAGATTGCTCTAGTGGAATAGAGCCTATTTTTGATACTGTTTTTACACGTAATTTAACTATTGGTAAAATAGAAGAAACTAGAGATATTTATAAGTCTAAGTTTACCAGAGTAGCACACGAGATTTCCCCTGAATGGCATCTGCGTGTTCAAGCTCAATGGCAGAAATGGACCGATAATTCTATAAGCAAGACGGTTAATCTACCTTATGAAGCTTCTATTGAAGACGTAAAAAGCATCTATATGACGGCGTGGAAACTCGGATGTAAAGGAGTAACAGTATTTCGCGACGGTTCAAAAGGCACTCAAGTTCTCGTTCGTCAACCCAAGAAACAGAAATGCAGCGATGAGGAATGTCAGTTATGATAGCAATCATAACTTTAAATCATAGTGAAATGTTGGTTGGTAGTTTTCGTAACAGAAAAATGCTTATTGAAAATAAACTTGTAGAGCAAATAGGGTTTGAAGAAGGATTTGAACATTTGGACGCAAGAATAATAGAAATAGAAGCAGACCCGTTATCTATGGGAACTCGTTTTATTATAGAATATTTTAGAGAAGTTTACCCAGAAGTATTTGAGATAGAAGAAAGGTTGGCTATCGGTCTATGAAATCGATTAAAAACTACGATAACTTGCCGTCGAATATAAATAAAATTAAAAACAGATTATTCAAACGTGTTAAATTAGACAAAACAACCGGTTGTTGGGAGTGGACCGGATGTTTAAATTCTAGCGGTTATGGCAATCTACGAGTTTGCCAAAAGACGATTACAGTCTCACGTTTATCCTGGGAAATTCATCGAGGACCAATTCCTCCGGATTTGTATGTATGTCATAAATGCGATAACCGCAAATGTGTTAATCCTGAACATTTATTTTTAGGAACCTTTCAAACCAATATTGCCGATATGAAAAAGAAAAATAGACAGGCAAAAGGAGAATGCAAAAAATCTGCTAAACTGAAGGAACATGAAGTAATAGAGATTATAGAAATATATGCCACTGGAAAATACACGCAAGCGGTATTAGCAAAACAATATCGTGTCAGTGAAAAAACAATTTCCGCTATTGTTACGGGTCGGAAATGGAAATACTTATGGGAGAAACTAAATGAAGATTTATAAATTGGGAGTTTTTGGAAGCGGGGAATCGACAGATTTAGATTTAATGGCAAAAGCTTATCAAGTTGGTAAAACGCTCGCTGCTCATAAACAAGTCGTTGTCACGGGGTGCTGCTACGGTTTACCCGGTGCTGCGGTAGACGGAGCGCGAAATTGTAATGGAAAAACTTTGTCGTTTTCACCAGCTCGAAATCTCAAAGAACATGTAGAAAAATATCATTTACCGCCACAGAATAACGAAGATGTTATTTATACTGGGTCAGATTTTGTTCAAAGAGACGTTATCAACGTTAAAGCATGTGACGGATGTATTGTCATAGGAGGAATGACAGGAACAAATCACGAACTAGCATTGAGTTTAGAACTAGACCTTGTAATTGGAATTTTAGAAGGTTCAGGTGGAATATGCGACCTAGCCTGGAGCATTGCCGAAAAAATACGCAAACCTTATTCTAAGTTTGTAATGATTCAGGAGTCCGACCCAACCTTACTGGTACAACAAGTTATTCAAGTGCTTGACACCAGAGAGCAAAAGTGATATAGTTATACCATGAACATTGTCAATTTGCACAATGATAAGCGTTTGCTATATATTTTTAAACGCGACTCGAATGGTGTACAATCGATAGAGGAAGTAAACGACTTCTATCCATACTATTACGTATCCTACGCTTCCACAGGAACTTGCAAATCCTACACCGGCCAACCTCTTCGTAAAATACTAGGAGGAGACCCAAATGAAATGCGTAAATCTGCCGGTCACGACGCTTATGAAAGTGACGTGAGCTTTCCACAAAGATACTTAATAGACAAAGTAGATACTCTAGATAAGACCGCGATTAAATTCGGTTTTTTTGACGTAGAAATGAAGTGTTCCGAATTACCTTCCGCTGAAAATCCTAAATTCAAGATATCCTGCATATCAGTGATTTCAAATTTTTGTGATGAGATAACGACCTTTTTTCTTCCTGAATTCAACAACGATGAAGAGTTAATGCTTCAATCATTTGCCGAATACTTGAAACTAGAAGCGTTTGACATATTAATGGCATGGAATATTGATTTCGATATACCGTATCTGTCTGCTAGATGGGAACGTCTATTTGGTGTTCGTAAGTCAAAGTCGTTTGCAGAGGCTATTAGTCCGGTCGGCAAATCTCGATACGGAAAAGACGGAGTAATGTACCCAATAGGAACTTCCATAGTTGATTATCTGAGTTGGTTTAAAAAAATAACGCTTAATAAAGAAGAACAGTATACACTTGACCATATTGCAAAAAAACATCTTGGAGTTGGTAAAACCTTTTCTAAAGTCGATTTTAATAAAATATCCGATGAGGTTAAGTATCGTAATCAAGAAGACGTTCAAATCCTAATGAATCTAGAAAATAAGTTTAAACTGGTGGAGTTTCACGATGAAATAAGACGACTTAGCAAAGTAGATTGGGAGTCTATGACTTTCTACAGCCGAGTAGTAGATAATTTGTTACTTATGGAAGCTAAACAGCAGAAGGTTGTTCTACCTAATAAACCGGTTGTTAATGAAGACGAAGAGCGACAAGAGTTTGAAGGAGCTTATCGAGTTGCGTTTAAAACCGGAAAGTTTAACGGGATTTCAGCATTTGACATTGGCTCTGCTTATCCCTGGGCTATTATAAATTTCTGTCTAGACCCGGCCAACGTGAGGCAAGTATACGAAGAAGGTTGTATAAAAATAAACGACGTATGGTTTAAGCAAAATGACAAAGCCCTACTGCCTACAATTATGAGGAAGGCAGTTCAATTGAAGTCGAAAATTAAAAACGATTTAGAATCGTGCGCGGTCGATACTCCCGAATATAAAGAAAATGAAATACGATATGCTGCTATTAAATCGTGCGTGAATGCTCATTATGGCACGTTTGGTATGCGATTCTTTAGACTTTTTGATTTAAATGTAGCAGGAGGAACGACATGGCTAGTCAGAAGTCTATTGCATTTTGTACAAGACAAACTTGCCGAAAAGGGATACGAAGTTCTATATATAGATACGGATAGCGTATACGTCTGTTCAAACGACAATTTAACCGACCTAATGAACAACCTCATAAAAGAATGGGGCCAAACTTTTGGAAAACCAGAAGTCAATATTCAGTTCGCGTATGAAGGCGTTTTTGAAAAGATATTAATTCTAGCTAAGTGCCGATATGTAGGATACTTGCGTAATGAGAAGGGAGAACTGAAAAAGGTTGTAAAAGGCGTGGAAATGAAACGCAAGGACTGTTTCGACGGTCAAACTAAAGTTTTAACTGATAAAGGATGGACTTTGTTTAAAGATTTGACCTTAAACGATAAGGTGCTTAGTTTAAATCCACATACTAATTTAGCGGATTATTACCCGATTAAAAAAATAATTTGCGAAGATTATACCGGAACGATGTTTAATTACAACAATACATCCGTAGATTTCTGTGTGACACCAAATCACCAGTTTCTCCAAAGAACCGCCCAATACTCTCAAAACGACCACGACAAATTTAAGTCAATTAAAGATATCAAACACACCAAAACAGTTTTCACATCTCAGAAATATTTTAAATGGACCGGAGTAAATTTAGGTAGTAAAATTACTTTAACCGGATTGGTACGCCGACAATACAACGAAAAATCTATAGACCTTTCGGATTGGTTCGAATTGCTCGGTTGGTATTTAAGTGAGGGAAACGTCTATATAAACGAACAAAAAAATATCTATGAAATAGATATAGCACAATCAGAAAACGCCAATCCTGACAAGTGCAGACAAATTGAAAAACTGCTTTTGAAATTAGGTATTTATTTTTATAGAGATAAAGAGGAAACAAAATATCAAATAAAAGATAAACTTTTAGCGTTGGAATTAAACAAATATGGTAAACACGCAGAAAATAAATTAATTCCAACGTATGCAAAACAAGCCAGTCCTGATTTGCTTCAAATATTATTGGATGCCTATTGCGCTGGAGATGGTTATATTATCAACAATCAAAAATTCTATACTACTAGTAGCAAACAGATGGCTCACGACCTTCACGAAATTATTTGCAAAACCGGTATAAGCGCAACAATACAGCGTATTATAGTAGAACCCCATCAAAAATGGATTGTAGACCATTGGGCAAATGTAGGAGGAATACATTATAAAATATCGGAAAATTCAAACAAGTTTTTTACGATAGAACCTCACAAAATAAAAACCAAATATTATAAAGGAAAAATATATTGTGTAGAAGTTGAACCTCATCATACTATTTTTGTAATGAGAAACGGAAAATCGTATTGGAGTGGAAATAGTTCAACGTTTATGAAAAAATTTCAGACAGAATTGATTGAACTAATTCTAAATGATAAACCCAAGGGAGAAATAATAGCGTGGATAAAAGAACAGGAAAAGAAAATAACCGAGGAGCCGTTGTCAAACGTCGCCTTTCCCTGCAAGATTAGTAAACCACGGGAGGCATATAAGAACGTGCCGATTTTTTTGCGGGCAATCGATAACACGCCTGAATTTAAACCGGTCAGCGGTTCCTCGTTTTATTATATCTACGCAGATGGAGGTTCAGTAACAGAAGAAGTTGAGATGCCTTGGTATTTTAATAAAGATACAGGTAAAAAATGCACTATAGCTGATAAGAAAGAATTGATGAAAGGAAACGGAGATTTAAATAAATACGAATTAAAATCTCTAGTCAAATCAGTTACTACTAAAAAAGACGTGCTTGCATTCGATGACGAGTGCTTTTCACATATTGAGACGGCAAAGGTTAATTGGCCAAAAATGATATCGCGTAATATTCACACAAAAATCGAGAAAATCTTCGTGGCTTTGGGATGGAAGGCAGACCTACTTAAAGAATTTGGTATAAAAGTAAAAGAAGGAGATGCCGAAGATGAGTGAGCAGTTGGATGCTTATAACAGCGTTCGTAAGGAGTGGGGTATAAATCCTGTAACTAGGGTCAAACACAGCAAAAAGAAATACAAACGTAAAAAATTAAATGTAAACGAAATTCTAGCAGACCCGGAGGAGTTTGATGACGAAGAAAACGAATGAAGTAGAAATCAATAGCACCACGTTTAAGATGATATTTAAACTTAAATGGTATCATCATATTCTATATTTTCCACAAAGAGCGTGGTTTTTAATTGTAGATTATTGTAAAGAAGTCTACCGTTTCTACCAAAGAGGAGTCAGAGGATATGGAGATAGAGACTTATGGAACTTCGATTATTATTTAGCAAATATCATATCCAAAGGATTGCAGCAGTTTAAACGAGACTCTTTTACTTATCCGAGCGATTTTAAAGATGAAATAGAATGGGAAAACGCTATTGTAGACGTTATCTATACATTTCAAGTCGAAAAGATGCAGATGGAAGGTCAGTGTTTAATACCAAAAAATAATAAGGAAAGAAAACAATTTAACAAAGTGAAAGGCGATTTTAAAATTCTATCAGAACAGGAGGTTGCTATTTATAATCGTGGATGGAATTTATTTCGTAAGTATTTTGCTCATTTTAATGATTGACACCTAAACAGTAAATATGCTATCATATAGAAAAAGGAGAAAACTATGGAAGATACTCAACTAACAATGGACGGATTAAAGGTTGAACTATTTGATATTCTAAAGCTTCAGGCAGAACTTCGAGCAAAGTATGACGAACTTGAGAAACTGAAGAACGTTCTCATTAACAAACTTCAGGTGTTGATGATGCCTCCTATTGAAAAGGAAGAACCTCCTGTTGAGGGAGAACGTCCGGAACCCAGTCGTAGATAAAATAATTGGGCCGGTGGCAAAGAGAGAACATAACTCCACCTAGCTGTAGGGTATTACCAGACCAACTATAGAGTCAACATACAGTCGGCCCTTATAAACTGCGAGATGGTCTAAGTAGAATAGTAATTGCCCACTACTATAAGACGAGGTTGAGGAAACCTAAATGTGGGTTCAAATCCAACTCTCACAGCCAAATATATAAGAGGTAATATGTCTAGCGAATACAGAGGTAATACCAGAGTTATTGACCGTACCCCTCTGAAAAAATTTTTATCTAAGTCAATGGCAGAAGAATATAAACGCATGTGGAAAAATAATATTCAGAATAAACAAGTTTTTATTAAAATTTGTAGGTTTAGTATCCTAGGGATTGAAAAATTTTATTATCTGCGTAAGTTATCGAAAATGCCAAAAGCACTAAAGAGAGTAACATATTTGAGAGATTGTCCGGCATTTGGACAAGAAGGATTGTGGGCATGAATAATAAACGTAAAGGACAAAAATTCGAAGATAAGTGCCAGAAATCAATTAATTCTGGGGCTTTATCGTGGGATAAGTCTGATTTATCGACCGAAACACATTTTATCGAATGTAAAACTACTGATAAGAAATCATTTTCAATTACTAAGGAAATCCTCGACAAACTTTGGAATAACTCGTTAGATAATAATAAACTCCCGAAACTAATTATTTCTTTACCTGCTAACGAAAACAACATGTATTACATAGTAGCTGATATCGAAGTGAGGCGTAAATGAGATGGCCTAATAAACGCCCTATTATTTATTGTATCGACTGCGGAAAACAGCTAGGGCGAACGGCTCATACATCAGGAAGTAAAAGATGCAGAAAACACGCTCCTATCGAAAGAAGCAAACGTCAAAAGGGAACAAACCACTGGAGATGGAAGGGTGGCAAAAATGGTAGAATGAAATTTTGTATTGACTGTGGCAAAGAGTTGCATAAATTAGCTTTTTACGAAAACACTGTTAGATGTGCAAAGTGCAACTATAAGTTTTACAGCGGTAAAAATAATCGTTTGTTTGGCAGTGTCGCTCCTTTTACATCTGGCATCTATTATAAAAGCATCTATATGCGTTCATCATGGGAAGTTAAATACGCGCAATATTTAGATACGAATAATATTAAGTGGATTTACGAGCCTAAAACCTTTGAACTGTTGATTAACCATAAACCAACGACCTATAGACCGGATTTCTATTTACCTGAAACAAATGAGTATATCGAAATAAAAGGCTATTGGTATAGAAATAGTATGGAAAAAATAAAAACGTTTAGAATAGCTTATCCGAGTATTAAACTAACGGTTCTAATGGAACAGGATTTAAAAACTTTGGGCCTTTTAAAGTATAGTCATAACTGAGAGGTATTTATGGATGAAAAAGTGCTGATAGCTTTATACGAGACCGGTAAAAGTGACTTAGAACTTGCCGAGATTTTTAATACCTCTGAACGCTCCATTCAAAGATTGCTTGCTCAACTTAGACTCAAAAAGAAAATCAAAGCCAGGTCAGAAATTTTAACATCCAAAACAGTTTCATTTCCAATTAAAAGAGAAATCGACTTTACACCCGTCGATTGGAATATTGTAAAAAGTTCGGCTAAAACAAATAAAAAAGAGTTTAAGCAATATCTTGTCATAGCGGATACTCACGTTCCACACGAAGACCAAAAATCTATTAAGGCTATTCTAAAACTAACCGAAGACATTAAATTCGACGGTTTTTTTATTCTTGGAGACTTTTTGGAATGTGAAAGCGTTAGTCATTGGTTACACGATAAACATAAAAATAAAACACTAGAAGGCAAGCGACTAGAGTTTGAGTATAAAGAAGGCAATCGTTTACTCGACGAATTTGATAAAAGACTTCCCGTTGGATGTGATAAACGTTTCTGGATGGGAAATCACGAAAGGTTTGTTGAAGATGTTCTAGAAAAAATGCCACAATTAGACGGCTTAATAAATGTTATACCGAATCTCAAACTTAAAGAACGAGGATATATAGTGTACGAAGAACAGAATCATATCGAAAAAGTAGGTAAATTGAATATATTTCATGGATGGAAAGGCGGAGAAAATCCAACCAAATCAATGATAACACAGGTTATGGGAAATGTTTTAAGCGGACACTTACATACCCTAGAAGTCAAGATGATGCACAGTCCAGCGAAAGAACTTAGTACTATAGGAATTTCAATGCCGTGTCTTGCCACGCAAAATCCGGACTTTATGAAAAACCAACCAAATAAATTCTCACTAGGATTTTGTATTATTAACTATTATGACGGAGGGTTTTTTCAAATCGATATCTTACGAATAATTAAATCGAAATTCATATATAACAATAAACTATACAGCGGAGGTGAATAGTGGACGAGCAGAATCCAGAGAAGAAAGAACAAGTGGAATACTATTCCGACCCAAATTGTCGTCGATGCAACGGTAAGGGGTATCTAACGTTTGTTCGTATGGGTAAAAAGGCCGTCAATCGCAATGGAGTCGAAAAAATAGTATCTATGCCTGTAAGTGAAAAATTGGCCTGTAAATGTCTAAAGGTTGTAAAAAGGGAGATTGTTGATGAAAAAACCAATCCGGACGTTAGACCCGAAGAAGGGCAAGTTTGTGACAGCGGGAATGCTTGAGGATGGAGTATTTATCAAAGAAGTTAAACCGGTTCATTATATGAGGAAGTATGAAGGATACGGCATATCAACAGACGTAATCACTCAACTTTCTCACGAAAGATGTCAGTCTATTTTAATAGTAACAGCAGATGGAGCACACTATAGTTCGCTTCTGAAATCCTGGGTAGATTATAATAAAATAGCGAATCACGGTTCTGGATATCAGTATTTTCTTCCTCTTTGTCGAATGCAAAGAATCTAATGTATATCACTCATATTTCCCTTAAAAACTTCCAAAAACATGAAACGTTAGAACTGGACTTATCATCCGGTTTTAATGTTATTCATGGAGCTTCTGACGCTGGTAAGTCAACTATTATTAGAGCCATTAAGTGGGTATTGGTCAACGAGCCGAAAGGCGATTCGGTTATAAAGGAAGGAACGAAAAATACCTCTGTTAAACTGACGTTAGATAACGGAGTAGAAGTAGAAAGAGTTAAAAATGCTAAGAAAAATGCTTACATACTTCATGCAGATGGCAAGTCCACAACTTATGAGGCAATCAACAAAACTATACCAGAAGACGTACAGCGAGTATTGCAAATAAGACCGTTCGAAACGGAAGAGGAGAATATACTGCTGAATATTGCCGGACAAATGGAATCTCCGTTCCTGATGGAGAAGTCCGGAATTCAAAGGATGAAAATTTTTAATAAATTAACAGGAGCCGATATAGCTGATAAGGTTATTCAGTCGTTTAACAAGGATTTGTTAAATATATCTCGTCAAACTAACGAAATCGCCTCGTTAACAGGCGAAACCGAAAAGACGATAGCCGCGTTATCCGATAGGTTAAGCTACGCTTTACAAATATACAGTAATGCCGAAAAGGTTTATCAAAAAATAGAGTCACAGGTTGAATTATATAGTCGAATAAAAGATACTTTCACTAGGTTCACTGAAAGCAGTATAAAGCTAGATTCTCTTAAATCTATATACGTACCGGTCGTCGATTTCGATAACATAAAAAAGCAGATTTCGTTGTATAACGATATAACCAATCTGCATGATAACTATTTAAAAGTTATTGTGCAATTAAAGGTTATAAAGAACATCAAAGTGCCAGAAGTTGATACTCAAAAAATACGTCAACAACACGAACTTTATGCCAATTTAGATTCCATACGTATAAAAATTATAAAAACAGAGGAAATAGAAAAATATCTTTCTAGTAGACACGAAGCCATTCAACGTGATATAGTTAGTCTTGAAGCCGAAAAAGCGAATATTCCTGTTTGTCCAACATGTCGGAGGCCATTATGATTGTTTATAAGTGCATTGGATGTGGTAGAATATTAACCGAAGAAGAGTATGCAACAGTTCGAATGGACTATCCGTGCATGGGAAACACCGGAGAATGCCCGTGTATGTTTGGAAATTTTTATGCGTGTGAAATACCAGATGACGAACTGAAAGGATAACCGACATGACTTCCGCGCTTGGATTGCTGATACTCCTTAATTTTTCGCTACCGGTAAGTAATTTGCATATGTTTTCCTTACAGACTATTATTCCGCAGGTTGAACATGTAAGTTTGACCGATAGGTTCGAGCATCGACAGGGGATTGAAGAAAGTGTATAAATTCATCTATTTCAATGACTTACATCTACGAGGTGATAATCCAGAAAATCGGGTTGACAGCTATTGCCTTTCTGTCTTTGATAAATTAGAGCAGATTTTGGCATTGGCTGATGGACGTAAATGTAATGCTATTGTTACGTGTGGAGACTTTTGGGATACTCCATTGGTATCCAACACGTTAAGCGACAAAGCATTGGATTTAATCGAAGGTATTGGTATACCTCTGTATTCGTGTTTTGGAAACCATGACGAATTGAATCACGAGGTTAGATTATCCAAAGCAACCAGTCTAGCTCACATGTTTCGACGTTCAAAGGTATTTAAACGCCTAGAAACGCTTAAAATCAACGATATATCAATAGTAGGGATAGACTACGAGCATAACATAGAGAGTCGTCTGGAGACCCTACTACGTGAGCGTAGCGAGGGATTAGAACCGAGCAAACCCAAAATCGGTATTGTACACGCTCTTGTAACTCCTGATAAGTTCAGACCGGACGTTTTGCATTGTAATGCTAAGACTCTACAGCATGATTATGATTTGCTTTTAACTGGACACTACCACCAGCCATTCGTTGTAAATAACATCATCAACGTCGGTTGTATAGGTCGTACTGAAATAACGGAAATGAGCATTCGTCCGAGTGTTTTATTGGTAACATGTGATACTAAGGTAACTTATGAAAAAATAGAGTTGAAATGTAAACCCGGAGAAGAAGTTTTCGATTTAAAGAAGTTAGAACTTTCTAAAGCATTTGATTCCAACCTAGACAACTTCATAAATAATCTATCTACCACGGAGGTTAGGGGGCTAAAGTTCAGAGATTTGGTGCAACTTAATGCGCCTGGAGCGGGCGTAAACCAAGAAGTTATCGATGAAATAATAACCAGGATAGGCAGGTACGAAAATGAACTACACCGAAGAATTGAAACGTATTGAAACTCAGTTGGAAAAACTGAAGAAAGAAGCCGCCTCCATAGACGGACAGAGAACTCAGTTAACAGCACAGAAAGAAGCGCTGAAAGAAGAGTTGAAGAAACTAGGTATTGAAGATGGGGAAGATATAGAGTCTCGCTTGATAGATATGGAAATGGCAATTCAAGAAGGAATAGAAACAATGCAAAAACTAATAACGGAGGCCGAAAATGGGCAGACCCAAGGGCAGTAAAAACAAACCAAAGACCTTAATAGGAACCTCAACGGAAGAACAAGTGTCCGGTATCAACAAGATGTGTTTGTCGTGTAAGAAGTCGTGCAAGGAACTATCCCACGTTGTAGTAGTAAGGTGTCCTAGTTATGAATTTAATGGAAATAAAGAAAATTAAATTATCACTTGACACTCTAAAAGATAATAATGCTAAATTATCTGGTAAATTAGAGGTCTTGCAAACACAACAGTTGCAAAATAAACAACGGTTGGAGAATCTACAGCATAATAAAGAAATATATGCGAAGTCTGTAGAATTCGTTACGATGCTTCAAAAATCTGCCTGTGACAATGTTAAGAAAGGGTTTGAGACTATAGTTTCATATGCGTTAAAGAGTATATACGGGCAGGACTATGACTTTGCAATCGAAATAGGTCGTCGCGGTAATTACCAGGAACTCGATTTCAATATTAAAACTCCTCAATGTCAGAAAGCGCTCAATCCATTAGAGACTTCTGGAGGAGGTGTCTTAGACGGAGTTTCATTAGCTTTGCGGGTAGCTTTATTAGAACTGTCGTCTCCAAAAATAGAAGGGCCGCTGCTTTTAGACGAATCGTTTAAACATATATCGACTTCTTTTGTTGGCAAAGCTTCTAATTTCTTAAAAAGTCTAGCTCAGAAACTCAATCGACAGATAATAATGGTCAGCCATCGTGCAGAAATAATCGAAAGCGCGGATAATAAAATAGAGGTAGTATGAAAAAGATAATCGAAGTTACTATTGAAGTGCGAGACGACGATATAAATTGCTGCGGGATGAACTGTTACTTTAATTGTCTTGGTTGCTGCGCTTTTCCAAACTCAAAGGTAGAGTGGAGCAAAAATAGTTATAAACTTCGTTGTAAAGAGTGCCTTGAAGCAGAAAAGGATATAAAAGGGTTCAACATTAACCTATGACAAATCAATCATTTCAACTTTTACATAAAACAGACCACGGAACGCTTTGCGTATGTTCCAATAACGGTATACTAGAAGTGTTTTGTACTATCTGTCAGTCAAGATGGTCATTATCGTCTCCATTTGAAATTAAGTACGACCCAGAAGAGTTTATTGAGTTTAAAGGAACTGAAACTAAAATAACCGGTCCTATTCCTCCTCATTAAAAAAGGATAAGCGTGGATAAACTCATTCGTATATTTGAACTTCAAAAAGAATTTAATAAGTCTATTGGTGTCGATATCGACTTCATGCACCCGGACCAAAAAGAACTATGGCTTTCTCAGATGGCAACCGCTTTAATGCAAGAATGCGCGGAACTAAAAGACTGTACCAGATGGAAATGGTGGAAGAAAGGCTGCGTGTATGATAAGATAGAAGCACGAAAAGAGATTGTTGATATTTTACATTTTCTGGTGAGCGCAGCACAATTCGCGGACCTAGATGCTTCTGATTTATACGAAGAGTATTGCAAGAAAAACAAGATAAACTTTGAACGGCAGGAAGGTGGATATTGAAAACCGCTATAGTCACTGGCTCGACTTCTGGTATCGGTCGAGAAATTGGTCTTGCCCTTCTCCATCGCGGATATTTCGTGCGTTTTAATTACGCGCACGATGTTAATAAAGCTATAGACCTGAACACATACTTAACTGAAGGATATCAGGGTCAGTATGATATTGTACAGTTAGATACGAGTAAATTTGCTGACTTATCTATTGGACTTGATAAAATAGACTGCCTCGTTTTAAACGTAGGTATTACAGACCGAACTCCGTTTAGCAACATGGACATTGACAAGTGGAATAAAGTTATAGATACAAACTTAACAGCTCCGCTATTCTTTCTTCAACGTGTAGAATCTAAACTGACAAATAATTCCAGAGTAATCTTTATATCATCAGTGTTGGCAGAATGCCCAAGAGGTACTTCGTTATCCTACGCTGTATCGAAAGCCGGTATAAATGCTGCTGTGAAGCGATTAGCTGTTGAATTCGCCTTAAAAAATAAGGCAATTACGGTAAATGCCATAGCACCTGGTTTTACACAATCCGAGTGGCATTCCGGTAAGTCCGATGCACAATTAGAACGCATTAATAATCAAATTCCTCTTTCGAGATTTGCTCAGTCAAGTGAAATTGCTTCAATGGCAATGCAACTGGTTGACAACTCGTATGTTACAGGGCAGATTATTAACGTGACAGGAGGATATGAACTTACTTGACTCCAACCTCTATTTATGATATAATATTAATATGACCATTATTCCATTTAACCCTGAAATATTACAAAGACATTTCAGCTCTAATACTCGTCTAGCGTGTCGGTCGTGCAAACGTTTTGGAAATGTTCCTTGTTGTCCACCTGCATTACCTAACATCGACGAATATCGAGAACTATTTCAACTAGCGTCCAAGGGTATTCTTATTTATCAGCAGTACGCGGTAGATAAGAAAACCTGGAAGTCTAATTGGCAGGAACTCGGACGTAAATCTAGCATTGAACTGGCTGACAAACTCCGCGAACTTAAGAAAAGTTTTTCAAACTCTCTGATATACGGAGCTGGCTCATGCAAAGAGTGCTCTCACTGTACATATCTTTGCTCTAAACCTGATAAAATGATTATTCCTATAGAAGCTACCGGTATAAATGTTGTTAACTTTTTTAAAGAAATAACCGGCATTCAGTTACGTTTCCCGGTGTGGGAGTACGGTACATTCTTTCGAGTAGGGGTTCTTTTGTATGACTAGAGTATTTACTGCTGGTTCGTGGGATATTTTTCACTTCGGGCATATTGAACTGCTTCGACGTTCAAAAGAACTGGGAGACTATTTAATAGTCGGAGTTTCTACGGACGAACTGATAGAAGGAGCCAAAGGACTTAAACCTATTATTCCATATAACGAACGTTTAGAAATTGTAAAACACTGCGATTATGTAGACGAAGTTGTTTGTCAAAAGACATTAATAGATGTACAGCAATTTTTAGAATTGAAATGCGATTTGTTTACGGTAGGCAATGACTGGGAATCTAGAAACGATAACGACGGTTTGAATTGGTTGCGCGAACGTGGAAAAGTAGTCTTTTTGCCGTATACAAAACATCTATCTAGTAGTGAAATCAAGCGTCGTATTATTCAAAATGCTTATGCAATAATAGAACAACAGGTAAAAAAGCAGTGAAAATTTCAGACCATTTTAGACAGTATTTTTATGAGTTTATTGATTTCTTAGATGAACATGGAGTTCACTACTGGCTTTCTTTTGGAACGTTGATTGGAGCCTTACGACATGGAGATTTTATTCCTTGGGACGACGATATCGATATAGGTATTTGGGCAGAAGATTATTGGAAGGTCAGAAAGATAGTATCCGAATCAAATAAGTGGAGATTTTTTTCTATTTGGAGAAGAGAATGTGCCGTTATTCTGAAATACGGCAGTCGTTCTGAGTTTAAACTCGACTTATTTTTTCACGATAGAGACGAAAAAAATGTTTACTCTTATTCTTATAAGCCCAATAAATTTACAGGCGTTTGGGATATCGAATGGAGAGAACGATGGCCAAAAGAGTTATTTGAAAATTTTACAATCACTTCCTTTCCAAATCATTATTTTAACATACCTGCTTCTGCGGACGAGATTTTAACAGCTCATTACGGTAGTTGGAGAAATCCTGACCAACAGTGGGTAAGCGAACGAACTTCTAATATTGACCGAGATTGGAGAAAAATAGCTGTTATTATTCCTACATTTTTAAGAGATAAAAATGCGAAAGTGCTGATTGATTCTATATTAAATACCTACTCTAACGACTGGGTTAGAATATACATTGCTGACCAGGGTATTTATACGAATGAAAAAGAGAAGTATTACCAATACTTACAGCAATTAGGTCATAAAGTATTTTATCTTCCTTTTAACTGCGGGCTATCGTACGCCAGAAATTATCTTGTTAAACAGACCAACGAACCTTATATTCTTTTAGTAGATGATGACTTTCAAGTTACCGATACAACTAAAATTCAAAACTTTATAAACGTTTTAAATACAGAAGCCGAAATTGGAGCGGTAGGCGGGGTTCTTAAAAATCACCAACCATACAACTACAAACTTATACTAAAAGATAAAAAACTTTTTTACTTTTATAACCAACCTAAAAAACTTTTTTATAGTTACGAAACATCAATCCAAAAAAAGATAGCGTTTTATTACTGGGATATCATTTTAAACTTTACTATGTTTCGTCGAGAACTTTTTAACGATGTAATGTGGGATAATACTCTTAAATTAACGGAACATACCGACTTCTATTTACAAATTAAAAATATAAATAAATGGCTAGTAACCTTTACAGATTCCGTTGAAATAAACCATCAACAGAAAGATAACTCTCCGGAATATATGAAATTTAGAAGAACAATTAACGGAAACATCGGTATGAAACTGTTTATGCAAAAATGGAACATAGCTAACGAAAGTGATATTATAAAGGTACGAGAATGATATTTGAAAATCTTCCTATAATAACTGAGTCGCTACTTCCGTTTACGGAAGAAGAACTTAATAAGGTTCATATTATTCCTCCCAGCAAACATCATCGCGTTGCAGTCTTGGTAGATAATTTTTTACGCGATAAATTGTTATTAAATCTTCTTCGAAGCATTTTTATATACGAGCCGGGCGTTAAAATATATATAGCAGAACAGGGAGTTTTTGATATTAATACGGCCAAACTATATCAGCGACTAATTAAAGCAGGTCACGAAGTGATAGGAGTTGGATTTGACGCTGGCTACTCTCGTGCTCATAATAAATTACTTGAACGTACGTCCGAGCCTTTTATTATATGGTGCGATTGTGATAATCTTTTTACCAATCAAACGGACATTAAATCGCTCATAGATTTACTAGAACAAGACGAAAAACTTGGAGTTGTTGGATTTTTAGAGAAGTATGGAAACCTGACTAATAACTATGAAGTAAATTTGGAAATAAAAGACCGCCGAGTAATATACACGGACGCGCACGAAAAAGAAGATGACTACTTTGGTCATGGAATACGATGCGATATGACTATGAATTTCTGTCTTGCTAAAAGCGATTTATTTAACTATATACGATGGGATAATAACTTGAAGTTAGCCGAACATTTAGACACGTTTTTACAGATTAAATATAAAAGTCCGTATAAAGTAATATGTTCGAATCATACAAGCGCAAATCAAAATATATCGATATCAGCTCCGGAATATAATTCTTACCGTAAGCGCAATAATAGATTTTGGCCTTACTATATTCATAAATGGGGTGTTGACTATTTAGACGGGCGTAACTATCACAACGGTACGCTATGGAAAATACCAACAAACATAAACGAACCTGAAATTATAGAAAAAATCGAAAGCAAGCCAATTATAGTTTTGCCGAAAGAGCCTATCAACGATATAAATAAAGTAATATGTCAATTTGCAGCCGCGATTGAAAAAGTTACTAAAGAGTACTGTTTTGTGAAAGACACTTGTAGAAGGTATATGAATCATATTCAACTAAAATCTCCTATTCAGATAGCAACTCGCGCTAATAAATCGATTATAAAACGTGAACTTTTAGAATCAGGGTTTACAGAGATGGACGATAAATATATTAAAGACGGAGTCACGTTTGAAATCGATATGTGGTATCCGGAAAAAGTAAAGCAAGGTAATCAACTGCTAGGGAGAAATTATAACGTTCCATTTCCGGTTGTTCATTATTTGCATAAACTTTTCGGTATGAAGTGGGAGAAAATTAATGACTGATGTTGCACTGGTAGGCGCTCACGCGGATGATATCGAACTTAGTGCCGGAGGATTTGTCTCTAATCTAACGGCAAAAGGGCATAACGTTTACTGTATTTTAATGACGGCTTCTGACTTTACCAATTACGATGGAAAAATTGAGCGAACTTTAGCTGACGCCAGAGTAGAGTCGTTGGAAGCGTTACGGGTTCTTGGCGTGAATGATGAGCGCGTATATAATTTAAACATTCAAACTAAACATGTAAAACATGATGCGGAAACAGTAGAACGTTTAAACGCGATTATTGATAATATATGCCCGGATTTAATAATCACGCATCATCATAACTGCGATTCTCATCAAGACCATCTGAATACCGCTAAATGTGTTTTGTCAGCCTCTCGAAAATATAATAATATATGGATGTTCGAGCCTATTTATCCATCCAAATTATCCAGTATTCCATTTCGACCCATTATATATACAGATATATCACAGCATTTTACTAAAAAGCTACAATCTATTAAATGCCACCGTTCTCAGGTCGATAAACATAGTTATTGGAGTCAACTCGTTTTTTCAGTTAATAAAATGAGAGGAATAGAAGCACAAAAAGATTTCTGCGAATGCTTTGAGCCTATTAAAATGACATATGAGGTACTATGATAATATCTATTCATCAAAGCGAGCATCTTAGTTATCTAGGATTTTGGAAAAAGTATATATCGTCGGACGTATTTGTTTTGCTTGACAAAGCACAGTATCAGAAGAACTATTATTGTAATAGAAATCGTATTGTGTTAAACGGAAAGGAACACTGGTTAACTGTTCCCGTTTATAACGCACCTTCTGAGACATCTATGACAGATATTAAAATATGCTACAAAGAAAACTGGCAGCGCAAGTATTTGGAAACACTGCGTCACGCTTATTCGAAAAGTTTGTCGTTCAATATTCTATATCCGCGTCTTGAAAAAATAATCAATCATAAATTCGAACTACTATTACATTTAAATTGTAATCTTCTAGACCTTGTAATAGACTGGTTTGGTTTACATCGTAATATTGTTGTACAGTCGGCTATGAAGTTACCAGACAATAAAACCGGGTCAGAACTACTTTATCAGATAGTAGACGCTTTCGGAGATAATGAAGTAGAGCAAGTTTATTTATCAGGTCCGAGCGGACGAGAATATTTGGATATGAAATTATTTGAAGACCACGATATTCCCGTTATTTTCAGTTATCCGCCCGCCCCCACATCAAGTTATGTTCAGCTTTCAGATGACTTTATTCCTAACATGTCAATACTCGACTATATGTTCAATCAACCGCGAGACCTCGAATGCCTCAAGTCGCACTTATCGTAATATTAATATGGCACTACAGATTAATCTAAATAAAAATAAAATTATTTTTCTATATTTTAAAAAACTAATGTCCATAAGAGACATAGCTTTTTATTTTAAAGTTAGCGCTGTCACTGTTAGAAGTCATATGATAAGATACAATATTTCTCGAAGAAATTTATCTCAAGCAAACAAACTAAAAAAATGTCCGGAACGTTTCTCAATTTCTAAAACAGAACTGAATGAGCTTTATATTCAAAATCACCTATCTACAATAAAGATAGCAAAACTTTTGGGATGCTCAAGTTCAACGATTATAAATAAACTTAAAAAATATAAAATTCCATGTCATCGATTAGACTATCCTTCTTCATTTAAAGGGAAAAAACATACTGTCAAAACAAAACGTCTATTAAGGAAAAATCATCTAGGTTTAAAGTTAAAGATTTCTCCAGAAGTAAAGAAAAAATTATCAAGAGAAAGAAGTATATTTTTTAGAGGGCAAAACAATCCGATGTTTGGTAAATACGGATGTTTGAACCCGATGTGGAAAGGCGGTTTAAGTAAAATGCCATACGCCTTTGAGTTTACAGATAAATTAAAATATCAAATTCGACAACGAGATGGATTTGTTTGTAAGTTATGTGGTTTATCCGAACATCAACATCGAAGACTATATTACCGCAATCTTTCCGTTCATCATATAGACTATAATAAATTAGATTGCAAGGAAAATAACTTAATAACTTTATGTCAAAAATGCCACGCTAGAGTTAATTTTGAAAGAAAATACTGGACAAGATTTTTTAGTAAGATAATTAAAGGATATAATCTATGTGCCAAGTAGCCTTGATTATAACCACGTTTCTTCGCGACGAACTTTTGTTCGAAACTCTACAGAATCTGGATAAGTATCGGCCTGATAATTCGATTATTTTAGTTGGCGACCAAGGTAAATTTGCAGAACAAAAGAAGAAAAATTACGAAAAAGTCATAAAGGACCTTTATTACTACGAATTACCATTCGACTGCGGCCTATCTTATGCTCGTAATTTCTTAGTATCCAAAGCATCGGAAAAGCAGATACCATATTGCCTGATGATGGCCGATTCGATTAGATTTAAACGTAAAGAAGACCTGTCTGGTTTGTATAGGCTACTGGAAAGCCAACCAACTCTAGCTTTGGTATCTTTTGACGAATCAGGTCGTAAATGCCCCTGGGAATATAAAATGCAGCTAACCAAGCAAGGTTTTGTGCTTGAATATTCTACAGAAGTATTTACATACGAAGGAGTTGAGTATTTAGTCGTAGATTTATGTAATAATACGTTTTTGGGTAAAACAGATGTACTAATCCAGCGTCCTTGGGATAATGACCTAAAAATTGCCGAACACGAAGTTTTCTTCTGGAATTTGAAGACAAGTGGTTATAAGTGTTTGTGGACAAATAAAATACAGACATTTCACGTTGCCTGTCAGCCAGAAGACTATCGTGTTTATAGGGCGCGTTTGGGCAAATATCTATCAATCGTACGCGAGAAAATGGGTATTTCTGGATGGGTAATATACCCTAAAACGCCATATCCGAAGACTTGGAAGGGTATCAACCCATATCCTAGTAAATAACGCCAGGACGGCCTATCTACGTAAGAAATTAGGGGTAATATGAGGCAGTTAACCATCATCGGAGGAGGTTCCAGCATAAAAGAGGGTCTGGCGCTTGGATTATGGGATTTTCTTAAAGACAAATATACATTTGGCTGCAATTATAGTTACAAATATTTCGTACCTACCGTACAGTTCTTTGTGGATTATAAGTTCTGGATAGACGAACGTATGAGAATGAGCCATCTACCTTTAATAATCGGCAACTTTCATAGAGATATACTAAAAGACAAGCCTAACAATCTACATATGTTTAAACAAACGGCTCAGTTTGACCCCACATTAAAGACGGGGGTATATAAGTCCTCTCTATGCGGATTATTTGCACTAACAATGGGTATCTATTTACTAGGAGAGGGCGATATATTTTTACTCGGAATGGACTACGGTGAAGTACGAAAAGCGGACGCTGGTAATGCTTCGTTTACTAAAGGAGCCGAAAAAGACGAAAAAGGAAATCCAATAACTCATTTTTATCAGGGAGAAATACTGCATCGGGGAATAGGGAAGGTTTCTTATTACAACGACAGCGGTAGGGTCAGAAAAGATTACGAACCTTATTTAACGGTTAAAAACGTCAAAATATATAACGTAAGCCCCATATCAAAAATACCAGAAGATATTATACCGAAAATAAGTTATGACGAGTTTTTTAAACGGTTGGATTATAAAATAGACCAGCAAGAAGAGCGTAAAGCAATACTAGACAAACTTAAATCCCTCTAATCGTCAGATAAATCATTCCGTCGGCGATATAGTCTTGTCCGCCCATTCTACATGAGTTCAACAGTATAGTACGATGTCCGTTACTCTTTCCTAATAGCTCAAATACCATATATCGAATCATATCCTCTTTGCCTAGCCAAATATGAGAACAGCAGACCGCTTCATTTAGTCCATTCAGCCACATCGAGTCGGCATGATATATACCGTGATTAAATGCCATAGCCTTTGAATGACCGGCACATCGTTCAGTTATCCAGTTTTCCCAGATAACTTGAAACGAACCGTTCGATTTACGAAAATCGTCTACAGCATGTTTAATCATATTAAATACTCGGATTAACACTTGGAATTAACGCGGACACTCGTATAGTGCCGTAAGTAGCCGAGATTACGCCAGAATTTACAGTTACAACTTCAGGAACAGTTACTGGAGGATTATCAATTCCATTTGGATAATATGTTGAATAAGAAGCAGAGGTTCCAATAGGCAAAGAAACACCGTAGAAATAATATCTTCTACCGTTACTAAAATCTAGTCTATCTGCTAAAGCATATGTTCCGCCTGTACTAAACGTCTGACTATAATCTTCGCCTAGTCCGGCTTCTAATTTTTCTATAATATATAAAGTAATAGCCGCTCCGGTATAAATTAACTTGCTACCAGTGGTTAATATATACCACTTAGGATTATTATCTTTATCATAAGGCAGTGTAATGGTTACGTTCTGAAAGATAGACACGTTAGCAGTTGAATAACCATAAAAATGAGGCACATAAGGGCTTTCTGGAGTACCAGCACCCAAAATACGAGTTGGACCCGTTACTACATTAACACCAGAACTGAGTATATTCCAACTTAAAGTTCCGTCATTTATTGTATGAACTCCAGTCGCTATTCCGTTTGGACGATACGTGGTTCCATATGACCCTTGTATGAGAGTAGTTCCATCGATATAATACCAACCAGAAGCGTAAGAGCAGCTAACGTTAGCTAAAGTTCCTAAAGAAATTCGATTCTTATCTGGGGAAAGATAGTTCGTCGATGTTTGATAACTACTTGCGCTATCTAAAGAAGTTTTAAATATATCGCTCTGCTGAATATTGTTATTTAAAGCAGATGACATTGAAAGACCATTCGAAAGACTACTACTAAAATTCCAAGTTTCTTTCCAAGTTGTTAAGAGCGGGTGTCGCAGGTCTTCTATGTGCAAATATCGTATTTTGTTTACATATGCCACCAAATCTTTGTCAATCCAATCAGTTCTATCTGTTCCTAAAAAATTTCCATCGTAGTCATAATTAAAATAGGTAGTTAGGTCGTTGTCCATTATTTTTTCGATGGAACTTCTAATCTCTTGAATGTGATTATTGCGTACTTTAGAAACGTTTGCGGATATTTCAGAAAAAACTGATAGCGGAGTAATACCGCCGTCAATTTCGGCTTGGTGACAGCGAGCCTGTAATTCAAGAATATGTACGGCGCGTATTCTAGTAATGCCTGGAATAATCGGGTCGTCAGTAAAAAGACCAAGTTCAGAGGTACAATTAGGACACTTTGGCATATTACTCCGAATAGACGGCGTAATTAGAGTCTTTTTTGTCTTCTAGTTTCTTAATACGAGCTAAAATACTTCGCAACATCTGAGTGAGTGTCATATTATGCCCATTCTATAGGTGCTCCAAGTATACCGTTATATGATATACCATCGGCAAATATTTGTTGTGTAGGTGGACGTTCTTTTATAGATACCGAGCGAGCGTAAGCGCGTTCTGTTTGAACCGTTAGGGTACAAGTCCATGAAGCAAAGTCATACTCGATACCTACGATATTAAGACCGAATATTTTCTTATTTAGGTCCACGTTATAGAAACACGCTGCATCTATAGTGATGATAACACTTCCTTTATAAATTAAGTCACAGGTTCTACTAAGTCTCATTGTTACTAAGTCACGAGCGAAATCACTGTCATCTATCACCACTATTTTTTTACGTACTTCGGTCGTAACAATCGATGCTCCGCTGCCACCACTACTCCCTACTGCATAAAGATATATAGACCCATTTCGAGTTTTCCATAAATACTCTACTTCAGTTTGGGTATTAGGCATTGATATGGTTTCTGTTAACCCAGACTCAATACCTATCGGGCCTACGGTAATAAAATAAACTGGTTGCATATTGACCTACTGTAATTTAATGTGATTGTTAATTGCAGGAATATCAGATGGTGTACTGCCTAAATATACCTTTGCGGTATTAACTATCTTATCTTTTGAAGTTCCGATTGAGTAACTAATCACTTGATGAAGATTAAAATTATTGCCTAATGTCTGAATCGGAATGTCCAGATTGTTTCCAGTTCCATTTATATGTAGGTATTGAAGACCGTTTTTATAGAAAACTCCGTAATTACCGGCTTCTTGGAGTAATGTAACAATGGCATCCGATTTACCGACTTCTCCTATACTAATATTATCGGGAACAAAGTTACCGACCAAAGGACCTCCAACCAGCGCCATAGCTTCGGCAATAGTAGGGTAGTATTTCATTATCTGATATATGTCAAACGGAATACCTTCCGAATTAACTGTAGAACTAATGTAAGTACCATTAGGCGGAGTTTGATTTGGTCCGACATATACTTTATTATCTACCGGTTCATGTCCTACACCAAACGCACCAACGGTGCTTTGATTGTTCAACCAGAAAAGGTCTTGGCATTCGACCATTATTCCTTCATTTTTACTATCATAAGAAGTACCGCTGACGTATCCTTTGAAAATAGTATACGTAGAATATTTTATTATAACTTCTTTACCGATAACCGGAGGAGTTGTGTCATACGGAACCGCTATTAAGAAAGATGCTTTAACTGATTCGCTGCACTGTTCATTTATCTTAATGCTATCTACATTCACGAGCGGTTGGTCTACACTGTCAATAGAAACGGTTACATAACCCTTTCCGAGAGACTCTAACGTTCCACCAGGTGCTTTCTGCCACGAAAACAATAGGCGTAAATCGTTATTGACATTTGATAGTCCTTGCGCTCTTATTTTCAGATTGTTGGATACATTTTGATATAAAGCAGCAAGAGTTTCAAACTTGTTGGCTATATTACCATAATAATAAGGACGAATACGAATATCGTTATTGACGTTGGCAACTATATAGTTTATAGTTACAAAACGAATATCATTTGCTACATCCGAAAAATTAACCCCTCCAAACCTAATATCATTGTTAATGTTGGAATAAACCGTTCCGGAAGCGATGCGAACATCATTATTAATATAATAAAGATACCAAAGAACGGATGCTCGAAAATCATTATTTATATCTGAAATGACCGTGGTTGCCAACGTTTCAACGGTACACTCCATGTATTGTTCAGTATTTTGATGATAGAAAACATAGATTGCAGTATTATTGTTAACATACTGAGGCATGTCAGGACCGATATTGTCTTTAGCAGTATTGCCAATTTCAGTGGTGCCAAGAAACGCCTCTGTAGTTGTATCAAACTCATTGAGATAGAGATTGTGGGTAGCGGAACCATCGGTATAAGAAAGAAATATTCTATTATCGCTGTTTATTGTACCGCCTAGATAAGTAGTATTAGCAATAGAAGCAAGAACTTCTTTAGGAGAACCCCAACTTCCACTGTATTTACAATATCGTAGAGTGCCTCCAGAAGTAGGTTCGTAAAATATATAGATATTATCGCTAGAGTCGATTAAACATAGTCCTCTTCCATTAAAGGTTGTTGCTTCAGCGGCTCCTAAACTCGACCAAGACCAAGAACCACTATAACTACCACGATAAACCAAGGGGTCGGAAGAAGTATTGCTTATTAAAACGTAGGTATAACTTCCTCTGGCAGTGACCGCTCTAATCTGACTCGTACTGCCTCCAACCGTAATGGCCGCATCCCACGTAGCGCCGTTATCTCTTGAACAGAGTTGTTTTGTATTTCCCGACTGAAGATAAAAAACGCTGATTCTGTCACTGCCATCGACACATGCTCCTCCAACTAACAGTGGAGTTAAGTCAAAAGTAAAAGAAGAAAACGTGGCATTTTCACTCTGCCAAGAAGACGTTCTTCTTCTATAACAGGTTTTACCTGTATTACCGTCATAATACCAACAGTGAATATAACCTAGAGAATCAACAACGATTTTGGGATAGTATAAATTATTAGATGATATTGTCTTAACCGCATAATCTGTACCAGAACCGCCCCCTTCTCCGTCTGTCCAAGTTTGTCCTCCATCTGTTGATTTCGCGTAATAAGCAATGCAATTCGAAGGACTATTAAACCATAAAGCATGCAGATTTCCACTAGAATCCTCGCATACCGAACAAGGTACGTTGGCATGATTAGTGGCTGACTGTGCTGTATAGTAATTAAAAGACATATTATTTTCCTACCCAAGAATTAGGGTTAAGTCCTTTTATCTTAGGGTCATCTACTGAAAATTCTCGACGGGTAATATCCCCCATACGAAATGTATCCATATTCATTAAAGTCATACGATAACTTGTTACTATACCGTTTTTCTTCGTCATTAGATAAGCATATTCAAGTTTCGGAACTCCCGGCTGGCCTCCGTAAATATCCTGAACAACTTCTACCATATGAAAGTATTCTTCGGCACCGCTAACAACTAAATAGTTGCCATCTGGAAGTCTATATGAAATCGCAGCAATTTCTTTGTGTGGAATCTGCAACCACTTTGTTTCGGTATAATCTACGCCACCTTCAAAAATCGACCCGTCCTTGAATCCAACAATAAATAAAGGACTCATTTTAACTCCTTACATTTTGGCGTTAGAAACTCGTATATTTTTTTATCGAATTCCTAACAACACTTACGAATACGTATAACGTATCGAAAGAACGAACGTTTCAGCCACGGCAGAAGCATACGCCGCTGGAATAACAATCTTGGCGTTAAAATACAACTCTTGACTAGTAATACCAGACGCTAGAGCTGCTAATGCCCCGTTGCCATCATTTAACTGAATGAATCTACCTGCTCCACTACCTGCAATAGCTGTTCCTGTCCAAGATGCTCCCGGTAGAGACGATGTAGTACATACCGCCTTAACCATCGAGTTCGCTGGAGTTCCATCTCCTAGACATTTATTAGCCGTTGTTGTGTGAGCAGACGTATCCCACGCTTCTAGTTGAGGCTCAGAAGCTGTAGCTCCATCAAACGAAGCAGCAAATACGTATCTCTTATTTTCGCTCATACCGATAACCTTATGAGTGTAGTAAGCTCCGCCAACATCGTGAGAATGGTCGTAGAGTAAACAGAGGGGAACCGTCTTAGCAACATCGGGGTCAATGACCGTAGCCGCAGATGTTAACTGCCCGCTAGTTGGAGCTGCCAGCATCAAATCCTTTACTGTAGCATCTCCTGTCGTCCATATCAGATAGTCGTTGATTAAATCCATTGCGATATAATCTGCCGGAGTAGTTTGATAGTTAACGGCTGCATCTACATAGTTAACTCTTACTGTTAAATTAGTTGCCATATAATTTCTCCTTTCCTAGAAAATATAAATGTACATATCTATTATAACAAAATTTACGATTGGTGTCAATAACTTAATACTAAAAACGATACTGTGTAAGGTTGTATAGCCGTTCTCTGACTATCTCCAAAGTCAATTTCGGAAGTACGTCGAACGGTATACGCCCATACAGTTACCCAAGCACCTCCGCCGGAAGCCTCCGGGTCCCAGTATTTGCATGTTAGAGTAGCGCTGTTTGTATTAACGGCGGTTCTCATATTATCCATAAGAGTAGTAATATCCTTAAATCCGTCATTATCAAATAGTAGACCAGTTAAAGTGATAGTATGGCTTTTTTTGCCGCCTGGAATATAAACCGAACCGTCTCCACGAATTCCTTCGATAATAGTAGCTTTCGCAGTTGGCTCTGGGTCTGAAATTTTTTGAGCTAATGGAAACGTATATTCTCCGCTTCCTGAATTAAATGTATAAACTACTGTATAGTCCGACATAGAGTATTCCTTTATTTAATTTCGGCTCCAGATATAAATGCACTTCTAAACTTCTCATCTGCCATCAAACTATCTTTTACTGCTTTAGACACTGTTTCGGCTACGTCGGAAGGGGCCGACTCTTTTGTAATATTAACCGTTACAGAAGTATTTAAAGCAGTATTGACGTTCGTATTTTTGGTTGAACTTTCAGAACGCGAATTAGGATTATTTGATGTAGGAGCTTCAGTGTTAGGAGCAGAAATAGGATTAGCACCTAGTTTACTGGCTATTAACTTCAAATTATCTAATTGAGCTTTTTGAACATCAAAATCTCTATCTGCCAATACAAACTGTCTTTGTAAATCGGCCTGTTCTTTATTATAACGCTTATCTTCCGACTTTAATTGTTCTCTTTCTCTATCTCTAACGCTCTGAATAGCCCTGTCTCTTAACTGAGACGGGCTGTATTTTCTATTCCTATTGCTATAGTCTTCTTCTATTTGAGCTATTGATTTTTCTGAGGCGGATTTAATATCGGCTCTTTTTTCTACATGCTCGGCATTTGATTTGGATATTTTTCGAAGAACGTCTTGGTACTTTTCGGCGGTTTTATTCAGTTTTTCTGTTTCAGAGGTAACTTTTTCTTTATTTTTCTCAATGTTCTGTTTAATTTTCTCGTGCTCTTTTGTTAGAGCATCTAATTTAGCAACCGCTAAAGAGTTCTCGGAGTCTTTTAATTTTTCAGTATCTGTCGTGCGTTGTCTAATTAAGTCGTTTTTCTGTTGCTCGATAGCAACTTCGTCAAGCCCATTCGCTTTACCTTGAGCTTCTAAGAGATTTAAGTCGCGTTTTAACTGATTGTCCTCTTCTTGTTGCGCTATTCTGGTTAAACCTTTTTGGATTTTAGCCTCTTCTTTTTTAACAAAATCATCGGATAAACCAGCTTTTCCCTGAACCGCTGACATTTCCTTTAAAATGCTTAGATTCTGAAGCAAAACCTGTTTTTCAGTTAGTCTGAAATTGACCGTCTTTTCTGCTGCTGCGGAAACTCGCTCTTCGTATTCTGATTTAGTTGTATCATATCTTTTTTCTTCATCTACTTTAATTGTTTCTCTGGCTATGTCTCGCGTTATTTTAGCAAAATGCTCGGGCGACGAAGTTTTAGCCAACTGCTCGTTTAGAGTGGCTTTTTCTTCTTCCGTAGAGGCTTTGTGAATTTTTTTAGTTAACTCAAGTATTTCGGATTGCTGCTGAATCCATGCCATATTAGCAAGAACGATTTCATCAGTGTGCTTCTTTAGATTTTTTAACGTTTCAACACGAGTATCGCTACCAGCTAGTCTTAGCTCTTGCGAACTGAAACCTTCGTTAATAACTTTTTGATATTCTTCGATTAATTTTTCTGTATCTTCAATAGACTTGTTCAGTTTTCCATCTGAGTTACTCTTCTTATAATTCTCCAAAGTTGCTCTTAAATTAATTTCTTGTTTAATAGCTTCGTTAAGTTGCTTATATTGCGTAGTCATTTCAGAAGTATTTTTAATTTCCTTCTCGGTAGACTTTTCGGATGTAATTTCTTCTCCTGCGGCTGTAAATCTAGCATATGCCGCTGGACCTTTTGTAGCTACATTTTTAACTAATGTAACCGGATTGGCATTTTCTAACAAATCTCCCATCGACGGTTTAATTTTTGACCTATTGATTCTATCAATCAAGTCTGCTATATTCTGGAGAGTACTCGCTAACCAATTAAGAGCTTCTCTTGGTATTTCCGTCTCCACTATAGCTCCTATCATGGAATCCCAAGACGTTTTTACCTGTTCCGCTCTTTTTGCTGTCGTATTCATCATAATATCGGTAGCACGTTGACCGGCATTAAACGATTTTATAGCTTCTAGGGTTGCATCTAGACCTTCTTTCCAATTCTGCATTGAAGATACGAAAAGTCCGGCCTGACGTACTCCGGCAACACCTTTAGCTATATTATTCTGAAGGGCATTACCAAAGGTATCCCATTTTAGTGCCAATTCGTCTAGTGCGTCACCAGCACTACGCAACCGACCGGTATTTTCTGTTGTTGTATTTCCAGCCGCGTCAAGATACATTGGAACGTTAGCTAGGTCTTGCATCGTTGCTATTGCAATGGAACCTAAACGGGTAAATACCGTTGTTAGTTCATGTCCAATGCGCGAACCACCGGCCCTTGTCGCTACCTCTGTAGCTGTAATAATACCTCCAAGTTTTTCAAATGAAACTCCCATCAAACTAGCAACTGGAGCAGCCTCTTTATAAGCCGCTATCAAGTCTGTTGTCGTAATGGCATGTTTCATGTCAATAGCCGTTAAGGTATCTACTATGCGGCCTGTTTCCATCGCTGTAATGCCATAGTTCTTCATTAATGAAGTTATGTCCTCAACCGAGTCTGCGACAGAACGACCGGTAATGATTGATAACTGAGAAGTGGTAGATAGCAGTGGAGCTAATTCAGCAACGCTTTTTCCCTGTTGAATCCACATGGTTGCCGCTTCGCCAATATCTTTAGATGACATTCCATAAGCAGCTCCGACTGATAGAATAGTAGAAGATAGGGAACGCATTTCTTCGGCTGTACCACCACTAACAACTTGTAAACGAGCCATCGTTGTTTCCCATTCAACAATAAATTGAACAGAATGCTCGAAGGTAGCTGTTAGAGCTTGCATACCAGCTCGCATGGCAGACCAAACAGGAATTGTTACCAAGGCGCGAGCAACTAGACCACCTACGTCCATTTTAGCAAAAGCACCGGCCATTGAACCAACTACCGGCTTAACTGTATTAAGACTGCTAACGATTTTATTATTAGTATCAGTTACAATCGTTCCGAACTGCTGATATTTTTTACCGGCATCTGTAAACTGACCAAAATCTATCTTAGTTGTGGTTAGACCGGATTTAGAATTGAAGGTTTTTGATAGTTCAGTATGAGCGCGTTGTAATCCGGCTTTAAACTCTGAATAGTCTAGACCTAGTTTAACTTGTACGGCCATTTTGTCAGACATAACTCACCATTATTTCTGCTTTTTCATAAATACCATGCTCGGAACTGTAGAATTATCTATAACGTTCCCTTTTTTAACATGAGATTTATCGTCCTTTTTTGATTTCCATAACACGTAAGCGTCAGTTCGTAATTCATCCTGTAATACTTCTTTTGTTAAAAACATCGGGTCTTCATTCATCGCAAGCGACTGATAAAGATTATAATAGTAGCTCAACCACTGTAAAAAGATAACTTGAATTTTTGATAAATCGCCTTGATTATCAAACAATCCTATCGGTACTCCATTTCGCATCTGAGAGTACAAAAACTGATATCTGTAAGACGCGGCCAACGTACGCAAATAGTTTTTCATATTAATCTGAATAAACTAAATACGTTATATAGTAAGTTATTTTCTCAATTAGCTGGCTATCTTCACATTGAATAAACTCGTCGTAGTTTTTAAATGCCTTAACCCAATTTTCTTCGACTTTTTTATCCAAGACAAGTTGCGCGTAATAAATCATAGCGTTTGTTGATAGCTGTTCTTCGATGCAGTACGTTAGAACATCTGATTTTTCTGCGTATAACTTGTTCTGTTCGGTCTTTAAAGTAAGAATTTTTGACTTTAAATCTTGAATTTCTTTTTCTATAGTCGTCTGAGCTAAGATAAGCAATAGATTATCAATAGAATTCTGAAGTTCTTTAATAGTTAAGTCATTTTTATCGATGTCTATCTGTTTTTCTTTAAGCATTTTAACGAGGTCTTTTTTAAAAATCATCGAATCGTCTTTTAAATACGATAGATAAAGTTTTCGACGAAAAGCATCAATTTCCTGTTTTTCGGCATAGCTGGCTTTGCGTAACCGATAGGTTTCCTCTCTAACTTTAAAGCATACTTTATTATCGCGAATAACGCCTTCAATTTCAGATATTTTTTCTTCGTCTTTTAACTTCTCTTCAAATTCTTGTTTAATTTCGCTGCGTTCATCCATTTTATCTCTCCTTACTTCTTTGTTGTAAATACTACCTTACCGATTTTAAACTGAAGTTCAATCAACTTATTTAAATTACGGAAGTGTTCATAGACGGATTCGCGAGCTAGAGCCTTAAACAGAGACGGAGTTAGTGCCTGTTCCTGTTCAAGAACTTCAACGCGCTTCATAAGCTGGCCGACTAGTACCTTGGCCTGTGAATCTACTAACGAGGAAATTTGGTCATACAGTTCCATCACACATACTCCTTACAGGGTAATTAACTTACACGAGAACCTTTACTTAAATTGTCCTTTGCCCACAGAGGTTGCAGGTTTGTATAATGAAAACAGCGATATTGGTCTTCTTCCTTTGATAAATCAAAATGAGCGCATGGAATAACATGGTCGATGTGCCAACCGTAGTAGCCGTAGTTATTCCACGACATTGTAGAATCAAACTTAGATTCTATGTAAATTCGAAAGTCTGCTATTGAACTCCCTAACAAGTTTATAATACTTGATGCCTTCCTATTATTTTTTAAAGCGTCGGATAATCTTCCTTTTAATAAACAGCGAAGTCTGTAATTCAGATTTTTATTATATCGTTCGTAGTAATATTTGCTCGTTTTAGTATATTTTTTAATTTTTTCTTTATTTAACTCTAGATAAATTTTTCGCTCTTTTAAGTGAGTTAAATAATAATCGCGATTTCTAATTTTAATTTCTTCTTTGTGATTTATTCTCCAAAGGCGGTCATATTCTTTTTTATCTAGCATAGATGTTCCCACATACATTTGGAAGGAGGGGGTCTTACGGCCCCCTCCGGCCTTACTTATTAGATACCAAGTACACTTGCGTCTTCAGATATACTGAGCGTCTCGCCCGTTAGGGTTACGTCTGCATTGGTATACTCACGAACAGCCGCGCCGTTCTTTAGGTCAGATGGCGTGAGACCCGAAGCTAAGAAACCATACTTGAAGCTTGTTTTTGTATTATCGTCATAAATCTTTACGATAATAGAAATATCGTCTCTCATCTTATCAACGTCAATCTTACCAAACCCGGCAACTTCACCACGAAGAACTTCTTCAATTGTGAACTGCTCAAGCTTACGACCGGTTGTAACCGTAACAACCTTATCCTTAATACCACGAGCCACAACCTGCTTATTGCCGATTTCCCGAGGGTCTTCGCGAGTAAACTTAACATCTAGCGTTACGCTCTGAAGCCTATAAACGTAATCGGTTGATGCAGGATGCCCGGAAGCTGGTACGTACATATAAATCGAAGCACACTCACCAGTAATACCGGCAACATCAACGTCGTTATTCGTGAACTGCGTAACTGGTGCTGTTCCTGACGTATAATAAGCCTTGATAACATCCCCGGCCTGTGCCGATACGATTGTTAGAGTTGTGGTTCCGCTATCATACGTGTAGTCTGTCGTTAGCGTAAGGTCAGTTGCAATTCCAGCACGAACGCGAACTACCTTAAACATGTAAGCGGAAGTATCTGGGTCAAGAACCGGAGCGCGAGCTGCTAGAGAAATCGTATTATCGCCAGCCGAACCAAGAGTATCAATTACTTCGATAAAATACTTATTATTTCCCTGCCATATAATAGCCGATTCGCCAACGAGATTATAACTGCGTTCAATCATACCCTGTGGGTCGCCAATTGAAAGCGAAAAACCGTCTACGCGAAGTTCGGGATAAAGAAGCGTACCACGGAACGTTCCATCATCGTCGGTTAGATAAGCGCATATATGCGAACGCGAAGTTTTGAAATCGTTGAGCGTTAGAGCAGCTTCACCGGCATTACCATGAGTCTCTTCGTTCGCTAGTTTCTGAAAAAATTCGATATTCCCGTGCTCTAACTGCTTTACAGCATATGTTACCGACGGGCTTTTCTTTACATAACCAACCGTGCCGTCGCGACCAATTTCATTAACTTTATCGCGGTTCATTGTAACTGTTGGGTCAATCGACTGGGCGCGGTCAATCTCAGCAGAAACACCGGCTCCGCCAATTGGAAAGATGCGAGGTTTATAGTAAGAATAGTTTATCATAAGTTTTCTCCTTCAATGAGTTATGCTTATTTGGTTTTTGTTTCCCTTCTAGGAAACTTAGTATTCCGACTGGGATTTTTTAAAACATACAACCCAGTCAATTGCACGTACCTTACGGCATGTTGTTGTGACCTCCTATTCCGTTTGTCCTGTGCTTACTTTCATACTAACGACCCAACGATAACGGTCGTATTTGTCAATTTTAGTTAGTTCCGAGCCAAAGTTAACCGGATAATCTTTAATACTGAATACACGCAACCTACCGGCAGACGTTCCAGTTACTGTTCCATTAACGGTCGTATAAGTGTAATAAGTCATACCGGCCTTGAGTTCGTCAACAAGAAAATCCTTTAAATCTTCTGCCTGTCCAAAACTAGTGGCGAAAACATCGAGAATGAGATTAGGTTCTCTAACCGTTAAAGACGACCCTACCTCTATCGGATTGTGTTCAGTCGTATTTATTCGAACACAAATAACTGGAAGCTCAGTTTCGTAAGCTTGGGCAAAACCTTTAACAACGCTAACACCATTCCAGCCATTAGACTGTAAAAGTGATTCAATGTTGTCTATTACTGAAGCAATGATATTTCTACCGGTACGATATGCCATTATTTCCTCGAAAATTTAGCTACTAAATTTGTCACTTCTCGTTCTAAAGCCGAAACACCGACTTGAATATAGTTTATTGGAGTAAACGTTTTAGGCTCCAATAAGTGCATACTCGTATCACCAGTATGAAACCACTGGTCAGTTCCACCGGCTTTAGATTTTAGCGGACCTTCTCCTCCAGTAAACGTTCCTAGATTTGCAGGAGGTATAAAGCGCTCTCTTGTATCCCATCGAAAACCATAGTTCAGAACGTGCCAGTATGGAGCCTCTTTTGTTACTTTATCGATGTTAAGTATACCAACCGTAATCGAAGTTGGAGTCGATTCGACTTCTTCGACCGCAATTGCTTTTTCTAGTTGACCTGTATGCCCGTCTCTACGCGCATGAGAGGCAATAAAATCTCTCATCTCCTCGGCAACCTTCTTTGCACGAGCTATTAAATCCGCTTTTATTTTACCTAACTGCTCTGGACCGAGTTCGACTTGCACTTTATGCGTTATTGCGTTCTCTAGTCTCGACATAGCTGCTGTATCTATGGAAATAGTAAAATTCATATTACACCCGATAGATATAACAACGTATATAGTCGTCTCCGTCTTGTCTTATCTGCATCTTACCGTTAACTCTCCAGCCTTCGTATTCTTCTCCGTCACACGTTATCTCAAATTTCTGCGACTGTTCAATTAACGGACGATATTTTTTACGAACGATAATTTCCATTGCTCCGGATGTTTCAATTCCCGGTAGTTTGTAAGAAATCTGTGAAGCAATAAGTTCGTTAACTACTGCACTAATCGGAATAGGATTTAAATATGTTACTGTCTTGTCTTTATCGTATGGGTCTGCCTCGACCTCAGTGCCTAAAAACACTCTTATTTTCTGAGATTTATCAGCAAAAAGGTCGTCCATATTAATCCTTAATGATTCCGCGCTTTTTTAGAATGCAGTTGAACTTATCGTTACAGCCACAGCATTCCATCCTGGCTTTAATCTCTTTCTTGAGTTTCTTGATAGCTTTTTTGTACTCTTTATTTCCCGCGTTCTGATGTAGAGATTCGATGGTATCTGCCATAACGTAAACATACGTTTTATTCCAAAACGTAAGTTCGATATTAGCGAACCAACTTTTTAACCTATTTCTTATTATCGTATAAAAATTATTTCTACTGTTAACTTCTTTTTCTGGCTTATGCAAAGTAACTCTCCCAAACGTCCAGCTCGTCAAACGTAATAACATCAAAAATACCCAATCCCATATTGTACGAGCGAACTGTTTTCTGAAGTTTTTCGTCTTTATCCATCGTTCTAGGATATGTTACGCTCATTGACGACGTTCTGTAGGAATCGTATTCTGGTTTAACGATAATAGCAGCCATCAACGCTACAAAGTTTTCAGAACGGCTATCGAATGCGCTGGCATCTAAATCCGTTAAATCCCACGTAACATCGCTATCTCCGTAAACGCTTATCCAAACTAGTGCCGCTGAAATATAAGAATCTATTTCAGCTAAAGAATATTTATAATACGTATACGATACCGTAACAATATCTCCAGACGATAGGTCGGCTGTTACGGTTAATTGACCTGTCTCGGCATCCCATGAATATTCTCCGCTACCTAAAATACGGTCATATTCGGTAACGCCGCTCGGTAATACAGCATAATGTTGAACTACTTGAGTAATGGTCGCTATGTTTGCCTCGGCTAGAGTAAATACGCTAGAATTGGCATAAGTAAAGCATTCGCTATCTTTTTTGAGAACGTCTTGGACTAAAGCGCGAACTTTGGTTTCAATATTCGTTAGCATAGTTTACTCTCTTTTTAGAACCTTGTGCATTAACACTTCTTTACCTCTACCGTGACTAAACGTCCACCCATTATATTCTAAGGTTTTTAGAAAAGGGTTATTCCGTTTAATTTTAGACCAGAGTTCCTTGCCTCGGTACTCTTTTTCGATAGATTTGTATAAGTCATTGGCAGCAAAGCCATTAGAAGCAATAATTTTAACATAATTTCTATTTCCTCTATCTGCGATACCGACCACCACAGCAATTCCTTCGTCAGACCATACTATCAAATCGCCTTTAGCTACTTCTTTTAGAAAGGTTGTTAAGTTCTCTCTGATAAATAATCTCAGATTGTTTTTAGTTATATAGAAGTCGCCGTAAATATCTGGGATTCGGTTAAGTACGTTTAAAACTTCTTCTCTGTCAGACTCCGAAAGTATCTGTTTGGTCTTTATCATTTTTATCTTTCCAAGTTAGTTTTTTGTTCGTATCTATTATAACATCTTTCGTTATTCTGTGTCAATCGTTAATTTGTGGAAGGGGGAAGGCCCATTCCTTCCCCCTGTTAACGTCATACCTTAGAGAATAACTGTCGCGTCAGCAATACAAATTGACTTCGGATTCGTGATGGTCATAACGATGCTCTCATAACCATAGATTCCGTATGCAAGTGTATTCCATGTCGTGCCGCTGAAATCGATAGGTACTGGAGTTGGGTTCACAACCAACGCCCTCTGAGCGCTGTCAACTTCACAACCCATTAGCTTCGCGATGTCAGGGGAGATTTTCCGACGAACGAACTTCACCGGCTTGCCCTCGGCAATGCGGCTATTCTTCGCTACGAGAATCATCTTCTTGGCATCCATCAGAGCCTGGCCGCTTTCACCGTTATCATACGCGACCTGACCGAACACCTTAACAACTTCGATACCGAGTTCGCGAAGTTTTTCGGAGAGACCGATACGATAATTAAACGTGGCAACATTGTCCTTCTCATACGTGTCGATTTTCTCTTTTACCGTCGAACCGCAAAGGAGAACGAACTGGTCGCCGTAATCTTCAACCTGATGCTTCATGCCCATAATGACATCAAATAGGTCATCAGTGGAGGCAACGGTCTGCTCAAACGGATTAACGCCTGGGAGATAGCCGGAAGTCATGTTAAGGATTGCGTCTAGTAGAATCTTCAGCTCTGTCTTGTCCATACCGCGTGTGATACTCTCTTTCCTACGAGCGAGAACATCAACATCGACGGAATTGAGAACGTCATCAACGAGAACATACTCTAACTTCGAATTTAGACCGGTAAACGTAAGTTGAGCATCAGCGATTGGGCTGCGCTTCACTGTCGTGATTTTACCGTTTGCGTCAATTGTTAGAATGACATCTGCGGTCGATTCCATCGTGGCACAACGCCAGAACTTGTCGCCCGGATTTGCCGTGAAAACGTCTGCGATTGCTGCCAGCTCGTAAGGAACGGGGAGCTGGAGGTTGATTGGCTGACCAACCAACTGTGCGATTTCTAGGGGTATATTTCTGGTTTCCATAATTCACCTTTTCTTTATTTACGTTTTCATCAAACATAGCAACACGCTACATCATCAAAAACGTCTAAATCAACTTTCAACCTTATCTTTATGATTTATATTATCTTTATAAACCTTCTCTTATCTTGTTGAGTCGGATTATTATCTGTCTCTTTTAACCTTACCCTGTGCCTTGTCGTCAATAGCTTTGCGAAGACGCGCAAATCGTTCTGCCTCGTCTACTTTACTACCAACTAGGTCTGGTGTTTGGTTTTCAAGTTTTGCCTTTACAAGCGCAAGTTCTTTCTCTGCCAAAACGCGAGCGTACTTATCGTCGTTCATAAGGTCCGCGTCAACCATTGCCACAGCAAGTTCACCGAGTGTAGCTCTACGAGTAATGACTGTCTGAGCATTTGCCTGATAAAATGCGACCTGCTCTTTTGAAGACTTTAAAAGTTCAGCATATTTCTTTGCCATTCTTTTTAGTCCTATAAGCATTACTTCTTCTCTGGATTGCACAGGAACAACAGCCGCTGCTTCAACTACTGTAGCAACTACTTCGGGTGCAACAACAGAAGCGACTTCAACTGGTTTCTCTTCGACCTTCGGTTCGACAACGGCTACAACTTCTGCCGCTACAACTGGAACTTCGGGAGCCACGGAGGGCTGCACTGTTTCTACAACCTTCGGTTCAGTCGAGGCCACTTCAATACCCATCGCTTTTGCTTTCTTAGCTACTTTAGCGCGGACTTTCTCTACACTAACACCTAGAGCCTCAAGGCCTTTCTTAGAAGGTTCCTGGCCAAGTCTAGCCAAAGCATTACGAACGTGATTTTCGTCATTGATAGCATACTTGCGAATCTTACGAATCTTACCGGTGTTCTGATTTTTTACCCTCATCACTAGAGCAAAATCCTTATCCGGCAATGCTTTCTTCTCTTGATAGGAAAGCTTTTTAGCTTCTTCGGCCATATCATCGTATTCGTGTTCCATCTCACGTTCATCGCACCACTTATTCATCTCTTCGTCAAGAACTGCTCCGAGAGCGCCTGGAGTAGCATCCGGACGACTGCGACGTATACGACGACTGCATTTACTAACTTCGAGTTCAAAATCCATAATGTTTTTCCCTCCTTCTTCCGAAGATTTAATCATTTCTTTAACCTTATCTATCTTTGATATTGTACGATACTTTTCCTTCCCTATTGTAAACGAAAATTCAAGTCCGCATTTATGACACTTGACTTCTCGTGATTTAATACTCGAAATGCCCGAAACCACAATAGAACTTCCACACTGCTTGCAAGCAACATTTCCGGAATATAGAAATTCAAAGTCGTCTGCGAGTAGTTTAACATTTTTCTTAAATGATATTTCGTAATCTTTTGTGCAATTTCTGCATTGAACAACTGAAGAGCTTTCTTTGTTCTCTTTTATTAGCCAATTTGAAGAACTGCACTCAGGACAGGAAATACGAAAATCAATAACTTGCGGAGGGAATAAAACCTTTCCGGTTTGGTCAATAATAGATAGACAATTAGGACATTTAACTGCTCCCATACAGGTTTCTGGAATCTTGGTATAATCGAGTTCCTGTTTACAATTTGAACACGTAACCTTAGTTTCAACTGTTGGAACAGAAACTTCACTTACAATTAAATCTTCTGTGGTATATTTGGCACATACTAAAGCTTCGTTTGTTTCCGTATTAACCTTTGCAACCTCTAGAACTTTCGCGTCAGAGAACGCGGGTGTTTCTCTAAATAGCAGTGCTCCGCCAGCAAGTTCTATCTGATTAAGATTGTAAGTTCCGTCTGCCAGTTTTGTCCGCTTGTCTTTTGGAGTCCAACATTCATAGCTGGTAGTTAATTTTTTAGCTTCAACCAGTTTTTTTGCTTCGTCCCATAGGTCGGCAAAATTGCTCTTATAAAACACTCCGAATGCTGTAACAGAGTCGGCTTCTGCATTGTAACGATAATCTATGTAATGACCAACAACGTGAGTACGTACATGGTCTACGTCAACCGGCTTGCCGATAATCGTGGGAAGAGCCTTGAGAAGCTTTTCTTTCGGCATCCTAGCTCCGTTACGATTGGCTTTGTTAGCAAAGGTATAAACGGATTTAAATCCGGCTAGGTCGCTATTATTTTTTAAATCGATGCCCTTGGCTTTCGCTATTTCTATAAGCTCGTTCTTTTCTTTTGACTCTTCTAATAAAGAAAGGTCTGAGTTACAGCGATAATCCGTTAGAAAGTCAACCAGGTCTAGATTTGTAATATTCTCGTTCATATTTCACCTTTAACTAATTGGATTAAGTGCAGCCAGTATCTCGGTTATATCTCGTCTGCCACATACTGAATATACCAATGAAACTGGCTTAAAACGAGAGGCTTTGATTTTTGCGATTTCTAAAACTTCAGACGTTTTTTTACCTAATAGATTATATTTTAAATCGACCAGCGCACTCTTGATAAAGTTTCCGTGGCTGAACGAATATTTTTTTATACCTCTAACTAAAGCAGAAGATTCTAGTTTAAACTCCTTGACAGCACTGCATGTATAATCAATAGTACGTTCTACTATTTTGCTACCGGTAATCAGATTAGAGGTCTCAACCAAAAAGCTTTTGGTTCCTTCGGTTATATAATTAGAAACAAGTCCAATTTCTTTTATTCCGATTAATAAAAGATTATTCGCTAAGTTAAATAGCTTCAGTCCTTTAATGGGTATATCTAGGAGCAGTATCTTTTCTTTTTTACCTTCAATTTTATAAATAGCCGAAAAACGTTTTACTTCTTCGCTGCTATGACCCTTCTTGGCTATTTCATCCAGCATACCTTTGGTAGCTAGACCCCACGCCTTTATTTTTGCTAGAATACCCTTTGAGAATAACGGCTGTCCAAAAGGACGCATATTAAACCTTGCTTACCTGATAATCGGTTGTTCTGTTTTGAACATTATAAGTAGCTGCTATTGCATAAGTTGCAATTGCATTTGTATTAGCCGATACATCTGCTGCTGACGGATATATTTTAATCGTTCCGGATGTCATATTTCCACGAACGTCATACACTGGGTTAATAACTCTATAGTTTTCTTGGCAAAGACCGGCAACTCTTTTAATTAAATCGGCAAATGAATTAACAGTCGAGTGATTAGACGTAAGAGCATTCCAAACCGCGTCCGCTATGGCAGAGGCAGAAGAGGTAGATACAAGAATAGATTCACTGCCATCTTCAAAACCTGCTGGAGTATTATAAAAAACGCGATATTGACCGGCGGTTGTAAACGTTACTTCGGCTTTATAAATATTACCTTCTGATGTCATCGTTCCAGAAAAAATAGAAGCGTTAGTATCGCTGTTATAAATATCATATGTAACGGTTTCCCCGGTTACAAATTTACCATCGGAGTCCGTTAAAACTATCTCTAAAAAATAGGAAACGTTAACTTGAAATTCTAACATCTAAACTCCAAAATCAAATATAAACACACTTATTGCCTATATATATTATAACATACTTCATATGTTCGTGTCAAGTACTATTTTATGAACTAACCCATGTTTTTGATATTTTAGGAATAGGCATTGTTCCTGTATACTCATTACTAGGACCGTAAACTGTGGTTTTACGAACATCAGTTATAGCGGGATAACTAGGGGCTGTTACAACACAACCGTTGGCATGAGTTAAACTCAAGTATTTATTCAAAGAAAAAGTTCCGGTATTTTTAGTTACTGTTATCGGATTTGATATAGTTAAAGTTGTACTCGAACCAGATGTGATTGACTGATTGCCAGACCCATTAAAAAGAAATTCAGTTGTTCCTGCTATAGTCATGGCTATATTTCTACCAGTATAAAGAGCAATATAGCCGCTTTCTGTTAAAATTACTTTATTTCCTGTAAAGGTCACGGTTCCTCCACTTGTAGCATCTACCCAAAACGCATTAGAAACTCTAATATCATCTACAAGCGTAGTCGTAAATCCAGCTCCATTACCAAAATACATATTATAAAAAGTTTTACCTGCCGAAGTGAAATTACCCGCTCCCTGAATAACAAACAAGTATGTCTGTGGGTTAAACGTCATACCAGATACGAAAGTCATATTTCCAAATACCGATATTTGAACATTCATTGTAAGTGTATTAGTATATCCAGTGCAATTTAAAGAACCTGCGTTTCTAGTTGCTCCTGCATTAGCGTTGCAGTTTGGAGACTTATCGTCGAGATACACTGCATCAGACGATGTTGGAACAGCACTACCTCCAGAACCACCAGATGTAGTAGACCAGTTACCTGTATCTGACCAGTTATTATTGCTACCACCGTTGATGAAGTATCTGTTAGCGATGACACACCTCCAGTACGGTTTCTCTGTTGACTTGGGTTTCGTCAAAGAAAATTAACTGCCAACCATACTTGGCAAATACCGCTTTACGTTCTTCTTTCCATTTTTCAAGACCACCCCTAAACTGTTCTTTATGCCTTCGATAATAGACGTCAATAGCTATCTTATCGCCGTTTATATTTATAAAGTCTGGATTCTTTCGCTCAATAAAAAAAGACCCGTTACCAACAAATTTATAAGGCAATCTATTCTCAATTATCAGTTTGTTAAATTTATCTTCCAAAGTACTCATAGCCCTACGTTGCAAACATTTTCTAACATGTTCCTTGCTTAACTTTTTACCTAGATGAGCTTTTCTAATATTATCTTTATGTTTCTCTGATAATTTTTTACCGGTAAGACTTTTCGATATTTTTATACCTGCTCTTTTTCTTGCTTCTTTAGAAACATAATCAGGATGGCCTTTTGGAGCGTGCCCGCCCCAATACGGATGCCCCTTAAGTTTTATATTTTTTCCTCCTTTACACCAAGGAGTATTACCTTTTATGAACCTACCATTCTTATCTCTGTTAGCCATATTTAACTCACAAATGTATTTGCCGCTGTTACTGCTAAAGTTCCAGTTAATGACTGCCCGTAAGATGTAGCAACTTTTGTATCCGTTATTGCCGGATAATTTGGTGCTGTTACTGTTAAACCTGAAGCGTTAGTATAATAGACTTTGGATATAGATGAAAAGATTCCAGAAACTTTTGTAACCACCACAACATTAGAAATCGTTTTGCTGTAGCTTACGTTTCCTGTTATAGATTGGCTTCCAGTACCATTTAACAAAATTTGTGCAGAACCGGCCATCGTTAAGTGGCTAGACGTAGCAGAAGAATGGTCGATATTACCAGCAATAACAATTTTAGAGCTATTTGCGGTATTAACAGTCCATGTCCAACTAGCACCAGCGTTACCAGTCAACGTCAGATTGTTTGATATATTCAAATCGCCGGATAAGTTTAGCGTAGAACTGGAAGTACAGTACGTTGCGATATTATACCAAGTTATTCCACCAGTGTTTAATGTTCCAGACATAGGACGTAAAGTAGAAGTTCCAGCATCAATAGTGCCACCATTATACGTCATAGTTCCAGCTAGATAATAAATTAAAGCACTTCCAAAAGAAACAGAACCCGCAGTAAATGTTACATCGCCCTGCAAGAAAACTGGTTCTGAGTTTGAGAATGTAAAAGTTCCATCACTCTTATTGAAAATAATCGGATTGCTAATAGAGTTTGTTGCCGCTCCGCCCGTTGATAGCGATTGGTTATTTGAGCCGGTAAACTCTATAGTGCTAGTGCCAGCTAAATGGCATATAAGTGAACCAAAAGAAAAGTCTCCAGAAGCATATATTTTATATGAACCGTTTATAGTATACGTTTTTGTATCTGTACCCAAACTTCTCAGAGCATTAGACACGTACATATCTGCTTCTAATGTCAAAGTGTTGCCACTTGCCCCAGAACGAAAGTCAAAATCATAAAAAGAGCTGATAGCCCCTAAAAATGCTGAAGAAAACGTAATATCTGCATTTTGTAAAACAAACAATGTGCTACCCACAGATAAAGTACCGCCATTGTATGTTAGTGTTCCAGTAAAGTAACCGTATCGTGGGAAATTAAAAGTGCCAGCAGTAAATGTTATATTTTTGAAATAAATGTACGCATTAGCTGAAAAAGTAACAGTACCTCCGCTATTTATTACTACTGGATTATATATAGCAGAGTATTTATTTGGCGCTGGTACAGTTATTGTTTGCGTACCGCTTACGGCAGTAAAATGAACTTCTGTCGTTCCCGTCATATTATTTCTGATAGTGGTAGAAAAACCCATATCTTTTTGTATGTATAACTTATATCCATTTACAGTGTTAGTAGCGGTATCGTTTGTAGCACAAGTAAATGTGTTTGATACTGTAGCATCGTCTTGCAGAGTGTATGTCTTTCCAGTTCCACCTGTAAACTGAAGATTATAAAAAGTCTTGCCAGCCGATTTTATATTGGCGTTTGCGTTTATTGTAATCTTGCGACTATTTGGGGTATACGTCATTCCAGAAGAAAATAACAAATCTCCTGACACTGTTAAATCGTTGCTCCCAGAATGAGACAACGTACCAGCATATTCGTGACTTGCTGTATTGCATGTTAAAGACAGGCATACACACGCCGCGTCAATTACGCACGATGACTTGCTATTATCATCTAGGATAACGGCATCAGAAGCAGTCGGTTTTGTAGTGTCGGCACTTCCACCAGTAGTCGTAGACCAGTTGGCATCAGTATTCCAGCTTGTTCCGTTATTTCTAAAGTACTTGGTAGCCATACTTATACCTTTGTAACTTTAACTGTAACATTAACTCTTTTGACGGATGTTGGAGTTCCATTAACAACAAATTCAATAACCTTTCCAGCGGTAATAGAGGTTGTCCATGTTGTTAAATTTGTATCTGTTGCAGAAATGGCTCCGGAAAGGGTCGGTAGCTCCGTTCCTGCAATTGAAGCCGTGCTCGGAGCCGCCCCTCCTGCCGGAAAATTGCCTATTTTAACATCGACTACTATAGAACCAGAAACGTCAGAAACAATTTCCCACGCTGTAACCGTACAAGCATAGGGAATAGTTATATAACCCTTGCTTCCGGTTGTTATAGCGGAGTCTCCTCCATCTATTGTAATTCCAAATGCTGCCGTTCCACCACCGGCGGGTGCTTCTGCTTTCCATTTACTTGTTGACGAATCATATGTTAGAACGTTGTTGTCGGTAGGTGTTCCACTTGCAAAAGAGACATCTGTTAAAGCAGATAGAGAAGATACGCCAGAAGCGGTATCCCACGAAGGGTCTGCACCGTGACCTCCTGTTTTCAAAAACTTACCAGCATCACCATGAGAGAGTTTTACCCAGTTTGTACCGTTAAAATATAGAATATCTCCTCGCTCTGATGTATCTACGATATTGTTTAAAGCTGCTTGTGCGGTAGAAGCCCCAGTACCGCCATCTGCTATTGCAACATCAGTGCCGCCCGGATAATACTGAGCATTATTTGTGACATTGCTAAGTCCTACGTTCGTTTTGGTGATATCTGAGAACTTTGCAATCGTATCTCCAGAACCTACCCCGTGAACTCCTGTCGTTAAGTCCTCGTGATTACCGACAGCAACAGAGTCTACATAAGCTTTAGTTGCTAAATGCGTAGGAGAGGTCGGTTCTATTCCGGATATGGGAGCTGTAAAGGAACGCGAACCATCTTTTAAAATGTAGTTAATAACCTGCCGTAAGTTCATATTTTACCCAAAAAGTTCGATGCCAAGAACGCGCAATTCAACACGAAGACCCTCTTCCAAAGTAACTGAAGGACTCCAAACAATAACGAGTTTCTTAACATCAAATGCTTGAATTTCGGTTGGATACTCTAATATCTTTAATTCTTCGTGAGCAACAGAAAACGTTAGCTGCTTTAATAGTGAACTCTTATTATTCTTAACATAATATTCGTAAGTGCGAGTTTCTCCCGCAGGTACTATTCCAAAATCAAAGTTAGTGCCTATCTCTTGCGTTAGTTCCTTATCTTTAAATATCTGCATACTTATTCCTTTGGTTTTAGAAGTTTTTCAAGTAACATTTTTTGCTGTAAAAGAACGTCTTTTTTAAGAGAGTCGATTTCGTCTAAAGACGCTTGATTGAAATTTTTCTTTTCAACTCCTTGCTTATCGAGAGGTATGTTTTCGGTTTTTTCCAATGGTTTGCCCGGAATATCCGTGGGTTGCCCTTCTTGATTTTGAGTTATTGGCGGATACATTTTTTCATCAAGTCCGTCATCAGTTTCTTTTGTGCGACGATATACTTCCGTTTTAAAGTCTGTTTCTCCAATTAACTCTACTGCGGTTTGTTTGGATACGCATCCTCTATCATATAGGGAACGAATTTGTACTTTAAAATCGTCTCCAATAAAAGCCTTGACCGGCGAAGAGAGAATATAGAAGTCGCTATTCATATACTTAACGTTACCGACATTCCTATCTTTTATTTTAATGACGATTTCTTTAAGTACTTGTTTAAAATCGACTATACCTTTTTTAACTTCTTCAACAAACGCTTTTGGATTTAAAATTGACTCTCTGCGAGAAGAGGATACGGAATCGGCCACATCTATAAATCCAAGACCAGTTAGAATATTCTTTTCCGCTGAAGCGAATAATGTCGGTTCGAATATGGTGCGTAAATCGGGAATAAGATGATTTAACTGTTCGTCAAAGTTAGTGGCACGAATAGGGGCTTTAATATCTTTATCAAGATAATGCTGGTCTTTTAAATCTGTAACCATAGCCTGAAAATCGGCTATCGTATCTGTAAGTTCTTTATCACTGTATGTCTTTATATTATTTGTAGCAAGAGCCTCGGAACCCTTTTTAATCAAAAGCATGTATGGAATTATTTCTTCGAGTATCTGAGTTTCTTTATTCTTAATAGCTTCAATAATTTTCCAATTGTGATAAACGCCTCGCTTAATGATATAAGGAACTGGATATTTATCAAACCAGCGACCACTGCCCTTGGTTAAAATAACATCTTTAGATAGTTTATATTTATCGCTGTCCGTTCGATTGGTTATGTAGTAATCCCAGTTAATTAGGGTTAAATCGTCGTCTTCGGAAATAGCCTTGGCGTGAATGCTGGAGCCATCCAAAACATAAACCTTCATCGGCACTTCGATACCGTTCAGTTTACGCCAACTCCCAAGACGAATAGCACATAGGGAAGAACCCTTCCATCTTTCTTTAAAAAATTCTTCAGCAACTGGGTTAATACCGCTTGGAATTTGACCGTTAAATTCGATATTAATTTTATCGAGCCACTCACGTAACGTTTTATTAAGATTTTGATTCTCAGTTTCTATGGAATAATCGACGGCTGCCGCTTGAACAGAGAAGTCGGTTAGTGAATCTACAAGTCCAGTGAGGTCGTTTCTAAGAAGTTCTTTTACTGCTGTACATTGAGCGTGAAACTCTCCGGGGGTAATCAAACGCTTGGAGAGTAACGTCATTATGGTCGATAGGAATAGGCCGTTGTCCATAGATTACTCCGTTTGTATGTAAAATAAATAAAATAGGCACACTTTATGCCTTATATATATTATAGCATACAAAGACGGTTCGTGTCAAGAACTATTTATGGATGTTGCGTGTTTACAATGTTTTCTATTGGAGCATCGTAAACGTTGTCACCAACGCCTTCAAGTCAACGAGACCGCTCGTACGTTCCAACCGGCGCTCCCAGGTCGTCTTTAGGAATCGGTAGACAAGAAGAAAGCGACGTAAGAATTATTGTTAAAATAGCAACTATCAATAGTTTATACATTTTATCTCCTTGGTATAACTATATGCGGTACTCTCTCTTGAAAGTCTTTATTACGTTCATCGTATTCTCGTTCTCGTAAATATCTGTCGTATTCGCTGTCAGGTATTATTGGTAATGCTTTGCATGAGCATAATAGACAGCAAGCGATAATAACCAGAAACAGCATTGCTTCTAAGAAAAAATAATTAAATCGCATCTATTCCTCCTTTCTTGGCGGACGTTTCCAATTACAGGCTCCCGTTCCCCAGTTTTGATTTTTAATTGGCTGCGATACAAACGATTTTTTTATCCACTCGGCGATAGCAAAAACACGAAAAGCGTCAAATAAGTGGTCTCGTTCACTGACACATTTATAAACTGTTCGATTGGATAACTGCAATGACATAACTGACGAAAACTGAGCGTCAAATTTAAAGTCTAATGGAATATTAATTTTTCCCTCATATAGCAAGTGTTTTAGACGATGGACCGCAAATTCACTTTCGAACTCCTCCCGATAGACCGGCTGGCCGTCTTTCATTAAAACATTGCCCTTATCGTCTTTTTCAAAGTCTATCTTAACTTTACTCGTTCCAGCGTAACGCACTACACGTTCCTTACCGTAGCATTTTTCAAGACCGTCGCATAAAGTTCTTCCTAGAGCATCTCCGCAGTCTATTGCTATTATATTGGCCTGAACTTGTCCTATTATCCATTTAAAAATTTCTTCTTGCTGAGAATGAGTTAAGTTGTACAGCGTTATATTATATAGATAATTATATTTTTCTCCGGATTCAGATATAACTAGAATTTCCGAGCCTCCAGAACCATCTCCAACGTCTCCAACCACGTAAACATTGGTAGCGTTTTTAGGTCTTTCGACTATAATCCGAGTATCGTATGTAGAGAATTTGTCTTTGGGAATTTCAAACCGTTTTATTTCTTGGTCTTCGTTGTAACATCTACTTACCCGTTCCATATCAAAAGAAGAAACTCCGTCCTCTACGACCTTACCACGAACAAAGACTTTAAATCCAATCGAATCCATCCCACCGTATTGTTTAATACGCTCTTGTTTTTCATCTTCGTCAAATGTAGGATTAACAAACTGCGGATAGTTAATTACATGCACTTTATTCTTTGGGTCGTAAAATACCTTACCTGCTGGAGAGTGTCTAGTGAAGTTGGTCATTCCAGAGAAACGAAATACCGCCCCCAGTTCTGATAAAGCGTCTTTGCGTTTTTCAAAAACTTTATCATTTTCGTGTGACATTTCTTCGCCGAAAAGTTTTCTAAAATGTTTTCCGTAAAATTGATGGCCGGGATTTTTCGACAAAATATTCATATTCACTCCGTCAAGTAACCACCCGTTTTTTCCTATGAAAGACCACTTCGGAGTTTTATGAATTTGTTTTTTCCAGTATTTTAAAATAGGATGGTTTTCTGCCGCATCTTTTACGCTATCAAGTATGCCGTCTATATGTATCGCGTCAGTGGAAGTCATTCCACACCAACACTTGTCGTCATAGAGAAGAGATAGGGGTATATCAAGTTTTAAGCATATAAGACTGTTGTGAGAAAAAATATCGTTTGAGATGTAGTTATGATGATTGTTAACTTCTACTATAACTGTTGGATGTAAACCTATACTGATAATAGATTTTATTTTATCCCAATATATATCACTGTTTAATAATTTGTCTATATCAGCGTTCTTAAATATCTTGTTTAATCGAGAGAGTTTTTCTTTAGACGGATGATAGTTTTTAAAACTGTTTAATCGGTATTTTTTCTTATTTGGAAGCGTTGGATGAATTTTATAGTAATAATTATTCGGAATAACATCTCCCGTACTATAAGTAGAGTTAATACGAAATCCATCGTCCTTGGACTTGATTCCGACTATATCCAAAAACTTATTAAAATCCTGAGATATTGTATATCTCCAAGAGTCAAATTTTTTACCTTTCAATATAACAGGTTTATAATAAATACGACCTCTTATTCCGAAACGTAAGAGAAGCGAAGAAATTTGATAAATCATTTTCTTTGATGCTAAAACTATTTCTATCTGACGAGAGAGTTTATTAATATGCCCGTCACAAGCAAATAAGCGATTCAGAAGAATTGCTATATATTCATTTTTCCAACTAAATATTTCCTCTGGGATTGTTTTATTTTTTGCGAGTTTATCTATTCCGTATTTAATAACTATTTCAGATATGACATTAAGTTTATGACCTTCTCCACGAATAATTCCAACTCCTTTTTCATATCCCGATTTTTGATAGTCTTTCTTACTAACATGATAACCACAATCGCCGTCAAATCTTACTTTACAATTAAAGTAATCCGCTATTTCGTGATATTCTTTAATAATTTCTGCATTTATATTTGTAAATGAGACTGCGTTTGGTATTGATGTTCCTCCATCTCCGAGTAAATAACCTAAAAGTTTGGCTAAATTTTTGGAAGGTTCTATTATTCCGCAACAAGGTATACAGTTAGGAGTCGCAATTAATACCTCTTTATTGAAAATCAGTTCTTCGACTGTTTTCCATCCGTAATTTGTAAGAAGAGGATGATTTGAAGTAATTTCGATATATTTTCCGGTTTTAAGTTCAACTCGAAAACATTCTTTAACACCATTATTTGCAAATCTGGCTAAAGCCGAAGTTATTTTTTGAGTATTCTCATCTAAACAAAAGACCGAACGTTCTGTGTTTACTAATTCGCTATATGGATGATATGTTCCGTCAGATAACAAACATAATGAATCGGATTTTTCGCATTTGCCGTATTTACGAGCGCCAAAGTTGAATCCATCTCCTAACATCTTATGCCATTTAAATTTAGTCTTGGCGGTAACTTTAGGTGTGATATCGTCAACGATAGCTTCGTAAGAAAGCATTGGATATTGATATAATCGCATTTCGCCCAGGCGCGATTCGTCGAACTCAGATAGATTGTCGAAGTCGGAGAAAAGACATTCGGCGTTGGCTATAGGATAAAACCAACATTCGAGAAAATTTAATTCTTCTTCCGTGATTTTTTCCAGCATTTATTTACCTAGGTCTGGCCAGCGTTCGATAAGTTCGACGACATAATCTACATGACATCCTAGAACCGAGGCCACTTCTTCTTTATTTAGTCTGCCGTTACGATAAAGTCTAATAAGACCCTCGTTGCATAAGACCTTATCCTTAAAAAAGGGATGTTTAATAGATTCGAATTTATCTACTCTCATTTTTAATAGATTCATTTGACCACAGTGTTGACAAGGGTAGGTACGCGAAAGTTGATTCTCTTCCATCCATTTTTCATATTTCTTTTTTAAAGTTTGGATATATTGAAATGGGTCATCGGCTTTCTTCTCTGTAAAACATCCGAGTCTATCTTGAATACTCATCATTTGTTTAAGATTGTTCTCCATCGCTTCCGCAATGTGAGAAGGAACTGCCGAAGATTCAACTTTTTTATCTGCACCTAGTTTAGCAATCTTCTCTCTGTATCGTCGCTGGACAATTTCTAGGAACACTAGTTCTTGTAGGAGGGAAAGGTCGGAGACACTCTCTATAGTGTACTTTTCTTGATACTCTTTAAATCTTTTATTACCAAAATATGCTTCCGATTTATTAAGTCCGGTTGAATCAAAATCTTTATATTCTGACATTTTATCTCCTAGATGGTTAGGTACGGTCGGAATTGGTTTATACTTGACTGTTGTTATCCAAATTACTATAACTTACGCTACCTGAGTAAAAGCCATTTCCGTTTAAATTAATAGAAGGACTAACAGAACTACACCAAACGTAATAAGGTTCTGCCCATCTCTGTCGAGGATAAATTTCAACCTCTCTGATAACATATGGAGCTATTGCAATATTCTTTTTACAAAGCTCTAACACCAAGTCTCTTAGAAGTTTTAATTCGTCCTTTAGGTCCTTCTCTGCGTCGGGGGTTAGTTTCTTTTCTTCTTCAATCCTGAAAATAAGTTCCCTTGCTTCCTCGGAGTTTATTATCTTATGGTCGAGTAGTTTTAGAACTTCTTCTACAGTGACCTTCGATGATAATCTCCAGATAAGTTCCTTTTTCTTCGTACTCATCTTCTTCCTCTTTACTTTCCTCCGACCGTACCTTTGGTAGCGCAGGGGAGAATCGAACTCCCAATTGAAGATTATGAGCCTTCCGTGATACCGTTTCACTACCGCGCAAAAATCCGAGGAATAGTTTCTAAATTAGGAGCGACCTAATTTTAGTAACATCACTACCCCCTATTTGCAATCCGACTATTCATCAGTGGCCACTGTCGTTACACGATTAATCGGACGCGATAAAAGTAAAGCACTCCAGGCTAATATCACTTGCACCGTTAGGGCGTTTTCCGGTCCGCCTAAAATGAGCGGGAATCCTCACTCTTCTCTGATGCTCCTCGTTTTCTAGAAGACGAGTTTCTGTAGTGCTAACAATAATGCGGCTGCTCTGCCGATTGAGCTACTTGTCCGCAGGTTCAAGGAGAGACTCGAACTCTCACGCGCCGCGTTTGATTAAAGTTTCTGTGCCGCTAATGCAGCAAGCGGACTCCTTTCGCTCTTTGATAACGTAATATGTCCGTGAAGAGGTTCGTTCTTTAATCTCTCGGCACAGTATGTAAGACCGTTCGAAGCGCTATCAAGATAAGGACTATCAATCTGATTAGGGTCTCCAGTAAGTATCATCTTTGTTCCTACTCCAACACGAGAAATAATGGTCTTAATCTCATGCGGAGAAAGATTCTGAGCTTCATCTATAATAACGTATTGATTTGGAATACTTCTTCCTCGAATATACGTTAGAGCTTCAAGTTCAATAGTGCCATCCTTAAACATATTGTAGACTTTTGTTTGAACATCCGGAGTCTTAGACGATAGCATAAACTCGATGTTATCATATATCGGATTCATCCAATGTTCTATCTTATCTTCCTTAGACCCAGGTAGGTATCCAATATCTCTACCCAGCGGCATAATAGGTCTAGAAATAAGTATTTTCCTAAACACCTTCTTTGTTACCACGGATTCCAACCCTGCCGCTAACGCGAGCAGTGTTTTTCCCGTTCCTGCCTGTCCTGATAAGGTAACGAGTTTTATTTCCTTGTCAAGTAGAATATCGAACGCGATACGCTGTTCAATGCTTCTAGATGTTACTCCCCAAAGTCTAATCTGCTCATCATCTAGTGCTACTACTTTATTTTCCGTATATAGATGCTTACCTATAACCGGGTCCTCGCCAGATGAAGATTTAATCACTATATACTCGTTAGCATAGAGGTATCCCGGTTCGACATCACACCATCGTAGGTCCGATAAATGCTCGTACATCTCATCATTTTCAATTGTCTTAAACCCAGTGTACAAGCTATCGCAGTCTACTCGCTCCGCTTCGTAGTCTTCCGAATGTACTCCAAGAACATCGGCCTTTATCCGAGCATTGATGTCCTTAGAAATAAACACTACCTTCTTATCTGGATTATGTTTCGTCAAGTAGTAAGCATGTATCAGAATCTTATTATCAACCAAAGACCGGTCAAGTGTCAATTCTCGTTCTTCCGGAGGATGTAATACTATTTTGATGGTTCCTCCCTGCCCGTTATCTACTCCCTTACGCAGATTGCCTACTTCTTTCATCTTATCCAATGTACGTATTATCTCACGCGAATTTCTACCCCTATCACTGGACTCCTTTTTGAATGTGTCCAACTCCTCCAACACACACAAAGGAATAACAACTTCATTATCACCAAAAGCCTTCAAAGCCGCGCTATTATGCAGCAACACATTGGTGTCTATCACAAATATCTTCTTCATTAGCGCCCCTTTGGTTTACGGTATCTTAGTAAAATCTTTTATACCACTTTCCTGCATAGCAATTAACAACCATCCAGGTATATTCCTAACCGGTATTTTTGCGCTTTCCTCGAACCTTTCTAATACTTCTGTTTCTAAGTCTAATGTTTCCATTTTCCATCTTCTCCAGCCATTTACGAAGTTTAATGGCCTTTTGTCGCAATTCTTCTAGGTCCATTGTGGTCCTTATTGCAAAGGTTTCATTCATATTTAATGCCTCCAGACAAAGAGACACTTCTATTTACATACCTATTATAGCACACCTAAGTTATTCGTGTCAAGTATATTCCTTCTATCACCCTCCGGGTGGCCGCTACCGCTAGGTGTACCATTACGGAACAATTGAGAACCGATAAAGTGACAAAAACCAAGCATTTGCTGTAACATATACGTATATATATTTGTTACAAAAAGAAATTGCCGAACAAGACCCACTCGTACCTACGAAAAATTATACTACCCACAAACTCCTATAATCGCGTATAAACGACTACGTATAATTGCCGATAAAGACCCCTGCCGGTATATTAATAACGACCCAGGACCCTATCTAAGTAAAGAAAACAGGCATCTACATTAACACTGTGGTTACTCTTATACCCAGGTATAATAAAGTCGTTTTCACCGGGGGTTAAAAACTTAATAACGGCATTTATAGGCTAGGAAAGACGAAGAAAAGGATAGGAAGAAGCGTCAGAGAAGGGGACAGTCGGTATGTTTTACTGGGTTTCGCTGGGTTTGCCGAATAGCACCCGCCGGAGTGGTTTTTCTGTAAGTGCTTTCCGGCGCGTTCGTGACATAGTGACATAATACGACAATCTATAGGCAGGTTTTCGCGCTTTCATTGCGTTCAGTGAAAGGTGTGAACAGTGTTTCCCTTCCCTATTTCACCATGTTCAGTGTAAGCAATGTCAGCGTTTTTAGTATCAGGTGCTTTCCTTGTTCCGTTCCTTTGTCGTTTGTTCATTCTATACCTTGTACAGGATTGTTTTGCTCTCTTCCTGTGTATTATGTCAAGAATTGTGCCAAGTCATTTTTTGTATAAGTGCATAGCGTTATGCAGTTATGAAAGATTTCTTTATAAGTTATGTATTATCAGCATTTATAGATTTATACTGTTTTTGTTTGTGTGTCTCACTTTGTGCCATTATTGCACATAGTTAAGTCATTCATTTATTGTATTTTATAGATTATTTCTTATTTGATGTCTCACTATCGCGCCATTATGTCGCGGTTTTTGGCGCGTTCGATTGTGTTAAATAAATACATAAAATAGATAATCTGTTCATATTACGTTAGTTATGACATTTTATGGTAATGTGCTCCCAGTTTGGCAAACAACTTGCAACATATTATGGCAGGGAGAGGAAGCCCAAAACCGAAAAGGGGGAAGTTATGAAAACGAGAGCGGAACAAGTAAAGGCGGAACTGGAAAAGGGCGGAGTGGTGGAAGGAGCAATAAAGGTTTATATTCCAGTAAATTCTCTGAGTCGTTTTGACGCTATAGGTTTTTGGAAGGATGCGGAAGGGAGTTTGGTAAGGGATTATATACAATTCAGGGATGGGGATTTTGTTTCCGGCAGTGTGTTAAAGGATATCCAAGAAGGATATCGGCAGGACTGTATTTTCGTGGAAATAGACGGTATAGGGATAATTTACAATATGGGGAAGTGCTCTATAATGGAGCAACAGATTGTGACCTCGTGCAAACCGTCCGAGTTGAACGGAATAATAAACACTTTGATTAATCGTTTCGGCGGATGCACCGTTCTGGAGCACGGGAATATATGCACGGTATACAGTTTTTATAATCGGGAGGTGTAATGTGAAAAGCTTTGTCAAATTTCCAAAAACGCAAGCGGAAGCGGATGAAATAGCGCGATATTGTGAAGAGAAATATAACGTGAAATGCTTCATCAAGGTAAAAAATGTCCGGCGCGGAATGTCGTGAAATATGTCATAAATCAGCTATGGAAGGGGATGTCTGTTTTATATGTGATGAAAATTACTTTTTATGCGGATGTGGCGAGCGCGTTCCTTATGAAAGCGGAAAGGAGCTAAACGGCGAATATTTCTGCAATATGTGCTATTTTGAAGCAAAGGAGGTCGATATATCCGGCACTGATATCCGGAATCCCGTTTTAGTGGATATTGTGGAAAATGATATAAAGGTTTATTCGCCAGTGCGTCCGTCCGAGTTTGTTTTTGTTGATAATGGCGGTCACAAGCACTATTTTATTGTGAAAAAACTTGTAAATCATTTTAGATTTTCTTCTTTTGGTTCAAACGTTTGGTTTGATTTATGCTCCAAACCGGAGCATATTGTCAAGGCAATACAGTGGATTGTAAACCACAATATAATCAACGGAAACCTGATAGAATTCAGGAAAGGAAAGTAATATGTACAAACTTGAAGAAAAATATTGTAATATTCCAAAGGAGCATAAAGAAGAAATCAAACGACTGAACGCGCTATTTTTTCCGCCGGAAGGAGATAATAACAATCCGCTCCGAGGCGGAAAGATTTTACCGAAGGACGAACGCAAAATAAACGAACTTTGGTTTCGGTATGTCGCTCCTTTGAAAAATCGCGACTGGGGATACGATTTTTTGAAAGTGGAACTTGACGATATGCGAAAAGACGGATTTTGTTCGCGCAATACGAATAAGGGATTGTGGGCGAAGTGCTATATGCTTAATTGGTTGCTTGATTTACCAGTGGAAGGAACTGCGGATTTTTTCTTTCGTAGTTTAAGGTCGCGTTTAGTGTATCAAATGTTGGTAAAACTTCTTTATACGAAAGTCGAGGCGGAAAATGTTTAAGCGCAAAAACGAAAAACTGTATTTAATGCTTTTCCTTTTCTGGTTGGTTGGTGTGGTCGTTTGTGGGTGTATTATGTCGGCGCGTCATACCAGTGAGCACGTTAAGGATGCTATTGTGGGAAGCATATCATGATAAAACGATATCATAAAAACGTCTATTTTCCGAACAATGCAAGGGAGGTTTTAGAGAGTTTTTCGGCACGGATGAACGTCATCCCGTGGAAGTATACCGAGCACTGTATTGATAATATAATTCAACGGGCAGGTAATATCGAAAACGTGCTTCGTTTTATCAAGGGAATGCAGTTAAACGCGCAAAATGTTTTTGAGTATTATATGGACGGCGGAGCGGTCGAACGCGCGGTTTATCGCGTTAAATACTCCGAAAACGTGGATTTAATTGTGGTCGTGGGAACTTCCAAGCATATCATTACGATATATTTTAATGACGGGGAAGACAATCATGCAACGTTAAACTCAGCACAATATGAAAGGATGATAATATGACGATTTACGAGATAAAGGAGCGGACGAGGGAAACATCACCATATTTTTTTAGCAGAAATACAATGAAGTTTTTTGGGCAAACTATGAAGTCATTTAAGGTGTGGAAACAAGCGGACGGTCGTTTTATGGTATACGCAAAAAATAAACACGGGGAAACAGTGCGGTATTTTAATCCCCTAAACAATCAACTGGAAAGGAGCTAAACGGCGAATATTTCTGCAATATGTGCTATTTTGAAGCAAAGGAGGTCGATATATCCGGCACTGATATCCGGAATCCCGTTTTAGTGGATATTGTGGAAAATGATATAAAGGTTTATTCGCCAGTGCGTCCGTCCGAGTTTGTTTTTGTTGATAATGGCGGTCACAAGCACTATTTTATTGTGAAAAAACTTGTAAATCATTTTAGATTTTCTTCTTTTGGTTCAAACGTTTGGTTTGATTTATGCTCCAAACCGGAGCATATTGTCAAGGCAATACAGTGGATTGTAAACCACAATATAATCAACGGAAACCTGATAGAATTCAGGAAAGGAAAGTAATATGTACAAACTTGAAGAAAAATATTGTAATATTCCAAAGGAGCATAAAGAAGAAATCAAACGACTGAACGCGCTATTTTTTCCGCCGGAAGGAGATAATAACAATCCGCTCCGAGGCGGAAAGATTTTACCGAAGGACGAACGCAAAATAAACGAACTTTGGTTTCGGTATGTCGCTCCTTTGAAAAATCGCGACTGGGGATACGATTTTTTGAAAGTGGAACTTGACGATATGCGAAAAGACGGATTTTGTTCGCGCAATACGAATAAGGGATTGTGGGCGAAGTGCTATATGCTTAATTGGTTGCTTGATTTACCAGTGGAAGGAACTGCGGATTTTTTCTTTCGTAGTTTAAGGTCGCGTTTAGTGTATCAAATGTTGGTAAAACTTCTTTATACGAAAGTCGAGGCGGAAAATGTTTAAGCGCAAAAACGAAAAACTGTATTTAATGCTTTTCCTTTTCTGGTTGGTTGGTGTGGTCGTTTGTGGGTGTATTATGTCGGCGCGTCATACCAGTGAGCACGTTAAGGATGCTATTGTGGGAAGCATATCATGATAAAACGATATCATAAAAACGTCTATTTTCCGAACAATGCAAGGGAGGTTTTAGAGAGTTTTTCGGCACGGATGAACGTCATCCCGTGGAAGTATACCGAGCACTGTATTGATAATATAATTCAACGGGCAGGTAATATCGAAAACGTGCTTCGTTTTATCAAGGGAATGCAGTTAAACGCGCAAAATGTTTTTGAGTATTATATGGACGGCGGAGCGGTCGAACGCGCGGTTTATCGCGTTAAATACTCCGAAAACGTGGATTTAATTGTGGTCGTGGGAACTTCCAAGCATATCATTACGATATATTTTAATGACGGGGAAGACAATCATGCAACGTTAAACTCAGCACAATATGAAAGGATGATAATATGACGATTTACGAGATAAAGGAGCGGACGAGGGAAACATCACCATATTTTTTTAGCAGAAATACAATGAAGTTTTTTGGGCAAACTATGAAGTCATTTAAGGTGTGGAAACAAGCGGACGGTCGTTTTATGGTATACGCAAAAAATAAACACGGGGAAACAGTGCGGTATTTTAATCCCCTAAACAATCAACTGGAAAGGAGCTGATATTGTGAAAACTCTATATTTTACAATACGGGGAGAGCAGTATAAGGTTAAGGAAAACGGCGATATGATTCAAGCAAATAATACCTATAATAAATGGAACGGGTCGTGGAAGTTTTTGGGAGTGTCTTTTCATCACTGGCGAAAATGAAAATATAGTTGACAATATAAAGGGATTGATATATGATTATAAACATAATGACGGAAGAAGATTTAGAAATCGCCCAAGACCTTGTTTTTAATATGATAGAAATTGAAAACGAAATAAACGCTGAACTGGCAAGCATACTAAAGGAGGGAAAAGAAGATGGATGAGCTTGCGTTTTGTCCTTGTTGTGGTCGAGAGGTTAAAACAGTTGCGGTCGTCTGTAGTGAATGTATAAAAGAATCGGAGGGTCATTAATATGTCCACACCAAATTTTAGTTATGAAAATAGATGCGTTGTTGTTTCGGATGATGATTTTGAAGTCGGAAATTATCCGGCGGTATGTGGAAAAAATATCGGCGGACGGTCGTATGCTTCTTATGAGCTTGAAGAATATGAAGGACATTTTATTGCAACAAAAATTGTTATGACGTATGCTTACTATCAAGGAGCGTGTATTAACTTTGTTCAAAATGTCGATTGGATTTATGATGCGGATTATACTGATAAACAAGTAGAAAAACTACTTCAAAAGGAGGCAAAAGAAGCGAATAAAATTATTGATACCATTAAAATGCTATATGGATATGCTGAATATAAGTGTATCGGAGTGGCATCTAACGGCGAAGGATTTTATAGGGAGATATGATTATGTATGTTAAAAGAGCATATATTAATGGAGAGTGACACGACTGTGGAACGATGATAGACGACGAGACTACGAACCTTATCAAACCGTAAAAACTGCGGACACGTTTTCTGGGCAAATGAAATATACTATAAAATATGAAAAGGGGTGTTTTATGAACATAGAGATAAAAAAGAGATTTAGTGATGAAATAATAATTTGCGGAGAGTATGAGAACGTTACGGATTGTTTGCAAAAAAATAAAACTATAAACTTGTCCGGTGCAGACTTGTCCGGTGCAAACTTGTCCGGTGCAGACTTGTACGGTGCAAACTTGTCCGGTGCAGACTTGTCCGGTGCAAACTTGTCCGGTGCAGACTTGTACGGTGCAAACTTGTCCGGTGCAGACTTGTCCGGTGCAAACTTGTCCGGTGCAGACTTGTACGGTGCAAACTTGTCTCGTGCAGACTTGTACGTTGCAAACTTGTCCGGTGCAGACTTGTCCGGTGCAAACTTGTCCGGTGCAGACTTGTACGGTGCAAACTTGTC
>ENA-UOWG01000202-UOWG01000202.1-activated-sludge-metagenome-genome-assembly--contig:-NODE-202-length-91536-cov-5.293219_pt1 | contig 91536 bp, 103 predicted proteins | sample MGYA00238147_ERZ761563 | MGnify/ENA primary metagenome ERZ761563 (study PRJEB28884, sample SAMN05720216) | anaerobic digester metagenome | isolation source: active sludge of municipal...
CTATTTACTACAAACAGAAGATTTACACAGACCTTGATAGCGAAGCACTGTATGCATCGTGCCAAGCACTCGGTGACTACGGTATAGTAGAAGACTGTAGCTGGCATTGTGTAGATGCTATGCAAGAGGGGTCGTTTGTTGTAGACAGAGATCGGAAGACTTTGGTAGTCTGGACAGGAATCGAACATTTTGATCCAGTCCAGATACAACAATTTGTGGACCGTATGCCTAAGCACTGGACTTATCTGCTACAAGGTACTAACATGCCAGCCCCTGATCACATTAACCCTGTATGCTGCGTCGAGGACTTGTCAAAGTATTTTAATACTGAGCCTCTAGTCAAGGGTGAGATGAAAACTCCACTTGGGAGCAGGTTCATGATCGCGGTGTAACCAAGAAAGAACGTATGACGACCAAAGATTCAATAATGAATGAAAGGTTGCAAGCGGCACAGGCCACCCAAGAAACCGTAGCTATTTACTTGGCTAACGGAGTTAAGTTAGTAGGGAAAGTTGAACGCTTTGATGACGAAAGTATTCAGCTTACCTCTAACATTGAGGGTGGCGTAACCGTTGAGCGCAGATCTGTTTCGGCAGTCCAAAAGAACCAAGAAAGGAAAGGAGACCCAGACCAACGCAGTAGATAAGTGTTGTTGTATAACAACAAATCTGTTGCTTGACAGCAACAACAAAAATGTGTTATACTATAGACACGGGATGGTGTACTGACCAAAGCGTAGTGCTACCCGTGCTTTACTGTAAGCAAATAGTTTCACTTTTGCACCTACTTAATTGCGGGCAGCAAGACGTGGATTTAGTGTGTTAGTTAAATCTCAATACTACCAAGAGAGAAAATCATGGCAAAGACTACCAAGAAAGAAATCCTGAAGCAACTGAAGAGCCTGTTTGTGGCTGTTAAGGCTTTGGAGGTTGCTGAAGCTTCAGCTAAGACTGAGAAGGCTGAGAAGCCCGCTAAGGCAGAAAAAGCAGACAAGGCGGGTAAGGAAGCTAAGGCTGAAAAGAAGGCCAAAAAGTCCAAGAAGGTGAAGGGCGAAAAGCCTGCTAAGGCTGAAAAGAAGTCCAAGAAGGCTAAGGCCGAAAAGTCTGCTAAGACTGCTAAGCCCGAGAAGAAGGCTAAGAAGGAAAAGGCTGCCAAGAAGGAAAAGGCTGCTAAGCCTGAGAAGAAGGCTAAGAAGTCGGAAAAGCCTGCCAAGAAGGCTAAGGCCGAGAAGACGGACAAGAAGTCCAAGAAGGAAAAAACGTCTAAGAAGTCGGCAAAGCCGTCTAAGGACAACGATGACTGGCTGTCTTAATCCCTAACACTAGGGATCACACATTGTAGGCAAACCTACAAAATTCTGTACCTCGCTAGTTTAACCTGTGCCAACTACAGGACTAGCGGGGTATAGTCACATTTATTTTCGCAGCCAAAGTAAATTTGGCGTGCATTTGATGAACTGATCATGGAACACTCTGATAAACTTTTCCAGTTGTTGACAGGGGTTAAAAAACTTGTAGGCAGACCTGCTAAGGTCCAAGTTCAAAACCTTACACGCCTTGCTACTATTCTGGATAAGCTGGTGAGTTCCACGCCAGCGCCGTTCAAAGCTGCCTTCAAAAAGGCATACAACGAGGTTGACAGTTTGAGAGACGGGCTTGAGAGTGAGGATGCTACAGAAACAGATCTCAAGAAACTTATTGAAGCAGTCCGAAATCTCTGGGACGATACCAAGAAGCTAGAGTATTCTAAAGGGAAAGATCTTCCTAAAGACATCGAAGACCCCGATGTGAAGGAAACTTTGGATACAATGCATGGCCTTGACATGAAGAAACAAGGCCAGGAAATGTTGCGTAAGTATGCTCCGTTCAAGAAACTGATTGCGCCCAAGTTAGGTGGCAAGCGGTTTAAGGCAGTGCGAGGGCCTGTGATCGCCATCACTAAGAACATGATTATTAGTGATAGGCTACAAAAATTCCGAATGAGTTCAGGCTCATTTGAGGGGTATCCAGTATTGGACAATCAAGTCCTTGTAGGCGTGGACATGGACTGGGTTAATGATGAATACAAAAGACAGATGCAACCGGCTGCGGATTACATCATTGAGTCTCTCAAGGAAAAGACTGGTAAATCCTATCACATGATGGGAGGCGCTAAGAAAGTAGGGACGGTGCAGTGGATTTGGTTTGCGTCAGACATGGATTTGCGTAAGCTAAATGATGCTACTTTGGGTGGCCATTTCATTCTCAAGTCTTGGACGTTCCCTTTCCAAGGGTTCTAACCTATTTAGGCACATCACATGACTACTATCATTGCTTGCGTTCCTACACAAGAAACTAAAGACCGGTTGGTATCGATCTTTAGTTCAAGCCCATTGTCTATTGACTTTGAGCAACTCTATATACCGCTTTGGGTAGGCGCAGATGACGCTCCCAATGTAAAACACTTTGTATCACAAGGACCTTATACTGCGACGTTTGCTGATTTTAGGATTACAATGAATGAGGATCACGGGGCAGCAGAACTTAGTGGTCACATGAGATCCTTGGCGCTGACTGCTAGATGCACCAACTTGGGTCAACCTGCTGATTTTGTTCCTAGATTGATCTTCTTGGACCACGCGCCCCCTTTATCTAGAGCTATTCGGTCGTTTTTGGCAAGTGTGAAGGACACTCTAGTTTCTAGAGAGTACCATCCGTTTTCTTTTGAAAAAGATATGCTGATACGTGTCTGAAATAAAATCAGCAATGATTACTCAGCATACCTTCTTACCTTATTGTTGGGTATGTGAGATAACGTTTGATCACGCCCACAAAGAACACAGGCACCATATTATACCACAAGCTTACGGTGGGGTTGATGGCCCTCAAGTAAGCTTATGTGATAGTCACCATAGTTCACTTCACTTTATCGCGCTCCGCCTTTACGCTAAAAAGCCTTTTAACGAACTCCTCACACATCAACCCTCACAAGATAAGCGGCTTATATGGTTAGCTACCTGTGTGTATCAAGCTCGTGTTTTGGTCGAGAACGACCCTAACAAACGACAAGTAATTGTCTTCAATCCAAAGAAGGAAACACTTAATCAACTCAAAGAACTTAAACGGGTATATGGAAAAGCTTCAAGAGAATCGTTGATAGAGATAGCAATAAGCCGTCTTTACCACCAACACTTCAAATAACTCTAACTTTCGATATAGACTAGGACACAAGCGATCATGGCAAAAAGAATAATTCCGATCGGTAAAGCTTCAATTGGCATCAAATGCGGAGACTGCATCCACTTTAAGCGGATGTCTAAATTTGAGAAGCCGTGTAATGACCTAGGCCGCAAGCATTTTGCGGACGCCCCTGACTGTTATAGCCCCGACGTATATGCGCTGGCTAAACATAGCCCTGAAATTTTGTTCAACTTGGCACTTCTGTACAAGGATTTCACTGCACAACAAACCCGCGTCTTTATGTCTTTGCTCAAGAAATCAAAGACATTTGAAAAGAGCAAACTACAATTCGGTATGCCCGTTTATTTCCGAATTGGTAACGAAGACTTTCTCAGCAACTACTATCGGGGGTTTGTCTTAGACGTTACGTCCAGTGCACCCCAATCGGTATTCATTACTTCTGACCTAGGGGCCAAGCAACGAAAACAACCTATGATCGGTACGTTTCTCCGAGAAAGCGTGTTCTCAGTTACAGAGTTCAAGAAGAAGAAAGCAGCTTTGCAGAAAGCAGGCAAACTTGTTGCGACCAAGCCTACGTTCTCCTGCACAAAGAGTAAAACTGCTTTAGGTGCTGCGGACTACCAACCACCTTCTATGGATGATGCACCTCGTGAGTGGTTCGACAAAACCAAGGCAAAAGGCAAAGACAAAAAGAAAGGCTCTAAGATCAAAGCTATTGACGGTACTTTGGAATTTAAGATTTAAGCGTTGACCTATAAACAATAAGGTGTAGAGACAATGAATTCGATAGGCCGTCTTTTTGCTATGCACGACACTGACTACGTACTACTCCCCGCGCCTGCAAAGAGGGAGTTGGTATACAGTGTGCTGCTCTATATGTTTAGGGTTATTGACAGCCCTAGCTTAAGTGTACCTCTTAAATCAATTCTAGGGTGGGAAGGGCAAGACTGTATCAACTTTCGGAAGTCCTTGACAGTGTCTGGTGTTATCCAACGTGATCTCAAATTCTACACGTATGCACGTATTATTGGAGACTCGAATGCGCTAGCTGGGATTAACATAAGTGAAGCTGACAAGAATTTGGTAAAGAACTTGTTGAGGAGCCAAGACAACAAAGCCCAGTCTCTAGTTAAAAGGTGCAAAACTTATGCTCGAAAGGGATATACACCTAAGACTATTCAAACACTTGAAAGGACAATGGGGCAGGCACTCCATACTTTGAATACCTATTGCAAAAAATTCGTGAACAAGAAGTTCCGGTTCTTGACCCAAAGTGGGCAGCTAGGCGTCGATGATACTTGCCAAGATCTTCTAGAGTTTGGCGTGTCTGCTATCTACAAGGCATACCCAGTTATCAAGACGTCTCTTCACATGGTGAATATTGCCAAGACTGCGATACACAATCGAGGTCAGAACATCATTAAGGAACAGACGACGACAAGCCGAGGACGATTGACCAAGCAAGTAGACGGAACTTTTGCTGGGAACATCATTAGTTTAGGTCAGTTGGTAGTAGCAGACCAAATACCTGAAATGGGGTTCGGTCCTGTGCTAGTAGCTAACTCTTTGGTGACTGGATTAGATGGACGCTCTGTTGAAGGGGAACAGTTTACTGACGTAAACCGTAGACGGGACCTAGAACAGACTGTGGACCGCATACTTCTTAGTCTGTCCTCAACAAAGAAGAAACAGTTTGTGACACTGCTTATGGGTCACTACGATGAAAAGTTTACGTCCTGGTTAGGTCGTGACAACGACGAATATTGGTCCAGAGTAGATCGAAAGATATATGCTAACAAGGTTAGGGAATACTTGGAAGTACCCCCAACCAAGGCACGAGAGTTCGTGTTAGAACTAAGATCCCAATTGCAAGATTTTAGGAACTAAAAATCCAAGTAAAAAGAAAGAAGGGCTGTAGACGTAAAAATCTACAGCCCTTTCCTTTTGGCTAAAATTTACCTTATACCGGTAGCAGGTTAGATGTACTTCTTTTCCTTTGCGTATTCTTGCAAGAACTTTCGGATACGCGGTGAGTCTTTGTATTGCTTAGACAAGTAAGCTACTTCCTTCTTACTTAGGTCTCCGTAGTTACGCAAGGACGTGACGACTCGAACTTGCGTCCACTCATCGTGCTTGGCGTTGTTCACCAGTGTCTTCAATTTAATGCTGACATTGTTGGTGTTTGTAGAAGACTCCGCGGCGGCCTTAACTTCCTTTTCTACCTTCTTGACTTCGATATAGTCATCTTCAGACTCTTCACTAATCACTGCGTTTTCCACTACAGCACGAGCAGCTCGAAGTTCGTTCTGAATACGAGCAGCTTCTGCCTTTCCGTCAGGAGATTCCAATACAGCCAAGGCGTATTCCTTCGAGCAGATCTTAATCAGACCCTTGTTGACTGTGTTTCGGAATTCCGAGCTTTGCAGGAGCTGCGCTCGACTTACCTGCATAGCCAAGTCCAAAGGAATAAAGGTCTTTGGCATACGGATCAGGTCATGTCCATTACCATTCAACTTAGGAACACTGAACAACAAATTGCCTGCCAGCTCTCCTGTAGTTGCGTTGATAACATAGACTGGACCTTTAGTAGATTCTTCAAGTTCTTCAATGGTAGTGAACTTCTTTACCTTCGATGTAACGATTGTTTGCTTTGTTGCCATGTTCTAGACTCCGTAAATACAAGTGGGTTAGGATTTTGTCTCCGAAGAGACGCCGTTAAACTTTAAGACACTGATGCTGACGCTGACAGTAAGGCTGCCCTAATATCAGGCGCAGTAAGCTTTAGTTTATGGCGAGAAGTCCATTCCGTTAGCCTACTGTTATCCCAAAAATGTTGTTGTTGAGTTTCTGTCAACCCAAACACTTTTGACAATACCTTCCTTACGTGTGTGTCGTCATGTGTATTTACAGTTTGCTGGGTCCCTTCTACCAAGTTTTTACGGTCCGGGAACGAATCCTTAATATACTCTGCATAAGTTATCAGAGTGGTCCCTGTCATAACACTCTGTTTGGCAGTTGCTGCCATTACCTGTATCTTGTAGGGCTTCTGTTGGCGTACCTCGGCAATGTCCTTAACGGATACTCCGTCCTTAGTCAACGTGTGGTAGCCACACATACCGCCTACACCTTTATACATGCACCTTTGAACAGGACATGTAGATACCTTCAACTCAAGTTTCTCTAGTGGACAGAACACTTTTTCTCCTTATTGTTGTCTCTTAACTTTCCGATTGATCAACTTCTCTTTAGACGTAGCTTCTACTTGGGACAAGAGTTGTTCTTTTCGTTCCCTTAGGTCTATGTCACCAAAATCCTTTCGGTTAAACCCCTGGTACAAAGTCCATACACCAATCAAGGCCGCGTCTAGTTGGTGAGGAACAACACAGGCATCCTTATACATTTGGGTTAGAAATTCTTTGTCGTTAGTGTTTCTCTTGACAGCATTCTTCCAAGTAGCGGCTGGAAAAATCTTCATGGGTTTATTACCAAGACGTCGTAGGGAGGCGATCATGATCCCCATCATGATTCCCACATATTCTCCCAAGGCGCCAAGAAGGCCTCGTGCCATAAAACGCTCTGCACAGACAGCATCAATATTGTACTCAGTCACTATACTTTCAAACCAGTCTTGGAAGGCAGCACAGTCCTCTTGGAGTGCTTTACTACCTTTTACCTGGCTGACCGGGCATGGACACATACCGTTAGCTTTAATCTTGAATGTGATACGACCGTTCTCTAGCTTTCCGGACAAGACGGACCAGCCAAAATTCTTAGAACCAGGGTCGCAAGACAGAATGTTTATCATGTATGCTTTCATAACTAAATTTACACTATGCCTTGTCGTTAATTTCATGGCACACTGACAGTAAAATTAGTTCAAGGAGGTACATACAAGTGCCGTTCTATACAAAATCAAATAACCGCACCTTACCCAGTAACTCTAGAGCAGTAGATGTCTCCAGAGAGGCTTTACGGGATTTAATGCCTGTTCAACAACGCAAATATGATAATGCGTTTAAGGTACAAGGGTACGAAAGCTTGGTCTATAACCGGTTAACTCAAGGTCTTCCATGCTCTTGTCAAGCAGACCAAAAGATTTTTACCTCCCTTTTAGACGAAGAAGGGAAGATGCCGCTTGGTACGATGAATAACCTTCTTACTGGCGGTATGGAGTTCAAGGTCCAGCCTTACGGTGCCCGGTCTAGTGGACGAGCTGACCTGAGAGGACCTCGAAATATTCCACCCTTAGCTAGAGACGATCAATTCTACGGTGAGTTGATTGATGAAAATGTTCTTATGGGGGAGAACGTAGGTACGGAAACTGACCCCTATATTGATCGAACACCTTTAGGAAGTTCTGGTGAACGGGGAGACAACGGTCCTGTTCAACCCCTTACTTTGGACGATAATGTTGAGATGTTTGATACAAACATCTTAGACATGTCGAATACCAAATGTACTGTATGTTTTGGTACAGGGTTTGTTGGTGGCTACTCTGTCTTACACGGTTGGAGGCAGGTACTTACTTGCCATAGCCCAGAACGTGATGCAATCACTGGCACTATTGAGGGGAATCGGTCCCCTAATGCCTTCTTTGCTACCTCAGTAGCGTTCAAGACTATTCTACCTAAAGGGTTCCTGTACCTCGATGCGTTCAAAGTATGGAACAACGATAATCGCGCCTTCCCTTCGTCCACTACTATTGATAGCTTGCCTTACAGCGATAAACTATTGGGTGCTTTAAGTGACGGACGGGTCCATACTATTGTTGTGAACTTTGACGTCCTTACATACTTCACTCACCTGGAAATTCAGATCGGACTTAGCAAAGAAACTGCTATGTTAGAGTTTCCAAAGTTAACTAGCGGAACGAACGTAGAAGTCCGAGACCTTACTGAGGACGTGCAGATCATAGGTAGCCCAATGATTCCTAAGTTGTCTACTTATGACGTTCTAGTTGAATCCTCTTTTGGTAAGGCGTTCATTGTAGGTACGTCCACTAAGTGGAATGGAAAAGACAGAGACGTATTGGGATGGGAAGTATCTGCTCGCGTAATCCAACCAAGTGAACTCTTGCATAACCTACCGCGTAGACGCCAACTCCAACAACGTTCAGTCTCTATGGTACGGGACAACGGAAGTGGTATCCGAAGAACTTAATGAGGGTATACCTACATGAAATTTACACCCATAAAAGCAACGGCAATGGCGGACCGGGAAATATACGCCTTCCTCATAACTTGGTATGAAGACCATAGGGCAGCGAAACTATCTGAGCTGAAAAAATTATACCTAATAGCCCCATATAGGGGTATTGCTTACCGTAGAACATCAGACCGCAAATTAAAACCTGGTACATCTTGGTCTAAAGATCTAACAGCACTAGACACACACTACCAAGTTAAGGGAGATCTGTACAAAGCTAATATTTTGGGGATAGACGTTGAGTCACTTGTGAACATGGTGATTCATCTTGACCCTAAAAATCAAGATCTTCATGAGTTAAAAGACGTATTAGAAGTTATTGCGATCCAGGTAACAAACCCAGTTCTAATTCCAGAGACTAAATCTAAATCTAAAGCTAGACCCGTGTCTAGTTCTTTCCGTATAGGACGACAAGAGGAGACTGTTCCTACTGATCTACCTACTATGGAATTGGACCTGATAAGCGACGATAAAGACGAAACAGACGAAGAAGATAGTGCCTTTGTTGATAGCATCCACCTCCATGATGCATCTGTAGATACCTCGAAATCTAAACCCACAGCTAAGGTCGTGTCTACTATAGCTGAGATATCTAGGTTGGTAAAGGCATTAACGATCAAGGCAGGCTATGACGACGTGCCTGTCCTACAGCATAATTTTAATGATCACTTACGTCAAGGTACAGGGGATGCTGAGGACATGGATTTAGACCTAGACCTAGATACAGATTTAGAATCCGAAGCAGAGTTTGCGCTAACCTTCCCTAACACTGATGGGCGCCCTGACCAGAATGAAGAACCTATAGACATCAACTTAGGTGCAGAGGACATCTATCAAGTTCAGGACTTCAAGTCTAGTGCCCCTTATTTTGCGTATTCCAAGCATAAAACAAAATAACTAAGTGTGTCTTTATTGGGCACAAACTATTTTTAGTAGTAACAGACATTTATAAGGTAGAATATGGCAATCAAACCATTACAGCAGGAAAAGCATTGCGCGTCGGCATCGGCACAAGCTTCAGCCCAAGCAGCCTCGGCACGTAGTCCTGCACGTAACACCGAAATTGCTGACAGCCCCTTTAGGTCCCTACAAGATGTGCAGACGCATCTTGATAGCCTAAAGACTCACATTGAAGATCTTGATTCCTTGCTGAAGCAGTACCAACTGCAATTCTCTAAGGCTCAAAAATTCGATGCACCTAAGGCTAAGACGTTAGCGGCTGAACTCGAATTTAACATCAATAAAGACCAACCTAGGTCCAAGACACGACAAACCCGTCGCGGCCAGACCATTACGTTGGACTCTATTGACAAAGTAGTCATCCCTAAACTAGACGTTCTGCGTAAGAACTTCAGTATTGCTGATGAACTTTCAGAGCAAGCTGATGACCTAGACAAGCTCTACAACTCAGTAGCCGTCAATTTCCGAGGCATTCGTGGCAGCAACGATATGCTCAAGAACGTGAAGGCACTTCAAAAGAGTGTAGAAATGAAGTTGGATAAGGCATTAAAGTTTTTGAGTTCTATTGGTGAACAACATACTCCTAAGAACTTTAGAGACTTTATTGAAGCAACTATCGCTCGCATTGCACCTGAACTCGACTTCAAGACCCACCATACGTATATGTATGGGTATGAGACAAAGGACCAAGACCTAGCTTTTGCTGTCTACCTTGAGCTTATTGGTCTCACTGACGACGAAGGCAATGTGTACCCTAAGTTCTACATTGTGTTCAACTGCGTCTTGCGCCCTAGTTCAGATAAGACTCAAGTTGATCCGGTGTACTACATGACGGTAATGCACGACTTTGCTACTCCTGGGAAATATGGGTTAGGTAAGAAGGTAACTACACCAGATGAAGCTGCTAATGTTTTAGGTATGATGTTAGAACTCGAGAACATCAATACAGCTATCGGTACTCAACCTCACAACCTCAATCCTGACCGTGTGAACAAAGGCAAGTTTAAGGCAGGTAACCGAGTAGCTAAGATTCAAGTCGATCCGAATGCATTGACATTCGAGTTACTTAAGAGCGTTAAGGCCTCTGAGGCTAACGAGATTGCCAAATCACTCTACGTTGATGTTAAGGCAATGATGTCTCACATTAAGGGGGCACACATTAAGGTCAAGGTAGAGAAAGTAGGTACAGGATTCTCCATCAAATTCACGCTAACTAGCTTGGCAGGAAAAGGGCAAGTTAGTGTTAACGACATTGACTTCCTTAAAGAGACCTTTGGGCTGGACGATACTAAGCTCCGTAAGGTAGTGAAGATCATCAATGACGAATCTTAAAGGAGTAGCTAGAATGGCGCTTTCAAATTTCAAAATTGCTAGACTAGCAGTAGCTAGGTTACAGGTATTATCAAAACCTAATACGTCTGCGTTATACCAACTGACAGAACTTTTAGCTACTAAGCATGGTGTACGCCTGAACGAAGGTTCTGACGGGATGTCAGAAGCATTTGAACAAACCAAAGAAGACCTATTTTATTTCTACAAGCCTCAAGCTTTAAAGGACGCTGAGTTAGAATTAAGAAAGATTAGAGGTAGACTAGATTCTATAGCTGACAAGCTGGTAAACGAAAACTCAGAAGTTTTCGACAAATTATGCAGAAGATTAAACCTTACGCCTAGTACGCGCTCTATTATTGAGCAAATAGGTTATAGAGTCTCTCATTTATAGACTATGAATACTCCACGTGTATTAAATTCCTTAGCTGCCTTGAACGCTATAACGAGACTAGGAACAATCTCGTTAGCTAGTTCACCTGAACGCCTTAGCCTTAATGTTCCTAAGACACTAGGATCTAGTGCAAGACAAGTAAGTGTGTCTAGCCAACCTGACCTAAAACAACTAGGGTATAGAGTTGAAGTTGAATACAAAGCAGTGTCTGACTTCATTAGCTTTGATGACCTAGAGAAGTTTAAGGACTACATCAAACGAGAGTACCCCAAGTCCCATGATATTTTCCATATTTATGGGAATGGGCGTACTTGGAAAATCGTATTTTGGACTCACGGCGCATGAAGACTATTGCCTTTATCAAGGCACTTGTATGTGCCTTTCTGTCCATTACTGGTAGTACAGTTTTGGCACAAGCAACCGTTGTACCTGCGTTAAATCCCTTGGTAGATGTCCGTATGTGCGGGTTTGTACCTCGTGATAACTTAGGACATATTAAACGTAGCCCTGCTGTCCTAGCTGCTTTCCAGAAACTGCACCCGTGCCCGTCTACCGGGTTAAAATCTGGGGCATGCCCTGGGTGGTCGAAAGATCATCCAATCCCGCTAGCTTGTGGTGGGTGTGACGCTGTCTATAATATGGCTTGGGTGCCTAATGTAGCTAAATCTTGTTCAGATTGGTGGTGTAAAGATCATTATGAACGACAAATATACGCAGCCGACCCTCCAGTTCCAGATAGTGCTAGATGTAAGAACGTAGTTATACCCTATACACCAGTACCCCCTTCCCCACCTTCCCCACCTTTGCCAGCATCGGCATCTGCATCGGCACCTGCATCAGCACCCGCTTTGATACTTCCGATTCCTGTTGTAAACACACCGACCCTTAGTGTATCTAACTAACGAGAAAACACACTATGATTTCCCAACTCAAAACCAACGCCTTATACCGACTGTCACAAACTGCGGGGCACTCTGCACAGCAGGTGAAACTTCTTAAGTCAATCAAACTAGGTATTATTGCTGGGTTGTCAATTCAGCAGGCTGTACGAGGACTGAAACGCGGAGAAGCTAAAGAATTTGCGAAAGTACGAGTACAAGCTTGGATTGGTAAGGTACCTCCTGGCCTTGAAAGCTATAAGGTACCTTCTGGAATTGACGCTGACTTCTTCTACAGTATGTTGAATGCTTTCAAGAATGGTGACGGCATTACAGGCAAAGGCCCAAGGGCTATTGAAATGGTGGTGCAACTTTGGGTTCTGTGCGGTGCGAACAAAGAGAAGCTGAAGGCTGCTCGAACGGCTGTCCTGAAGGTCATCCAATCCGAAAACTAAGATACGAGGAACTATCATGCCTAATGCCTATATCGAAAAATTGGTCAAGCAAGGAAAAGGAAGTAAAGCCACTCTTGAAAAGAAATGGGAAGACGCAAAGGACGCGGCAGCCAAACAGGGGCAAGGCGAGAATTATGCGTATATCATGTCTGTGTTTCAGAAGATGGCTAAAGTAGAGTCTCAAGCACAAGCAACAGGGGCGGCCATTGATGACCTAGATAACGTCGTTCTTGACGTTCCTTTGTTTATTCGTCTTCTTGAACTCGCTAGAGAGACACTGAAAACAGACGTTGAACTTCATGACGTAGTAGAGAATGTGCTGGCACTGTCTACCGAAAAAGACGTATTGACAATGGATGACTACCCCAATATCTGGGACGAGTCTTCCACGGTAGAAAAGACACCCAGTAAAGAATATTCTAAGCGAGCGCTATCTAGGTTTAACCAGTTAGCAAGATTAGGAGCAAAGATGGGCCAAGAAACTGCTGCAGACAAGTCTGAGGCACTGCGAGGCTTAGCTACAGACACATTTGGGGCAAAGACTAAGTTTGATCCAACTACGGGTATTGGCGCGTTTAGTGGTCAGAAAGTAGTGTGGGTGAAACCTGATACGCCACCTTCCCAGCTCCGTATTCGGAATTTTGCCGAGGCCGCCCAGAGATTAGGCAACATTGATGAAGCAGTATGGGATGGCGATACTCGTAGTCTCAAAGTTACCTTCAAGTAACCTAGTGACCATTAACTTAAATAGAAGACCAGCATATGAATGCACTAGTCGTAGTAAAGTTTCCAGCAGATTCTAGACCAGTACAGGTAGATTTCTCTGACGTATTGGTCGGAGGGGAGACAATCACCGCAGGTGCAGTATCTCCGTCTGACCCAGCAGGGTTAACAGTATCTGTTGCCTCGTTTGTCAACCCAGTAGTAACGGTCAACGTATCCGCAGGCGTGGACTTACAATCCTACGGAGTAAACGTTACTGTCAACACCAATGCTGCTCACGTCTATACAAAGACTATTGCGGTTGTTGTCAACTCTAACTTAGCGTATGACTATCAATCTAAGAATGTAGACGCATTCAACGACCTAGTAGGCGAACTAGAAGCTGGTACTGCAGGCATTGGAACCTGTAGCTTCATGTTCCCTTTGCCGTTTGACCCAGCTAACGGCAACGTTAGCTGGTCCTTAATTGATAGAGACGGGGTTGTCTACAGCTCAGGCATTGCCCACAGTTATGACAGCGTGGTACTTAACAACGACGTCAAGATAACGGCGTCTGCGGTAATCAATAGTCCCTCAGATATGATACCAACCTTAGCTGGACAGAACTACCAGATTCGGTGGGCACTTCTGCTTCGAGGTCAGACATACTTTTCGTTTGAAAGCTTGGTCATTACTGGACCTAATACTACGCCCGAAGGAGTGGAAGACGTAGTTGAATTAGCATTCAACGACATCCCGGTCAACGTAGTGTTCGACCAACCTTATGACTACGTAACGTTCGAGGTATATAACGAAAACACATTGCTTATTCCTCCAGTCAGTGTAAATAACAATGTTAGGGTGCCGGACGGGTACTTGTATGCCGGGCAAATTCAAGCTCCTATCAACATGCCGGCTCAACTAGAGTCCTACACGATTGTATGGTCTGCGTGGTCGGCAGTAAACCCAGCGGCCAAGGTACGGCAGACCGGGCGTATTTTTGTCGTCAACCCCAGTATCATGAGTGCCTTGAATGATATGCGGGTACTGATCAACAAGAGTGCAACTACTATTGCTCACCGTAGTGACCTGTTGTTCACGCCTCCTCTGTTGTTGGCCTATTTGCGTAGAGGACGGGATGGATTCAATGGTGCCCAAGGTATTTTTACTGGGTTCACAATGACGAACGCTACTGGGTCTATCCGGGAGTTTTGGCTTCGTTATAGCGAGGTGTTAGCACTCCGTGCTCAATTCCTAGCAGAAGGTGAAAAGGTATTTAACTTCTCTGGCCAAGCGATTTCGTTGGACGTAGATCGAACTCAGTTCTACCAAGGCCTAGCGGATACTCTTCAAAGCGGTATCGATAACGAAGTGAAGCCCTTCAAACAGAACTTGGTCATTAAAGGACACATTACAGGAGATGGAAACTTAGGACCAGCTAACGGTTCTAATCAAGCTCGTGGTGCAGCAGGTGCAGTAGGCATCACTATCAGCCCAGCAACAGGCTGGGGTAAATGGACAGCTCGTTGGGGCATCCGATAATCAAAACTTTTGAAATCTTCATACTATGAAACAAATCAAAGCACTCTCTAGACTAACTGCTATTGCAGCCCCTAAAGACGTAAAAGCTGTTCTCACTTTAGTAGAACAAGCAGAGAAAAAGATGGCATCTGTGCGTAACGCTATGGATGACGTGATTGCCCTAACTTCTAAATTACCTGGATCGTTTAAGACTAACATCCACAGCGGACCCATACACAATTTAGACACACCTAAAGAATATCCTATTTGGGTTGGAATTGAAAACGTTAAGGGGTTGTACTCGCTAAGCAAAGAATACAAAGAGACGATGCAGCAATTCCAGTTTCTTAGACGAAAATTAGCTGAGTACAAATAAGGAAAACGTAGACATTTGTAGATATTTGGAGGCAGTATGTCAAATGTGAATATTATGGAAGCTGTTGAAGACACACTTGACCTAGGTGATAGTCATTCTGCGGAGTGGTACGGGTGGAACCCCGACAGAGAACTAAACCCTCAGTTTTCTCACCTACCTGATGTAGAGAAATTCTGCTTGGCGATCTTGCACACATGACAAGACGGTACCTCGTGTCAGTGTGCTATTCACTTGCCAGGTCCTGTACAGTCAGAGTTGCTTTCGGCCAGTCAAATCTGGCAGTTAGAGTCTGCACTAGAGGCTCCCTTAACAGTATCTCCTAGTATCTTGTGTCTGCGCTGTGGTGACCACGGGTTTATACGAAACGGGAAATGGGTGAAGGCCTAGTATGGGAATAGACATAAGCTCAAAACTGTACCAAAGTCATGCCCGAGGTTCTGAACGCGGGTTGACACTGATACACTGGTGCCCTGGGTGTAAAGGCCCACATCTGATTAACGTAGAAAAACCTAACCACTTAGGTGCAGTGTGGGTGTGGGATGGAAACGCAGACGTCCCTACTTTCAACCCTAGTATCAACATAGTAGGGCATTGCCACTATTTTATTCATGGCGGTCAAATACAATTCTGTGGTGATAGTAAACACGCACTGGCTAACCAGACTGTACCTTTACCTGACCTACCAAAAGATTGGTAGCTAGACTTATAGAGTATACCGTATGACACCTACACTTAAGCTGGAAGCCGTTTTTGCTAGGCTTAGTCTACCAATAGCAGTCAGTGCTATAACTAACAGTGGAATACGTATCTCAAAAGGACAGATTCTTAGACATTCTGAATACCTAGGCGAGTTCCTTGCAGATACTCCGTATATGACCACCAAGTCTGAATACCTGAAATTAACTAGGAACGACTCCCGAATCGCTAAAGTATTATCTGTACTCCAAGTACCAGACAAGTTTATGTTTGTGTTTGTAGACACTATACTTATCAAGCCAGAATTTAGGGGATTAGGTATTGGCAAAGAGGCTTTTGAAGTATTCTTCCGCACACTACGACGTCCTTGTCTTGTGGTGTTAAACCCTGGTGAAATTACAAGCGGAAAATCTAAGACTACATTTAGCGTACTAAAGAAGTTCTACCAAAACTTAGGATTTATTATCATTAAAGATCAGGATAGTGAATACCTTGCGTTCAAACTACTGAAGGAGTAACACCTATGACAGAGAACACTTCACCTAACGCCTCTAACCTGGAAGCCAAACCTGCAGAAGCAGAGTCCCTTCCGTCTAAGGGGAGTAAATGGGTAAAACAAGTTGCTGCCACAGTAGGGGCGTTGACAGCTCTGGTAACCACTGCATTCACTATTGATAGCCGATACGTTCATGCAGGTGAACTAGAAAAAGAGTCGTTGAAGCAGCAACAACTAATTACGGAGTTAAGGCACAGCACCTTAGACGACAAGGTATTTGAACTTGAGTTGCGTAAGGCATCTCAACCTAAGACTTGGACATCTACTGACCAACTTATGCTAAACCGATACAAAGCTAAATTGAAACAAATATCTGATATAAAGACTAAACAAGACGCTGACTTACGCATACAGACTCCACAAGAAAAGACAAAATAATTATGATACATGAATTGTCTTCTCCTAAAGGAGAATCTGCGTATACCTGGTTTTCATACATAGGAACAAAACCTTTAGTGCTAACAACTAAGGTAGGACGGTCGTGCAAACTAATGCCAGGCTCTAAATGGGGGTACAGGCAGTCTTCAAACGGGAAGACTTTACGAATAATTACTCAAGAGTTAGGCCCTACTATTGTTTTTACTTATTCAGAAGACCAAGTAGAGAAAATTAAAGCTAGGTCAAAAGGTCCAATCAAGCCTACTATTAAAAGTAAACCGTCTAGTCTAGACAAACCGTCCTCAGAAAAAGATACCTTAACACGGGACACTACAGAAATTTCTAAGAAGGTACCTGAGTACTGGAAACTGTTTCAACGTTATAGAGAAAAATTTCCTAAAACTAACCCTTCTCACATTGCCATATTCGAATGGGGTAGGGAATTCTCTCAATACTCAGCCTCTGGAACGAAAACTTTATATAGGGGAACTCGCCTTAGAGGGGAAGACTATAAACCAGGCAAGGTCTTAACTCTTACTCACGCTCGGGACCTGATTTCCTTTAGTGCTAGTAAAGCACAAGCTACACAGTTTGCCTTACGTAGGAATGGAATAGGAGACAGAATTACAGGTTTTAGTTACCTGTTGCAAGCAGAAGTTCCACTATCTGAAATTATTGTTAGTCCACCCATACTACTAGCAATAGGTAAACGGCTTAAAGTATTAGAGAAGAAAAATCCCTACATATACGGCGAGGAAGCTGTGGATAAAGATAGTAGCTGGGGTGAGATTTTTATTGATGAAGCTCGGGACTTACTAAAGCATGAAAACGAATACTTTGTCCTAAGTAATAAACTTAAGGTAAAAATCCTAGTTAAGGCTTTAGACGGAAAGAAAATAAGATAACATGAAAAAGCCTTTTTTCCGTAAACGGGCTTCAGGGGTTACTCGTATTGTCCGGGATAGTTACGGCAAGAAGGGAGATTGGTACTCCCTGTGCAAGGACGTAAAGGAACGCGACGGTCACAAATGTGTGTTTTGTGGTAAGCCAGAGAACGCTAAGGCCAACACTTACCATGACGTTCACCATATCATTCCCCTGTCTAAAGGGGGTACAACCTCCAAAGCTAACTTAGCCACCACTTGCGATGACTGCCATGCAAAGAGACCTGGGCACTCTCATATGAAGGTAAGTAAGGGTCCTATAGCAGTAACCAGACACACTACGTTAGGTACTGGTGTATCTGGTATGTCTAACGGTCTTACTGCCAACAAATTTAGTAGTTGGCGAAAGTAACCACACTTTAATTTCATACGCCTTCGAGGCCAAACTCAAACCCTATACCCGGAGACCTATATGTCCACCGCACACCCCAAGACAGACTTGATGTCTAGTTCAGCAGGGCCCCCTACACCCCCTACGTCATTAGGTGAAGGCACTCCTGCAGATGACTACGCAGACATTGATACTGTTATCTACTCCTTTCTGGAAGCCTTTCCCCAACCGACAGACGAACAAGTCCACTACCTAGGATCTTTACTGGGCCTTACTACCGAACAGTTTGAAGAACGTATCTTCAAGTTGTTAGGTGAAGACCTACAAGACGACATAGAAGATATAGAAGATATAGACACTGTAGAAGACGATCCTCTTGACGTGTTCTTAGTCTCTTATTTCTTGATCAATTCTGCGCCTAGTGAAACACAAATTCACGAACTTGCTGCTTTGCTAGGTATTACTCCTGAGTCCTTAGAAGAACGTATCTACTCTATGTTGGCTGATCTAAATTCCCTTGTTGACAAACTGGGAGACACAACTGACACAGAGGAAGATACGGATATAGATTTGGACTTAGATAAAGAGCTCTCTGACTTAGACGACTTAGACGACTCTGCAGAAGAAACGCCGGGTGTTGATTTCGTCGAAGATGCTCCTAGCGGGGATAACCTCTACGATGTATCTAAGTAACAGATATAACCTCACCCACATCCACATCCACATCCACACCCACATTCTCAATTTTGTATATAGGACATAACCAAATGAAAAACTTTCGTAACCTCGACATGGACAGCATCTTGGCTCGGGTCAACACGTTTAGCGTAAACCTCCAGGACTATGAGTTGCTGACTCCTACTGTAGCTCGGGTCATGATTACCTACAGTGGTACTGCACCGATCAAAGAAGAAGTCCGTGCTAGTTTGTCTAAACTGTTTGGCCAACAAGCTGCTCCTATTGAAAATTCCTTCCGTAGCTTGGAACGCACTGGTGGTTCTAAGTGTCTGGCTGGTTTTATTCGTTACCAGTCTGATGTGCATGAATACGATGAAACGGCATCCTCCAATCAAGGTCGTTACAAGCAAATGGCTAGTAACTTGCTGATGGACAATGAAGACAAGTCCATGTGGGAAGTCAAGGCCGGTAGCACAGGTAAGTACCTGGTACGTCACGGCGAAGAAGACCTGTCGGAACTGGTACACTTGGCACACGCCCGCAAATCTGGTGCGCCTACGCTTGCCCAATTGGCTTCTGTTCCTGCTGAAAGCAGAGAATTCGTTGCTTACGTCGACCTCAAGCACGAAGAAGTGATGCACGGGTATGTAGTGGCTAAGGCTGACGATGCCAAGATGACTGTTGTTGCTTTTGAAGGCGACGGCGAAGTCGAAGAAATTTCTACTGCTCAACTAGTTGAAGTGGCGGCCTTCGACAATGGTGAAGACGAAAAGGCAATGGGAACTAAGTTGGCTGTGACCGCAGCCGGTGATCGTCAGGCTATGATCGACTATTACAAGAAGGCATACAGCTATAGCCAAGACTATATCAACCAGATCATCGATATTATCGACCAGCACTCTTTTGCGTGATCGTAGATCGATCTAAAAAAAGTTTGACCGAAAAGGGTAGCTCCCCTGTCTAGCCACTACTAGTCTAGGTCATTATCTCTAGTGGGAGAACACTAATGGGAAGCAGTAGAGAAGTTCAACTAATGCCGAAATCGGAATACGTTGAACGCCTTGCAGAAGCTGACAGGAGACACGGGAATCGAAACCTTAAGTTGGTAGGCGATTACCAAGGTATGTGTACTAAGGCACAGCATAAATGTCTTGACTGTGGTTACACTTGGGATGTCCTTCCCCGGAACCTTGTCAATAGATTACAGGGATGTCCTAATTGCGGTCCAAGAAAGCGAAAGCCTACAGACTTCTACTTAGCTGAACTGAATAAAGTCCACAGAGGGAAAATTCAGTTTACCACAAACCGTATTCATGAACGCACACCTAGAGACCTAAAAGTTCCACGAAGAGATCGTCTGGGTTTAGAAGCTAAGTGTATAGTTTGTGGGTATACTTGGACTCCAGTTTACCACAATTCAGTTCGAGGGTTCGGTTGCCCGAAGTGTTCAGGTAGTTGGAAAAGATCTACAGAAGACTTTATCTTAGAGTCTAAGGATGCTTTCGGAGACAAGTTCACTTATACTAAAGTAGATTACAAAGACAGACATACTAAGGTAACTCTTAGCTGTTCTGATCATGGCGACTTTCAAGTAAAACCTCTTCATCATTTGAATTCCAAGACGGGAGGGTGCCCAAAGTGTTCAGAGATACGTGGATACCTAGCCGTGTCTTCAGTGCATAAATCTGTTCTAGACTTGTTAGCCTCTAAAAACATTAAGGCTAAGGTCAATGATAGAAAAAGACTTGAAGGTAAAGAACTCGACGTGTGGATTCCTTCGCATAAAGTAGGGGTCGAAATTAACGGTGTCTACTGGCATAGTGAAGATAGAGTAGGGAAACACTACCATTATCATAAAGCCTTAATGTGTAAGCAAAGGGGAATTAGACTCCTACAGTTTTGGGATTTTGAGATCAGAAAGAAATCTAAAATTGTTGCTAGCATGATTCGAGCTAACTTAGGTATGTCTAACAGTGTCTACGCTCGTAAACTAGAAGTTGTTAGACTCGACTCTGCGACATCTCATAGTTGGTTTAATGAAAACCACTTACAAGGTGCTGCTAATAGCACACTTAGCTATGGACTAGTTGACAAAAAGACTTCTACAATACTGTGTGCTATGTCCTTTACTAAGCCTAGATTCTCTAACCACGAATGGGAGCTACTTCGGTTTGCTAATGCTTTAGGACACACTGTAGTTGGAGGAGCAAGTCGGTGTTTAGCAGCTTTTGTCAAAGACAACCACCCTACAGAAATTGTGTCTTATGCAGATTTAAGGCATAGCCAGGGTAATTTGTACCGACAGCTAGGTTTTCAGTTCTCGCATAGGAGTCAACCTAACTATTTTTATACCGGCAGAGGCTCTGTATCTAGATACCAAGCTCAAAAGCACCGACTACCTAAACTACTAGGCAGTCAGTTTGATCCCACTAAATCTGAAAAGGCTAATATGATAGACGCTGGATACTACCGAGTATTCGACGCTGGCAATTTAGTTTATGTCAAACAGTTTAGCAAAACCTCATCCTAACACAGGATTTTATATGGCAACCAAAACACGTCAACTCTCAGCCTTTCAGGTAGCTAGGATGGCCGTTGCGTCTTTGTCTAAGACGATAGCTGCTAGTGAAGACAACGACTTCAAACATTTTGAATCTGTAGGGAAAGACAACGCCAAACAACTCGTAAGAGCACTTAGTAAAAAGGCGTCAAAGTAAAAGCTGCAGGAGAAAACAAATATACTTTGTCTGGTTTTCAGGCAATGAGTCCTAAAGATGAACTCTTCTTTGTTAAGACACTCCTAATGGGGAATCCTTGGAAATCTCAAGGTGCCAAGTTGTTCCCTAACGCAGAAGGTTCCTACTACTTAGAGGCTCCTGTGGGGTCTAAGAATCTTGACAGTCAGGCGGTCCTGAATTTTAAGGACCGATCTTTAGTAGTGTTTCCGATCGGGAACTGGTAACACATTTACGTTGAAGGAAACTGTATGACAATCCGAGCACTCTATCGTTTAGAGAAAGTAGCTGTGACAGGCGGTGTTTCTTTCCAAAATTTAGTTGAACGAGAGCAGAAATCAGAAAAGGTAGGATTAGCTAACGCTAAAGCCTTAGAATACGCCTTTAATAAGGCAGGTGTTATCTTTACTAACCAGAAGCCTTGGATGTTGTATAGTTTAGATAAACTGCCTGACTTACCTGACAGACAGTCTGAGACTGCATTCCTTACGCGTGTCCTTAAAGGAACTAAATGGAAGCCGCAAAGTCCTAAGCTTTTCCCTGACAACGGGGGTACATATTGGTTAACCTACCCCATACCAGAGTACAGTAACGCTAGCGAAGCAATCTTGAATTTCCAAGAAGCCCAAATAAAAATTTCCCCTTGGGGATACTGGGGTTAAGAGACTATCATGATAAAGAACAAGAAATCCAAGATAGCTGGAGGTTTTACTCGGTCCCAGCTAAAAGACAAACCTGATAAAAAATCTAGGTCCAAGTCTAAAGGTTTAGACGTAGAAGACGTTATTGCCAGAGAAATTAAGATCAAGCCTAGTTCTAGTCTCAAGACTAAAAAAGTAGGCACAGAACTTGTTGTAACGGACAAGAAGACGCAGAAGGCTATAAAAGCTAGCTTTGGCAAGCACAGTCATGCCATTATCCAGATGCTGGAAATGAACAACAACGATGGCGGCATTACCTTGTTGAAGAAACGGCTGCTCCAAATGACGGTCAATGTTCTGCCCTCTGCAGAACAGCAACTAGTAGAAACGGGGGCTCAAAAAGGTGTATATCAATTCGCTACTCTAGTGTCTCAGATACGGGAGTTGATAACTGATATACAAGCAGACAATGACAAGAAGTACATAGCGCAGACTATTGCAGAAACTATCCTTAAGCCTGCGTTTATGGGACTAGCTCAAGACATCATTAACGATCATCACGATTTCCGCCGGGCGACTGAAACCTATGTGAAGACCCAACATAGTAGCGCCCACAACACTGAGCTTCGGGAACTGGCAAAGACACTAGCTAATAAGATGACACTCTCCTATAGAGATGTTAGTGCTAAGATCTACGAAGCGTTAAAGAACTAACCTTTACTCTTAAACTGGAAAACATCATGACAATTAAAGCAGTCAAACGTCTGCAAGAAATAGCTACTACAAATTTTGCGGACCTACTAAACAAGAGAATTGAAGAACTTAAGAACAACATTAAAAGAGTTCAAGACAGCGTTAAACTTTGCGCTCGAATTAAATCAAAATTTGGAGATCTACATCCTCAAGAATCAGGATATAGCTACGATCCCCGCGAATACTACTTTGAACTGCAATTCCCAGATACTGTACCTTTAGCCACAGTTAAGTCACGGACAGAAGCTGAATTTAGATGTCGAATTCCTAGCTATGGGCGTAACCATAGTGTAGACATAGAGGATTTCAACGTAGGCATAGATTTAAGCACTTTTGGGCCCAAAAGTAAACCTAAAGTTAAACTAGCTTTTATTTTTAGATTATAATCAAAGTTAAACTAGTTTTTATGTTTTAAGGTATACACCATGACAATCTCCAAACTCCAAACAGTGGCAGCACCTGCAGCTACACCCAAATCTAAGCCTAGACCCCCAAAAGGCGATGCTGACAAAAAGGCACGCTTACGCGCGGAGATCGACCGTACATCTAAGGCTATAGACAAGATTGTCAAGACAGGTGGGCGCGTTGGCCTTAATGACCCGCTAAGCGTAAAGATGGCAAATTTGAGAAAGCAACTCAAGTCCCTATCTACAGTAAAAGCATCTCTGACCAAGGTCAAGTTGGAACTAGCAGCCTCCCAAGGTTAACTTATAGGAACTACCATGGCCGTTAAAGACCTAAAAGCACAATACGCAGGCACTAATGGAAACCAACTACAGGCAGCTGGTGCTTTGATCTACGCACAAGACACTGGGAATGTGCTGGTCGTCTATAGGAGCCCTGCCGTAGTTGACCCCTGTCTGTGGTGCGGGATTGGTGGCAAGATCGAACCTGGTGAAACACCCGAACAAGCATCTCGTCGTGAGATAGCGGAAGAAGTGGGTTACAAAGGGGAAATGACACAGCTACCTATTTTTGTTTGGGATAAGCCTGAACTCAAGTTCTACAATTTCATTGGGGTGGTGCCGTCTCAGTTCCAACCTGCTTTGAACTGGGAGACTTCAGGTTATGTGTGGTGCAAACCTAATCAAATTCCAGGTCCTATTCACTACGGTCTTCAGGCCGTTCTAGACGATCCTTATAGTACGGCCAAGCTTGCAGACGCCCAATCCCAAACACCTAAGGAGAATACCTCTACAGAACTCAGCTTTATGCGTAACCTTGAGGTATTGAAAGATAGCCCTGCGCCAAAGTACCAACACCGATACGCATGGATTACAGATAAGGTTTTACCTTTGACCAAGAAGTTTGGCCTTGAATTCGATAACGCTATTAGCGATGAGCAGACGTTATTGTTTTATACCAAGTCCCCTAAACCTAATGTTGAGACACAACTAGTTGATGCATTGTCCAAAGAGTTAGGTCTCAAATTCGCAGACAGTGCCTACAAGGGTACCACCTTTAATCAGATTTCGCGCCGACAATCTCTAGGGGCTGATACTGGGTATATGCAAGTGTCTAAAACACTACGTGATTACTTAACGCTCAAGATCGTTCTGTAGGCAAACGATCAACAAACAGTATTAGGTGGGTATATGGCGATAAAATCTCTATTTGAATTGGCGGTCAAACCGGCCAAACCAGCACGTCCTGCGCAGCCAGCTCGACCTGCCAAGGAAGCAAGGCCTGCTAAGCCCGCCAAACCTGCTGTCCCACCTAAACCGGAAAAGAAACCTAATCTGGTTAAGCTTCGTTCTTTTAGAGTAGACTACACATACGTAGACAAGAACGGAACTAAAAAGGTTGGCTCAGTAAAGAAGCAAGCTAAGGACGGGAATGCTGCTAAACACAGCCTACAACTTGACTTGGATAGACAGAAAGTCAAGAACGCAAAGGTAGGTAAAGTAACACCTGAATCTGATTAATAGCATTTGGGAGACACAAATGAAACTTCAAGCTTTAGGCAGACTTAAGGCCGTTGCAACTATGTCAGGTGTTGGTACTCAACCAATTGAGATGCCAACTATAAACCTAGCAAAGATAGAGATTAAGCCCTCGCACAGAGGGAAGCTACATAAGTATCTAGGTATACCAGAAGACCAAGAGATTCCGGTCAGCAAATTGAAGGCCCTTATGGACAACAAGGATCCAGAAGTTGTCAAAATGGCTAATTTTGCTCTTAATGCTCGTAACTGGAAACACTAAACTAGAGACACACAAATGAAACTCCAAGCATTAGCTAGGTTAGCCAATTTAAGCGCATTTACTCAGGACGACATTGCTATTGGTGGTACTGTCATCTACAAAGATTTAGACACCAACAAGTACAAACTGAGCACTGCTGTAAGCAAACCAGGGTGGAACAAAATAAAGGTTAAAAACGGCGACGTCGTCCCTACGCATGAAATAGTGTCAACCGATGCTAGCGATTGGAAGACGTTTAAGGATAAAAGATTCTAACTAAAGTCCAAACTATGGCAATTAAAGAGTTATCAAGCTTACGGAACTTAGTTCAAAGCAAGTCCTCAGATCCTATACTCAGTGCTATTGAGTGGCTTGCTTTGTATATAGAACAGTCCTGGCAGATAAAGCCAGAATATTTAACTATACCGGCAGTCACCAAAATACTCGAACCCCTAAAAGCCGTCGTACCTTATACTAGTATCAATAAACAACTCTACCGAATTATAGGTCGCAAGTCACCGTTGGCTAAAGGTGAATCTGTAGATTTGTCTGCTAAGGTACTAACTAGTTTCACTTTTACTGGAAGAAGCGACTGGGAGGCTCTTGCAGATCAGATAGGGGCAAGAGACGCTGTATATTGCTATGTCCTGAAATTGAACTCTTCTATTATAGAAGTAGCAAGTGCAGCATGGGCGTTAGGTCCTGTACTGAAGTATGCCAAACGTGTCTACCCAAACGCCAAAGAAACCCAATTATTGAACAACCAGTCTGGGTTCGTGTGGCAAAAAGAAGTAATGGGGTATTCTAGTAGTTTGCAAGCTACTGTAATTGCCAATATCTCGTATTAAAGGCGTACAACATGTCAATTAAGTCTATGGTAAGGGCAGACCTTCTCCCTGTACCTGCAAAAACAGATCCGTATAGCTATACGTTCAAACCAGATGACAGGAAGGCAAAACTTACTGACCTAAGCATTCTGGGTGTACCTGAAATTCACCAGAACAGTAAACCGTCTGCTCAATCCTTTCCCCAAAAATTCAATGAACAATCTAAGAGCATTTGGGTGTCTCTCTTGGAGAGTAAGGTCTACCAAGATCAAGTTCAGGTATGGGGTAACCTAGACCTTATCTGGCACAACACGATTCAAGAGTTCCTCAATCTTTGTGAGAAGGTTGGGGTTTTTCCGTTTGATAACAACTTGGCCGGCGCGCATAATGAGGTGTTTAAGGATGCCTTACGCCGTGCTCGTATTTTGATCGTCAAGTACGTCAACGAGTGTGGGTTGTTTGAACGTGTTCGGGTCCGGAAGGCTTTTCGTCAGTATTCCAGAACACCTAATGGAATGACCGTGACGTCCTGGGCTGACCTATACCCACTTGATGACTTGGGCTATGACTTTGAGGAGTGGCTGCAACAGTCCCCGTCTCCTAGGATGTACAAACACACAAATAATCGGTACGTGAAATATGTGCAGACCCAACGAGTCCGGGTATGGGTGCGCTACATTAACCCTATGCGAATCAGAGTAGGCTTTGATATTGATATCGAAGGTACAGTGCAAATTCCTAATGCACCTGCAGCTACTAGACAAGAAGTTGATACCTTTATCGACAAGACTATGTTGTTCCCCCTCATTAGGTCGCATAGGTTCAAACACGTCAAGAACAGACTATTTTAATACAGTGGGCATTTTATTTCTTGCCTGTAAATAAACTAAACGGTACAACCTAAAATGATTACTAGCCTTCATACCCATCGACTCAAATCTCCCCATCATCAGCAACACTCAGGTTATCAATCCTTAGCCAATACAGACACTGTAGGCGTTGAACCTTCTAATGACGAACTAGAAGCACAGGCAGCTTTAATCGTGTCCACCTTAGGGGGTACCTACAAAGACTTTGTTCACGCAAGTGAAACCTATAACTCAGATTTCTTTCGTGGTGAGAACACAGGGTTTACCAAGTACGTAGTACAGGCGTTAGTGCAACACTTCCATAACTATACCAATCTGTTCTGGAACAAGCTCAACGCCAATCTAAATCCTGGCGTTAAAAGCTAATCAATTCAAGTCCAAGTCCAAGTCCACATCCTACAACTACTAGGTATAATTGACCATGCGTCCAGTAAGCAACCTCAAAACTAACCCGGCGTTTAAGCTTGACAGACACACAGCTCAAACCGGGTTTGTACCCCTTTGGAATTCGCGCCCTCGTATGAATGTCTACGAGTTTGCGACTACCTTGGTACTAAATCTTCTGTTCCCTTATACTCGTGGCAATGTAAAGAGCCTTGAAGCCAAACGGGTAAAGGAATTTGTCAACAAGCACATTAAAGTACCTAAGTTTGCACCTAGGTGCGTATTGTCTCGAGATGTTGCGACAAAGAGTCTTATCTTCCGTAGTCCTATTTACGCAAGCGGAAACCTTGATAACGTAAAACCTTTTTCAGACTTGGTTCTTGTAGAAAGTTTACCAAAGTCGACGTCTTTAGACGAGAAGATTAAGGTAGTAGACTCGATCAAGACTTTTGAGGATACTCCGTTCCGAGGGACGCGAGTAATGCCTATTGGGGAGATTCTCCCGTTGTTGGACATGCCAGAGACTACCAAGGCAATCTTAAAGAACTGCCTAGTGTCCATTGAGTCAGTACGAGATAGTAATAACTCACAGCTATGGGCTACGTGGAGAATTAACCAAAAGGAAGCAGAGTACTTAAATAACTCCCCGTTCTTAGGGATTAAGATCTCCAACTTCTATGGCCCGTTAGTTGACTGGGCTACCTCGTGCTTTGGTCGAGACATTTATCTCCCTGAGACTATATCTAGTGTCATTACAGTAACGTCTGACGTAAAACAAATCTTAGGTACTACGACGGCTATTAAACCTCGTGTTGGCATTGATAATGTGATTGTTGACATCAATCACAGATACTACATTCTTCCCAATGAAGACCGAGCTGCTGAGTACGAACAACGCCTAATGGACTTTGGCCTCCAAGAGGATGGAACCTATACCTGGAACCAAAGTGCTTCGGTTAATGACGCGGGAGACATTGAATTTGATATTGGTAGTGTCTCAAAGAAGAAACTCCCAAGTAACCTTCCAGTGTTTACAGATTGGCTGAACGACAAGTTTGTATATTCATCCACCACAGGTGCGTTGGCAATTTTTGACCTATCTACTACAGTACCAGTTAAAGCATTCCATGTCCAGAAGCTACTGAATTTACCTTTTAATTCAGAATCTGGTAACGATGCAGCAGTGTCTATTCTGGTAACTAGTATCAACAATGCTGCGTCCTTTAACCAATCTTTGCTAGCAGAGAGACCTACTGCTGACGAAATGGGAATTTCGGATGAGGAAATTGACAAGCATTTCCGGGGCGTAACTAACTTCCAGGGTTTAGTTGCCAAGGCACTTGAACTTCATGCCAAAGTGTTTGGAGATATGCTAGACTTCTACGTAGTTGGGAAGACCTATACGCCATATCTCTACCAATTAGACGCACAAACAGGAGTGCCATCCCTGCGTTTCCTTGGGCGTATTGTCGACAAGGCTTTGAAACTGGTTGTTGATAACACTGAAGTTTTGTACGGTCGCCTTAGTGTGCTGACTGTTACTCAAGCAATTGCGGTACTTACCTTGGTATCCAAGTATGCTAAGGACCGCGATGCTATTGTTGAACTCGACAAGCAAGAGCGTGATGCATATATCAGTCAAGCACCTGACCCCGACTACCAAGTAGAGGAATTGCCTAATTTGCGTAAGGACTTCAAGTATCTGCCTCACCAGTTCAAAGTGCAGAACATGATGCGGAAAGGTCCTGCGTTTGCTATATGGGGCGTTGATGCGGGCGGGGGGAAAACCCCAATTACTATCACGAATACGCTAAACGAGTTACAGAACAAACGGTGCAGCCGCCCTTTAGTCCTGTGCCCGCATCACCTTATTTCCAACTATGTGAAGGAAATTGTGTATGTGACTGAAGGCAAGGTCAATGCCATCCCTGTGACTAACTCTACGTTTAAGATTCATGGAGAAGACGCCCTCCGTAAGATGATCGAGAACGCTCCGCCCAATACTATTGTCTTAAGTGACTTCTTGTTTATTAAGAATCGCCAGGACACAGTTGCTTACGGTAACAAATCTATTCAAGTGTATCGTAACGCAGAGTTCTTACGGCAATTTCAATTCGACATGGTCGTTATTGATGAATCCCACTACCTCAAGAACTTGAAGAGCGGACGTCGTAATGCTGCCGCCAAGTTGATTCATGATATTCCAATGAAACGCTTGGCAAGTGGTACGTTTGTTGCTGATACTGTCAAGGACATTGTGTCTCAAGTGGCTTTGATAGACCCTACCATCTTTGGTAGTACCAGTAAGTTCATTGGTGAGTTCGCTGCCGAGACAAAGGGGGACAAGGTACTTGCGTGGTTACCTGATGCAGAGCGTAAGATGCGTGAACGTATTAACGAGCACTGCGTATTTGCTACTGCCAAACGTAAGGAATGGGCAGCACTCTTGCCCCCTGCTAATGAGAGGTTCATTGGCGTTGAATTGACGGACAACCAGCGTATTCTCTATGAGTCCATCCTTCAGGAAACCATGGACCTGATTCGGGAGGCTTTGGCCAAGAATCCAGAGCTGAAGGAAGCTATGGAGTCTGAGGACGACACTAAAGCTGACGAACTAGAGGCACTGTTGCGTCCTTATATGGCACGACTTGAACGTTTCTTAAGTGCTCCTGACTCTGACCCTGCTGCACAATCCTTCCTTAAGAGTCCAGAAGACCTCATTAGCCCGAAGGCACAAAAGATCTATGAGATTTGCCGAGAACACGTAAGCAAGAAAATTCCAGGTAAGGTGTTGATCTTTACGCAATACACCGCTAGTGCGGCCAGTGTGTATGAAAATGCTCCCCCTGATTTGAAGAAGCACTTCATTCACTACGTAGCTGACAATAAGACAGAAGCTAGAGCAGAGTACGAAAATAACGACAGCATGATATTCATGGTAGGGGTATCCTCTTCTATGGATACAGGCCTGAACTTCCAGCACGTCAGTCGTTTGATTCGTATGGAAACAGTGTGGACACCTGGTGTCTTGGAGCAAGGGAATTCTCGGATCAACCGGCCTCAGGTTAAGAAGCTTGATATTCGTCCTGAAATCTATTTTGACTGGTTGGTAGTTAACCGAAGCGTGGACATTACCAAGGTAGCTAGACTGATTTCTAAGATTATCTCTAAGTCCAAGTTTGACGAGTTTGATAACCTTGCGTATCAGAATCAAGAAGACTTGCCTCAGGTGCCAATCACCTTAGAGTCCATAGCTGCCAATAATGATTTCCAGGCCGATTTGGAGCCTTACCTCTTAGGTTACCAAACCTACTCTAGTATTGTCAAAGCCGACTACGAACAGTATCGCTTGGACAACCCGGATAAGTTGGAACCTGTTCCTGTTCCCAGTGCAGGGTTGCTACCTGACAGTAAGTTAATGAGCAGAGTTCCGTATGTCCCGGAAATGGAGATCTATGGTACTGACAACCTGGGACTTATCCGGTACGACCAATTCATGCGTCAGGACATAGCAGAACTGGATGACGATGACAGCGACTCAGGGTCGGATAAGGAAGAAGGGGAAGACGAAGATGAAACAGTAGACACGTTGGATCCTAAGCAAGCTGCCAAGCGAGCTGCCTTGGAGGCCCGGCGTAAAGAACGTGCCATTGTTCGGAACCGCCCTGTCCATACAGAGTTTGGTGACGGTGTCATTACTGGTATTGGTCCTCGTAAGGTACGAGTGCGCCTTGCAGATGGCAGACTCATTCGCTTGTTTAAGATGCAAGTGTTCATGATCACAAGGTCGACTACTAACAATATCGACATGCGGAATGAATTGCTGAAACAAGTTGGAAAGATTCCTCTTGATGCACCTATCACTGTTCCTGTAGAAGAAGGAGTTCAAGATAAGCGTAGGAAACGTAAGGCACGTGGGGAGCAAGTTGAAGTTAAGGTAGAAACTCCTACTCAACCTCAAGCTGCGTTTGACTTCACGATCATGAACGATCACCTAGGTATAATGTTCCAAGGTGATAGTTCTGAACCAGAAGTCATCAACGCCCTACAGAATTTCGGGTTCCGTATTAGCCCGGAGTATACGTTCTGCAAGATGCCTGGTCCAAGAACCTTGCTGGCGTTGTTTAAGGCTTGGAGTGCTAAGGGGTTTACGATAGATAAGGACACTAGCACTACGTTTAAGCGTATTTACGAGGCTTTGCGGGCAAATAAGACGGCATTGAGTATCTTTGGGTTCTCTTCTAAGTTGGCCTTGCAGAACTTCTATAGGGAGCAGATCAAACCTAGTGCAGATCCTAAGCTGATTAAGGTATACCCAATGATTCAGGACGGTATTTTGTATGTCATGCTGCCCAAGAAAGGCCAAGCAGGAAATCAGAAAGCGTCTAGAATTACAGTACCAGGAGTTAGGTGGAAACACGGCGGCGGTGAAGACGAAGTGATCAAGTTCGTTAGCACTAAAGCTGAGGCTAAGGATACTTTGAAGGACATTATTTCTTCAGGTATCCAAGTAACCAACCTTGACGAACTCGGAGACCAATTCAAGAAGCTTAAGATCGTGACCCGAAAGGGTTAATGTACAGGGGTAGGGTGTGTTTATTATCCCTACCCCCGTTCACAACTTACGTTGATACACTATCCACTCTAGGAGATAAACTAATGGGAACTCGTGCATACAGTGAAGCACACAAACTGGTGACTAAGCAAGGTGGCGCCCTGGCTTCTAACTATAAACTACAGGTACTTTACGATGGTATCAATACTGTCGGTTCTGGGCAGCAGCCTAATCTAGCAGGAAATGAACTGTGGTGGGATGGTACAGGGTTGTACCGAGTAGGGTTGAACAATGGTCCTACGTTCCAAAATATTGGCAGCACCCCTTGTACTATTTATGGTTCCTTAGCCCCTAAGGAATACGCACAACTGATCAACAAGCAAGCTAGCCTTGAGACTCTTATGTCTACTAAGTGGAAAAGCTTAGGTACTATTAACCCAGGTGATGTGGTAAGTACCTTAGGTACTATCTACACTCTGTTTAGATTTGTGTTTACTCCTGGTACTAACGGTGAGGTGGTAGCTGCTGCCTTGTAATCCGTGTGATACAAGAAACACATTGTAAATAACAATACAAGCAACTACTTTGTAGTTGTGGTTCTCACTTACCTTCGAGGTCATTCAGTGTTTGACACTTATTTCAAGCCTAAAGCCCCTGCGTCTAAGGGGAGCTATAACCTGCGTTGTCCTATAGACAAATCGTGGGGGGATAGCCCTACTAAAATTCTGATCGTGATCGAAACCGTTGACGGCCATGATCTCAAAGCATCAGAACTTCTTCATGATAGATCAAGACAGGTAGTAACAAACCTCTTGACCTACTCTATTGCTCGTGCGAAAGAAAAAGGTCTGCGTCGCAAGGACGTAGCATTCGCAGCAATCAATTTCAATGACATCAAATTCATGGACAAGCCTAAGGAGACGTGGTCATCCTATAGGTCTAAGTTCGCAAAACGTGTTACTCAGGTAATCGAAGAATTACAACCCACTATGGTATTAGTCTTTGGTGACTATGCTGCTCATGCACTTATGCCAAAGGTTGAAGACTTGCCCATGAAACGTGGGTGGGTACACAAAGCCAGATTCGGTGACCATAAATGCAAAGTCGTATCGTCCTTGGATTTGTTGCCGTGTTATACGGCCAAGAAGGATGAGTCATCTTCCGATGACGATGACGACGGAGACGGCGATGAAGGTGGCGATGTTGACGTTTACGCCAAGAGCAACTTGCTGTTCTACGTAACTGGACATGTTGTTAACGCTTTGCTAGGTAGGATGCTTTACGATCTATCTCACGTCAAGGTAAAACCACATTTAGTAGATACTGTTGAAAAGTTTGATCGTCTGTACAAGAGATTAAAGCAAGCCAAATATGTATCAGTTGATACTGAGACTGCAAACCTTAGTGTCAACCACAATGTACTAAAGACCATTCAATTCGCATATCAAGGTGATAAGGATGACATGAATGGGTACATGGTGCCAGTTGACCATGAGGAAACCCCGTTTAGTCCCAAAGAGATTCGGTATATTAAGAAGCGGTTGCGTAGGTTTTTCTATGCTAAACCTAAGGAACTCCCGTGCAAGTACCTTATTATGGTAAACGGGAAGTTTGATTGCCGGGTACTTCGTAAGGCACTCGGTATCCCAATTATTTTTCACAATATTTGGGAGATAACTGCTGGCGAATGGTGTCTGGACGAAAACAGAACAGGTCTTAAAGATAGTCCCTTTGGTACACCTCACGGTAACCTACAACAAATCTTATTTGTGTACGGGAATGATAGCTACAAGAAGGCAGGGTTCGCAAAAGAAGATCGCAGTAACGCCAATTTGACTAAGCTTAGTAACCCTGAATTTATTGAGTATGGTTGTTGTGACGTAGTAGCTCCTTTGCATATCCACAAGATGCAACTACAACGAGCAGAAGACCTAACACTGGGCGATAAGTCCTACAAGCCGTTCTTCAAGCGGCTTGTGGTCCACCAAATGAGTAATACAGTTCATTCTGTGTCTCATATGGAAAGTACAGGAATTGCTATTGACAAAAACTACCTAGCCTTATTGAAGTCCAACGCAAGTCCTTTGTTGAAACTTATCAAGGATTTTACGTCTCAGTTGATGACTACGCCTGAACTCAAGCAAGCTAACCAGCAACTCTTAACAGAAGGCTCCAGCCAAAAGACAAACAAAGGTTTGTTTAATACAGTGCTATCTGTATTTGACTTTGGTAAAAAAGAACACCAGTCCATTTTGTTCTTTAGTGTGTTGGGGTTAAAGCCTGTAGGACAGACTAAGACAGGGCAACCTAAGATAGATAAGGCCTTTATTAAGGCGTATAGCCGAGACTATTCTATCGTTGAAAACTTTGGTAAACTGGTAAAGCTTAAGAAGCTGTGGTCAACGTATGTTAAAGGTTGGTGGAAAAAGATACAAGAGAGTGTAGATAGCGTAAAGGACTGGAGGCTCCGAGCCGGTTATGGTTTCTTTGACGTGGTGACTGGTCGCCTGAACAGTATGAAGCCATCACTACAGCAGGTGCCTAGCCGGGGTAGTGAAGCAAAGTACATCAAGCGATCGTTTAAGGCACCTAAAGGTACTCTGCACGTCAAATTTGACTATAGCGCACACGAGGTTCGAGTATGGTCAATGGTAAGTCGAGACTTAGTCTTAGCGTCAGTGTTCAAAGTAGGCCAAGACCTTCGTAAGAAACTTCGACGCACTTTAGACAAAGATAAACTAGCTGCAATTTTTGCAGAGCTCAAGAAAAAAGGCGATGTCCACATACAGAATGTGAAACGCTTCTTCGATATGTGGGTAGATAAAGAGCACCCGTTACGAGACGCTATTAAGAGCGTAGTATTCGGTGTGATCTATCAGAAATCTGCGAAGAGCTTGGCAAAGGACATCAGAGCTACTGCCAAGAGTAACCTTGATGACAAGAAGTATGCACTCCTTAAGGAGTTAAAGGCATTACCTGAACCTACTAAGGCCCGCAAGTTAGAAATTAAGGCCAAACTACAGGAACTAAAATCAGAGTACGAGGAACTTGCAAGAGACGACAAGGTAGCCTTGTCTAAGGAAATTATGGCCAAAATGTTCCAGGAGTTTCCTAACGGTGCAGACTGGCTTGAATGGTCAAAAGATCACGCGGAACAGAACTACTATACATACAGCCCTATTGGAGTACGGCGTAATCTCTTTGGGATTATGACGGGAATTTCTGGGATTGTCAGTGCAATGAAGCGTAGAGCAGCCAATAGTCCTATCCAGGGACTTGCGTCCCAAATTGGAGTAACTGCCAGTCGTTTGATCATGCTTGAAATGTGGGATGTTTTGTCCAAATTTAACTACATAGACGACGACACTGCGATACTACCTGCAGAGATCCTGAAGCAAATTCACGATGCACAGCACAGTGAAGTACCTTATGAAATACTTCTGATCTTCATTCATGTCATGCAGTGGGTTGCTACTTACGGAGTTACGGCTTACTACAAAGAAGTATTCAATTTTGAGTTCACTATTGAACCGGAGATTGAGATGGAGATCGGGGTAACAGAGGACGCACACCGCAAGTGGAATTGGACAGACAGTAACCTTAAGGAAATTGTGGCCAAGGCCTTGGACGACCAACAAGCTTTAGGTGATCTTGATGCTAACACGAGAAAGGTAGCAGAGAAAACTGTCTGGGCTATCTACGAAGATCCTAAGCATTCTAAATTGAAGAAATATTTACACACCAAGTACCCTATACTAGGGGTCGTTCCTAAGGAGTATCAACAATGAACGAAGAAACTAACTACACACCTGGGATGAAGGTGGTATTCTTGTCTGGTGCAGGTGGGGTAGGAAAGACATCTGTTGCCAAACTATTGGTAGAGCTCGCGCAAACCAATCATGTCCAGGTACTTAGTACCCAAAGTACCACACGATTGTCCTATGCAAAGTGTGGACTAGAGAACGAAAAACAATGCGTGGACCTTGATGTTGAAGGACAACTTCGGTTGCAGACACAGATATTTCAGGACTACAAGGAAAACCTAGACAACGTAGTAGACGTAGCTTGTGCAAATAATATAAAGCTGCTGATCGTTGATAGAAGTCCCCTCGATCACGTTTCGTATATGCTGCAACTGATTCCAAGCCTTGACATTCACCAAGTAACTACGGCAGTATCTGCTGCCTGTAGCACATTACTCCGAATTTCTAGAAAAATTGCAGAACATAACTACGTTCCCTATACCATAGGTGAGTATTCAAGCCTTAGAAATCCTCAGGTTTTTATTTGGTTATTTGGATATCCTGTCGCTTGGGAAACCTCAGGAGCTGTAAACGATGGATTCAGGCACGCACCTGCTGCCCGAAACTTTGTATGGAGTTCGCTGTTAAGAGACATGACACGTCACTTAGTTCGAGAAAAGATTCAAGGTATTAGGGTCAACGAAATTATTCCTATGGATACTTCAACTCCACAACAACGAGCAGAAGCTATATTTCAGCGTGTAATGACGGGGTGATCCAATGGAAGACACTTTCAAGTCCAAAACCCTTAGGTTACCCAAACAGACGTTAGCTCCTCCTGGCGCCCCTGACCTTACTACGATAAATAAACCCGCAGTTGCTACCTCAGAAACAGGTACAGGAATGTTGTATGGGTGTGTGGTACTACACACGTCTGTAGTAGGCGAGTCCAAACTGACCTTCCCTTTTGATAGTTTCTACACGGAACGTAACAGTCACTTTGCGGGACTAGACACTAAACAAGAACAACCGTTTGATTCTTGGCTAGGAGGAACTCAACTAGAAACGTCCAAGCTGTCTGCCCCTAGCCGTGGCGTAACTGTAGGGGGAATGCGAGTAGGGGAACCTAGTGATACAAACCTAACGCATAAGATCATATACCGATTGTTGACGATCAATGCAGACGCTACAGAAGAAGACAAAAACTTGCCGTACTTGGACCTAGTCTATGCTAAGGTGAGCACCACGCTTACAGGTCGTATGTATGCAGTATTTGATGTTACCAGTAGCAAGAGTAAGTTCGTGCTAATGAGTAAGGACATCCCTGTGTATCTGTTTACTGCCAGCAATGAAGACGTCACCTACTTGTTCTGGTCTAACGAGGAGAGTCTACGGCATCGAATGCGAGAACACTATGGGGACCTGTTCTATTATTACAACTTAGGTACACTAGTAAATGGAACTCTTGTCTTGCAGTCCTACTACCTTAGAAAGCTATATCAAAAATGGCGAAGACTTCTAAGAGACCACTTGAAGATCATGAACGCTTTAGAGGAGTACGTCACTAAGAAGACAATACGAGATGCTTAGCCTATTAAGCGATGTAGGTACTTACGTTGTAAATAATAGCGTTAGTACAACGTAGATGTATACCTACCTTTACCTTTCATTCCTGCATGACATTTTTAACTGGAGAAAACTTTGAAAGCTAAATTCCGTTCTGAAAAGTCCTTTGACAATACAAAGGACAATAGCTCTAGAGAACCACGAGTCTCAGAAATAGTTGATGTATTCAACCTTCCTGCTAACGAGTGGACTCAACTGCGTTTTGTAGGTCCTATTGCTTGTTACGGCAAGCACTGGATCACTACTACTACCAAGGCAGGGAAAGAAACTCGATACCCTAAGACTTGCTTGTCTTTTGATGGGGAAACTGAGGACCACAATTCTACGACACCTTGCCCGTACTGTGACGAAGATGACGAACGCATTCACTTCTCCAAGGAGTATTATGCTAACGCCATCATTCGTCCTATTCAAGAAGACGAACCGAGCAAAAAAGCTTCTTATAGTAAGGAAGAAGAAAAATCAGGTAAAAAGACTAAGGGGTCTAAGTCTTGGACTCCTGTGCGCGTAGTGCGTTTGACATCTACTGTTGTACGCGAATTGAAAAAGATTGGTGCTCTTAACCGGCACAAAGATAAGAAGACTGGCGAAAAGAAGGCGTACAGCTTGTCTCACCCCAAGTATGGGTGTGACGTCAGCATTATGTACGACCCGAATAGCAAGACAGCTACCAATGCGTATTCTGTACAAAAGGGTGACCCAAGTCCTTTGAGTTCTGAGGAACAAGAGTACTTGATGTGGGAGATCTATGATCTAATGACTCCTGAATCGTTGAAGACTGCTACTAAGGAACTTGAACGTTGGTCAGAAATGAACAAAGGCAAGAAGACTAAAGGCAAGTCTAAGGACGACGAAGACGAAGATGATGACGACGATGATGACGACGAGGACGACGAACCTAAGTCTAAGAAGGGGAACAAGAATAAACCCAATTCGTCTAAAGGTAAGAAACATTCTCATGACGATGACGACGATGATGACGAGGACGATGATGACGAGGACGATGATGACGAGGACGAAGAGCCTAAGTCTAAGAAAGGGAAGGCCTCTGGAAAGAATAAATCCAAGTCCAAACATGACGATGATGATTTAGACGATGATGATTTAGACGATGATGACTTAGATGAGGATGAAGACGAGGATGACGAGGATGAACCGAAGTCCAAATCTAAATCTAAATCCAAGAATAAGAAGTCCAAATCCAAACAGGATGATGAAGACGACGATGAAGACGACGATGAGGACGATGAGGACGAACCGAAGTCTAAGAAGGGGAAGGCCACCGAGAAGTCCAAGTCTAAATCCAAGTCCAAAAAGTCCTCTCGGGATGAAGATGACGAGGATGAAGACGAGGATGACGAGGATGAAGACGACGAACCTAAGTCTAAGAAAAACAAGTCTAAAGACAAGGGAAAATCTAAATCCAAGAAATCGTCACGAGACGATGACGAGGATGATTTAGACGATGACGACGAAGACGAAGATTAATCTCGTTTGATGCATCTAGGTGGGAAGTATAGGTACTTCCCACCTATTTGTGTTTTTACCAATCTTTATAAGAAGCTACACATGGATTTTACTGGATACGTATTTGTGACTACTACTTACCCTGGACGTAGTCACATGCTTACTGCTACCTTAGCTTGTGCAATGGCTAACGTGACTAACGCAGTGTTCCAAATTCAGCACTACGGGGAAATGGCAGGTGAGGTTAAGCAAGCTTTGGCTATTTTTGCATTAGCTACTAACAACACTGTTAAGGTAAACACGTTCACAGAGGAAACCTCAGTAGCCTGCACTAAACGAAAATGGTCCTTAGAGGATAACAGGCAGTGGGAATGGATGGTAAATCTAGATGATGATCTAATCATTCACTACAACGCCTTTGATGCGCTACTTAACCGAAGCGGGGGTATGGATGTCCATACTTTAGGAGTAGTAGACGCGTATAACTGCCGAGGATACGATGACTTCGACAGAAATAGATACTGGGGTCTAGATGATTATCTGGCGCGTAGAATGCCAGTTGAAAAGGCTAAGGTACACTTTTTTAAGTCTCGGGTCACTATACCTTATAGTTGGTTGTCTCAGTTGTACGCAATGCGACGCAGAGTAGTAGAAGACGATAACTTATGGGTACCTATTGAAGAACAGTTCAATGTCAAAGGTATCCGAGGCTATGATATTGCGTTAGAAAAACGTCTAGTAGAACTCAAATACAAGATTGGGTACACGATGGGGTGTGAGTCCCACCATGTAGGCATGGAACAAAAATACCTTAACGACGTGTGGAAAGGTATTGATCCAGTAGTGAACGAGCGAGTAACTCTAAATGGAAACTAGCCAACTCCAACCTCAACCCCAACATCAACACAATAGGATTAGGTGGGTGCAATTCGCGGAACGGTATGCTGTACCTCCGCTAGAAGATTTAGCTAAAGATAGCTACGCACCTAAAGTAGACGCAGGTACTCCTCGGAAAGATGGTAAGGGACTAGAAGCTTTCGCAAGGATAGTCTACAGCTTAGGTAGTTGGGTATTCGCCAAACACGTTGATACTACTGAATACGAAGACACTGTAAAACTGAAACTGTCTAAGCTAATGGTATCAGCGTTTGAGGTACTATTTACACCAGGTAACAGGAATACAGCTATTCCTTGTGACCAAGACATTATCGACTACGGGTACTTGAACCTAGCTATAGTGGACATGCTTAATAGTCCCTACGTAGGCTGCGGACTTCTTGAAAGAGTGTCAACAGGAGCACGTACCAGGTTTGATAACTACAAGAATTGGTTGAAAGATTTTTGCCCATTAGCTAATAACTGGATGCTAATGGCAGTCATTCCAGAGATTTATAGTTTGGAAACGAAGTACCCATACGATGCTATGCGTATTTGGTCGGCAGTAAACTTGACGCTGTCGAACTATAAAGGAGATGGAATCTACGGTGATGGGAGAGACCTTCACTTGAACTACTACAATAGTTTGGTGATCCATCCTGTATTGGACTTTATTGAGGATTACGAATCAGAGCTGACCGCCATACCTAACTTAGGGACCGCGCTAGAACCCCAACGCGCAAGGTCTGACAGATATGCTGCTGTTCTAGAACGGCAGTTTTCTCCTGAAGGCACGTTCCCAGTCATAGGCAGATCTGCTTGTTATCGACTAGGTATATTCCACCATCTTGCACGTGGGGTATCAGTAGGCAATACTCGATGCCGTCCTGGAGCTTTAAGGAACGCCTTACAAACCTGCCTAAACCGTCTTGAACCTAATATGTTCCGTCCCGACGGGTATTTAAAGATGGGGTTTAATAACGAGGTAGAAAATACTCGCCTAGCAGAGCCTTATATCAGCACATCTAGTTTGTATGCTACGGGATTTTTCCTTCTCCCTTTAGCTATGTCACCCACCCACCCATTCTGGACAGAATCGGACCTTCCTTGGACTCAGAAACGAATATGGGAAGGCGAGGACTACTCCTATGATAAAGACACTGCTTATAGCCGAAACTTGATATTGTAGTCTCACTCACCTCAGCATGTAAATAAACACGTCAATAACTAACTGGAAATACCAACATGGCAAAACCTTCTACTAAACAGACAACTAGTCAAACAGATACCCCTACTCCTACTCCTACTCCTACGTCTACTACCACATCTACTAACCTCGTCAAGATGCACGAGATTATCCCTAGCGGAATAGTAGGTACTGCAGAATACGGAATTATTGGCTATGGAGTAGTAGGCAAGGCTATCGCCGCGGGTTTCGACCGAAACGCCGTTAATGCTTGGGTACTGGATACTAAGACACATCCCGTTGTTGTCCCAACCACTGTACACCAAGCCAAAGCAATCTTCGTGTGCGTCAATACGCCAGCTAAGAATGGTCGGTACGACATCACTAATCTCAAGAACGCTTTATACGATTTGGAGTGCCTAAAGTATTCTGGTGTAGTGATTATTGTCTCTACTATGGGCGTTAACGAGTACCGAGAAATTAAGAACTATTTTGGGAAGTCTTTGCGTATGGTAGTATGCCCTGAGTTCTTGACAGCCGAGAATGCAGAAGAAGATTTCTATTTCCAAAGAAACGTGATTTACGGGCCTTGGATTAGTCCTAAGGCAGATGCTATTGTAAGGGAAGCTTTGACAGACTGTAAGGACTGCGGAATTACCTTTACTCGTAAATCAGCAGAAGAATGTGTCTTGATCAAGACTGGCAAGAACCTGACGTTGTTCTTGAAGCTAATTGCAGCCAATTTAGTCTACGCGGAAGCTACTCATCACTATTTGACGTCCAAGCAAGCACAAGACATCGTGAATTTTATTCATGACGACCCACGACTAAAGTCAGAGAAACCTTATCATAAGGTAGGCTGTCATGAAGGTACCTTAGGCGTAGCTGGTACATGTTTGCCTAAAGACGCAGAAGGAAAAACCTATAGCATTGACAACAAGATTGTCTCAGATGCGTTCAAGGCACTAACTAGGTTGAATCGTCTCTATTTTAGACAACGTGTACCGTATAAAATTTAATTACTCCACTAGACAAGGATACTAAATGGCAAAGAAAGACAAGGAACCTAAAGCTTCAAAGAAGACTTCTAAGGTATCGAGAGAAAAGGTGGATAAGGCGGTAGAGAAGGCGTTTAACCCGTATGCGTCCTATACTGGTGTTTTAGATGATGTTGCCAAGAAACTATCAGATGCAGACACTATTGACGATGTAGTGCCTATGTCTACAGGTAGCTTGGTACTGGATTACATTGAAGGCGGAGGTATCCGACCTGCATGGTATACTCACTTTGGCCCTGAACAATCAGCTAAGACAACAGGCGCCCTTTTGATCATGGCTAGTGCGGTTAAGCACAACGTACCAATTGTCTCCTTACGGGACTTTGAAGGGTCAACTGGGAATAGTATCCCTTATGTTCAGAATATCTTGAAAACCTCTGGTATCAAGATGACCAAGGCAGAACTCTTCGGTAAGAAGGACGATAAGACCGGCAAGTGGATTGTCCCTCCTCGAGTGCGCTATAGTGCGTCTACTAAGGGGGTATCTTTCTTTAACTGGTTTGCGGCTGTTCTTCGGCGCCTTCCAGACAAGAAACTACTTAATAATGAGTGGTGGCTGGTCTACGAAGATGAGAAGGTAAATGCAGGATTCAAAGAACACGCTGATATGTCTATGCCTAAGAGATATGGAAAAGGCATTTACCTGAAAGCACCTGACGGTGGTTTGCAAGGTGTAGTTATTGTAGATAGCTATCCTAACATGAACCCAGACTACAAGGACGAAGACGAGTCAGACAATTCCCTGGCGTTGCAAGCACGTATGTTCTCCAAGAACTTGCCTCGAGTTAAGGGGTATTTGGCGAGCAAGAAGGTAGCTGTGATTGGTATTAACCAGCTTCGTGATGTACCTATGGCTATGTTTGGACCAAAAGAACAAGAGCCTGGTGGTAAGGCCCTACGCTATAACTCTGATGTTCGGTTAAGATTCTATCCCCGAGCTTTGTCTGCACCCCCGCTGTGGCCTAAGGAAGACAAGCTTAAGAAGGGATTTGAAGCAGAACGTTCTATCGATGGAGGTAAAGACCTCTATAAGTACATTCACGTAAAGGCAGCTAAGAACAAGCTCTCGGAATCTGAGCGTGAAGGTTATCTGCGTTTGTGGACTAAAGACAGCCAAGGTGAAGCGCATGGTGTTGACCCTGTGTTTGACACTATGTTGTACTTGAAGCTAACTGGTCAAATTTCAGGTAAAGGTAGATCAGCTTTGACCTTCCTTTGGGGACGAGAGAAGACTAAGAATCCTAAGTCGTTGTCCTGGGATGAATATAAGCTTTGGATTCTAGGGACCAAAGAAGACATGATGAAGATGTCAAAGAAGGCTGGTCTCCCTAAGCCCATGAACTTGCGTAGCGCATGTTTCAAACAAATGGCAAGCGGTAAGGCCGAAGAACTATTTGCTGCTGTCAGCAAGTCATCTCAAGATTCTAAGGATGACAGTGATGACTAAAGAAATGCTCAAGGCACTTGGGGTAGTCTTATGGTTACTCTTGCTTATTTTGTTTTGGGCAGCCTACAAAGCAACAGGAATAATTACCTATCATAGCATCAGCACAGTTATGGTGTACGTCACCTTTGTTGGTGTTTTAGCTTGGGTGGCCAATCAAGTAAAACCTAAAAATAACTCTAAGGAATGACACGTGGAGGCAATTGGGATCGGTGACATCCATCTGGACAAGCTAAACACGTTAATTCCTAACGTAAGTGAACTGATAACCAAGTCTATTGCAAGAGCATTTAACTATGCCTTAGAGAACGGCGTCTCTAATATCTTCTTTTACGGGGATATTGGAGAACGCCCACGACTTAGCTATGAGTCACAAGTAGCTTTGTATGCCTTACTAGGGAAGAAGAAGTACCGAGAACTAAAACTGTATGTAATTCTAGGGAACCATGACTTCGCAGAAGACGGTACGCATACGCTACAGGTACTAGACACTATTTCTGCGTGGGCAGGAATTGATAACCTCAAGGTATTCACTAAACGGGAACTTTGTAGTATAGACGGAGTTCCCTTTAACTTCTTACCTTATCCATTTACGGATACTCGAAAAGACGCTATTAACGTAGGGCACTTTGAGGTCTCCGGATCACTACGTGACAATGGAAGGCGGATTGATGAAGGGTTAGAGACCAAGCACGTAACTTTGATGGGACACTTACACACCAAGCACCGCGTTAGGAATACGTTTTATAGTGGTACACTATATCAAACCAACTTTGGTGAGTCCTTACCTAAATTCTTTCACCATGTTAGGCTAGAAGAAGGGGCACCCGTTACAGAACTCGAAGTAGAATGTGTTAAGGCAAACCCACCTTGGAAACTCCTTAACCAAACTATAACGTCAGTACGTGATTTAGAAACACTAGAAACGGAACCTACTACCCTCTATAAACTCTTCCTCAAAGAGGGATTAAACGTCGACCTCAACCAAGTGTTAGTGCAACACCCAAATGTGGTAAGGCACAATACTTTTAGGAACAAACAGGACCTAGAAGTTCTTACTACTAGGGAGTGGGATTTCGATGGTGAGACTGTGGAAGCAGTAACGTCTTTAGACGAAGTTGAGATCATTAAGGCCTATATGTCACAAGTAGGACTAAAGAAGCATCAAGTAAAAAGAGGTCTTGAAATCCTTAAGGAAATTAGGAAATGACTACGTATAACTTAAATTTGAATATACCAGGGTGGTCTAGTCGTCTTCTGAATGAGATACTCGCACACGAAGCTAGCTTAGTGCCAGAGAATGGCCTTATTGTTGAGCTTGGATCCATGGTTGGACGGTCTACATATTCAATTGGAATGAACAAACTACCTTCAGTAAAGATGGTAACTATTGACGTTTGGCCAACCTACGTGTTGGACTCCCCTATTAAGGACAGCCATAACGGAATGTGGCATGACCTCCAGTGTGGACCTGATGAATTGCGTTTGATTCAGAGTTATGAACGCCAAGACCCACATCGTATTGAGGGTGAAGACCTACATAAGCTATGGAAGACTTGGACAGCTTGCGTCCCTAATCTAACAGGCATACGGGCACTAACGTCTATGCCTAACGCAGAGTTTAATGGAATTGATTTCCTATTTCATGATGCTGCTCATGACTATGAAACTGTGTACGCTGACTTAGTGCATTGGTGGCCTTTGATGAAAGGCACAGGACGTCTACTTATGGACGACTACTCTACTAAAGATTTTCCTGGTGTAGTGTGGGCAGTAGATCAGTTTGTAGCGGAAAATAATCTCAAACTCGAGATGTTAGCAACTAACAGGAACGTGTTGCTAACCTACTAAAGATTTTTAGGACTTAGCTTAGGATTAAATATGACAGCACTTGAGTCTACATACACTATTGCAGTGAAGGACATACAGAAAAGGAACGACCAAGTCTCTCCTACTTTCTGCGTTGCTAAATGGAAGCAAGTATCTATTAACCTGACTGCGGGTTTGACTCATAGCTGCTACCACCCGCCTGAACATCGAATTCCCTTATTAGAACTTGCACAGGACCCGTCTGCCTTGCACAATACAGAAGAAAAGAAGGCGGAGCGTAAGCTAATGCTGGCCGGGAAACGGCCACCGGGGTGTTCTTACTGCTGGAATATTGAGGACTCTCAAGGGCAACATATCTCAGATAGACACTACCATAGTCTTGGTTTGGTGGCAATGCAGCCTAATGTGTATGAGGAAATAACAGAGAACTCAGATCCAGCAGACTACAATGTGGTTCCGTCCAACGTAGAGGTGAACTTTAGCGGAGTGTGCAATTTCAAATGTGCTTATTGTTCTCCACATCTGTCTACTGAATGGAAGAAAGAGATCGAGCACTATGGCCCTTACCCAACTACGATTCCTCATAACTCTGTGGACTATTTCAAGGAAATAGGATTAATGCCTATTCCCAACAAGGACCACAATCCTTACGTAGACGCATTCTGGAAATGGTGGCCAACCTTATACCCGCAGTTGTCGTTATTCCGCATGACTGGCGGAGAGCCTCTCATGGATGTGAACACCTACAAAGTGTTGGACTATATAACAGAAAATCCAAAGCCCGATCTACACTTGGCTCTTACTTCTAATCTATGCCCTGCGCCTGCACTATGGACAAGATTCTTGGACTCCACGCAAGCTATTGTTAGATCAAAAGCACTTCGTCAGTTTATTGTCTATGTCTCTTGCGATGCATATGGTTCTAGGGCAGAGTACATACGCAATGGTATGAACTATAGGACGTTAGTAGCAAACTGCAACGAGTTTCTAACGCAGTTTGACGCAAAGACAGGTATAACGTTTACCTTGTCTTTCATTACGACAATGACGTTATTGAGTATTACCTCTCTTCGAGACTTTGTAGATAAGACACTTGTTGCCTTACGCAAGACACACAACTTGGACGACGCACGGACATATACTCAACGTGTTCAGTTTGATACCCCTATACTTCATTCACCAGCTTGGCTATCTGTACAGATACTGCCTGCAAGATATAGAGAGATACTGCGCGCAGACATTGAGTACTTTAGGTCTAAAGTTACTGTCAAACACGACGAAGTTGAACGAGATGGGTACGCTCAACTAAGAGATTTTGAGGTACTTAAACTAGAACGTGTTCTTGCATGGATGGAACAAGGTGATGATCTGCCGGCTGAGAAACTACTACGAGACAGAGCAGACTTCTACAAGTTCTTTCTTGAGCATGATATGCGTAGGGGTACCAACTTCTTGTTTACATTTCCTGAAATGGAAGACTTCTGGCTTCTTTGCAAAGATGCTGCTTACCAATGTCAGAGACGCCTTGACAGTAACGTGTAAATAGACATACAACCTAAACTTTAATACTAAACATATGTCCCAACCATTTCATACCAAGTATCGACCCAAGACACTTGACCGAATTATTGGCCAAGAGGCTTTGGTCAATCGCCTTAAAGGCATTGTCAGCAGCAAGAAAATTCCCAATGCTATGTTGTTTGTAGGTCCGTCTAGCGCGGGTAAGACGACATTAGCGCGTGCCTTTACTGCGGAACTTTTTGGTGTAAAGGACCTTGCAGGGTCGTCTGACTACCACGAGATTAACGCAGCAGACAGCCGGGGAATCGACGACCTAAGAGACTTGCTTAAGATCACCAAACTTAAGCCCCGGGTTGCACCCCGACGTGTGGTGCTCATCGACGAATGCCAGCAGTTAACGGGACCTTCTGCACAGCTTTTGCTCAAGCCCCTAGAAGATCCCCCGCCTACTACTTTGTTTATCTTGTGCTCTATGGAGCCTGAGAAGATGTTGCAGGCTATGAAGAATCGGTGCAGTCAATTTGTGCTATCTGCTCCAGAAAAATCTCATATCGTCAAGTTTGTCAAGCGTATTGCTAAGGCAGAAGACATGACGTACGTCTCTGACGACATTGCTGGCACTATTGCAGAAAATGCAAATGGGGAACTTCGGTCCGCAGCTAATCTAGTAGAAGCTTTGGCCCAGTCAATTGCAGGTTCAGGCAAGAAGAAGGTTACAACAGAAGATATTAACCAAGCGTTGTCTACAGCAGAGTCCTTAGACGACCAGTTAGCTGTCCGAATCTTGACAGCAGTCTACGCCAACAAGTTTAGGTCTGTTCAACGAGATTTACTGGATGTACAAGATCCGTTTAAGCTGATTGGATCACTACTTCGCCTTAACTCCTTCCTTTTGAATAGCACAGTCCTTAAAGGGGAACAACATAAGGCAGTTTGGTGGTCGCAGATCAACAAAGACATTGCTAAAGGCGTTAAGGACTACAGTAAGGTAAACGAGAAACAATTGCTGCAGGCTTACGGGGTTGTCCAGAACCATTTGGTTGACCTACGTATCAAGAGTGGTGGGTTCCTACTTCCAGAAACTGTATTGACGTCTGCGTGTCTGTTTAATGCAATTCAAGAACTAAAACCACTGTTCAGTAAACCAGAAAATTAGAGACTATGAAGCTATCAAAGTTTTGGGTACGCAAGTATGGGACGTTTAAGAAAGGCGCAGACTTTGATTTAGCTTATAACGGCATTACTACAATCTTTGGGTTGAACAAAGATGCAGGAGCTGCCTACACTAACGCAAGCGGGAAATCCCAGTTATTCAATGTTATTCCAGAGATAGCTTTTGGATCACCACCAAGCGGCAAAGACCAAACGAAACACTCTGATGCTGAGATAGGAGTTGAGTTTGTAGACCCTAAAGACAAAACTCGAATTTCCTTTACTAAGACTTATGGGAAGAGTAAAAAGTTTGAGGTACTAAAAAATGGGAAGAGCATTAATGTACGGACATTGGCGTACGCAGAGAAGAAGCTCCAGCAATATCTAGGTGGAACCGAAGAAGACTTCTATACCACCAGGTATATAGATAATACCATACCTCACCCTCTAATTGTAGGGAAGGCAGCAGTACGGCAGGACTTCTTTGTCCGAATGTTCAACCTTGAGACTGTAGACGCAGTACGGCAACTATTGTTGGCCCAATTGCGAGAAGTTCAAAAGAGTGTAGCTACATATGCTGAGATTAAATCTCTGTTCACCGATCTCAAGGCTAAATCGCTGTCTAAAGAGCAGATAGACACCAAACAGGCTAGAATAGATGAGTTGAAATCTCAACAAGACAGTCTTCTAAAAAAGCTAAACAAGTACCAAATTGTCAGAGACCTAGTTAGGTTTGAAGAACAAAATAAGAAACTGATATCACAGTTCCATAAGGTAACTAGCTTCGATACATTCGAGGATGATTGGAAAGCTCTCAAGAGAAAGCGTAAGACATTACACCTAGCTAAGGAGGCTGGGCAAGAGTGGAAAACCTACCGCAAACAACTGAAGACATTCAAAGAAGAGACGTCAGCAGTACGTAAAAAGATAGAAGATTTAATAGGCAAAGACTACGACGTAAACGTACTTACTGCAAAGGATACGGAATACGGGGATGCAGTGCGTCTACAACAAAGCCTATTATCAATATTGGATGATTTAACTGTAGCTAAACCAGACAAAGTAGACGACCCCAAAGTAGATAAAGTAGACATAGAGAAAAAAGTCTATAGACTTCAAGAAGAGTTAGAGAATGCACAGAAATTTAAGGGTGGGAAATGCCCAACATGCGGAGCACCGCACAAGAGTAGAAAAGTTGATGACATTGACGAGGAGTTATCTGCAGCTAGAAAACTTCTCAAAAGGTGTACCAAGTACGAAGTGTATTGCCAACAACGAAAAGAATACGTTGAAGCTAAAGGCAGATATGACGAGATTACAGACAGATTGGAAACAGTAGAGGCTAAGGTAAGCAAATTACATAGGTACGCAAAAGCGGCTAAACTGGTGGCTAAGCTACCCGCAGAGCCTAGTAAGCCTACGTCAGAAGACATAGACTTAGCAGACGTAGAGTCCCAGTACGATACTACACTAAAGTCTTTATCAAAGTTTGATCAATTCCAAGACGTTTTAGACATGATAAGGAAAGTGTCTAAGCTGACGCTTGACCAAAGAGAAGCTGCAACATCTCTAGACCAGGTAACAGATAAACTGGCCAAGATAAGCAACCAACTGAGTCAGTTAACTGCTGAAGTTACTACAGGGAAAAGTGCTAGGCAGCAACTAAAAGAACTGGCAACGCGCGGGAAGGTACTGAAGTCCCAAGTAGAAGACGAACCTATTCTGAAAGCCCTTATCGAAGGGTACTCGAAGAAAGGCCTGAAGAAGATGCTGATACAAAAGTATGCAAGCATCCTGCAGACACAGGTCAACAAATTTGTTCGTCTCTTCTTTGCTGAAGACATTAGGTTTGAATTCAAATACGAAACTAAGCTCGATGTATTGGCTCACCATAAAAAGGGGAAGGCAGTTTCTACCACAGACGTAAAACGGCTATCGGGAGCAGAGAAACGTATGTTTACTCTGGTACTGGTAGTAGCTACCTTAAGTTTATTGCCTAAAAATAAGCGCAGTAACTTCCTCATCTTGGACGAGCCAGAGGCGAATCTTGGACCTGAGGCGGTTGCTACCTTTATTAAAGCTTTGCCTATACTGAATAAGATCGTTCCGCATATCATAGTAATCACCCCTAGACCTGAGTTAGAGATACCTGGGTCAAGGACATTCACTGTAGTAAAGCGAAACGGAATCTCCACCCTAGTTAAAGGTAAGGTAAGCTCATGATAGTATCCGCCTACGGAGTACCTGGAATAACGTGTGTCGAACTTGCCTTAATGTTTAATGACTTAGGTATAAACTATGGGTTGGTTCGACAGCACCAAAAGTTTACCAAGGTACAGAACACTACAAAGCCTAACCAGCCAGTGTACCCAGTAGTGTTTAGTTCTGTTCCCACATTTCTACGAACACAAGGCAAGTTTAAGGCACAGAAGGTAGTGGCATTTGTAGTTGACAATCCAGTGTCTTTGACCAAGAATGTATCTCCAGTTTTGCCTATGATAGGTGCAGTTACGGTCAAGACATTTACTACCTATACTAAAATAACACAAGAGGAACTAAAGAAGGCCTTGAAAGCGAGCGTAAACCTAGATACCCCCATAGTGTTCTCTAGCAAGAAGTTTAAGCCTGTAGACGAGATACTTAAGAAGTACGAGCAGTCAGACTTGTCTGTACTACAGACCTTCCTCTACAAAATAAAGGATACGGATGTCCGGGACAAAGTAAGCCTCTTAACCAAAGACTGGTTATTGACTTCCGCACCTTATGCTAAGATAGAGGGGCGTCTACATAAGCAATTAAAACCTGGTATTGCAGAAACTTTGCGACAGATGCTAACAACGTCTTCTGTAGAAAACCTTAGAAAAGCTATTCGTCAGGTAAAACAACACAAACTCACGATAGGCAAGGCAGCAAAGGCATATAAAGTGTCTGCGTTTGATATACGATACCTAATGAGTTCTCATTCGCCAACAACACCAACAAAGTAATTTTAGTGGCGTAGTACAATCTACACCATCACAACCTTAGCAATACAAGGAAATCGAGTATGGCATACACTCAGCAATATATTCCCATTATCGCCAGAGAGACAAAAAAGATTTTAGGTTTGTACAACCTGGGAGCTAATGTTGTCTTCACGGGCGCTGAAACAACCTATGCGTTAGCAGCAGGCAATATCCCAGTAGAACTCTGGGTACCTACTCCACACGCATCTAATATCCGGAAAATTAACCCTGCGTTCATGGCATCTGTATGGGAACATACACCAGTATTCAACTTGGCGTACCAAGGATACGGAGAATTTGTTCATGTGCAGGACGCGCTGCCTGCAACTGAACAGGGAAGTTCTTCTGGTGTAGCTAACTGGATTAGAGAATACTTGGGTCCTATTTTGGAGGGCTTGTCCGAATCTTTTGGTGTAGGTATTGCCAACCTCGTACCTATTAACCAAGTGATCCCTGTACTTTCAGGTACAGTACATTCCGAAAACGTGCTAACTGCGTCTAATGGAACTTGGGTTAATACCCCTACTTCCTATACGTACCAATGGTACCGTAGTGGACAGCCTATGCCAGGAGCGACAGCAGCTACCTTTACTATCCGTCTGGAGGACGTGGCTGCCAACCTGTACTGTGCTGTCTGGGCAGTTAATGCACACGGGGTTAGTTTGCCTGCAATTAGTAATACTGTAACTCCAACTGCGTAAGATTTAAATCTAGATCAAAAGACACATGGAACACTCTAGGAAACACATAGCTGACGTATTAAAGCAGGCGGCAGCCTATGCATTCTTCCGGTATGGGTATTCCATGTCTTTTGAGGTAGGTCTAAAGGCTTGGGGTTCGCGTAGAGCAGACATACTAGGTAACAAGATAAACGGTGACCTAGTTCTTTTGGAAGTGAAGTCTTCCGTAGCCGATTTCAGATCAGACACAAAGTGGCATGAATACTTGGACTACGCTGACAGAGTCTATTTAGTCTTTACTAAGGAAGTGGCTCGAAAGATACACGATGAACCAGAATTAAAGGCCCGCATACCTAAACGAGTTGGTGTTATGGTTCTCGAAGACTACGGGTACACTCGGGTGGTTAAGAATGCTCAAAGAGTAGACGTAGACCCAAAGTTACGCATGTTGACACTAGCTAGGCTAGCGTGGAGGCAAGGCGAGCTGTCCAAAAGAACCACCAGAGCACGAAAGAGGTTCTTCTTAGGTGATAAGATCGTCGCACCTAATGAAACAATACGAAAAGTGAGATTTCGAAAGAAACGCAGGTATACAGCACGTAGTAAACGTAAGTAAACTAAAATCTATACCCCTACACTTAGAAGGGTAACTATCAAGGAGTTCACACAGATGAAGATTGTGTTTTCTAGATCAAACACTTTTATAAGCTGGAGTATTCGTATTGGGACCAAAAGCGAGTGGTCTCACGTAGATATGTTATTCCCTGACGGGACTCTTATTGGAGCACTCGGGACGGGGGTTGAGCGTACTACTCTACAAGATAGATTTAGAACACACCCGATAAGTCAGTACCGTATAGATGAAATCAATCTTAAAGATGAACTCCGAGCACGGGAATTTGCAGAAGCCCAGGTCGGTAAACCCTACGACTACACGGCTATACTAGCTTTCATGACGCCATGGCGTACTGATTGGAATGACGACGCTAAATGGTTCTGTGCAGAACTGGCAGCAGCTACCGCTGCCGAAGGTGGGGTAACAGTAGCTAGAGAAAGCATGGCGCGAGTTACGCCTCAATTCTTGGCAGTAAATCCCCTACTTCGAACAATAGCTCCTACACAACGACCTGTTAGGTAGGCACAGGGATATTGGCTAGAATGTAAATAACACTACCAACACTACACTACTTTGAGGAAATTCGTGTTTAACATAGATAAGACTTTTGAATTTTGTTACGGCCACCGAGTATGGTCTCAAGAACTAGACGGTAGGTATTCGGAGGACCTAAAGTGTGCCTGCCGTCACCTTCACGGCCATGAAGCTAAGGTGCAGGTGTACCTTAGCGGTGACAAGTTAGAACGTGGAATGTTGACGGATTTTCGCCATTTGGAATGGTTGAAGAAGTTTTTCAACACCTACGTAGACCACAAATTTATCTTAGATAAGAGTGACCCTCTCTTTAGCTTTCTGGTAAACGAAAACATAGAGCACATTCCACTGTATCAGGAAAACTCTATTGTAGGGTGGACACTTTCAGAAGAGGATCTTAACCCTGAATTCGCGGAACTTTATGGCGGAATGTTGATCGTTGATTTTGTGCCTACTAGCGAGAACTTGGCTAGATGGGTACACAAAATCGTTTCTGACAAAATGAGGCATATCAACGTAATGTGTTCTAGAGTAGATTGGTGGGAGACGCCTAAGAGTCGATCTAGTTACGTAGAGACTGTTTACGAGAAACATGACGGAGTTTCTACTAAATGTTGTCATCACTCTCAGAACTCGCATCACTGCTAAAGAGACTACTCCGGCTAATTCCAAGCAATTACACCCACCGCCACTATCATCTTAAACACCTTAACCATCTCACCAATAATATGACTACTATGAATACTACAGAACCTAACCGAATTCCTGCGATGCTCAGCAACATGTTGGAAAATCAAGTAAAGCTCAACAACAAGAGTTACGACACACAGTGGCTAGTTAAAGGAAAGTCTCTGGAATTCGACTACAATCTAGCGGCCTCTCAGGAGATTGCAGAGTTTATCAACAGTTACGGGTACAGCTGGTGGTCTAGTAGTCCAAAGGACTTGAGCAATTGTAGAACAGAGATTGTGGATGCTGTCCACTTTATGTTGTCCCAGGCCGTAATTGAGTTTGGATCAATTGAAGAAGCTCTTACTACGCTGGTGTATGCTTACGTAGGAGTATCCAACACTCCTACGTTATCAGAGTCTCCTCTGCATTATGCTAAACAACTGTCTGCGGAGCTACTGACTAGTAGTGATGCTATCAACACTGTTACTTCTAGTTGGTTCTCGTTGTTCCGTTTGTGTGAGACTATTGGGTTTAGTATCGAGCACCTGTATGCTAGGTACATGGCAAAGAGTGCGTTGAATGCGTTCCGTCAGGAGAAGGGTTATCGAAACGGAACGTTCAAACAAGGACAACGCCCGGTATCTGAAATCACCGGAAAGCCTTTGTACTTGAAGATGTGGGAACCCCTCCGAGAAGATAACTACGTGTTGTCTTCCTGGATTGATGACCGATTCGAGCGTGGAGTTGTTGCGCCCTCTAAAGAAGAGACTAAGGCGTGGCTAGAGACTTCTTACGAAAAGTTCCATGAGATGGCTGTCTCTTGTGTAGGGACAAGTGCGGAAGCTAATAAAGCCGCACTGTAAATAGGATTGCTAGTATTAGCATAGTTGAAAGGCTAGCGTGGACATATCTAAGGTAATTCCTAGTATGCCTACCTAGCCTTTTCTGTTTAATTGCCTTTACCGAAACAGGACGTAAAGATGTTCGGAACTAATGAGATAGTAGGAGCAAAGTTCTTCAAGGACGCCCCAAAAGATAGTTTGTTTGTTACCAGTATGTTCTTCACCATTCAAGGGGAAGGCCCTTTTAGCGGAATGCCTGCTCTGTTTATTCGTCTAGCTAAATGTAATTTGGCTTGCAAATTTTGTGACACGTTTTTCGATGACGGGGACTGGATGACGTTTAAGCAAATTGAGGCTAAAGCCTATTCAACAATTTGCGACTACTGGAACACCCGGGGCCTGAAAGTTCCCTTGTGGGCAGTTGCTCCTGACCGCCCAGAGTTTGTGGCCAAAAGTTCTAAGCTAGGACCTTACCCAGGTATTGTGTTAGTAGTTACTGGTGGGGAGCCCCTGCTCCAGCCAAACCTGTATGAATTCTTGGACCGTCAACGGTGGACGTACAAGACAGTTCAGATCGAGAGCAATGGTACGTTTAACGCAAAGATTCCTCCTTACGTAAAGTTAGTGTGTAGTCCTAAGTGCTACGAGAAGGAAGGTAAGCCTCAATCCTACTTGAAGCCTACGGACCTGATCCTACAACGTGCGGATTATTTGAAGTTCGTAGTGTCCGCAGACGAAACAAGCCCTTACCATACTGTACCTGACTGGGTAGAGACTTGGGAAACTCAGCATCTGAATAAAGGGGACCTTGTGTATATCAGTCCAATGAATGTCTACAACGAGGTACCTCAGCAAAGTAAGATCTTACGGTTGACTAAACGTGGTGACAAGATCACTATGGACAAAAGGTCTACTGTAGACGAAGTAATTAGCTTCTGGACACCTGGGCTGTTGAACTTGGAGCAGAATCAAAAGAACCACGAGTATGCCGCTAGGTACTGTATGGACAATGGGTATAAATTGAACTTGCAGACGCACCTGTACGCGGGACTAGCTTAACTCTGTTTATCTATAAAGGAACGAGAATGAAACCGGATAATTCTAAAACAGACACTAGCTTAGGTGAACAAGTACGCCAGCATTTGGTGGGCCTAGGTATCGAAACGCCAATGATTGACGTTAAGAGACAAGACAATCAAGTACGTCAGCAAGAAATTCAACGCCATGTTCAAGGTATCTTGGAAATTTTGGGGCTTGACTTAACGGATGACTCTCTAAGAGAAACCCCTAAGCGTGTAGCTAAGATGTACTTGAATGAGATTTTTTGGGGTCTTGACTATGATAACTTCCCTAAAGCTACTGTCATCGAAAACAAGATGCAAGTAGACGAGATGGTCTTGGAGCGCAATATCACAGTCAACTCTACATGCGAGCACCATCTGCTGCCGATTATAGGAAGAGCACACGTAGCATATTTGGCTAAGGAAAAGGTTCTTGGCCTATCCAAGCTGAACCGTATCGTAGAGTTCTTTAGTCGTAGACCTCAGGTTCAAGAACGACTAGCATCTCAGATTTGCGAAACATTAAAGTTCATTCTAGAAACAGACGACGTAGCAGTACTGATTGAAGCTGAACATATGTGTGTTAAGACACGCGGAGTAGAAGACGCCTGTTCTGACACAGTAACGTCTAAAATCAGTGGGGTGTTTAAGGATAACCCAACGGCCAAAGCAGAATTCTTGACTTTGGTATCTATGAAGACAAACAAATAAACCTCACCTTAACAGTGATAGATTTACACGGAGAACATCATGTCAGTTATCTACAAAGATCATAACGGAGTTGAAGTCGAAGCTATTCAAACCTTAGGTGGAGGAGTAAGCGTTGGAGGAGAACGAACACCAGAAATTGACGTTAACGGGCATTACTACAGTGTTCTTACGGGTAAGGACTACCAGACTATTAAGTTCCAGCTTGGACCTGTTCCTGCTAACGGAGTTAATGGACTTACCAACGAGGCGCTCCTTGCGGTCTTGATTCACAGGACGAAGGTACTGGATGCTAAATTTGGGTGCGATGAAAACAAGCGTGCTATTCAGCACATGGAAGAGGCGTTAGTTAACTTGGAAGTTCGTACTGCACGGCGTATGGTACGTGGAGTGGAAGGCAAAGAGGTGAAGTAAATGGCACCGGAAATCCCCTACACACTAGGGTTAGCTTTCAACAGTAATTTGTCTAAGGTGCTACTTATTCGAAAAGAAAGAGGACCAAAGTTCAATCTTGGTAAGTGGAATGGGATTGGTGGAAAGCTTGAACGTGGAGAAGGTATTAGAGGTGGGATGGTCAGGGAATTCCAAGAAGAAACTGGAATTAAAACTGATCCTACACAATGGAATATCTTTCACACCGAAAGCTTTCTTGCTTACGAGACTAAGGATATTGAAGTCCCTCTTAACCCAAGAGTGTACTATTTGACGACCAAGCTTGACGATGCAGTGTTCAATAGCTATGCGTCGCCGGAGACAGAAGTAGTCCAAGCACACTATGCCGGAAGGATTTGGTTGATATCCACAGGATATGCGTATAACTTGAGCTACCTAGTAGCAATGGCACGGTGTTGGCACCAGCACCCGGAAAGACGTTGGATTGAAGGGTAGGCCTTTAGCTTACGTATAACTTCCACATAATGAAGAAGGGCTGTAGATTTTTACGTCTACAGCCCTTTCCTTTTGACTAAGTCTTACCTACTACCTTAGTAGTATTACACTACTGGAGCTGGTGCAGGTGCAGGTGCAGGCGTAGTAACAGTGGGGTTCAACGTGATATTGAACGCCAACCCAGCTACGAACTGAATGTCCGCTGCACCAGTCAGTGTCACTACACCGTCCCCAGGGTCAGCATCAACAGACACTTGAATCTGAGTAATGCCTTCCTTGCCAGTAGGCGTTACGGTAGCGGTCTTGCCATCTGCAGACACTACGAGAGTGCCAAGCGTAGCATCAGCTAATGCCCAGGCCGGGACAGAACCCAAGGTAACATCCGTGTTGCCGAACTTGTCAGCAAACGCGGGACTAAAAGAAACTTCTTGATCAACTCTAACGACTGTGGTCATATGCTCACCTATAACTGTAGTACCATTGGAATAACGCACCTTTAGTTTCAACCTGTCTCGGTATCTACGGTTTTGGTGCGTTGCTTGCGGATGACCGCAGAAGTAATCCAAGATTTGTGCTATAGCTCCGCAGACACACGAGTGATGTGTGCGTCGCTCCTTGCAACAACTATGCATGGCTTTCCCCTGTGGTTAAGATTAACTGGAGCGGTATGCCCCAGCCAATATCAAATTATTGTTTGTGGAGAAAGCTTGTATCAATTGTTACTCTTTTGTTACACCATCCTTGGACACTAGGCACTAAACTTCGACAGGAACTTAGGTGCACGGAGTCCTAAGCGTTGGTAGAAACCAATCATCAACGAAGGGGAGATATAGTTCTGCACCGCGGTCATTGGCGTAATCTTCTGTTGCTTACCAATACCGCGTACATGTCCGAGTAAAGCACCTACCTTAGATGCTAGTTGTTTGAATGCTGCGTCTGCCTGTGCTTGAGTCAAAGGCTTCTTGGCGTTAAACAACTTGTCTTCGTTAGCTGCCAACAATTCTGCAAACAACTTACTACCACGAACATGGCGAAGTTTGTGGACAGTAACTGGTGAACCATAACGCTGGAACAACTTGTTTACCAAGTTACCTGTCATAGGATAGGTCTTCCCATTAGCAACAAACGTAAACAACCTATCAGTTGGCGCCTTGTCTTTAGCTAATGCCTTGACATTGGCGATAAGCCACTTTGTTTCAGGTGCTGTGCCTTGCAACAAGTGAACTTGTTTTACTCCGTCTTTCCCTTGGTAAGCAAACATAATCCCGTTAGGCGTTATCTTGATATGCTTACGGAGAAGTGTACTCAGGCCATAGGTTGCCTGCCCACCTGCTGCGTTACCCATGCTACCAATACGAGCACTGAATTGGTAGAGTAGCTCTAGCATCGTACTTCCAACTGCGACTGCTGAGTCTCCGCCCTTCTTGACATAAGGCATCCATTTCTTCTGGATAGTGTCAATCACTGCGTCAAGTTTCTCTACTTTCTGGAACTTCTCATCAGTTGCTTTCTTCCTGTAATCCACCGTATAAACGTATTGGCTTACCTTACCTTCAGGATTGACGGTAGTAAATACAAAAGAATCATCAGCCTTAGGATCATACTCTGGGTTCATGACGATCTTAAACCCAACTCCAGGAACTCCGTTAATCAGTTTACCAGCCTTAGTATAGAACCTTCCGTTAGCGTCAATGTTGCCTTCAAAAGTGGTGGGCAACGGATTCTCGATACCTTGGCTCTTCAGGTACTCTAAGGCATACTGGTAGTCTGTAATAGGACGACCTGCGGCGTTAATGAGGTTCCGGAGTTCGTCCTTCCACACATTATTGAATTCCTTACGTAGACGCAGATATTCTTTGTGTACTTTGGGGCTTTTGGCCTTCAATGCCTTTGTTTCTTCTGCTGTCAATATAGTACCTTTACGCCTACCTACTGCTCGAACGATCTTTTCCAAAGGCTTAATGAACTCTTTCTGGGAATTCGGCTTGAACGTTAAGGCCGTAATGATTTCCTGTGAGTTCGTAAGTGGTGCCAAGCTGACCATCTTACGCAAAGCCCCTTCTGACCTAGAAGACAGGTATGCAGTAGCTGCGGCCAACATATCAAGGCTAGTATGCCCAACCGAAGTATCTGGGATGATTTCCCTGCGAATACTCTTCTTCAATTCACGTACTTTGACCGTCAATTCATCTTCATCGTAGTCATTGCTTTTGACTACCTTGACCAAGTCAGGGACGATACTTGTCTCTAATTCCACGTCTACTGCCTTTGCATCCTTAGCTAATGCTGAAGACTCCTGTGCCAACTTTTTATCTACGTTGTCTGTAGCTACTACAGCAGACGCAGCAAACAGGAGTTTGATAAATGCATCTAGTCCCTGGGTATTCACTTTGGCTAGTTCAGAAATTTTCATTGTTTTGATGTAATGTGTCATGATGTGTCATGGTGTGTCAGAATATAATTCAATATGGTCTAAGACAAAGTTGTTGTCACTGCAGGTGTTGCAGTTAATGTTTCTCGCCCGAGGATTATCTTTTCGATCTCTTGAGCATGATAGGTTGGAAAACAATGATCAAAGGCTTTAGTGATGTGAATGTCGTAGTGTGCAGGCTTGACGAATATTTGGTTGGTATCTTCGTACCTACTTTTGTCTATTCTGTCTACCCATATTGTGTAGTCTGCACCAAATAGCTGCCTGCACTCTGGTAAGGGGCACACAAAATCAGCAATAACATGGGCACCCCAACGTCCTGCAATATCACATAAATGACCCATTCGGTACGCTTGTTCTAAGCGGTCTCTTTCTGAGAAACCTAAGTCCTTGTTAATGTGCTTACGGATGTCATCTGCATTAAACACCACGCATCTAAGTCTACGAGCAATCTCTTCTGTTAGTGTTGTTTTACCGGATCCAGGTAAACCCATTATTAGGATCTTCATCGAAGTGTCTCCCTCTTATCTTTGTCTTTAATAACTAGACCCCTCAACTTGTCTGAGTGATAGACCAAGCGTCCGGAAGCAACCTATTACGAATAGCCGGAACTATCATCTTCAAATCCTTGCTTAGTTTATCTAGTGCAAGGAATTTAGCTTGCTTCTCACTATACGCCTTTATGTCGTAACTGTGAGTCTCTTTGTTCAACGTCACCTTCACACTGAAATTATGCTGGTGAGCTACTGGCTTAACTACTTTGTTGCCGGTCTTACCGTCCTTACTAGGCGCGTCTTCTTTGTCTTCAGAATTTGATTTCGGTTCTACTCTCCACCTGTTAGCTTTGTTGTCAGAAGTTGGTCCCAAGTAGACTAAGTCGTATTTTGCTTTAGGGAATTTGATCCACTTGTTGTTTCGGAGAATAGCCGGAACGCCATGATCCATGTGGAGAAAATCGACACCACCAAGGTGATCTATGTGGTCCAAATTCTTTGGCGTAGGATGTGTGTTGGCCATGGTGTACTGACTCGCTTTCGCTTTAATTTGCCTTAACAGGTCTATACTTCAAAGTAAACGTAGGTGCTGCCCAGAAAGTACCATCAAGTACCTTGTAGGTTTGGTACCCAGTAACAAACTTAAAGGGACCAAGTTGTTTAGCATACCACCAGATACCATCACCTTCCCAAAAGCCTAGGCCCACCACGTGTTTATCAGTTACTCTTTTTCCCACCCACGTTGAAAGAGTTAGGATACGGTTACGAATCCCTAACCAATACCAGCTGCAGACATACCTACCAAATCTTTCGTAGACAGCTCGTACCTGAGGTTCGTACATACCCCCAGGTAAGCGTTCGTCCGGAGTAGACAACCAATCTAGCCACCCAGGCAAGTCTCCTCGTATGACGGGAGGAGCGTCTGTACACGGAATATGGTCGTAAGTAGGTTTATCATCCCATTTTACGAACAATAAGGCAAAGGGAACAATAATTGGGCATAGTAAGCTTATTAGGACCAAGCTTAGGCCCAATAACGGGGGTAAAAGGTATTTCATGGTATGTCGTCCCTTCTTCAGTTTCGGTAAAATTTAACGTCCCTAATCATCTTGAAAGCATGTAGTCCCAATAATGCTACTGGAAATCTTTTCAACTGCGAGGCTGTAGGCTTGATGCAATTCTTAAGATCAACAACGGAAATAGTTTAGTCTTCTATGTCTTTAGCGTCTAAAGCTCGGTACAATTTGTCAGTTGACGTTCGATTATTTATAATAATCACCGGGCGTAGTTTACCTAAACTATTGATGTGAATGGCATACACGTACCCGTCTTGGTTAAAAGACTCTGGTGTTATTTTGTTAGGAGCCAAATTGGGTGTTGCATTCCTGAGAGCAATGTTATCCTTCTGTTGCTTATCCATTAACTCAGTAAAGTCCCCTGTGAAGGCGACGTCTGGAGGCATCCCAATCGACGTCATTATGTGCTTCCAGTTAGGGCCGTGTCCTCTGTACCTGAATAGTTCAGACATTGGAGTCTTGGCCACTTCACTATCATATTCGTGCGCCATTTCATGCACGAGAGTTCCTAGCAGTTGCTTATCATTCTCCAGAGTAAATACCTTATGCGCTACAGATATTGTTTTGTCTTGAGAACTCCATAGACCTAGTATCTTAGGGTTTTTGAACGCCTTAAGAATAACAAACTTGGGAATTTCCATTTCATTGCCGAATAGTTCCTTATTGAAGAATACCCAGCGTTCTTTTAGGTACCTAAGTTTGAATGCAGTACCTCTGTCTATACGAGCTATGGAAAAGGTTGTCTTGAACTTAACTTCCGGGTCAACTTCAATACCTGAACTTTCGTCCACCGTCATCCGGCCTCGGTGCAATGCCGATGTCTGTAGGTTCCAAATTCTGAGGTTAAGTGGACGAATAGCCATATACTTGTATGATTCTAGATTGTAGGAATAGATGAGGTAGACATTAAAGCTATCAAAGCTATCAAAGCTAAGCCTTAATATGTCAAGACCATAGAGCAGATACCTTGAGACCTGCTGCTGTACCGTCACCCACTTGGGTGACGACTACTGTCGCAATATCGTTGTCCGCAAATGCGGACGTTCCAATAATAGCTGGGATCAAGGCAGTAACACTTGTAGTTTCCCCATTATCAATGGTTATTAAAGTTGTCAACACACTTACCCCGTTTTTCCTAAAGTCAACAGTAAATGTAAGACCACTCGTCTGTGCGGTAGTTAGGCTGGCTCTGATAGCAGATAGCGTCCTAGCAGTATGGACCCGGAACGTAAACTTAACCCCTGTAGTTAACGGAGACGTCTCATCAGATGCAGGTAGTATAGTCCATTGAGTATTAGGACCTGCGGACCCAGTAGGTCCAGTTAAAGACGCCCCAGTTGGGCCAGTCACAGATGGTCCAGTGGGTCCAGTAGGCCCAGCTATAGAAGACGCTGCTCCTTGGGCTCCGGTAGGACCAGTTGGCCCTGTAACTGTGGATGCTGCACCCGTTGGTCCAGTAGGACCAGTAACTGCGGGACCTGTTGGACCTGTGACACTAGGGCCTGTGGGGCCAGTAACTGTGGACGCTGGACCGGTTGGGCCAGTCACAGAGGGCCCAGTAGGTCCAGTTAAGGCTGCACCGGTTGGGCCTGTTGGCCCGTCTACGCCAGCTGGACCCGTCGGGCCGCCGGGTGTTCCAGCGACTCCTGTTGGTCCAGTAGGACCTGCTGGGAAAGAAGACCCTTCCCCTACTTCAATAGAGTCATGGCGTTGAAGCACTTCCCCAGTAGTTGGGTTCTTTAGGACCGCAGTGTACCTACGGTCTGCTGCTACATAAGCAGATGCAAACCCATTAGAATCTGTAGATAGAATACCGTCTAAAGACACTAGCTGACCATCTGCAGAATAAAGGCGAACAGGTATATTAGTACCTTGCTCTTTAATCTCAACTCTGTACCCAAAGTAAGGTACCAAGCTATCATTCACAAACGCTTTTCTCAATAAGAAAATCATATAAACTCCTTTGTGTAGTAACTACTATCTTTGATACGCGAAGGTGACTGGCATATCAACCAATCACCTTTACCCAGCCTGTTAAGGTGTTATTTACCCGGAACCAAACCTCAGACCTAGATTGCTCTGTAATATGGCGTACATACCAAGTTCCATGCACTATATCCTTAGCTAAACTGTCTTCTGTTGGTTCAGTATTACCTTCTAGCATTCCTTCAAAGAATACAGTTAATAGTTTCCCGTTAGGGTGAATACGTAACCCGGGACCTGCAAAGTTTACGCCAGTAAAGTCACCTGCGTTACCTAAGTTGTCTCCGTTAGCTTTAAACTGAATAGCTGTCTGTGCACCATACCCTGCAGGTCCAGTAGGACCAACTGGTCCTGTAGGGCCAGGAGGGCCACCTTCAGGTCCAGTAGGACCAGTAGGCCCCGGAATGCCTGAAGTATCTGTGCTCTTAGTCCGAAGTACCTCCACATTGGTATTAGGATCACGTACTGACAAGAAGTACACCGCATCCTGTGCGACATATGTCACAAACTTACCTGCGTTATCAGCGTACCCTAAAACACCAATAGGCACGCCAGCTTCTGTGTATAACTTGACAGGGGTATTAGAATCTAAAGGGAATACTTGAACCACATGACCTGCAAGTGCCTTCCCCGTCGGGGAGGCTAAGGTCTTTTGAATTTTTGCTACCATAAGAGATTCCTTGTATAGGTGAATGCTGTATATAAAATTAGTTGCAAGTAAACACAATATACCTAAGGTTAAGGGCCCGTATATTTCTCATTATCAAGCAAAGGAAGCGCCATGATGGCATCACGCTCTGCTGTAGACAGCGCAAATGCTGAGGGTAGGCCTGGCTGAGTAAGCAAGAGAGTCAACGCAGCAGCTTCTCCTCCAGGTTCCATGTTGACGTAGGCGCTAGCGTTCAAGCGTTCCATTCCTGTGGTGATCAGCATTCGAAGATCGAACAAAATAGGGGCTACTACCCCTAAGGACTGAGCATAGCTATCACTAGTGAGGAACATCTTCATGACGTCCCACTTGGTAGACACTCCGTTAGCTGTCTTTGGGAACCTGTCTTGGAAGGCTCGCTTAGTGGCACGAGTGTCTGAAGGTGAAGCCCCTTGTGGAATGATAGTGATTGACATGTAGATTATTCCTGTGTTTATCTAATACGAACGTATTGTCCTGTTGATAACGAAAGTTGCTGCCCAATAAAATTAGGAGTTCCACCTATAGTAGCGCCCATATCCTGAACAGATTCAATCGCACCAGCATTGTTAACCAGCCAACGTGAACCAGCAAAAGTTATCATTCGCACCGCACTTGTGGCACCTGCACCTTTACCGGTGTATACCTGAGCAACATTCCAAGTAACACCGTGGTCTGTCGACCAGGCAAAAGGATCTCTTGGGTTTGATGTACCACCACTGCCTGTAGTCTTAAGAACTACAGTACCTGCGCCGTCACTAGATAATATGAATTGAGATAGAGCATTCCCCCAAGAACTAGCTCCAGACAACGGGAATAAACTTCCTAACTCTAAGACAACTCCCTGGTCTGTCCAAGTAACACCACCATCAGTTGATGTTATTATGCGACCTATACTAGATACGACAACGTGTGCAGTTCCGTCAAAACAACTTGATTTAAGAGTCTCAATACTTGCCCATGTAATGTTAGTAGGAGTTTGATTTGTCCAAGTACCTCCAGCCGTAGCACAGGTAGCGACTAACGGCGTTTGTGAGGTCTTTGCACCGATGGCAACAAAGTTAGTCCCGTACTGTAATCCGTTTATCGCGTTTGTGCCTATGTTGGTGGCTGTTCCTACGGTCCACGTGCCACTAGGATTGGCATTAGCTATATAAGCTTGTTCCCCGGATGACCCGTTCAGTCCACTTACTGCTAACCAACTATTGTTGCCAAAACAAACTTTAGCCCCAACTGCAAACGCAGTAAATGTTCCACCTACGGCAGTCATACTAGTACCTGTAGACGTGTACCCAAGTGCAGTATTTGCTGCACTTGCAGGAATCACTACGTATGTCCCGTTTCCGTATCCAGGGTAAACAAAATAGTTGTTACCACTTGTAATAGGGTTTGCTTTAGAAGCCAAGATAGCTAACGTCGAACCATACCAAGATCCTACCCCATTAGCAAATCCAAGAAAATTACCGTTCACATAGTAGTAATTTATCACAGCTCCGGACGCAGCAGTCCCATAGACGTTAGCAGGGTCACCGTAGACACGAAGCCAAGGAGCATCTGCTATAGACTGAGCATACGTAGCAGAGTATGCCTTGATAGTTCCTGTTCGGAGGTACTCAGCTCCGTTTCTAGTGAAATTTGTAGGAGCATCTAGTGCTAGCATATGCCCGCCTACTGGCACTTCCCCACTTCCCAAAAATTGTATATCCGTGCTCATGTTCTATCTTTCTCTATGTGTTGATGTAGATCAGCCTGCTGAGATCACCCAGCCTCTTGTTGCATTCAAGAACGTTAGGGTCACTCCAACTTTAGAAATAGCAACGTTCATATCTTCAGGGAGCTCCATGATGTTCTGACTGTTACGTCCGATGACACAGGTGCTGGTACCTGAGAAGTTGTAGTACCTAACTGTGTCTAAAGGGTTAGGATTCAAGGGAAGTGTCAAGACCAACGACGCGGTGAACACGTAAGCGTTACCTGCTACTGCCGTCGTGTTGGTAGATATCTCAGTCACTGCTCCAATGACGTTAGGAGCTGTGACCTTACCTGTAGACGTTATTGCACCCGCAAATGCATGAATACCAGCTTGATAGTTTATAGTTCCATTATCTGCTGCGGCCGTGGTACCAGAGTTACCGATGAAACCTTGGCGAACACCGCTAGCTGCAAGGAACGAGACGTATCCACTAAAGGAAGCACCCCCGGTATTCATTGTTACCGAGCCCTTGGTACCGCCAGGGTGCGCTACGATCCCACCTGTACCGGTAACGGTACCAGTTACTACCACACCAGTAGTGTTTACATTCATTCCCTCCGTGTTGTTACCGACGTAGAATCTGATAGCATTAGTGTTTGCACCACCTCCTCTATCAAATCCTATACCACCGATTCTCGTACTTGCATAGTCAAAGGATAAAACAGCGTGTTCCGAGTTGGCAGCGGATCCTGAACCATTTCTAAACCCTAAGCGGAAGTTTGGATCACTTGCTCCGCGTGTGAAGTAAGCATTGAGAGTGTTAACTGCACTACCATTTTCAGACACAACAGGACCGACAAAGGTGTGCTGGCCAGCAATGTATTCTATTACGCCAGCATCCGTAGTTGCAGTAGACGTAGAGTGGCCGATGTAGCCTTGCCTAGCAGTGTTAGCCGCGTTAAATTCTATGCGACCAGTATGAGTACCATCGCCGGCATAAAGGCCGGCGTATCCTGATCCAGCAGAAACATAGCCTAGCACACCAGCATTACCGTAGATAGGAACTGCGACAGATAACACAGAGGCGCTTAGTGCCATCTTCTGCGTAAACGTGATGGCTGTGTCTCCTGCACCTGATGGAGCAGTGTACCACGTATGGCCTGCTCCATTTTGCAGGTAGAGATGTGCTACATTATTACCACCGTCCCCTTGGTAATAGTAGCCTCCTGTAGCCTTTCGATACACATTTTGACCAAAACCGGCGTCATAACCAGCCGAGCTAAACATAGAGGCTGACCTAACTGAGAATCCAGTTGTTGCAGCCCCTGCTGAATTTGTTCCCCATGCACTTGGATTGCTGCCGAGGCCAAGATTACCGGCGGCGTCTACCAAAGCCCTTTGTGAACCACCTGCATAAATGCTAAATGCATCACCTTTTGATCCGATTCTGACTTTGTAGTCAGCAGTTGTATTAGGGTCTTTGAACTCTAGATGCGCTTCAAGCGCAGTTCCAGACGACTGGATACGCTGACCAATGACGGTGTTTGGCGCAGCAGCCACATGAAGCGGTAAAACTGGATTGACTGTGCCAATACCTACATTACCATCCCCTTTCAGTGCCATCACCTCTTGGGCACCTGCATTTGTGGTAAATCTAGCTACATAATTTGCTGCAACATTCCACCGTGTATCTACATATAAGCCATGTCCGTTTGCTGTAGCATTATCATTTCTAATTCTAACAGCATAGTTTGCAGCAGTCTCTAAAACGTCTAACTTGACGGTAGGTGTAAGTCCTACACCTAAATTATTAGCAGTTAAGGTAGTGAACGCTCCTGTATTGGGAGCTACGTCACCAATAGGAGGAGGAGACGATAAATCCCCGCCACTTCCAGTAGGGCCAGTTACACCCGTAGCTCCAGTAGGACCTGTGGGACCCGCTACAGTAGAATCTGCGCCCGTAGGGCCAGTAGGTCCAGTAGGTCCTACAATAGAATTACCAGCAGCTCCTGTCGGTCCAGTTGCCCCTACATTACCTTGAGGGCCTGTCCAACCTGTAGGTCCAGTAGGTCCGTCAATACCTTGAACACCCTGAATACCTTGGGGTCCAGTAGGACCAGTTGCACCTACCGGGCCTTGTGCTCCTGTAGGACCAGTAGGTCCAGTTGCACCATCCACGCCGTTAGTTCCGTTAGTACCAGCAGCTCCAGTCGGTCCAGTTGGGCCTGCAATACCTTGCGGTCCAGTAGGTCCTGTTGCACCATCCACGCCGTTAGTTCCCGCTGCGCCCGTAGGTCCTGTAGGACCTGTAGGACCAGCTACAGTAGAATCAGCTCCAGTAGCACCTGTCGGTCCCGTTGGTCCAGCTACAGTTGAATCAGCTCCAGTTGGACCAGTAGGGCCAGTCACACTAGGCCCTGTCCATCCAGTGGGACCTGTAACAAAACTATCGGCTCCAGTAGGTCCAGTAGGTCCTACAATAGAGTCACCTGCAGCCCCCGTTGGTCCAGTAGGTCCAGTCACACTAGGACCGGTAGGACCAGTCACCGTACTGTCTAAGCCAGTAGCTCCTGTAGGTCCAGTTGCTCCCTGTGCACCGGTAGGGCCTGTGGCACCAACTGGTCCTTGTGCGCCTGTTGGACCAGTTACGGTGCTATCCGCACCAGTCGGACCAGTAGCCCCCGTAGGACCTACTAAGCCTTGACTACCTGTTGGACCTGTCCATCCAGTGGGACCCGTCACACTAGGACCAGTCCAGCCAGTAGGACCTGTAGGTCCATCAATACCTTGAATACCTTGAGCTCCAGTAGGGCCAGTCGGACCTACACTACCTTGAGCTCCTGTAGGACCAGTCGGACCTACGCTACCAGTAGGTCCTGTTACTGTACTATCTAAACCAGCAGCTCCCGTAGGTCCTGTTGGCCCAGTTACCGTACTGTCTAAGCCAGCAGCTCCTGTAGGGCCAGTTGCTCCGGTTGGGCCTACTAGCCCTTGGCTACCTGTTGGTCCTGTAGGGCCATCAAGGCCGTTAGCTCCCGTTGGTCCAACTGTGCCTTGAGGTCCTGTCCATCCAGTGGGACCTGTAGCCCCGTCAATGCCGTTAGTTCCAGCGGCTCCTGTAGGACCCGTAGGACCAGCTACAGTGGAGTCAGCACCAGTAGGACCGGTTGGACCAGTAATACTAGGCCCCGTAGGCCCCGTTACTGTACTATCAGCTCCTGTCGCCCCTGTAGGACCAGTAGGACCAACAACAGAGTTACCAGCAGCTCCTGTAGGACCTGTGGGACCGTCGATACCATTAGCTCCGGTGGGTCCAGTAGGACCAATTAGGCCTTGGCTACCGGTTGGACCTGTTGCACCGTCAAGGCCGTTAGCTCCAGTAGGACCGGTTGCACCTACTGCACCTTGTGTTCCAGTTGGGCCTGTAGGACCCGTAGGGCCTGCTACGGTGCTATCTGCACCTGCAGCTCCTGTGGGGCCTGTAATAGAAGTTCCGGCCGGGCCTGTCCAACCTGTAGGGCCTGTAGGTCCCGCAGCACCATCTAAACCCGCAGGTCCAGTTAAGGACGCCCCAGTAGGACCGGTTGCACCGTCAACGCCGTTAGCACCCGTGGGACCAGTTGGTCCAGTAACCGAATTACCTTGGGGACCAGTTAAAGAGGCCCCAGTTGGACCTGTAGGACCTGTTACTGTACTATCTGCTCCAGTAGGACCAGTAGCACCGGTTGGGCCCACCACAGAGTTACCTGCTGCACCCGTAGGTCCAGTAACAGTAGAAGGGGCACCTGTTGGTCCAGTAGGACCAGTGACGCCGTCCAACCCATTATTTCCAGTGGGTCCTGTTGGACCTTGGAGACCCGTAGGTCCAGTCACACTAGGTCCTGTCCACCCAGTAGGACCGGTTACAGTGCTGTCTAAGCCTTGGGGACCAGTAGCTCCCGTAGGTCCGGTGGGACCAGTTACTCCGTCTAAGCCTGCAGGTCCAGTAGCCCCAATAGAACCAGTAGGTCCGGTAGGTCCAGTTAACGATTGACCAGTAGGTCCGGTAGGTCCTGTAGCTCCATCAACGCCGTTAGTTCCAGAGGCTCCTGTAGGACCGGTCACTGTAGACGCAGCTCCTGTCGGACCAGTCACACTTGGTCCAGTTGGACCAGTAGGGCCAGTAACAAAACTATCTGCTCCTGTAGGCCCTGTCGGACCAGTTGGTCCAATAACAGAGTCACCAGCAGCACCTGTCGGTCCTGTAACGCTAGGACCTGTAGGTCCAGTAACACTAGGTCCTGTCCATCCCGTAGGTCCTGTAGGTCCTGTTACTGTACTATCTAAACCGGCAGCACCTGTTGCACCAGTAGGACCTATATTACCTTGAGCACCAGTAGGACCTACGTTCCCAGCTAAACCTTGGGTGCCAGTAGGCCCTGTTGGCCCCCTAGTGCCTTGGGGTCCTGTCCATCCTGTAGGACCAGTAACGCCAATAGAACCCGTTGGACCTGTTGGTCCGTCAATACCTTGGGGTCCAGTAGGACCGTCTATGCCTGTGGGTCCAGTTGGGCCTCCGAAAGCCCCTGTAGGACCTATAGCGCCAGTAGGACCTGTAGCTCCTGATCCTGCAGGTCCGGTTGGTCCTGAACCACCCGTAGGACCAGTCGGTCCCCATTGACCAATAGGTATTTCACTACCAGGTCCTACTTCTTGAGCTGACCACTTCTGGACAATATCGCCAGAAACAGGGTGCAATAGGACAAGGGTGTGTAAGGTGTCAACCCCTACCCAAACTTCGATGTCTCCTGTCGCATCAGTCGTAGTTCTGCCCGTAGCAGATAGCAACTGTTGGCTGTCACTATAGATACGGGCAGGTAAAGAAGTGAGAAACTCACGGACTTGCACAGGATACCCTACTAAGGGGTTACCTAGGACATCCGTGAATCTCCTCTTAAGGATATAGTACATAGCAAATTCTCGAGAAAGACTGGGATACACAGTAGTCTGGGTATATCACAGTCTATATTTACGTGCAAACTTATCCCAAGTCAGAACTGGGATACCTTTGGCGTTAGCCTTATCGACTTTTGACGAAGCCTTTCCGGTAGGACTAACCAACAGTATTTGGGTTCGGGCACCAAAGGACTCGACTTTGCCGCCGTTCTTGGTAACGATGTCTTCTTGTGCTTTGTCTCGGTACCCAGTCCAGGCAACACGAGTGCCATCAAGTTTGTTGCTTTCAAGTTTTACCTTTTCTTTCTTCCTCTGCACAGGAGTGATACCAACTAACTTCATCCACTTGAGAAATTTCTTGCTTCCCTTAACAAACATTTGGGCTGTCACAGTATTGAACCCTGAGATGTTTACTAGCACCTTCATCTGTTCGGATTCAGGAGCGGCACATAAGTCAAGTAAGTTGTATTTAGACTGTATGTTTTCAAGCCTAGTAGTACCCATACCAAAAGGAAACACCCCGCTAGCATCCATCAGCGTCACTGTGTCAATGCCCGAATCCAACACTTTGTGGATATTCTGGTGAATCTTGTTAGCAGTAGTGGCCTTTACTCCTGGGACTTTCAAGAACTCTTTGGGCGTAGCTGTCGTGATACTTTTTACGTTGGTGAACCCACTTGCGTACAACTTCCGGACAGTTCGTTCCCTAAGGAAATCCACTCCAATGTTGACAAAGAATCGGCTTATCTTTTTGATCCTAAAGTCTTCGTTGTCAAGAGGGGATGTCAGTACGTAATCTGTACCTCGCTTATTCAGTGCGTAGTCTCCAAAGGTATCAACACTAGGTACACTAGGCTTAACTTTCTTTACTACCTTGGCGATATAGGGAATTACGTCACCGCTACGCAAGATAGCTATCTTAGCCCCTTTACCAATTCCGTTCTCGTTAACGAACGCGGCGTTAAACGCAGTAGCCCTTGTGAGCTTACTGCCTTCCCAGTCAACTGCGTCATACACTACCACAGGTTTTAGTAACCCGTGTGCGGACACTTCCCACTCAACATCTCGTACAGTAGTTACTGGAGCACTTTCAGAATCGATGTTGGATTTGAAGGCGACAGCAAAATCTGGGTTCCCCGTTAGAGGCAACTTGTTGACTTTATCCAACGTAATAACGATACCATCAATTTGGTACTTGCTGCTGACCTTTCGTTTCTCCAACAATACACTTAGGTTGCGAGCGTTAAGTTGGGACACCTTAACTCGTGACCACGGTACTACAAGGAATCCCTTCTGTTTAGCCCAAGTAAGAGCCTTACTGGGGACCAGATTAGGCCGTAATACCTGCAACACTACTATCTTTAGGTCCTTAAGACTGTGATGAGCGTCTTGTCTGTTAAGGATACCAGAGGCTGCGTTACGTGCAGCATCAAATTCAGCCTTGTATTTGAGAAAGCCAGCCTTACTGAACAGGCCTTCGCACCTGAGAATAAAGTCTGCTGTACCTACCTTCTGAGGTATCTTTAAGTGAGGAATCAGAAACGATACGTCACCCCCAATAACACCGTTACCTCGAGTAACACAGGAGAAGGGCTTCCCCTCCCTATACTCTAGTTCTAAACTAGAGCCATCAAGCTTATCGCTTACTGTGACGTAACTATTCGAGTCTTGTTTGTCCAACCACTTTTGGACAGTAGGCGCCTTTACCTTGTCCAAGCTAAACATTGGAATCGTTAGCTTGACCTTAGCCTTCTTGTTCTTAACAGGTGCCCCTACCTTAAACCCTTTCCAGTTAGGATCTTCTTGTTTGATGAAGTCTTCTAGTTTGTCGAATTGAGCGTCCGTAAGGATAGGATTACTGTCCTCGTAGTAAGCTTCTTTTGCCTTTACATACAGCGTCTTTAGCTTAGGCAATGGCAGAGTTAGGTCTAACTTCATGGTGTACTAGAGTTATGCAGAGGTTTAGAGCCACGGCGAAAACATGGGGTCGCTCGGCCCTTTCGGAGGTGCCTTAGACAAGGGTAGTGTCTCGGGAATGCTTTTCCAATCCTTGAAGAGCTTCAAGCCTGCATACGGGTCAACTTGGTTTGCATCTGGTGCATCTGCAGATGTATCATCAAACACAGGAGTAGGTGATACCAAAGTAATGTAGTCCACATCATCACATTCTGGAATACGCTCTTGAATGTCATCAGTTATCTCGCCGTTAGCTAAATAAACCCTAACCATATTAGGTGCAGTTAAGTCTGACGTTACCTGCATACCCAGTGTCTTCAACGTTTGGTGAGCATTCTCGTCGCACCCAATAACAAACTCCGCCCGTTGAGAAACTGCTAGGCGTTGGAGTGCCAAACAGTCTCGAAGGATACGAGTAGTTACCTGAGGTGTCCACGCCGTCCAGAAAATATCGATCTTAAACATAGTCTAGTCCTTAAGGGTCTTAACGTCCCTGTTGCTGGTGTTGGCGACGGCGTAGCTGTTCTGCCTTACGTACAGGTTCTCCAATAATATTGGGGATGTGGCCTAAAGCAGAGCGAACCCTCTTTAGAGCAGCTTCTCTTACACCAGGCTTAGACAACGCAGACATTGCCTTAGCGATGTTTCGGTTAGCATCTGCGTTAGCTCGTCTTTGGTTCAAGATATAGGTGTCTTTACCTGTCTTTGTCTTACCTACTACCTCACCAGCTCGTGGTCCAAAGTCTCTGTCTAACAGATTTTGCTTACGAACAGGCTGGGATATATTGTGTAGCATGGACGCAAACTCACCAAAGTCCTCTCCGTCTCCACCTTCTCCGTCACCTGAGTTAGCAGCCCCAATGTTAGCTGCGTTCTGACACGAGTATTTGGCGATTAGCTCCCGTACTTCTTTGTCTTGTTGTAGATCGTGGTAGTAGGAGTTCAGGTCTACCTTTGCTGCCGCAGCCCACATGCGTAACGGTATTGGAAATCCCTTCTCTTGTAGAGACCCTAGTGTCTCCATAATGTTTTCTTCGTCCTTAGCTTCAAGGCGTTTGTGCCATTGAAGTGTAGGTATCTCCAAGTCCCTATGGTTGTTCATCTGGTACGCCATCTTTGTTCGAGTTGACGTATCTACTGTCTTACCTGGCTTGAAGAAATCGTTAGCAATAGCTACGATCGGGAAAATCTTATTGGTGAACACTTCATAGGTTAGGAACGACCGATATGCATCCAGGTTCTCCAAGAACACAGACAGCGCAGTCTCAGTATTACTAAAGTTGCTGTCTTGAGATAGGAATGCCTCGCTGATACCGAGTGCTCGTAACTTGTAAGGTGTCAGAGAATCAATTGTGTCTGTCCACTTCCAGAAATCTCCACCCTGACGAATTTCACTTGCTTGCACAGTACCACGAGTACCAATCACTGCACCTAAAGGATCTAAGTCTGCTAATTGGAATTGGTTGACCGTTTCAGCCATTTCCTCTGGGGTGAACGTGTGAGTATCATCCCCCATAGTGATATGTAGCATCGACCGTTGACGTTTATTAGCTTCAACGATCGTTCCTCTAAAGAGAGTCTTCTCCAACATATAGATAGGAAGCATTCTCTTTAAGAATGAGATAGGTTCAGATCCTGGAAGAGTCTTTCTAGCAATGTATAGAGTTGTCAGTGGGTCTAATTTGAACGCACTAGATGCAAAGGTCTTGATCAACTGAGGAGGTATCAACCGCTTTAATGCACCAGCATGGCGATCATTAGATCGCATGAATTCAATCATTGCTTGTGTGTTCTTGACAGTAATTGAAGGATCAGCAGAATAAAATGGCAGTTGTTGGATTGTGCAGTTGTCTACCGAGAACATTACTAGGTCGACAAACAACTTCTCTTGAGAGTTAAAAATCAAGCTAGAGATCGAGCTACCTTCAACCAAGTAGGACGTACTAATCTCAGGCATCAAGGACCGAATATTCAAACGGGTTAGGGACTCCGCATATTTTTCTAGTCTTTCTGTCGAGCACCCAGTTAAGGTATAGTCTGAAAATGGAAAAGCCGACATTAAGTCGACGGTGGTTCCTGCTACTGCATCTAGATAATAAATGTCTCGGTAGTATCGACGCAGGTAATCTTCCTGCTCGGGTACCAACCCATTGAGCATAGACACAGATGCCAAAGGCCCACTAGCATACGCATTTACGGATGCGTTACCTGCCGCCCCTAAAGCACTTCCTCCAAATAAGGAGGACAGTTCAGCAGTTCTTGACTTAACTGTCTTTGTCTCAGACTGTTGACCTACCTTAGTTGTCCGGAGCGTGCTTCCGTTAACTGAAAATCTTCTATCGCTACTGAACATGGTTATACCTTATTTAGATGGGCAAGTATTTAGTATAGGTCAATTTAGTCACGTACTGGCATAACAATGTTGTGGGCAAAACACGCCAACACTTGGTGACCATTAGCTAGAGTGGGACTTAGTTGAGATCCACAAATGGGACAAAACCCCTCATTGATATTCTCTACTCTAGCGGTAACTTTTGTCTTATCTCCCTGTTCAGTAATGCTAGTTGCATCAACATGAGTAGCGTTCCCTGTACCTGCGAACACGGAAGATTTTTCAGTACGAGTCTCCAACATAACTTGTGGAATAACTCGTTGGACACTATGTTCTGGCATTGTCATTGTCTTTCTCCTATTTGTGAAGGATTCTCACCGTATAAACTTGGGGTAATCGCCTAAAATCCTGTGCATGAAATTACTTCATAGTGTAGAAAAGGCTAGGACACTCCACCAGTGTCCTAGCCTATTTACATGCACATCACTATAAATCAATACCCGCTACGATTGGACCGTACTGCGTTTTGAGACACAGAACTTGCCCCACCTTGACCCATTAAGCTAGAGTTTCCTACGGAGTGCGCTACGTTCCCTGTAGGCACCATACCTTGTTGGTTGGTCATAGCATTCCTTACTATGTACGACGTAGGTGCAGACATTCCTAAAGACCTTCCCATTGTGATGGCCCCTACGTTACGCTGACCTACAGAGGCAGTGGCACTAAGGCGAATGATCTCAGGCATGATCTTTGGATCGAGTATCCTACCAACTCCTAGTACCAATGATCTAAACAAATCATCAGTATAGGGGCCACCTTTAATGACAGTGGTCCCCATGTCTCGGACGGTAGCGAACTGGAAGAGCAAGTGAGCAGCCGGCTTGCCTTCAAAGTAGCTAGGATAGCTATCTATTTGCCGAATCTTTTCAAACTCCATCTCAATCTTAGGAAGTATTAGCTTTCCTTCCTCTAGATATGACCTAGTAAGAACGAAGTCAGGGTATTTGACAGAATGTATCTTGGCCACCAACCCAATGCTCGCAAAGTCTTCTGCCGCTGTATCTAAGAGAGCGATAGAATTCCAACGATCAGCAAACATATACCGGACGTTAAAATGCTTGATCAACGGCTTAATAACGTCTTGGTACATCTTGTTGTAGTGAAGGCTAACCCCAGGTCGAGGCTGGACTTCTACAGCTACCTGTACTGTTACCTTAGTGTTAGTTATCTCCCCTACTTTAGTCTGAGATAGCGAAAGAATAGTAATTGCGAAACTGTTGTTCGTCAGGCCCGCGTCCATACTGAGAAGAGTAGCAGGCTGAGGGTTTAACGGTGACCAAGAGTCAAGACGCCCTGCCCTACGCATCTTGTCGTTGAGCATTTTCTCCATAGGAACTATGTGGGCAGAGTTTCGTCCCGTAAACCCGTGGGAAGCTACCTGCATGTCCATAAACATGCGAGCATTCATTGGAGGTTTAGCTCCGTAGTCTCGTTCAGCCTCAATGGGGTTGCGGGCGAATGCGTCAGCTATTTCTTCATTGTCCTTAGTGTACAGGGGATTGATCTCCCACGTAGCTAACTGGAGTGCCAATACCCGTGTGCTTCCCTTATTCTCAGATACAAGGCGACACATCTTGTCTGTCTCATCTGCGGGAGACGAAATGTTGATAGCTATCCCTGGAAGAAAGTTGTTGTACCCCTTCTTATAGAGAGTTCGGACTTCTCGACGTACAGTAAGCAAGGACCGGTCTAAGGCAGTATGCACTTCGTCTGCGTCAGCCCGTTCTAGGTCCCGGTTCTCTCCGCTTATAGGGAACCATCCCAATTCATCCAGACCAGTCAACATACGAGTACGGCCACGCAGAGCTCGTTTAGAAGGACCTGCAGGATATATTTCAAGGTTTTTATGACTATACCTAATGTACTGGTCTTTGAACCTATAAAACTCAATGCCTAAACGTTGACCATAATCATCTAACATGGCATGGTATTCCGTGTACCAAGGGGAATCTTGAATTCCTTTGGTAATTGGATCCCATAGAGTAGCTACTGCATCTGCAAATCGAACCCCAACGAAGGTAGCAGTTAATGGCGTACTGCTTTGGATACCCTCACAGATGCTACTCATCTTAGGATACTTGAGATATTTGTGGATGATGTAATTGGTTAAGCTAGCAGTCAGCGTAGATTTCCCTGACCGTTGACCCCATAGCCAAGCCCCCTCTACGTATAGGTTTAGTTCCTTGTTGGCGAAGAACTCACTCTTAGTGCCCTTGCATTTAGGGCATTTCCCGTAGTTAAGGAACTGAACGTTATTCAACAGACGGTGCGGGTCAATATCTACTCGTACATTCCATATATCTTTCCACTTAGGATGCGAACAGCGGGGACAATATTCGGCAAGCAAATGGATTGCAGCCCACATTTGTCTAGCAAAGGGCTTTTTAGTATCTGGACCTAGAAAGTTCTCACAGTAGTCAAAGTAGTTCTTTGCCTCTGGGAAGTCCCCTTCTGGTAGACGGATGTCTCTAGGTAAACCTGTAATCTCGTCAACAGCTTTGTCCATTAGATTTGACAGATCAAACCCACTATCTGCTTCAATTTGATCTAAAGGATCGTAGTCATCAGGGAAAGACTCCCACGGAAGTTTGGTACTCCCGGGGGTTTGGGTATTAAACAAACTATCTACGTATCGTTGAGACGAGGGTAGGATTATTTTCTTATTAGGAACAATAATCTTACTCGCATTAGGTTTACCAGTAGTTTGGTTCTTAGTCTTAGTCTTAGTCTTAGTCTTGGACTTAGGCTTTGAAGATGTTTGCATTCGAGTACTCTCTAAACATCATTTTAGTTTCAGCCTTTGTCAAGTTGAACTTCTGGCTCACAAACCGAATAATACGAAGACAAATTGCTTGTAGTGCCTTACCTTGAATGAAGTTCATAGGTAAGTTAGCCTTTTCGTCAATAAGTTGTTGCATTATCTCGTCAACTCTCTGTCCTGCAGAAGGTATTGACATGCTAATAGGTAAAATTTCATCTAGGAAGAACTTACTAAAGTCTTCAATATTTACCCCTAAAGTCTTACTGATTTTGTGTCGAGTCCCTTTGTCTAGTTTGGAGTCTAGATTGATAGGAGTTACTACTTTCTTTTTCTTACGAACAGAGTACCTAGGGCGTATCGTAAAATAGATAAACTCTGATCTACCTCTAAGGAAAGGGTTATTGAACTTAAACTCTTCAAGAACAGGAGTATCCTGAATAATCTCAAACCCTGTACCTATGTCTGAGGCTGTAGCTCCATCCCACACCGAACTAGGTTTCAAATTATTAGGAAGGAAAGCTTTCGCAAAATCTTTTTCTTTTGCGCTTAAACTAATGTTAGGTCTAGAGATGCCTCCAGCAGAAATAACTCGTGAGGTAGACCTACCATTACCAGGTACAGAATTTTGTCCAGGTTTCTTGCCCAATTGAGATGAACCTTTTAGGCTGAGTCTAGATGTCTTTGAGTTATTTCGGTTTTCCATTGTCATTCCAAATTATAGCTAGTGTTGTTAGCTAATGTTAGTCATCGTCATCATCGTCTGACAAATCCTTTAGGTAGTCCTCCTTTGGACTAGCGTCTTTAGACTTTTTAGTCTTAGATCTTTCGTCTGTGCCTTTTCTGTGTTTGCTCGTATCTGGTCTACCCTTTCGGCCTTTAGCATCCGTGTCGTCTGACTTCCGTTTTGTCTTGGTCTCTAGCTCTTCTTTTTCTTCTAGTTCAAGATCTCGGATACGCATGACACCCATCTGTGCCCGAAGAGTAAAGTCAAACATCCGGCCGTTACGTGCCTTGAGCTGCTCGATATTGATGATCTCGTGCTCTCTAGTAGCAGAAGTGGCCACAAATTTCCAGGCATAGTTCGCGTGTTCTGCAATGCTACGAGCATATCGGATAACGCCCTCATCACTAACCTGTGCCAAAAGCACGACAATAATATTGTGCATCTCCGCGTAGATCTTGCAGTATCGAGCAACTGCACCTAATTTTTGCCATGCGTCATCTCCGTCTACACCTTTAAGCAATGAGATATAGTCAATAATGACTACTCGACTACCCAAGGGGTATACCGACGCCATGATCTCTTCAATCGTCATGTCGCTCTTAGGCTTAAAGATTCGAAAAGACCCTTCTGTTTTCTTTTTACGCTTGACAAACCGCTTGTAGCTCTTCCAGTATATCTCTTTTTCTTCTTTGCTTAGTTTCTTGAACAGGATTTTTCTAACATCTAGGTTTGATGCATTAGCCATCAAACGAGCTGTCATTTCTTCCTCAGACATTTCTAAGGGGATGATCGTAACGTCTTCACCCATGTCTGCCCAATTGATACCAAGTTGGGCAGCTAGTGTGGAGTTATGGCTAATCATCCCGTTAGCTAGGTAGTGGTGACCGTCTGGAACTTGGATATCGTACACATCTTGCTCTGTACCTTCGGTAATGTCATTAACTATTACGGGTAGGCAGTGTGCATCTAAACATCTGTCACCTAAGCGTAAATCCCCTAGTTGAACCCAAGCAAAGGATTCTGACATTACTTTATGTTCTGGAAGTCCTTCCAGGTGTTCCCCATTAGAGAATGTTACCTTAACAGTTTTACCCCAAGTCTTGAACAAAGTATCTGCAAATTTCATTCCTTCATAAGTCATGACAGCTATATCAGCCAGAGATTGCTGTACACCGTCCTCTCTGGTGTAGGAGGAAGTCTCATGAGACTTCCACAACTCCCCTATCTGCACGTCTTCAGTAATGAACTCAACTTTCATGTGTTTTCCAATTTTTTACAAACTTCTTAATTTCGCGTTGTTGTCTGTCTGGAATCCTAGAACACAGTTCACGCAAGAACCCCTTGGCTGGTATGTCCCACCACTTATACGGAAATACTGCTAAGACTTCTTTTTCAGAACACAGTGCCCACCTTAGGTGGTATTTAGATTCGTGCAGGTGTCTAGCCCTCTCTCGTAGCCAATAAAAAGTACGTTTATTTGAGACTAATGACCAAGCACTTTTTACTTCTATGTAGGTATTGGTAGACTCTATAAATATGTCTGGCAGTGTATGTGTAATATCATTTACAGGTATCGGTAGAACGTCTCCATGAGAGATAACGTTGTCAACTCCATACCTGTCTACACACAGTTCTAGCATAGGCTTTTCATAGCCTTGATACTTAAATGTTCGGCCTTTGATCTTGCAAGTCTTAACGCAAGCTTTGGCTTTAGACGCTGCCACCATAGCTCGGCGTTTTATCTTAGGATCTTGTAATGCGTGTTCTACACCATACTTTTCAAGCATGGTTTCTCGTATCTTTGTTTTAACTACGTCTGCTTGAAATGGGTTATCAACACCATACTTCTGTCTGATAGTATCCCTAGATAACGCACCTGTCTTTTTACGACCCTTTGGTGTCTTCCACTTTTTAGTTGCCTTTTCATAAGGACGCCTGCCTTCAGTCGACAACATAGGATTAGTTACACCATACCGTTCTAGATTTGTCTTGATAGTAGACGCAATTACCTTTTCCATGAATCCGGGTGCGTTACGAATGTCTCGGGCTTTCTGTTTATATTCTTCTGTATTGTGTCCAGCTAAAGTGTTTACCTGATGCTTCTTTTTGACCTTAGCATTAAACATGGGGTTGTCTACCCCATATTTGTCTCTAAAAGTCTTTTTCAACTTCTCTCGTACTTGCGTAGAATGCATAGGGTTGGTTATACCTTCCCCGTATTTTTCTTGGCAGGTAATTCGTCTCTTAGCTAGCGTCAGTTTAGTGTGGGCACATTTACCTTCAGGTGTTTTATAGCATTGACGACAAACGTCTACACTGCAAAAAGTAGACTTACAGACAGTACACACTTTGTTTTGTTCTGCTAGCTTTAGGTTAGCAGAAAAAGACATTGATCTGTCTGCACATTGGTAGAACACCTTTAAGAGACTGGGATAGTGGATTTTCATCCCAGCTATAAACTCTTTTCTAGAGATAGCAACTGGTTTATGTTGGTGCCTAGGATTTCTCCTAGGACCTTTCCACGCCTTATATTTCTTAATTGCTGACTGGAGTAGCTTGGTGTGGTTGTTGGTCCATATACCGTTGCTTGTATTCTTGTGGGGTAAGTTCTTCGATAGTTCCGTCATCATGAGTTACCTTAACTAGTTTAACTACAGTTAAATTAGTTTGGTATGTGCAACACTTCCCACCGCCAGTGCTACCCCCAAGAACGAAGAGATTCCCAAAGCCAATACCGCCATTCTCGTCATCAAATGCCTTAAAACCAGTAGGAAGATAGTTTGTTTCCGTTTCATCAAGCAGTTTCTTTACTATGTCTGAAGTATTGTTCCCTTTACCGAAGGTAAGTACCTGAGACTCATCACCCCGGTGTTGTCGCAAACTCACTATAGACTCCGCCATAGTGTTCAGAAGCTTGTCTGGATCTGCTTTCTTTTTACGCAGGGACAACACAGTGTCCTCCGCAAGTTGAAACATGCCTCGAAGCTGTCTGTACCCATGTAGGGTCTTAACACTAGCGTAAGCTTCTTCCTTGGAGGAGATCTTGTCTATGTCGCTAGTCCTAAGTTTCTTTCTAGTTTCATCTTTAATCTTAGGATCGTCACATACCTCACGCCAGGTGGGTGCGCGACCTTGTTTCCTGTTGACGTCCAGAATACGTTTTAAGACTTCTTTGCAGAAGTTGTTGTGGAAATAAGTCTCGTCAATCCCTTGTAGAATCGTCCCGCTTACTTCCGGCCTTTTTGAGGTAGCAGCTCTTAATACAGCTAGTTCAGTGCTGGTGGCAACAAGTTTCACAGCTCAACTACTTTCTTGACAGACTCGTTAGTAATATACGCCAACGAATGGACAGGCAGATACAAATGCCTAAGAAAGAACATATAAGGATCGCACCCTGTAGCTACCACAATACGTGGCACATCTGAGTAGCATTCCAGTATGTCCCTAAGCTTTTCCATTTTAGGTTGAGTAGACATTGTCCCTACGTTGTTTAGGACCAACAAAGAGGGCTTACTCTTATTTACAAGTAACGGGTTGTCAAACCCACCAGTTAGGTCTACCCACAGAGGCAAGGACACATGACTGCTGTGGTGGGCCAATGCATGTTGCATCATGAACGCAGCCAACAATTTGGCACGCCCATCATCAGGCGCACTGACCAAACAGCAGTTAATAGGCCGAAACGGATGTGCCAAGAACTCATCAAACATTGCTAGTTGCTTAGCTCGGTTAAACACCTTTGGTTTAAGCCCCTCAATGTCTGAGGTAAACGAGGTGGGCAAGAACTCAAAAGGTCTTTGCAGCTGGCAGCTAAAATTCATTCCTCTATTCCTAAGAATCGGAATGTGTTTTGCTTGGAGCTGTATTTTTAGGTTCTTACTTGAAGTGGGGCCCAAACTTAAGTCGTCAATTTTATTTTTGTGTCGCATAAGTCTTCTTAAATATACCCGTGAGTACGGTCATAACGTCTGTCTATTGGTCGGTTTTCGTCGTCAAAGCCTTTACGTTTTGTGTTCTTGAAATAGGCGTCCAAGGTTTCTTTGACGTGGCCAGTCATTTTAGGCCTAAACTGCGGCACCAAACATTGCCAGTGTTCCTTCCGCATACACCCTCGGACTACATCAACGTCATCTAGAAAATACTTGATGACAGGGTCGGGCTTGCCGTCATAGGGAGTAAGAATCCGCGCAAATCTCTGTTCAGCTCTAGGTAAGTTGGCTGATGGAGTAACTTGGTATAGCATACTAGCCCTAGGTATGTTAATACCTGTACTCAACAAACGAGTATTTCCTACTACGACCTTAACACGGTAGTTTCGTGCGTCTTGAACTAACTTGATACGAGCATCTTTAGAAATTCCGCCGTAAAAAGCGCGAGCGATTTTCTTCCCATACATCTGGTTGATTGCCTTAGTCAATACCCGTATAACCTCAACTCTGCTAAATGGAATGAATACCAAGTGTTTTGCCTTAACGTCCTCAATAGCCGTCTGGGCAATCAGTTTAAGCCGCTTAGGATCTTTCTCAATCTTGTTCACCATGCAAGGCCAAGACTGTGGCATCTTTCCACTAACGCCAGTGTGTACGTAGTCCAGACGTGGCCGAAGCTTCTCTACTTTGTTCTCGTAGAAAATTGGTCCTAACAAGCTGTAGATAATGTATTCCTTGCCGTCCTTACGTTGTGGTGTCCCTGAAAGACCGATAAGATGACGTGCATGAATCTTACCCACTACTGCCGCAAATTCCTTACTACCAACGGCCTGGACTTCGTCAATAAGAACCACACCAAACATCTTACTAACGTCTTGAAGTAGCTTCTTCCCCTTCTTGCTCAAGAACTTTTGATAAGTAACCAAACATACATCTAGTTTTTCAAAGTCCGCAAGCGTCTTAGGAAACCCAATACGCTTCTTTTTGATGGTAGTCAAAGGTTCTTGCGTGTCACTACCTGCAAACGTTTCATAAAAATTGTCAAGCCAGTCTTTCTGGGACGCTAAGATCAAAGTCTTCTGTTTCTTTTTGCAGACAAAGTATGCGCCCATGACGGTCTTGCCGCTACGGGGCGGTGATTTAAGTACCCCAAACTCTGCTTTAGACATTTTCTTAACAGCAGCTTCTTGGTCGGGCCGAAGTGTGCCTAAGAACTTTATTGGCTTCTGCATTGGCACATCTGGGTTTCTGTCTTCGAACTCAATTCGGCCACCAAAGATCTTGCACACTCGTTCTCGGGCACCAAATGGAAGACGCAGAAACTTCTTCCCATTAGCACGTTCAACGATGCTATGCATCTTTACCTTGCCCTCGTAGTTGGGGCAATTTTCACACACGTCACATACACGTTCAGAGTAGTAATCACATTTTTCGCAGGTCTTCTCGTCTTTGAATACCTCACGCTCAAAGTGTTTCTCTACTTTTTCGTACTGTTCATCTGTAACTTTCTTGATAGGAATATAAAGGGCGTCTCTACAGTAGACTTTCATAGTGACCCTTGTTTAGAGCTAGACTGATGGTAGATAAGCTCGAGTATATCAATACAGTGTTTCAAGCTGAAACCCGTTTGGTCAATATCCTTCAAATAGGTATCAATTCTGTCTAGCAAACTACGAAGTTTGGCGTACAAAGTAACGCCTGCAGCTAGGTATGTATTGAAGTACCCGTCACGCTCGCCTTTGGTTCTAATATCTGCTATTTCCTCAGCGTAGTGCCGTGCCAGATAGATCCGGGTAGCATCCAATGTGATGTCCAAGAGGTCAGCTTGCTTAGTAACTCTAACCCGTATTTGTGCCATACGAGACCTGTGTGATGCATCTTGAAGAGCAGCCTTCATAATATCATTGCCACCAGGGGTAGTGCCATAGAGAGTACGGCTAAGTCTTCCGTTATGAAGGCGGTCAATCTCACTGTCAATATCTTCAATGTCAATCTTGTCCTTGATGGTCTTGACGATATTGCGATACTTCTTGTAGGTATCATCTCGGAGTAGAGATTGCTTTAGCGCGTCACCACCCAGCTCAGCCTTCTTTTTTCGGAGTAAGTCTTTTTTGTTTGCCATGAGATTTCTTCTTAGGAAAGACGTAACGGTCAACTACGACCCGGAAATTACTAATTTCCGGAAGTGGGATTTTAATCTGTAGAACAGACTCTGTCTCAGTCTCTATGTACTTAGAAAGTGGTATAAAGTTGCTTACCATTAGGCACGCCTAGTATGTATTTACAATGAAACCCGTCTATCCTTTTATTATTCGTCTTTACTGCGTTTTCCTATAAAGGATAGCTTGTGTAGTTTAGTCGACAGCACTTTACCTATACCGTTTCCGTGGACAAGGACTTCATTTTCAGAGGCCAACCTCTCAGCTAAAGGTAGTTTGAAAAAGTTGTCTAATAGTTGCAAATTACAGAAAATTTCGTTAGGCTTAAATTCTTTCTCTACTACAACTCCACTATCAGCAAACACCTCAGCATTTTGAAATGACGTTGACCAAGAAGTCAACAGTCTAGGTTTTAAGGGTACTTGTTTGCCTGTCTTTAATGCGGAAATATCTTCAGGAGTTAGCACCATCCCTCGATACAATTTGCTTGGGGCTTTCTTAAATTTAGGAGACACTGTCAATTTAAGCATCTGACTAGCTACGTCTTCAAAGTTGGCGTTCTTGGTGCTATCCCAACGTATGTAAAGGTACGCTAAGTGAGAATCTGCCGTACTTGCACTAATCGCAGACAAGCCTAAAGGTAGGATGTCCTCCTGAGAAACGGAATAAAACTCCCCTAGTTTCAAAGGAGAGAACCTATCGAAAGGTAACCAAGCTACTAACCTTTTGTCAATAGTAGCTAAGGCTAAGATATTTCCAGGCATCCTTAGGTATTCACCTAGAGGATGTTTCTTTGTTATCTTGAAGAATTTCCAAGTATAGATAAAAGGGTCAAACCTCTTAAGGCGTTTAACTTCCGCAGTTTCCTTAACTGAGACTAATTTGTGTATTGACATAGTCACCTCAAAATGATGGGTTGCTTACCATTAAGAAATCCTAATACCTTATAGTAGTCGTTACCTGTTACGTTAAGCAGTTTTGGGTTCTCAGACCTCCAGTGGCTAACTGCTTCAACTAGGGCCTTACTGTCCTTGTGCTCTACATAGAGAACTGGAAGCCCCTGTATGTTCATACTAGACTGAAACGGAATGTCCTTACCTTTAAGGTATAAGCAAATAGATTCTCGTACATTCTGAGAACTTGGTTCTAATTGGATGTATTCGTCTTTAAGAGGGATGTTCAACATCAGGCACCTTAAACAGGTAAATTCTTGCCAAGATAAAGTTTCTCAGACAGCAATTTTTATTATCTATGTTATCAACCTACTACGTTTTGGTAGTTATTTGCAAACCCATCAAAGATCACACGAGTTGCATCCTTCCATTGAAGTATTGCTCTAGTTAAAGAGTCTAACTTTGCTAACGGAACGAAAAATACTCTAGTTGCGCTGCCTAGCCCTATAGTGTACGGAATTTTCTCATGTACCAAAATGACCTCTAGTGCTTCCATAACAGCTGAGTTAGGGTAGTCTAATTGTATTTCACTACCTTTAACAGACAGGTTTAGCAGGTTCATTTATATCTCCAAATTCTGTTTGATACTATTCTTGAGCATAGGGCTTACGACCAACGTAGCTTTGTTCTTCTCAGAAAAGATATGCATGTACGGAGTTTTTGCCCAGAGAGTCATGTTGAAGTCCTTAGGCAACTTAGTGTTCAACGTGTGCTTGAACACTCCACTGTAGACAAGTAAGAACGAACCTTCGCACCTAAAGTTAGCGTGGGTGTGAAAGATGTTTCCGATAACCGTATCATCATGTTTACACTTGATTTCGCCGATAGACAGAAGGGAGTTAGTAGCATAAGGGGCATCTTCAACATAGAAAGGACCCTTTACTCCATTTTTGTAGAAAAGGAGGAAATAGGTCCTATCTAGATAAATATACGGAGTTAGCAGCCTCTTATTGAATGAAGCTGCTATGTCTAGGTCCATAGTTTCGGACATTGCGACTGTCCTTATTAGACTAGGGATAACAAATAGGTCACAGGTTTGTTCGAGAAGAGCATCATTCGGTCGTTAACTCGAAGTTCCAAAGTAGCAGGGGCTTTTGCCAACAGCGTACTGAAGAAAGAGAAGTCACAGGAGAACTGCACGTCCTTAGATGGCTTTTCTTCCAGCATGATCAAGGTACTCATCTTTCCAAAAGAACTCTTTAGTTCTAGCTTACACTTGTCAGCTTTCGTTGTAAACGTAAATGTGCTATCCTTCTCGTAGACGGCCTTGGCATTTTCAATTAATTGATTGATGCCCTCGGTCTTCAACTTGATTTTCACACCTCCCTTTTCCGTCTTGAGAGTCTTATATAGTGCCAGCATATGACCCAAGGTAACTTGCTCACCTTCTGTCTGAGTCAATGCGACTCCAAGTTCAAAATTATCGTTGTAGGCGTAAACCGTGCTGTCAGTAATAGACAGTTTATAGCTTTGGTTCTTAAACTCCTTAGCAATCATCATGAAGATATTGCTGGGCAAGGTGAACTCCAATTTCCCTGTAAGTTCCTTGTCAAAGAAGAAAGCAGATTGCCAAGTATCAAAGCAAGCAACAAACGTTCCTTCATCTGTACTCTTGATCCCAATTGGGATGTAGTCATACAAGCTGAGCAGGGGTTTCAATTCAATTTTAGACAGGTTGGCCCTAATAGAATCCAAGAACTTGGAACTCAGCTTAAGGCTTTTATCTGCTTTTACCTCAGTAGGAATAACTTCAATCTTCTCGTATTGGTTGATCAACAGATCAACATCATAACGAGAGCTAGTTACCTTTACGGAGTTTTCTCCAATAAGGATCTTGATGTCCTTGCGTTTAGCAATAGCATTGGCTAGCGTCTCGGCAGAGATACTAAACTTGTCGGCCTTGCTTTTCTCTAGAATCTTACACGGCAAGTTCATAGAACAAGAATTGCCGTTACCAGTTCCTGTCAACAACAAGTTTCCCTTAGTGACTTCCAAGGAAATAGAAGTTGCTTGAGCAATGCGTTGGATCGTCTTGATGGTACTGCCTAACAAGTCAGCGTCGATTGTGAATTGCATGATCGTATTTTTCTTCCACGTAAAAAAGTAAAGTTCGTAATGTTATTTACAGTGCAAACGCCCTAAGTGTCTGCACATCTTCTTCTGATAAATGCTCTTGAACTCCTAGTAAGATCCTTCCGATACCGGTTCGATCAAAGCACTTAGCAACTATCCGAATTTGGTTGATAGTGTCTTCTTTAGACTTAGCTTCGTCCAAATCGTCTGCTATCATATCCTCAATCTCGTCTAGACCTACGTTGTCTGTAAGCTGTGTCATGATCGCACGACCTGCAGAAGCTCTAGGTTGAGATATGCCCCCATTGTAGGTAGCTAGTACAACATTCTTCGCACTAAGTAACCAATTCTGAACATGGGTTGTTAACACGCCTTTGTCTGTATCGCACTTATCAATAGCCTTCCCTGCACTCATGAAATATACCTGTAGGATATCGTCCAAATCCCCTTGGCAGTTCCACTGCACATAATCCCGTTGGGCGGTAGTTAGACAAAGCCGAGTATATTTTTCAAGTATCTGAGACCTAAAAGCTACAGCTTGGTCGTGCCAGTATTTCACCTGTTGGTAGATAGCTTGCACATGAAAATCTGGTCTTACTGAAGCTCTTTCATTTAGGTCTGCTATCTGTATCAACGCATCTGGAGATATGATCTCAGTATCTGATATGCTAGTGATTTCTTCGGCGATACTGCTCCAACGCCGCATAGCTTCAAACAAGACTGCGCGGTCCATCTTCATTCTTTTCAACAGCTTGAGGCGTTGCTTAGGGCTGTCCAAAAGAAAGAACATTGTAGCATGAGAACTAAAGGCCTGCCTCCCAATACCCACGACCTTACGCTTGGAGTTGATAGTCTGCCACCCAAGTATCTGCGCCATATAGTTATCAAAGAACTTGGTGCCTTCAAGGATAGGATATATCCCGTTGTAGACCAGATCGTCAAGTACACTGAGATATTGGTAGGACGTCAAGTTTCCAGGAATAGATTCCTCGATAGATTTCAACTTGGCAAACAGCTTTGAGTGTTTGTAGTTACTGGAAGATGATGTTGAGGACGAACTTGAATTGGGAGACACAGAGGTAGACATTATTGTAGTTGTGGTAGCTAAGGGTAACTAAATATGTAGGGGATCAAGGCAGTCAAGATACTAGATAACGTTCTTGTCTACAAGTCTAGTAAGTAGTGCATAGCAGTGTTTACAACATCCAGGATGCAAGGAGCTATTTTTAACTGTAGGTAGCTCACCGTTAGAATATTCGATACGCGCAGCGCCTTTACGGTTTAATGCAACTTCCCAAACAGCCCAAAAATCTTCGCAACTACAAGATACTATGCAGTACCCTTTAGTGTTTATCTCCAGTGTCGTCACATAGGTGTACATTGGAGGTGGTGGTTTCCTATGCCCGTCTGGAGTAGCTGTAGTGTGGATTTTTGCCTTATAGATAATAGAACCATTAGGGAGTTTTCCTCTCTTGAGTTCCTTTATTCGGGCAGAAGCTGCGGCGTGCTTACGCGAGGGCACCGTAGCCTTTATCAATTGTCTTGCAGTTAATGGCATAGCGATCCTTGGATATAGTGATGGGACGTAAATGACAGGCCTTACACACTAAAATTAGGATACAGTAACTGTCAATCTTCCGAATTTATCTAAGGACACCTTAGTATTTGGATCATCATCAACAACCAACGCCTGTTTAGCTAACTTAATGAAGGCGGTGGCACTGTTGATTGCGTCAACGACCTGAGTTTTATCATTTGAGGTACACCCTCGAGATAACGCCCTATGAGACTGGGTAAGGTAGGTTCTAGCTGTCTTGACAGAAGGCGGCCCAATAAAGTCCCAAGAGGGCAGACCATAGATCCGCAGATTCAAAGTAGTTTTCATGTCTTTAGTTCCCGGTCTTAATCTTCACAGTAGTCGTTAGATTCCACGTCTCTAGTCTTATGGCACTTAGAACATTCCCAATAGTGGACGGTTTCTGTTCCATATTCGTGATCAAAAGAATCATCCCTGAATTCCCAGTCATGGTCGTTGTCTTCGGCCTCACAATCAACTTCGGTGCTAATTTCTACTTGGGGATTAGATGAGGTGTTCATGGCGTGGTTGCCCTTCGTAACTCAAGCTGGCCTATTGGCCCGAATAATACTCAAGCTCTTTTCCATGAGAGACTCGATGCTAGCTGGTAGTTTCTTTTTCTGGGCATAGAAAGCAAAGGCCTCGGCGAAGGTCTCCTCCACAGATTTGGTAGCATACTCGGAAATAACAGGAGACAGCTTACTACTATCAATGCTCACTGTAGGCCATAGACTCTCTAAGTGCTCAATGTCATCGGCCTCCCACATAGTACGCAGGTCCTTCATGCTCAGGTGGTGAATTTGCTTAAACCACCGAAGAAGGATCTTGGTCCGATGTTGTACCTCTTCGTCTTCTGCGCCTAGGTTCTTGAACGCTTCGATCAAGCCAACTTCGTCGTCGGCCTTCCGTTCAGCCTTAAGACCTTTGAGCAATTGTACCAAGTGTTTGTGGTCAATAAGGTCAGGCTTAATGCTCTGGTGGAAAAGCTTTAGCCAACGGTTCTGCGCCTTGGTCGAAGTCAATCCGTTGTACCGAAGCACATGCCCAAACTCATGGAGAATGACGTATTCCATCATCTCATGATTATTCTGCGACCACTCAGGTGCATACCAAACCGTATGGGGACCTTCACCGTTGTGTTTATACATGCCTGCGTACTTGCCAGTTTTTGCCCGAATCTCTGTAGTAAATACGTCAGTGAAATCTTCTAGTCCCAACTTCTCTACGACCTTGGCCGTATGGTCTAGGCTCTTCCTAAAGACGTTGAGGGTTTCTTTAGGCAGACCTACAAAGAAATGTAGTGTTCCCCAGAAGTCATGTGTGATAGATTTTCGGTAAAGGTTGCTAACGTCGCAGCCATAAACTTTACCCGGAGACGGAGTAGGCCCCAGTCTCAGGATGATGTCCTTTTTCGTGATCTCTGTTACCTTGCGGTCTAAGTGTACGTTCTTTTCTAAAAGAACTTCAATAGTATCTTTCCCTACACTGTTGACACGAGCAAGGGTAGGTTTACCGTCCTTAACTTGGTAGATGATATAGTCTTTTTCGTTCATGGTGTTGTTCTTTCTAAGGTAAATTGGATTGTAGTTCGAGAGTAGTCTCAGGTAGAGATTCCGCTTCCGGTATTGGTGTATTGTGCCTCGGGAATACCACCTTCAGTACGTTCTTGTTCGACAGGTTTATAAACAGAGTTGCCTCAGATGAGACTAGTGTTATCTTATGGGAAGCCCTGCAACTAAGTACCGGACACTTTAGCTTAGTGTGGTCCACTATCCGAGACTCTCTAAGGTCTATCTCTAGTTGACCTCGGCATCTAGTGTTATCGTCTCTAAGGACATTGCAGGCAAAATCATTGTTGTCCCTGTACTGAATTTGTTCACCGCATTGAGTAACGAATGTCATCCGAATAACCCTTTCTTGGTCAACATCTTTCTGGAATCAGCTAGGTCTTTTAACGCAGTAGGGATCGACCATACCAAATCTCCTAGCGCAGGATCAATTTTATTAGGTACTAAGTCTTCAAGATCAAACTTAATGGACGTATCTAGCGTAACCAACTTTCTAGCCAAGGCCAATGTACCTTTGTGCTCTGCGTACTTGGCCTTAAACTCTTTGTCCTTAATAGCTTTATCTAGGGACCCGTAGGTCTCCAATATCTTTAGTGCTGTCTTAGGCCCACACTTAGGTAGCCCAGGTATGTTATCTACTTTATCCCCAAGCAAGGTCAAATAGTCAGTTATCTGTTGAGGCTGGACTCCAAAATGCTTTACCACTTCCTTCGGTCCGATAATCTGTTTTTCTACCGGCCAGTAAAGACTAACACGAGTGTCTACACACCGAGCAAGGTCCTTGTCTCGTGTGCAGATAATGACTTTACCTGGTAAACACACCGCAGCAGACGCCATTACATCGTCAGCTTCCCGCATCTTTTTCTGAGCATGATACAGACCAGCTAGTCCCAACATTTCACGCGCAGGTTTTACTAACGAACCTGGGGTAATATCTGTATGGAACTCTTGGCCGTTGTCTAAAGTTACGGTAGTCCCCTCACCTTTAATTCGGTTGGCTTTGTAGCCTTTGTAGAGATCGTTCCGAAATGAACGCTTGGCATCAAAGCATACCATAGCGTGAGACACTTTATGTTTCACTAAGTCGGCACTGACCATATTCAAGAACATGGTCAACGCATTTCTTGTTAGGTGTTGCGGGTTCTTTCTTTTTATCACCACACTTAGTGCTCGGTGCAAATAGAAGTTCCCGTCAATGATTCCAGTAGTCATGGCATACCTTTGTTTTTTGACATCACTTCTTTAAGTGTCTTCTTGATCCCCTTAGGGGCATGTTCTATCAAGGGATATACCTTGTGCGGATGTTTCAGTGCCTTAGAGATCAAAACCTCAGGAGCAGTGAAACACTTATCACAATGCGGGCAGGGGTTATAGTCGTCCTTGAAATTTGTTTCGTAGTCTATTTTTGACTTGCACAACTTTCTAGACTCAACTGCCTCAAAATCTGCCTTGGTACTGGCTGTCAATACTGCATGGTGTGTTTTCACCCATCTGTTGAGGCGTTTTAGGATCTTGTCCTTATCGTCTTGAGTGAGATGCTTGGGGCTGATATGCCGTCCCCATTTGAAAGGGGCATCCCGTGCTAGGTAGATGAGCATCCAGTAATCAACGCTGATCCCGTATTGCGCCTCTACTAGAGGCACATACGCCTCGATCTGGTACACATTGTACCTATACGGAAAACCTGATTTGTGGGGAGTGTTTCG
>ENA-UOWG01000203-UOWG01000203.1-activated-sludge-metagenome-genome-assembly--contig:-NODE-203-length-91454-cov-12.424698_pt1 | contig 91454 bp, 95 predicted proteins | sample MGYA00238147_ERZ761563 | MGnify/ENA primary metagenome ERZ761563 (study PRJEB28884, sample SAMN05720216) | anaerobic digester metagenome | isolation source: active sludge of municipal...
TTTGAAGCGTTCCGGTAGTTCATGAAGATAGTGCCTTGAGCCGAGCGTAGCGAGGCCAAGGTGTACTGGGTATGGGAGCGCCGTAGGCGCGATCCCATCCGAGTTGGTTGAATAGGTATGGTTCTTTGGGATGGGGATAGAAGATATATGCCTGCTGTAGCTTTAGCGTAAGCAGGTGGATTGGGGATAGGAGCGGCGTAGCCGCGATCCTATCCGAATTAGGGGGTTTCTGTTTTCGCGCGAAATCGCGCCATCACTATGCTCTGGCGCGGAGACTGTTGGCTTCCGTATTTCCCCGCTACGCGACGAATGCCACGAATCTATGCCCTTGCCATGGGAGGTGGGAGAACTTATCTCCTGGCGCCTACGGCGCCGAGTGCGCTTCGCGCACTGAGTCGGCCGCCGGCTCCGCCGGCATTGAATTAAATTTCGCGCGCGATCGTGGGGGCTGTTGTAGTTGTTTTCTCTGTTATTAGTTAATACCTAATACCTTATAGGGGGGTGTGGGGGGCGCGGATGGATGTCTCGTGTTTGTCGGATGGAAGTCCTACTTGAACGCGGATAGTTGACCGGTGTTTTGCCGGATGGATGTCCTATAAAACATCGGATGGATGTCTCGTATAATCGGATAGAAGTCTCGTGTTTGTCGGCCCTTTTCTTGCCGTCAGGGCAAAAATGAAGCCGGGAAGCAGATCGGTCGAGCCCTTTCTGGATTATTTTTCGTACCGAGGTCTCGTTTCTTCGTATGGATGTCTCTGGTTTGCTTGCTGATCGAGGGATTATCGGATGGAAGTCTCGTTTCTTTCCGGATGAGTGCTCTTGAAATCGTACCGATGTCTCGGGTCGTCGTCGAAGAATCGGAAGGATGTCCTGTGTTATCGGATGGAAGTCTCGTTAAATCTGATGGTGGTCCTATGTTTTTTCTTGACTTCCGTTTCCGCAGGCGGTACAAATCGGCTGGAAGTCCTATTTGCGGAAAGCGCCGCGACGGGATTCGTTCCTGTGTTCGTCGTCGGCAAAAGCCCATTCAGACAGGGCTTCGCGGGTGGTATCGGATGGAGGTCGCGTATGGTGAGGAAAGTTTCCAAGCCAAAGAAGGTAGCGAAGACAAACCTCCCCTCCCCCATCGAGGAGCAGAAACTCCCCGATGTTATCGTCAAAGAAGAGGTCTACAATCTCTTAGACGACCAGACCGTTGTCCCCATTGAATTCAACATCGCAGAACTCCCCTTCTTCACAAAGAACGACCGTATCGAGGAAAATGTCTCAAAGAAATATACCTTCGCGAAGAACAGCTATATGCAGGTCTTCCCCAGTCACGACGAAAAGAGCGGGAAGAAGATATTGCAGGACTTTGACGAGAAGATATTTTATGCGATCCTCATGCTGTACCGCAAGCAGGGCAAGGAAATCGTAACCAATGCCTTTGAGCTGTTACGGCTTGCCGGTATTGAATATAAAGGAGGTATCTACGACCGGGTCCATGAGTCCATGTACCGCATGAAGGGATGCCAGATACGATTCAGCAACTCCCTCTACAGTGCCGAAGCTCGCTCTTTGATGAAGAACGAACGGGTCATAAGCATCCTGCAGGATGTCCAGATATGGACCTTGGAGAAGTTACAGGACGAGGGCAAGCCCCAACGAGACAAGTACGAGAAATATTTCAACGGCCGTCTGAAGGAGATCATCGTTATCCGCCTCTCTGACTTCATCGCCACCAATATCGAGCACAAAGGGTACCTCTCCTATGACGCCGACAAGTTGGTACAGATCAACAACGCGACGGCGCGGAAGATCTACATCATGATAAAGAAGTGGCAGGGATGGGAAAAGAAGAAGACCATTGAACGAACCTGCCGGTTCATCGCCAGCCGTATTCCCCTATCGTGGGAAAAGAAAAACCTTTCCGGTACGATCCGCGTCATCGAGAGATCCTGTGAAGAGCTGAAGCAGAAAAAGTTTATAGAAGATTTTGTGTTGAAGAAGGAAAAGCCTATCGAGGAAAGCACCCTCATTTTCATTTTCCCCGATACTATGAGTGCCAGGGAACGCGCTATCGAAGCGCACAATACCGCGCTGGTCACCACGACCGGACAGGAGCACTTTCAGATACAGGAAGTCGAAGAACAGCAAACCAACCTGTTCGAACTGGTCGGGAAATCAACCGACGATGTAAAAGAGCTGCTCTCCCTTATCCCCTCTCAAGTACAAACGGTCGCCATGCGACAGGAAATAGAGAGCGCATTTGAGAAGCGTGGCTATGATTATGTCGAATCGAATATCCGCTATGCCCTCATGAACGCCACCGAAAATGTCGGCGCCTACATGGTCAAAGCCTTGAGAGAAGATTACGGCAGCACACTCAGGTTGGCGATCGACGCAGAAAGAGAAAAGCAGAAGACCCACCGGGAAGATATCCGGAAACAGAAAGAAGAGCAGGCCGAAAAGGATCGGGTTGCAAAACGACGCGAACAACTGAAGCGCTTCTACGAAAGTCTTACTGCGGATGACCAGAGATCAATATGGGAACTTGCTGAGAAGAAAGCGCGCAAGGCCGGCGCAAGCGAGAAGATGTTAAAGATAGCTGTAGAAACCACATACCTGATGAGTGCGATAGAAGAATACCTTCTTTCCCAGTAAGAACCCCTTCCCCCAAAGTAGAGTCTTACTTATATCTTAAATATGCTATAAGTATGTATGTTATGCGAAGAATGCTTTTTCTTGGAAGCTCTTCCTGAAGGTCTCGTCGTTCACCCACAGGTGCATGAAGCGCGAAACGATGTCGGATACGATGAGCTGACGGGATTGGCAAGCATCTTGAAATGAGAGATAGTCAGTATAGGAAAGGTTCAGCGTCGCCGCCTTCCTTATCGGAAGCTTCTCGGTCGGAGCGGCCGGTTCCGGTTTCGGATCCTTCTTGGCCGGGGCTTTTTCTTTGGCCCCCTTCTTTTGTCCCTTACCTTCTTCTTTCGCAGGCTGCGTAGCAGGCTTCTCAAAAGTCTTCTCGCGAGCCCGATGAATGATCTCTTCTGCTTTCTTCTCATTAAGAACGATGTCTTCTCTCTTTTTAATCGACATGGCTCGCCTCCCCTATCGTATTTTCATGTTTTCTGACGATGCTCGCATTATAAGGATACTCATTATAATTTCTGAATCTCCGCATACAAGCTTCTCATTTCACCGGAGGCAGCTATATATTTATCTCCTTCACATTCTATGACACCCAAGCCCTGTGAAGCCGACTCTTTATATGCAACTCGGTGTACCATGGTAGTGTTGAGGATCTTGAACTTGTACTGTTCTTCGTACTCTCTGAGAACTTCGTATACATCGGCAAGCACTTTTTGATTTTGAAGAGACGGCAGCATATTGAGAAGAACGCACGCTTTTATCTTCTTGGTTGTTGCGAGTTCCCCATAAATCTTGAAGGTGTCAGCACTGGACCATATATCATAAGGAGAAGGTGTTATGGGAATAAGAAGAACATCAGCAGCGAAAATAGCCGATCGGAAACATTCAGTGTCCCGGCCGCCCACATCTATGACGATGTTTTTTTGTGCGAATTGCTTCATTTGCTTGTGAATTGTCGGCGTTTCTATGGCCACGGCAAAGATTGCCGGTGCCGTATCGGGCCGTAAGGAGTGGAACAACATGGCGGACCCTTGCGGATCCGCGTCAATGAGCGCGGCCGGACCCTTCGCAGCGAACAGTGTGGCAAGATTCGTTGCAATCGTGGTTTTCCCGCAACCGCCTTTCTGATTGGCTACCGTAACGATCATGGGCACCTCCCCATACAGTGTACATACGCATATAATGAGTATTCGCTAAACAAATGTCAAGTAAATATGTATATTGCACTTAAGTATGTTCTGTGTATGCAATCATCATGTGAGTCATGCGTACTGATTTTATGAATATGCACTTTCTGATTATGTTGTCTTTGCGTACTTGCGCTGTGCGTACTTATTCATAGTATGCGTATTTATGCTGTATGCATTGTTCGTTTTTGAACAACGGCCACAATACATGTTGAACATGTGCGCGTCGCACTTCCTTTGTAATTATATCGTGCGTACTTATGTTGTATTTATGTAAGTGCTGTGTGCTTATTTATGTTGTACTTGTTCTATGCGTACTTATGTTCTGTGTGTGGCGCGGCAAGGGAGAGCCGGAATGGTGGCACCACAATGGCACTCGTAGACTTGCAGTGCGCTAACCGGCAGTAGGGGAGGGGAGTCTCACCCCGCCCCCAGGAAGAACTTCCCCACGATCCGGTTCAGCTTCTGCACGATGTCGGCCCGCTTGAGGATGATGTGGGCGTTACCATTGAGGTGGCCTTTGATGTGGAAGTATTCGTTCTCGGCTTCGAACTGATTGTTGCGGGTCGCTTCGGCGATGGCGGTCACGATCCCCTCCGGGTGTTTTACCAGCGGTTTGCCGTCGAGGAAGCGGAAGGTGTTCTCGCAGTCGCGCAAGGGGCCTTCGGCATGGTAGCGGAGGCGGATCCCTTTGCCGTCCCATGTCTGCTCGAATACATAGGAGAGGATGATCTTGGTGCCGATCGCTCCTTTGTTCTTCTCGTTGGTCTTGAGTTTGTTCCAGTTGTGGGGGCGGAGGTATTCCCAGGTGGTCTGGATACGGTCCCGGATAATGGAACCGGTATCGAGGTTCAGGAAGAACTCCTTGATATTCTCCATGGTGAAATCGGGGAGTTCTTTCCCTTCCATCTCCTTGTCGAACTTCTGCCTCATCTTGTCGGAACAGAGTTCATAGATGCCGCTTCTCACAAAGGCGGCCCGCCAGAAGGCGCGGGAGATGCGGAGCTGATAGCCGTCGTCGGGCATTTTGTCGAATGGGTAGCTCCCGTAGGCCCGGCCGGCACAGTAGGACTCTATCAGGATCCCGGCTTTCTGTGCATTGTTGTACGCCTCTCTGGCAAGGTCCAGCGCTTCGGTGTACTTACGGACGGCCTCTTCGAGGTTGTCGTGTTTGATGAGGGTTGTTGTGTCATACATGGGATTCCTCCTATCGGGGGGTGATGTTGTTGACGATCTCGATGCCGCGGTCGGCGGCGATGGCTTCCGCCAGGGTGATCGCTTTTTCGAGGGAACGGCAGATATAGGTCCAGCCTATTTTGTGTGTCTCGGCGAAGATGGTGACCCGGTAAGCTTCGGCTGCGGGGTTCTTCTTCGTAGGGATGGTCACGGGGCCGGTAAGGGTCACATGGGTCGGTTTTCTCTTTTGTCGGGGGGTCTGGGTCATGGTGTTTCTCCTTGTGGGGTTATATCAGGCCGCTTTGTCTGAATGAGTAATGGGTATCGGCGGTGATGATGACATGGTCTATGAATTCGATGCCGAGGAGTTTACCCGCTTCCTGCAGGCGGCGGGTAAGGGCGAGGTCGTCGGCCGAGGGTTCGGGGGTACCGGAGGGGTGGTTATGCGCCACGATCACGCCGGCGGATCGGAGTTCTATCGCGGGGGCGTAGAGTTCTCTCGGGTGGACGAGCGACTGGGTGAGGGTACCGAGGTGGAGGAGCCGGGTCTCTATGACTTTGTTGGCGCCGTCAAGGTAGACGGCTACGAAGTTCTCCTGTTTCCAGTTGGTGATGACCGTTGCGACGGTCTTCACGGCGTCTTCTGATTTGAGGATCCGGTCCCGTTTCTCGCCGATGAGGTTGGAGGAGGCGAGTAGGGCGAGGAGTTGTTTCTTGGATAGGTTGCGGTATTTCTTCATAATGTCTCCGTTTTGGCTATGCCGGTAGGCGCTCAGGGAGCGCGTGGGTTATGTTTCCCGGGGTGTGGGGCCCGGTGTTACTCGGGGAGGACGATATCGCCGTTCTCATCGAGTAGGGGATATCCGGTGAAGTTCGGGTCTTTCTGATCGGCGGCGAGCCATTCGCTGACGGTCATGCGGTCGTTCGGGTATATCTCGTAATTCATGAATGCCTCCATAAGCCCCAATGGGGCGTTGTAAGATGTTATCGGTATCGGTATTGGTTGATTCGGTTCTTTCAACTTTCCGGTGCCGTCCTCTTTTCCCTGATGCTTTTTACCGGATGTCCCTCTGGGGGGCCGGCTGAGGCGGGTTTCGTCCCTCTCTCGGGGACGGTAGCAACAAACCCTATCGGCGGAGCGTCTACTCGCTTGTGAAGGACCCGATGCCGTGCGGCATCACAGGTCGCGTCAAAGCCGTGTCGGGCCGTCGCCGTCACACTGGCGAGCGCAGACGAGCCTTTACCTTTGTGGGAAAATGTTGGGGGAGACCTTTAGGGGGAACCGGCATTTTTACCCGCAGGGCCGCCGGCAGAAAGGAGTTGACGGCATAGACGGTCGATACGGATAGTGCCTGTGTATGATGCCGTGGGGTTGAGGGGCGCAAGAGAGTGGGGGAGTACCCTGAGAAATAGGGGATTGTTCCGGAAGTGGGGGAGGGGAGTATCTACGAAACGCTATCTGGAGAACATGCGGGCAAATTCAGGAAAGAGTAGGGGACAAAACGGAGGTACTGACCACCCGTTCCGGTTCAAAGTGACCACCCGGCAGGCAAAGGGCGCAGAGCGGTTCGGCCGCAGGCCAACGGCAGCGAAGAGCGTACTCCGGAAGCGGGCCGAGATGGGGGCAGTGATGGTCATTAGAAAGTGGAGGCTAACTCTATTTGTTGAATTCAGCGAGAAACCCGCTGAAGTCGAACCCGGTATTCAATGTCGCCAGCTTTTTCTGCCCCGCCTTTGAGATCGTGAAGTACATCTCCCGCTTGTCCTCCTTGCCGAAGGCTCGGGTGATATACTCGGGCTTTTCAAGAGCGGCAAGAGTGCGGGACATCATTGAAAAGGTGGTCCCCAACTCTCTGGCGAGGTCGGTACTACGCCGCGTCTTGCCGTCACCCAGCATTGCCAGTACGATCGCTTCATTGAGAAGCATCTTGTGCTCATGCGCCAGATAGGCCTCGAACTCATAAATGTGGTGAAGCGCATCTTTCATCTTGACAAGGGCTTGCTCTTTCATGGGAACCTCCTTTTGAAGGGTCGAACGCTATATTATATCCTACCGGATAGGGGATGCAATTTCTTTCGCCCCGGAGCCCGCGACTCCTTCCGCAAGGATGGCCAAGCAGGGAGGAAGGGGCGATCCCCCGAACAAGCAACGGATGAGAAGCAGGAGGCACGATGCGCCTCTGCCGTGCGAAGAGAGGAATAGAGGAGGAGGGAAAAGACGACCTATGACGGGAAAAAAGCGGGAGCCGCATTCGGTAGTAGGGGAGCATAGCGGAACGAATACGGTATGAGGACCACGCATATCGGCAGCCCTCTCGACCGACAGGAGCAACGAGAACAGCGGCAACGGTCGTGCTGTAAGCCGGTCGGGCCGGGGGCGAGGAAGGGAGGGGAAGGAGAGTGGGCGAAATGAGGTTGACTTATTTCGGACTGTGCTTATCCAAATTATTGTGGCCCCGCAGTGGGACCGAAAGATAAACTGAGGAATGGAGATGTTGATGGCGAAAGAAAGCTACTTCGTCCAGAAAAGACCCGATGGAAATTGGGAAGTCCTGAAATCCAACGCGGATCGCGCTTCTGCTGTGGTGACCACGCAGAAAGAAGCCATTGAAAGAGGACGAGAACTTGCCAAGGAGTTGAGAACAGAGCTGGTGATCAAGGGCGAAGATGGCAAAATCCGCGAAAAGAACAGCTACGGCAACGATCCAAATCCGCCGAAGGGATAACCTGTTCGGATGATTTGTTTCGTGTGATCTGTTCGGCAGTTACTTGATTTTCCGCCTTCCCGCCAGTACCTCGAAAATGGTGTTCGCCTGTACTGCCCCCCAAGAAAAAAGAATCCTTTTCAGTAGAACTGGCATCTTAATAGGGACAAATAGGGGCTTTGACAAACAGAGTTTTCGTTTTATTAACCGACCCAAGAAGCGAGAAGGAGGCGCTTTCCCCAGTCTGTGATATTTTAGTGAGATGTTTGTCTGGCACCTTTATTGTCGGGAAGTTAAGGGGTTTGCTGTTTTCATGTTTTTACAACCAACGGAGGAGACAATGTATTATTTCGAGCTGTACAAAGGCAACGATCAACAATGGTATTGGCGCTTCAAGGCTCCCAACGGCAGAATCGTTGCTATCGGTGGTGAGGGGTATGTCAGTAAGCAGGGCGCCACTGACGGGATCAATCTCGTCAAGAAATATGCCCCAGGAGCCGAGATCAGAGAAGTGTAAGAGGACTCTTTCTGATTGCAGTCGATTCTGGCTGCGATTCTGTTGTTGCTACTTTTTTTACTGCTCACGAATTTGACCATTTGTTGTTTCGGTCAAGTGGCCACCCAACAGCTGAAGGGTATAGAGCGGTTCGGTAGCAAGCCAGCGGCAGAGGCAACGAAGTTTTTCAAGAAGAATTTCATTTTGTCCCTAAAAACTTGCATAAGTCACTAAAACGCTATACCTTCTTTGCGTTTGTTTTACGGAATACGATCTTTCCCATGTTGGTTGTTCGATGAGAGCACCTTGATCTGGGAGGCAGAAAGCAGAATGAACAGGATGTACAGAGCAAGGCCCAGTAGAGCTCAAGAATTCTTTTCCTCTTATTGGCCGATCATACTATCGATTGCAGCACTGTTTTGTAGCAGTTTTTATGTCTATGATAAAATCAACAGCAACATTGACGACAGAACCAGTAAAAATGTTGCGATATATATGCAAGGGATAAATCTGTCCCTGACAAGCGTCAACTCTAAGCTGGAAACCTTGTCGGAAATTAAAGAAGACATTAAGGTTTATAAAAAGACAATCGATGAGCAAAGCGACAGGATTCTTGTTCTAGAAACCAAGGTGGCATCGGCAAAAAGAGCAAATGGAAACATAGCGAAATTCCGCAATAATGTTAATCCGAAATCCAACTATAAAGAAATGGCAGACTTAACTGCTAGTCTCTCGTTGAGTTCCCTAGACAACTAAAGTCCTATGAAACAGATTATACTTCTTATAAGTTTGTTCTCTTGTCTCGGTGTGCTTGCTACCGAGTATCATCAATGCAAGGGAATGACTGCTGGCGAAGCATTCAAGTGCTATCATGAGGTTTTGAATGATGATAATGCTTCCCCGGATCAAAGAATTTATGCGGGAATTTATCTTACCAAACTATGCAAAGACTACAGTTTAAATATCTGCACCTATGAGTACGCGACGAAAAGCATAAAGATAGCGCAAGAGAGCAATCGTACTGAGATTCTTTATGACCTTAAATATTACGATGCCCTTTCCCATTATCATAGCGGCGACATCAATAATTCGCGTGACAAAGTTTTGGAAAGCAAAAAACTCCTCGAAGACATTATAGAGAACATAGACAAACTGAGATTAATTTATCCTTATGTCATTTACATACAGTTATGGAAGAGCGAGAAGTGGCTGGGAAACAAAAGGGAAGCCTTAACAGCGATGGAGATTGCCTATAAGGTTGCCCCTACTGACAAGATAGCCAAGTCTATTGGAGAAAAACTATATGTTAATGAAAGGGAATATGCAGACGAGCTGGCAAAAAAATATGTTTGTTTGAAGCCCGACAGATGCGACCGGGATTTCTGCAGAGAGGCCTTGTTGCTATATAAAAAGTTGGAGGGGTATAAATATTACCAACTGGACTCTGAAACATATCATTCGAAATATGCGAAGTACATAAGAGAAGGGATTAACGCGGGAGTTGTCTGTCTTTCCAGTAAGCCATCCGACAAGTAATATTCCCCGCACTCAAATAGCCCATGCCTCGGTCAGCACTTCGGCCTGCTCAAGGACGGTCTGGGTGGCTTTCTCCTGTTTGTCGGGTGGATAGCCGTATTTCCGCAGGACGCGCTTGACGAGTACCCGGAGTTGGGCGCGGACATTCTCGCGGATGGTCCAGTCGATCGCGACATTGCTCCGCACTGTCTTGACGAGTTCTCTGGCAATGTCGCGGAGAGTATCGTCGCCCAATACCTTGACGGCGCTGTCGTTGGTCTCCAGTGCGTCGTAGAAGGCGACCTCGTCATCATTCAGCCCTAGTTCTTCGCCCCGCTTGCCGGCGGCGTTTATGTCCTTGGCGAGGTCGATCAACTCCTCGATGACGGCGGCCGCCTCAATGGCGCGGTGCTGATACCGCTTTATCGTCTTCTCCAGCATCTCGGCAAAGGAACGGGCCTGCACGACATTCTTGAGACGCCTTGTCTGGATCTCTCCCGATAGCAGTTTGCGGAGCAGTTCGACCGCGAGGTTCTTCTGCGGCATCCCGCGCACCTCGGCAAGGAATTCATCCGAGAGGATCGACAGGTCGGGCTTCTTGAGTCCCGCAGCAGCAAAGATGTCGACCACCCCATCAGAGGCGACGGCCCGCGATACGATCTGCCTCACCGCAAGGTCGAGTTCCTCATCGCTCTTTGCCTCATCGGCCACCCGTTTGGCGATGACCGCCCGGAGCGCTTGGAAGAAGGCGACCTCGTCACGAATGCGGAGCGCCTCTTCATTCGGCACCGCGAGGGCGAATGCCTGTGAGAGCTCATTTACCGTCTTGACGAAGCGTTCTTTGCCGTCCTGTTGAGCCAGCACCACCTCCTGTGCGATGGGAAGGAGCGCCAGCCGCTCGGCCGGATTTCCGTTCAGCCACTTGGTCCGGTCAAAGCCATGCATGATGTCACAACAGATCTCATACCGTTCCAACAGCGCCGCAACCGCCTCTTCCTGATCGATGGCGGTTTTACCGGTGCCGCCATTCTCGGTGTAGTCGGCCAGCGCCTTTTTCAGCTCGTGGGCAAGCCCGAGGTAATCAACCACGAGGCCGCCCGGTTTATCGTGGAACACCCGGTTGACCCGTGCTATGGCCTGCATGAGGCCGTGTCCCTGCATCGGCTTATCGATATACATGGTGTGGAGGCTCGGCGCATCGAATCCGGTCAACCACATGTCGCGTACAATGACCAGATCGAACGGGTCCGTTGGCTCGCGGAATCGTTTCGCCAGTTCTTCCCGGCGCGGCTTATTTCGGATATGCCCCTGCCATCCTTCGGGGTCGGAGGCCGATCCGGTCATGACGACCTTCATCGTTCCTTTTTTGTCGTCATCATTGTGCCACTTGGGGCGGAGCTTTCGTATCTCGTTGTAGAGTTCGACGCAGATGCGACGGCTCATACAGACGATCATCGCCTTGCCCTTCATCGCATCGAGTCGCTTCTCGAAGTGATCGACGATATCGCGGGCCATCAATCCGAGCCGGTTCTCGGCGCCGACGACCGCCTCCAGTTGCGCCCACTTGGTCTTGAGCTTCTCCTTGCGGTTGACCTCTTCGTCTTCGGTCACCTCTTCAAACTCGGGGTCTATCTTTGGTTTCTCGCTCTCTTTCAACGCCAGTTTCGCCAGTCGTCCTTCGTAGTAGATCGGGACGGTCGCCTTATCGTTCACCGCTCGCTGGATGTCGTAGATACTGATATAGTCCCCGAAGACGGCGCGGGTGTTCTTGTCGGTCAGCTCTACCGGTGTTCCGGTGAATCCGATGAAGGAAGCATGGGGCAGGGCATCGTGCAGGTGGCGGGCAAACCCATCAATGAAGTCGTACTGACTGCGGTGCGCCTCGTCAGCGATGACGACGATGTTCCGCCGCTTGGAGAGTACCGGTTGCTGATCGCCCTTCTCCTCCGGCATGAACTTCTGAATGGTGGTGAAGACCACGCCGCCCGCCTCGACCATGAGCTTCTTTCTCAGGTCGGCGCGGTCTTGGGCCTGTACCGGCGCCTGTCGCAACAGATCATGGCACCGCGAGAAGGTGGCGAAGAGTTGGTTGTCGAGGTCGTTGCGGTCGGTGATGACAACGATGGTGGGATTCTTCATCGCCGGTTCGCGGACGATCCGACCGGCATAGAACGCCATCGTAAGGCTTTTGCCCGACCCTTGGGTATGCCACACCACGCCGATGCGCCGGTCGCCTTGGTTGCCCCCCGGCTTGGTTCCCGTCTCGTAACCATTCGCCGGCTCACCAAGCAGCGGCAACTTCTCTTGGTCGGCCGCCCGCAATGTTTCAGACAGGGCGACATTGACCGCATGGTACTGGTGATACCCGGCCATCTTCTTGATCGTCTTCGCGCCGTCATCCTCAAACACGATGAAATGGCGGATGAGGTTGAGGAAGCGCCGCTGTTCAAATACCCCCTCGGTCATTACCTGTAGTTCGAGCAGAGTTGGCTCGGCGAGTTTCTCTCCCGTTATCGTGCGCCACGGCTTGAACCATTCGCGTCCTGCACCGATGACCCCGATACGCGCCTCAATGCCGTCGGAGATGATGAGAGCCGCATTGTAGGCAAAGAGGGTCGGCAGTTCCCGCTGATAGGTCTGGAGTTGGCGGAAAGCGCTCCAGATCGTGGCTTTTTCGTCGGCCGCGTTCTTGAGCTCGATGACCGCAAGCGGGAGTCCGTTGACGAACAGAACGATATCGGGACGGCGTTTGTGTTTGTTCTCGGTCACGGTGAATTGGTTGACCGCGAGCCAGTCGTTCTTGTCGGGATCATTGTAGTCGATGACCCTGATCTTTGCGCCGGCGATCCGTCCTTCGGGATGGCGGTATTCGACATCGACACCCTCGTCTACGGCAAGGTATTTGTTGATGATGCGGTTGCGGATGTCGAGGGTCGGGCCATCGGGGAGAGTTATCTTGCGGAAAGCGTCGTCGAGTGCCTCGGCCGGAAGGTCGGGGTTGAGCCGAACGAGCGCATCGTGCAGACGACCTTCAAGAATCACCTGATCGTATGAGGAGCGCTCGGCAAGAGTAGACTCGGGAGCAATGTCGGGGCCATAGATGACACGCCAGCCGAGAACCTTCAGCCAATCGAGGGCGGTTTCTTCGATGTGGGATTCTGCGATAAGTTTGCCCATGTCTACTCTGCTAACATGTCATGTCGCACTCATTGTGCGGAAGCAAGTCGCGATAAGTTATCTCCACTCGGGCTCCGCCAAAGAATGTCATTTGCCAGACCTCTCGAATCGCATCCCAAGCAGGCTTCCCGACGGCGAAGCGTCGGAAAGAGTTAGGCGCACATACTGCTTTAAGTCGAATCCCTCACTGAAGTCATCTTTGGGTAGCATGTCCGAATTTATTGTACATATGTACTGTCCGCCGATGGCCGTTGTTATGTCGTGAGCACGCTCCAGAGCCTGTGCGCGTTGTCGCGCATCCACCGAATCGTAAATCAAGGTGTCGTGAATTAGAAAATCAATACCAGACCGAGATTGCATCTGGAGTTGAAGAAGGGCTAAATCAAAGCAAAATATCTTCATCTTCTCAATGCCTTCGCTCCCGCTTCTTTCGATATTGACTTGATATTTGTAGCCTGTTTCGCCGACATCTATAATCAACTTTCCGGGGGACTTGTAAAGTGCTTGGGAGTGCTCGTTGAACAATCGAACTGCTGAGGACCAAAGAGCTCTTCTCTGTTCATGATCTTGTTCCGTGATTTGAACCAACTCCTCTTTAGCCGTCTTGACATCGCGTTTGTTAATTTTAAGATTTTTCATCTCCTTGAGACGAGATTGTACCCTTTCAAATGACCCTTGCAAGACAACAAATCTCTCTTGCAATTTCATCATTTCTTGAAGAGCCCCGTGTGTGTGAAGAACCTGCAACACCTCCGCGCGTCGCTCGGTAAGACTTTGTGTTTTGCTCTCACGGTCGTCAATTATTTTCTTAAGGCGCTTGATCTCTGTTTCTAGGAAAAAGCCCCTGTTGGAAACGATCTGACGATGAAAGGTCTTGGCTTCTTCCAGAGAACGCTTGACGGTGTCGGGGAACACCAACCCGGATTCTTTATACAGTTGTTCTAACGACAAATCATCTGGTGTCTTTTCCTTTTCGATTGAACTCTGATAACGATTCCAGCGTCGCCGATCTGCGACATTCTGGTTAACCAAGTCATGGATCTCTCTAGTCAAGGCATCGGCTTCATGTTGCATTGCTTCGTATTCCGGATGGACCTTGAAGGTCTCCAGCGCTTGTTTTACGGTGGCAGTTTGTTGTTCGAGCTGTATACGCTGAGTTTCCAATTCTCCAACGCTACCGATGGCTCCTTCCATGGCGCCAGTCTTAATTGCCTTCTCGATGGCCTTTATGCCGTCTTCTTGATCCTTCAAGCCCTGCCAGCGGGAAGCATATTCCCAGTTCAGTCCCAAAAGATAGGCTATGTGAAGTTGGATATCCCAAGTCTTCTGTTGTTTGAAATGTTGGAATGGACTTGTATACGCGTCTGGACCGCGTCGGATAAAGTAGGATATTAAACTTCGGTAACTAGGCTTGTATGGCAATTGATCTGCTGAACGAGGAAGACCAAAAAGGGCTAACCCAAGAAGAGAACGCCAGCGTTCGACCTTAAATACTCGATTGCCCGATTCCTGGTCAGTGTCTGGTTGTTCAACCCAGCCTTTTGTTACTCCGTCGACGATAATGCGATTAGGGTTGGAGACCTCCCTTGTTATATTTACCCGATTACCGCCAACGGTGATTTCAACGGTAAAGGCCCAATCTTTCAGAGCCTCGATCAACAGTCCCTCTCCCTTTTTCGCCCGGCTACCAAGACAAAAGTCGATAATCTCGATGAGTGTCGACTTCCCAAGACCATTTCTAGTGTCCTTTCCTGTCGACAGCTCTGATCTTTCGGCAAGGATAACATTGAGTCCTGTGGTAAATGTCACCGCATGGAAGGATTGTTGATTGGCAGACACACTATGAATCATGGTTCCTCCCGGTGAATCATTCCTTGAGAGAAGTTTACCACTCCTGTGATATAGAGCATATCTAGGGCTAGTACAAAGCGTTCGAAGGTACCCACAGCTTGCTCTTCCCTCACTTTATCCCAAAGACTAGTAACGGTTTGTGCCCGCTCTAACTGCCGGAGTACGACTGCCCCGACTCCCAATAGCGTTTGATCCTCTGAAATGTGCTTTGAGGGAAGGATCACTTCTCGAAAACCTCACATGCTTCGAACAGGTAAATCAACACGGCAAGCCCTGCAGAGCGTTTAGCCTGTTCAGCGAAACCTCTTTGTGCAAAGCAACACATCATATCAAAGAGGTTGTCTCCCGTGTGCCCCTCCTTTTTGAGACGGTAGTATTCTGTGAGAAAGCCCACTTTAAGCCGTTCCGGAAAATCGCTGTCTGTTTGAGCCACACTTTCAACATAGGCCCGGACTTCCCTTGTTACGCTGAGACCCATTGTTACGATTGTACGCGAGCCATTACCTAGAGTGTTCTTCTTGATTTTGTCTTCTAGCGCGATGAGCGAAAAATCCTTGCTGGCCTCGCTAGGCTGTACATGCATGATCCATTGGGTTGCCTCTTCCAGTTCAGGAAATCCGATTGTTGCAAAGGCCTCTGTCACAGCCTCACGAACCTTGGATTCATGTTCCGTTTTCATTCGAAGCAAACGCTCGACCGGAAAATCCTTCTCTTGTTTGTCAATCTGGGTGTGATGATCTCCGCATAGGTAGATTAGATTATTATAGTGATTTCGTTGCTCATCGGTCATCGAACTGTCGTATCGGGCAGAACCTTTGTTCTCGCCTGCAATGTGGGCAGCTTCGCCAGTCACCACGGAGTTCGCTTGTTTTCCGTCGACAGAAAGTGTTCGTCCACAGGTCGGAAAAGCACAACGATCACCACTGCGAAAGGCAAGGAGGACTTTAGTTGAGTTGTTCGCGCCCATCTTCTGGCCTCTCACATTATACTTGATTGGTAGCAAGCATCGTTCTTGCCGCGTCTTTCACTTTCAGTTCCCCGCTTATCAGCTTCGGCAACAGGGTATCGCGCAGGGCGGAGAGGATGCTGGCTTCACGCGTGTTCTCAACTATGCGTCGGTACAACGGCATGCCCAGCGAAGTGAATGCACGCAACACAATGTTTTTCGGTCGAACTACTGGGATTGGCCGAAAGTTCGATTTGCTAATCTCCATGAAAGTTGATCCGTTTGCGCGGCTGAGAATTTCTTCCTGTGCGTGGTGCGCCCAAAGCAACAAATAAAGACTGGGAATTTCGCTCTTCGGCTTCATTGCAATGAAGCCCTGATTGATGGCAACGGGTATTTCCGTTATTGCCAAGTACCCAACAGGTGCACGCGATGAAAGAAGAACCGTTCCCGCTGGCAACAACCCCGAACCGATCTGCGCCAAACCAGCGTCGCTGATTCGGCGTTCGGTATCCAGAAGAACAGGAACCGACAACGCCGAAAGGTCCTTGGGCGTTGCCCAGGAATGCGTTCCTTCGTCCCAATACTCGGGATCTTTCGTGCTCGGTGTACTACCACCAACAATATCGGCAAAATCGTCAATGGTTTTTACTTCCCACCCTTCCGGTATTTCTCCCAACTCCGAATCGACGAGTCGGTCGGGGAAGAGATCGGCGAGCTCTTTAGGGAGGCCGGTATCGCGACCTTCAGCTTTCGCGCGGACGGGATCAAAGTCCACGAACCACGACTTGAACAGTACGCGAGCCATTGCCTCAAGCGTCTCGTTCCTCTTCCGGTTCAATTCAATCTTATCGTCGAGCGTACCAAGAATATGGGCGATGGCGCGTTGTACAGAAATTGGAGGAACAGGGATTTCAAGGCGAGACAGATCGCTTCCTGTGATTCCCGCGACTGCTACCTGGCGACGAATGGTATCAAGACAGTGGAGTCCCGCCGTCGAATTAAAGAAGTAATAAAGAAAAAGAGGCTCCGCTTTTGTGCAATCAGGCCGCGCGCGGATGATCGAAGACTCAAAGGTGGTAGGCCCATCGATGTCAAGTACGATGCTGCATTTGCCCGCACCTTCGGCCACAAGCGACCTGCGTGCGAAGAGCAAGTCGCCCTTTGAGAGCGTGAATCGCTCCTTTTCCGATTCCGAAAGCTCAACTTTCTTCATAGATACTGCGCGTAATCGGGGGTATGCAAAAAGTTCTCCCATGTTGACAATATTTGAGCCACGACCGTGGAATGCCTTCGGCTTATAGATGCCGTTTCGAACAGGTTCCGCCAGCAGTTGCGCGAAAGGTACCGTCTGCCACTCATCCGTCGTCTTCTCTTTTTCCGCCTTCTGCAACACCTCATACTTCTGCGATATGATGTCCTTGAAACTTTCCGGTATCGCGTGCCAGTCGAGCACATCGACGCGGATAGACAGAGTCGATTCCTCGAAAGCGGTTCTTAACTTCGCCAGACGCCGACTTTCCAATTTACCGTCGCCCACAACGACCAAGTCGAGATCGGAATAATCCTTCGCGGTCCAAGTGACCCGCGAACCAAATGCTCGCACCTCACAGTCGGGGACTTGTTCCGCGAGTATCTTTTTTACGATGTCCAGATAATCCGGACGGAGATCGATCACTATTTGCTCTCCAATGCCTTGAGGAGTTTTCTGGATTCCTTTGGGAACTCGTTCGCCGCCTTGAAAACCTCTACCGCCACATCTTCGTCGTAGATATGAGAAGTGCTGTTGCGGGCTTCATGAAACGACATCCATTTGTCGACATCGTCGATCAATCGGTTCTCGGCGGCATGTCTGAACAGTTCGCGCCGCGTAACACCATCTACGGATTCCGCGCTGACATTGGTCTCGATCCAGCGTTTCATCATCTTCCAAGAGGCCTCATAGGCAACCTCGAAGTTCTGTATGACACCCGAACGGATGGTCTCTTTAGTGTCATCATCCACCAACTCGTTCTTTCCCGCCTTTTGCGCCACCTTCAGAGAACGGCTCAGCGCGGAGATCGCCTTCTTCAGGCTGTTCAGATCAAGTGTCATGGTTTGCCCCCATATCCTAGATTCTTCAGATTCTTTTTGATCTCATCGTCCAGCTTCCGGCCTTCGGTCATCTGTTCATAGAGCTTGCCGGTCAGTTCTTTCATCTTCTCCTCGAACGGTATGCCATCGTCCTCGACCGCTTCGGCGCCGACATAGCGGCCGGGGGTGAGCACATGGCCGTGTTTGCGTACCTCTTCGATCAGGGCGCTCTTGCAGAATCCGGCGATGTCTTCGTATTTCCCGGCATCTTTCTCGCCGCGCCATGCGTGGTAGGTTGCCGCGATACGGGCGGTATCCTCGTCGGTCAATTCGCGGTGGGTACGGTCAACCATGCGGCCGAGTTTCCGTGCGTCGATGAAGAGTACCTCGCCGCGCCGGTCCCGATATTTGTGATTCTTGCGATCGCGGGCAACGAACCAGAGGCAGGCGGGGATCTGCGTCGAATAGAAGAGCTGTCCGGGCAGGGCCACCATGCAGTCAACAAGGTTGGCCTCGATGAGGTTCTTGCGTATCTCGCCCTCGCCCGACTGGTTCGACGACATCGAGCCGTTGGCAAGAACGAACCCGGCAATGCCGGTAGGGGAGAGGTGATGGATGAAATGCTGAACCCACGCAAAGTTGGCGTTGCCGGCGGGCGGCATACCATACTGCCACCGTTTGTCGTCGCGGAGGAGTTCGCCGCGCCAGTCGCTGACATTGAAGGGCGGGTTGGCGAGGATGAAGTCGGCCTTGAGGTCAGGGTGCAGGTCGTGATGGAAGGTGTCGGCGTTCCGGTCGCCGAGGTTGTTATCTATGCCGCGAATGGCGAGGTTCATCTTGGCGAGCTTCCAAGTCGTGGGGTTGCTTTCCTGTCCGTAGATGCTGATGTCGCCCAGTTTGCCGCCGTGCGAGTTGATGAACTTTTCCGATGAGACGAACATGCCGCCGGCACCACAGCAGGGGTCGTACACCCGGCCCTTGTAGGGTTCGATCATCTCGACCAGCAACTGGACGACGCTACGCGGAGTATAGAACTGACCGCCGTTCTTTCCTTCGGCGCTCGCGAACTGCGAGAGGAAGTACTCGTAGACGCGGCCGAGCACATCCTTTGACCGGCTGGCGGCATCGCCGACGCGGATATTGCTGAAGAGGTCGATCAACTGACCGAGCCGCTCCTTGTCGAGCGCCGGGCGGGCATAGTCTTTCGGGAGCACCCCCTTGAGCGCCGGGTTGTCGCGCTCGATGGCGGTCATGGCGTCATCCACCAGTTTCCCGATGGTCGGTTGCTTCGCGCTCTCCTTCAGGACCGGCCAGCGCGCCTCCTTTGGCACCCAGAAGATACCGAGCGCACGGTATTCATCCTGATCCTCGGGGTCGGCCCCCTGCGCCTTCTGGTCAAGCAGACAGGCATGAACCTCCTCGAAGGCATCCGATATATACTTCAGGAAGATAAGCCCGAGCGCCACATGCTTATACTCGGCGGCATCCATGTTGTTGCGGAGGGCATCGGCCGACGCCCAGAGCTGGGCCTCGTAGCCGACCATCGCGCCGGAGTTGGTCGTCTTCTCGTTGTTAGGTTTCTTTCCCCGCGCCATGGAGGTTCCCCGTCAGTTGAAAAAGGCTGCGGACAATATAAGGCTTCTTAATGGGGAAATCAAAATTATTGTGGTATAAGGGGCGGGACGCCGGGCGTCCCGCTTTCTTTTCCAAACTAAAGTACCAAATCCCCCGAAAAGGGTTCTTTTTCCATTGGATGGAGCCTGCGACCGCAGGGAGGAAAGGAGAGAAGAATTCCTTATGAATCATAGTCGATGGTTCCAAAGCAGGGGGAAAAATAGTCAATCCCCCGACAATACAAAGAAAATGTTTTCGGTATTTTTTTGCAATTCTCAACACCGGGCGTAAACTATGAATGTATGTTGCTTGGTTTTCTTCCCATTGCGAGTATGAGCGTTTCGGGGATCTTTTCGACTTTATTCCATGATTCCCGGCTCCCGATAAACAAGATTTTTTCAACGACAACGACATTTAAATTTTAGGCCAACGCGGTCCTTTTTCGCCCCGGCATCAACCTCTACAGGTTGACAGCCGGAATTGAGAAGGCTCTCGCAACAAGGCCGATAATAACGCTAATCGAACTAGGGTTTTTTCTATTTAAGGAGGTGCCTCATGGACAATCTCAAGTTCCGATCACAACAGAACCGTGTGAAGCGGCTTGCCCGCTGGCAACATCAAGAACGCATTTCCTGCCGCGTCTCTTGGATTGCCCCGCTTCTCCTGTACCTTTCAGCGCTGCTTCTCCGGTTCTTGGGGAGTAAGAAGTAACGGCGGGGCCTTTTGCCCGTTAATTGGCAGCAGATCACTCGAAGGGTCTTGACATGGGGCTAGTTCAGGGGTCCACTTGAAGGAGATGCTGTAGTTCTCGCCTTCTGTCTGTTTTCTTGCCGCTAGCAACTAATTATTCTGGATACTTGCCCTTGAAATACTCTCCTTCGTTCTTATAGCCATAGCGTTGTTTCCTGTATAGGGGGAACAGATGGTTGATTTTCAAGGAGGTGTTTTCATGTCGAACGATGGAAAGATGACTCTGAAGGAAGCTGCACGGATCCAGTCCGCCACAGCAAAGGCGAACAAGGGCAAGGTGCCCAAAGGCAGCTTTGCGGCGCGGGCGATGTCGGCCGCGGTGAAGAACGAAAGCTCCGAGACGAAGGATTCGTCGTCGGGGTCAGACAAAAAGAACGGCAAGAAGTAGGGGAGGGAAAGATGTCCGACGACAAAAAGAAAGTAAGACCGCAGGATGCTTCAAGGATCAGCCTGACTGAACCTTATGAGGTCAACTGGTGGTGTGAAAGATTCGGCTGTTCTCTGGCGAAACTCAAAGCTGCCGTAGCCGCAGTGGGTGATTCCGTAAAAGCTGTCGAGAAGTATCTCAAGGAACACCCCTAGCCTTCAATTTTTTCTTCCCTCAATCTGCTTTTGGCTGTCAACCTTAACGTTAGTTGAGTTTTTTGACAGAACCCCAAAGTCGCCATATGCCGGTAGTTCCCAGTTTGTTAGGGATTGACATCAGCGTAGCTGCAACTATATCTCCTTCCTTAATTCGCTCCTTTGAGATATTATGCATTTCAACTTCGTTCATATCAACAGTAACAGGAATCTTTGATATTTCATCTATAAGGCCAAGTTCCGGCGGATCTATTTTGCTATCAATTTCATCTACAAAATAGATAGAAGTTATGTACACAGGACGACCGCCGTTGTTAAGAGATAGGTCCATTCCGAAAACACTAGCAAACAAATTACGCGCACGCGTCAAGGCTTCATCCACGCCCAAACCATTGCTATCTACATTGACCGCCTCTCTTGTAATAGTTTCGATCATCTCGGAGAATTTCGAGGCGTCGACTGTCTTGTAATCAATGACGCCCATGATCCCGGCATATGTGGCCTTGATCGTGTTTATAGCATTCAGTGCATCTGCCTGTAGAGCTGAAACATCTTTTTGTTTAAAACCGGAGTTATAATGCAAACAATCGTTTCGAAGCTGTCGAATAACACCGAATTTATCAGCAGTATCTTGAGTTATTGCACCAAGCTTTAGCAAAGAATTTACGCGATCATGTTGGGTTTGAGAATCTAATTTGTGCCCGGCATTTGTTGCAAAAAAGCGGCAAAGATCTTCTGCACAAACGCCGACCAGCGCAATGGTGCTCGTGTATGCCCCAAGAGAATAGGTGAATTCCGCCTCTTTAAGAAGCTTGACAAAGTCGCCGACTTTCTCGATAGCTCCAATATCATTAATTTCCCACTGCCGTTCCACAATATCATGGACCGTTTCTTCCATCCACTTTCGGTATGCTCCTCGTACAAAATCCTTGTCCCTTTCGACAAGTTTTTTTGCCTCTGGATAAGAAAATTTACTGTAATCAAACTTCTTGGCATCTATGTACATAAATTCCTCCACAGTTTAATTTCATGTTTCGCAAACGATGGGGTAGCGACTTATTTGCTCCAGACGATGGGTTTTCCACAGTTTGCCAACGCAACATCGTAACGGGACACTCCTGAATGCATGGCAGCGCCCTCTATGTCGTCTCTGGTGGTCTCCATCATTTCTTGCGCAGTGGGAGTTCCCCTCCAAATCGCATACCAGAGGGTTGAGAGATTATTAATCTTAATCCACTTTTTCTTTTGCAGATGGTTGTAAAATCTTGTCCTCTTCTCATTTGAAACTTCATTGTTGAGATCAACCGTCAGAATCGAATACTGTGTCATTTTCCCCTCCCTTTGTTCCATCCTACCGTGGTCTTCTTGGTCTTCCTTTGTTATCTTCCCTTCTTCACGAGCCCTGAAAGGGTGGGGTGTTTCTTGATGAGCTTGAGTAGGGGCATGTAGGGCAATTCTAGCATTTCGGATATCGTCATGACCGAGAAGTGGCTTTTGAGGTAGGTCCGGATGGCGGGAATCTTATCGTTGAACTGTTGCTGGATGGGGCTTACCCGTTTTTTGCGTGCCGGCGGACGGCCCGGCTTCTTCTTCAGCTTCGGGCGGCCGAGCTTCTTCTTGGGGGGTTTGACCGGTTTTTTCTTCATCGCGGGGCGTCCCCGTTTTTTCTTTGGCGGCCTGCCGGGTTTTCTCTTGGCGGGACGACCGCGTTTCTTCTTCGCCGGTCTACCGGGTTTCCGGCCGGGGGTCTTCTTCTCGGGGACAAGGAGCGCCGAGAAGAGACCGAAGAGGGCAATCCCTTCATCAGAGAAGTTCTTGAGGACGATCCCTTCGGCAACGAGGTGAACTATGACCTTCCGCTTCATGAGTTCGGAGAGGAGCGCTATCCGGTCTTGGGTGTTGTGGCCGAGGTGTTCGAGCGCGGGAAAGATGAGGGTCGTGCCGGCGCCGACATTCTCCACGAGAGCGGAAAGTTCCTTCCGTTTGAGCCAGGGTTTCTTCTTGGAGTAGGAATCCTCTATGATCTCCGGCTTGATCTCGTGCGCGGTCATGTAAGCGGCGAGCGCCGCGCGCTGTTTCTCGTCGGGTCTGCCGACCCGGTTCTTGGTGACATAGGCGATTGTCTTTGACATGGGGCCTCTATCGGTTGTTGATGCGATCGGTGATGTCACGGCCCGCCTTGAAGTGGGGGAGTCGTTTGGCGGGGATGGATGTCGGTGTTCCGCTTCTCGGGTTGCGGCCTTCGTAGGCGTCGTAATGCCGTATCGTGAAGCTACCAAAGCCCCGGATCTCAATGCGCTCTTCTTTCATGAGAGCGCTCGACAAGGCGTCGAAAATGAGATTGACGAAAGTCTCGGCGTTACGAGTACTGATTCCGCCTTTCGCGGCCATGATCTTGACGAGGTCTGATTTGTTCATGCGGGTCCCCATAGGTTTCGGGATATATTCTATGAATTAGAGATGGGTGTCAAGTTATGTGGGAAAGGAGGGTGAGGGGAGACATGAGACAGATGCTTCGTGTCAAAAACAGATGTCGAGGATTAATTTCTCTGAAAACTATTTTATCCATGCGATCTTCTTGAGATCGTCTTCAAGCCAACGGTATGCCATGTCTGTTATCGGAAAAGAGCCAAAGATATCTAATATCCCGCTAGAGAAACCGACGCTCATCCACTTCTCGGCATTCGGTCTTCGCGCAGCAAAAATTGCTTGCTTTTCATCAAGACACTGACGGTCTGGCCAATGAAAACTGTTGCGATTGCCAAGCTTAAATTTGACAACAGAATTTTCATTGATGGGAAGCGGTTCAAGGTGCCAAGCCAAGGAAGGGAAAGGGGGGTTTTTTGATTTTGTTGCCGGAACTACTAAGCCTACGACACGAACGGGCATTAATACATAGGTCTGAAGTCGAGGAGACAGAGAAGGAAACCAGTCTTCGACCATCTGCTTATAGGCTATTAATGCTTTTTCATACACAACAGAGGCTCGTGAAAGCAACTGATCATCAGAATAATCGCTCCAAACATAACTTCCCCGGATATTACGGTCACCTTGCGGCCATGGAGCATAGATAGTTCTGATCCCCTGTGAATGTAGACGATGCAATTGTTCTTTCAAGAAATTCAACGGATAAGGTTCTCCATTAAGATCACTAGAATCATTTGCCTCGATTTGCTTCAGCATGTTCTCTGTTTTCGATATGTTTATTCTTGTTCTTATAGGGGTTTTTATCAGTTTTTCCCATGAAAGTCCGTGATTATTGAGTCTAACCAATTGTGGCCACAATATCTCGTCAAGAATCGAACCGTCGGCTGTTGGCAATCTTTTGTTTTTGACAAAATAAGAAAGGTTATGTGCCAGTTCTTCCAGCGTCCATTTCCAAGCCCATGCTGCTTGTTGGGTTGGTCGCGCCCAACGATACCCCGGCCAATCTGAGCTATTTAATGACACCTGCTCTTTTGCCAATTCAACAATCTCTGCGACATCGTCTTTTCCTCGATACCAACTCGTAAGAAGAACATTTTTTTCAAGTCGCACTCCTGCCGAGCAAAGAGACCCGTCTTCACGAATCGGCGCTATCAGCGCTGCAAGGCTACCAATACCTTTCATCCATGCCTGCATCGACTCACGAACTCGACGGCCACATTCTAAAGCGGGCAGCGTAAAAGATTCTTCATGAAATCCCCATGAGGAAAGGGCTTCATGAACAAGTGATGAAGCTATGCCGGGGTATCGTTCGGCCAAAGGTTTGAGCAACTTCGAAACTCGATCATGGTCAAAAGTTGCAATCGCAATTACAAATGAATTGTGCCAAGCATCAATCAATTGGGAGCTATTTAGCGCTTCTTGCAATACCTTTTCATCAGAAAACAATGCCTGTGCTCCAAACCATTCTCGAAGTATCGCTAGCGGGAAATTTATTGATCCACTTTTATCGACCACCAAGCGAGATTCTAACAGTGGTCCCAACTCCATTCGGGAACCTATCTCTCGCATTGGAACAGGACCTCCCTCTCGTTCCGTGGAGAGCGTGGCAAGTCGTTCTAGCATCGACTTTGCCCTATTAATATCTATTGTTGCTCCACTAATTGCTTTTTCTACAAGATGATCCAGAATTTCCCCCATGGAAAACGAAATGTTGCCCGAGTGCGATTGCAGATAATTACCAAAAAGAATTGCAAACAAAGGCCGTCTAGTTGCTTCTTTAAGTGATTCAGGCCAGCCACTAACCAGACCCGGGGTCACTGCGTGTTCAGAAATCCTTTCGATAAGTTTCCACGACTTTTCTTCGGAAAGAGATGGTACTTGAACAAGCTCTTCTTTCGCTTTTTCGTTAAGGTCTCCTATTGGCCTACAGGTAATTATTATAAATAACGGTAGATGTGGAAGAGCGGTAAGGGTTCGAGCCTCGGAAAGGAGTTGATCTATGGCCGTGCTACCAGCTTCGTCAGCGCCATCAATAACCACAAAGGCTCCGTTATCTTTTAAACTATGCCCTGCGCTTTTATTTTCAATAGAGTCTCTCAGCTTGCCAACAACATCTTTTGCTTCAAAGAAAATGGGCCAAGGCGCATTTTCATCCAGTCGTGCTCGCAGAATCGCGTTTTGGAATAATCGGTACGCAAAAAGAGTTTTACCCGAGCCAATTTCACCAACCAATACCTTGAGCGGCTTTTCTGAATCGGGATACATTTGTTCTGTCGGTTCGCCAATTAACGGATCTTTTGCAAATTGGACAGCAATGCTTTTAGATACGCCAACCGATTGCCAACGCCCTACGCATCGGCCGAGCAAAATGGCTTCCATGTCATCCAATTCTTGCTTCCGTAAGTTAGAGCCCTCTTTTCTCTGAGTGACGAGGGAAACTGACTGAGCCTGTCGAGTATCAGGGGGAATTGGACCTCTACGCAAAAAAGCGACTGTAAATGCGGCTGCAACATCGCAAGCATAAGAACGCCATTCCTTGACGGCAGTGGTTTCTTTTTCTTTATCTGCAAGATCGGAGACGCCACGAATCATGAAAAATCCCGGAGCTGGTGTTGCCTGAAAAGCGGCTGGCGCCACGCCGCCCGCCTCCATTTCTATGCCAATGAGTTTTGTCCAAACATCTCGATGTTGGTTGATCAAGTCGTCGTTAGCTACGATTTTATCACCGGTACAGATCGGCCCACAGTGTTGCGTTACAGTTCCCGCGTTTGGCCGCGATTCAGAAATAAACGAAATCCAATCTGTGCTTTTCATTTGATTCGCTGCTACAAGAAGCCGCGGATCCACATTGTATGTTCGCCATCTAATGGAAGGACCATCTACTTTAAGTTTTTGAGTTTCATAGTCCGCTACTAAGTCAGCAACTAACACATCTCCGAGATTCACTCCCGCGTCACTCACGCCGCCCGCTATTCCAACAAGAAGTACATACCTCGGCTGCCAACGCCGAATAGCCTCTCCCGTACAGATTGCCGCATCGATGCGGCCCATCCTATGAAGATCGGTAACAACTATTGAATAGTCACAGCTAGTGTTATCTGAGAAGAGAACTGGCAGGATAGACTTGTAGTAAACTCGGATATCTTGTTCTGTTGGCGGGGTTTTCAACGGTGCAGGAAGTTTTGATAAAACAGCATCTCGTTCTTCTGCAAGCGGTGTGATGATAAGGAAATCAATGTTCGTGAAAAAACTCGTTAACGCCTCCTGTTTTGTGTTCATAGGCCGACAACTGTCGATCGGGTGCGGCATCGAGTCTTTCCCGTGCATGAATCTTTCACTCTAATCGCTCGTTCATGGTCGTAGAGTATTGTGCCGCGCGGCGCGGTCTGAGTCAAGGAAACTCATCCCATCTGTGACGAGGAGGGAGCGCTCAGTATTTTTGACTTGCGTGGGGTAGGGGATAGACTGTGCGGTGTCTGCGATGGTCAAGTTGTTCTTCGGGGAGTTGAAGGGAGAACCACCAAAGTATGGGCTACTTCTACTTTGACGAAAGTATCCATGAGCGTGCCGGGTTCATACTCGGGGCTTATGTTTACTCGCCGGATGACTTGTCTCCATCGGTGTATGCCCAAATACAAGCCGTTGGTCTTCGTCCGGGCATTGACGAATTCAAGAGCAGCACAAAGATGGACAAGGATCCCCAGCAGCAGTTGTTACGAGACAAGATCAGGGAGTTGTTGTGGAACGCTGGGGCAAAAGTGGGTCTTGTGGTTATTCCTCTACAAGAGCGTTCGCGTCTTGGCGAAGAGGCATTACGAGGATTGGAAAAGATCATTCGTGTGAATGAGCTCAGGGGAGAGAGGGCACATCAGGTGTTTTTCGATGAAGGCATTTTCTTCAAAGATGGACCGAAAATTGTCAACGAATTGAAGTTAAACGATTGTTGTGATTTCCATTTCAAACAGAATTCGCGCCTTCTGGGCGGCCTGCAAATTGCGGATATGGTGGCACACACGATGTCCGTGATGCTGTTGGAAACCCTCGGTATCGTCAATAAAGAAGTGCGTATCGGCCGCGATGAAGGATATAGAAATAACTTTGATGTGAATTTGGGTTTTGTGCTGTGGGCCTCGATCAGGCATCATCTTTTCACGATGGACCGGATTGCTGTAGTCGATGATCAGATCCCCAGTTTTATGGTTGACACCGGCTCTTATGCTGTTCATATCGCCGATTCCTGCTCATCTTCTTTGCGCGATGCAGTTGAAAAGCGATTCGGTGAGTGTCACTTGGGTTGTATTCACTGATGCAGGCAGACACTCTGTCTGCGACTATTGCAAACCACTCATTGGATCCAGAGGAAAAGCGACAGCCACAAATAGGCGCTGAACCTTCCGGCGAAACTGACCACCCGTTCCGGCTCAAATTGGCCAACACCCAAAGGAGGGAGATAAAGGTCGTCCCTTGTGTGAACTCCGGTAAGGGCGGCGTTTCTGCCGCCCCGACCTGTCGCCTTACTTTTTCTTTCCCTTCTTCTTGCCGCTGAACCGAATGTCCTTGTTGCCGGTCGCACTCTCGTGTATGTCGTCGGCGTCGAAGAACTTGACCGGGGTTCCGATCCCCGGTGTTTCTTCCGGTAGCCGACCGGCGACGACGAGACACAAAAGGCACGCTAGAACCGCCAAATACCACCTAACTTTCACCATGATAACCTCCGTTATCTATTGAGGGTCATATCCTTATTTAGCGTTTTGAAATGAACCATTCCCGAGACTATTATAGCCGGGCCTTCGGACGAATCTAATTTAACAGCGATTTCAACAGGTTGAAAAGGCTTTTTCAATAATCGACGCATCGTCTGACCTCGTTCTTTTGACCTATCTTCGGAGCTTTCACTCTACATTATATGGGAAAGCGGCGGTTTTTACTGTCCCGAGATCGCTTTCTCTTGCCTCGTCCGCCGGTATTACACCGTTTTTTTTCCAAAATCGTTCGACCCATCTTTTTTCTCCCCTTTTCTTCGCCTACCCCACAGGTGCTATTGCCGTATTCTACTAGCCACCTTCGATCTCTGTGAAACCAATCCAAAAAAGCTAGCCGCACATACCTATTTATATCGGATCGCCCTTTTTCAGAGGGACAACACCGTACATTACATTCTACAAAGCGTTGTGTTTGCATACTAACTAACTATAATCATTGTATTAACTGAAAAGCACTTTGACGGCGATCAAAAACAGCTTGCCCGACAAGGATTGACCTATCGACAAGTCTTTTTGTCAGAAATAATGCCTAGTTTTTCTGACAAAAGATTCTCTTGACTTGTCACATTTTCTATGTACTATTCGTGACAGATAGGAGGCCCGTAGCATGGCGAATGACCTTTCGAGCAAGATACTTGCGCGGATATATGGCAAGGGTAGGGGGTATGTGTTCACGCCCAAGGACTTCCTCGATATTGCCAATCACGCTACGGTGCGTCAGTCTCTTGCGCGATTCGTTGAGGCGGGGATCACCCGCCGTCTCTTGCGCGGTGTCTACGACTATCCCGCATTCAGCGAATTTCTTAAAGCGCCGGCGAGTCCCGACCCCGATGCCATCGCCCGGGCGATCGCTCGGACTCACGGATGGACCCTTCAACCGGCAGGCGAAACGGCTCTGAACATTCTCGGCCTGTCCACGCAGGTGCCGGCGCAATGGCAATACTTCAGCGACGGTCCTTCCAAAAAATACGAGTGGAGCGGCGGCACGCTCATCTTCACGCATCGGGCGAACAGAGAAACATCCGGCTTGTCACCAAAGACGATTCTGGTGGTGCAGGCGCTCAAGTCATTGGGAGAAGCCCGCGTGAACAATGATGTGATAACCAAACTGAAACTCAAGCTCGATAAGAAAGAACGCGCGCAGGCATTCAGCGAGGCACGCTATGTGACGGCGTGGGTGTACGAGGTCATCAAACGATTGGCGGAGGAGGGGAGTCATGCGTAATATCGCCCGGCAGAACGAGAAGAATCGGGCCGACCTGTTCCGGGCCGTCTCTCAATCCATGCATGTGCATGAGGCGATCATCGAGAAGGATTTCTGGGTCTGCTGGATCCTCGACTATCTTTTCCATGACAGTCCGTGGAAAGACTCGCTCGCTTTCAAAGGGGGAACCAGCCTATCCAAAGCCTTCGGTCTCATCCAGCGCTTTTCGGAAGACATCGATCTGATATTGGATTGGCAGCTTCTCGGGTATTCCGACGAGACGGCGTGGGCGGAGCGGAGCTCAACCCAACAGGCGGTCTTCGGCAAAGAAGCAAACCTGCGGACGGCGGCGTTCCTTTCAAACAAAGTGGCCGGTATACTGCAGGCCGAACTGACGGCCCGCGCCGCGGCGCCGATCACTGTTGAGGTGCGCGGACAAGAGGTGCTAGTTCATTATCCCAAGGCCTTTGTTCTGGCGGCGGTCCAACCGCAGGTCATCTTGGAGATCGGTCCTCTGGCAGCGTGGGTGCCCAACGAACCGCGTTCCATCAGTCCGTATGCGGCGCAACAGCGTCCTGATCTTTTCAAACAGGCGGACACCATGGTCCGGACCATAGCGGCCGCGCGGACCTTCTGGGAAAAAGCGACGATACTGCATCAAGAAGCGCATCGTGATAAAGAGAAACTGCTTCCTGCGCGATACTCACGGCATTATTATGACCTTTACCGGATGAGCAGTGCTCCCGTTGTGGAAGAAGCACTCGCCAAGTTGGATCTCCTTAACGATGTCGCTCAATTCAAGATGCGTTTCTACCGGTGCCCCTGGGCACAGTATGAACTGGCGAAGCCCGGGAGTCTCCGGCTGTCGCCGCCGGAACATCATCGGACGGCGCTCCAGCAGGATTACCGCGCCATGCAGACTTTGCTTTTCGGCGACATCCCGGATTTCGACGAGGTATTGGCTGGTATCGCTGCGCTGGAGCAGAAAATCAATCATCTGTAGTGCTGGCTTTTCACCATATCCATTTGAGATAACACGATTTTTCAAAATATATCTGACAGTACTTATTTTTTCTTGACTATCTGACAGTACTTAGTATATAGTTTCATTGTGTTGAGCAGGGCTTAACCTGAGCCGTTCATATAAACTGTCAGAAGGGGAGATGAGAGATGAAGAAAACGAGTGAACAGCAGAAGAAGACGGCGCCCAAGAAAACCCTCGTCCCGAAAGAGCTTGCCGGGCTTGTGACCAACGCCGAGACTATCAAGTACGAGTTCAACATGATCGAGTTGCCGCTCTTCTGGCGCGACAATCTCATCATCAAGAACATGGCGAAGCGCTACAACTACAATGAGGGGCTGTTCTTGGAGATCGCGCCTTCGGCCGACCCGGAGAGCGGCGAGAAGATCCCGCAGGAGTATGATGAGAAGGTCTTTATCGCCATCATGCGTCTCTTCAACCGGCAGGGGAGAAAGATCGAGACGACCATCCCGGAACTCATGGCGCTCGCCGGCGTGAAGATCAAGTCGATGGATGTGATGTATGCCCGCACCCGCGAAAGTCTTCTGCGGCTGGAAGGCTCCAGTATTAAAGGAAAGGGGCTTCTGTACGATGCCGACAAGGGAAACAGGATCGACGCGGTGGAGGATCTCCGCGTCCTCAAGTCGCTGCTGTTCATAGGGGCCGAATCGTTCTCTGAAAAAACTCTGGCGAAGTTCAGTTCTCCTCAAGGGCGCAAGATCAAGGAGGTGGTGTTCCTCGAACTCTCCGATCTTCTCGTGAAGAACATCGAGAAGAAGGGCTACCTCAATTTCGATGTCGAGAAACTGCTGGGTATCGAGAACGGAACGGCGCGCAAGATTTATCTCCTCATCGAGAAATGGCGTGGATGGGAAAAGACTGACTCCCTCAAGCGCTCGTGCAGGATGCTTGCAGGGCGCATTCCGTTGTCATGGGAGGATAAGAGCGTCTCGGGGACCTTGAAGGTCATCGAGCGGGCCGCCCAAGAGTTGAAGAAGAAAGGTATCATCGCCGGCTACCGGATGACGAGCGAGAAACTTGTCAAAGACACTGAGATCGAGTTCATCTTCAAGGAAGCGAAGAAAGAAAGCCGGTCGACGGGCCATGAAGACCTACAGATAACCGGCGTGAAGTACAAGGGCCGGAAAAAGTGACCTCCCAGAATGCCCCAGGCGGGGCGAACGGGATCGGGTCAAGGCCTATCCATTCTGAAGAAGTCTAATAATATCAAGTAGTTACTTCGCATAACATCCGTTATGTCAACTTGAGGGTGTTTTAGTTGGTAAAGATGAAGATTAACATACTGGTTTATTTAGTGATTGTTGAGGATTATCAAAGGGCCAGTTTAACCTTTTACAGTTGGAGCTAGGAGTTCATTTCGCAAAATCCCTCGCCAAGCGATACCCGGGAAGGCTCCGAAGAACGGTCACACCGACAAACATCATGAGACCGGTCCCGATAAACATTGCCCGTATCCCTATGAGGCCGGAAAATATACCGCCGAGTCCGAAAGAGAGAGCCGCAACCGCAGGAATGATAGTGTTGAGTACGCTCATCGCACGACCCCTATATCGCTCTTCGGTCTTTTCCTGTAACAGGGTTACGATCGGCACAATAATCAGCGTAAAGGCAAAGGCGGTGAAAAGCAATACGGCAGATACGATATAAAGGTTAGGCGACAGCCCAAAAATCAACAATTGTATCCCCCAAAGGACTCCTCCTAAAAAAATCGAACGCATGAACCCGAGCCTCCGCACTATAACAGGAACAAAAAAACTGCCGACAAATCCGCCAATACCGAAACAGGTTTGTATTGTTGCATATGCGGTACCGGAAAAAACGCCGCTACTTTTAGCGATCACCTCCTCACATAAAGGCATTAAAAGGGCACCCGACAGGCACCAAGTGCCAGCCAAAACAATATAGGATAACAACAAAAAGCGATGGAGTCGCGAACTAAATATGTAAGCTATACCCTCGCCCGCATCGTGGAAGATAGTCTTTAACGAAAACATCCCTTCCGTTCTTTCCGGCCTGACGAGGGGAAGTCGCAAAAAGAAAAGAGCCGCCACAAGAAAAGCGACCGAGTCGATAACAAAGGCCATCGTGATATTGCCAGCCGCCAGTACCACCCCGCCGAGGGCGGGTCCTATGATGGTCGCCATGGAAAAGTTGTTCTCCATAGCCGAGTTGATCATCGGCAGTTTGTCCTTTTCAAATAGTTCGGGTAGATATGCCATGAACGGCCCTTCAAGAAAAGAAAAGGACATACTAAGTGCGATTACCCCGACAAAAACAAGCGGCATGCTTTTCATCGTATAGGCAAGGGGAAATATCTGCATCAACAGGCCGAGCGATATCGTCGCGGAGAGAAAGACATCCCGCTTGGCAAATCTATCGGCAAAAGCACCGGCAATGGGCCCGGCAAGGACAGACGGCAACGCGAAGCCAACAAAAACAAAACCCATAACGGTGGTCGATCTTGTTAGGTCATAACAGAGCCACAAAAGAGACACTTTGCTGACACCATTACCGATACGCGATATGAGAAAAGCGGTGTATATCAAAAACAAATTCCGGTCGTGATACCATTTAACCGGACTCCTTATGCCTTTACTTAAAACCGGAAAATTCATTCAGTTCTTTGCACTCTCTTCGACGAGGTTCATCTTGTAAACGCGTAGCATTGCAATGATGGCAACCAACTGGCCGAGAAGAAGCGCACCGACAAGTGCGGGAAGCTCGTTCGCACCGATGTGCCACGGCTCGATGGCAGCGCCGATGAGGGAACCGATCTGAGCGGCAAAAAGCGCCGGAAGCGCGTGACCGAGGAGAACCCCGAGTATAACCCCCAGCAGGGAGACAACGAGTGTTTCGAGCATGACGAGGAGTGCGATCGTTCCGCGGCCGATGCCGAGGATACGCAAAAGCGCCAGCTCCCGGCGCCGTGCGTCAAGCGCCATCAAGGTAATGGCAAGGATGAGCGCCGCCGCGATAATGAGCGTCACTCCCGCAAAGAATGCAGCGACGAGCCCCGCCGTGTTGAAGTACTTTTGGAACGACCGGACGGCTCCGGCGGTGTTGACGGCGGTAAGACCGGGGCGGCTGTATTCCTGCTGCAACTCAAAAACCTGTACCGGATTCCCGGTGCGCGCCATGACGGCGGTCAGCATACCATCACTTAGGTGATAACGATCACCAGTTTCTTTTTCATGGTGTTCGTCGTGTTCGTCGTGTTCCTCTGCTTCGTGATCGGGATCTTTTTCGTGGTGTTCGCCGTGTTGATGGATCGCCCAAACGGCACGGTACGAAACATATACCGCCGCATCCTCGGGACCGCCGGTCGGATCCAGAATACCTTTGACAACATAGGTGTGACCGGCGTGTTCCTGCGCCTCATCGGCCGAACCGCCCATCCCGTGGGTGCCGGTGAATTCGGCCCCTATGTTGAAAAGCAACTGTCGAGCCACCGCCGCGCCGAGCACCGCATCGTGCGGATCGGCAAGGGTGATGTCGCCACGGTAGCTCGTGCCAAAGTCCTTCACGAAGGCGGCGTCGGTACCGATGATCGGGAAGACTCCCACCGAATCGGCAGCGGCGATGGGAAAAGCCGCCGTGACGCGCGGGTCTTTTTTCAGCGCCTCGTAGGTCTCGAACGGTATCTTGCCTCGTGGTTTGTCGATGTGAAAGATCGTTGAAAGGATCACCTGCGTCTCGCTCGCTCCCTCGGCGGCGATGATGAGCGGATATTTCCGACCCGATTCAAAGGCTTGCTTTGCAATTGCAAAAGAGACTATACCGGTCAGTGCAACGATGGCAAGTGCCGTTGCAACGGCGAGCACGGACACGGTCGTCGAAAAGAGCCGCCCTTTCAGCGAGGCAAAGACCAGCGTCAGGAGTGCCCTGAATTTATGCATGACCCACCTCCCCACCGAGCACGACGGTATGATCGGGTTTGAGGTCACTGAACCGGCCGTCGTGCGAGGCGAGCAGGATCGTCGAGCGGCCCCGCAGGGCAAGTATCGCGTCAGCCACGATGCGCGCCGAGGCGTCATCGAGGTTCGCCGTCGGCTCATCGGCGATGACAAGACGCGGAGATGTCAGAAGCGCCCGCGCCACCGCCACCCGTTGGCGCTGACCGACCGAGAGTTGATGCGGATATTTGTGCAGATGATCGCCGATGCCAAGCGCCGTCAGCGACTCTTCGGCCCGCTTCTGAAGGTCACCCTTCGCACCGCTGCCGATGAGGATATGGGGCAAAACGACATTGTCGATGATGGTGAGGTCACCCAGCAGGTTGAAGGTCTGGAAGATGTAGCCGACCTCCTTGGCACGCCACCGGTCGCGTTCCCGTTCGGTGAGCTTCGCTAGTTCCACATTCCCGGCCGTTATCGTGCCGCTGTCAGGGAGCAGGAGACCCGAAACAAGATTGAAGAAGGTCGTCTTGCCGGCGCCCGACGGCCCGGTCACCGTTACCAGAGACCCCGCCGCGATATCGGCCGACAACCCGCCGATTACCCGTCGCTTGTTGCCGGACGGATCGGCGAACGACTTCTCAACGGCGGTAAGCCGTAAAGGTAAAGACATGGAGAGCCTCCTCATAGAAAAAAGACTTTATCATAACACCTGCCGTTTGCAACATCTCCCTGCTACAGCAATAAAAAGGAAAGAACCGCCATACAGGAGGACCAGCATCCCGGCGACCGACGCGCCGGTCGGCAATTCATAGCACCATGAAGCGGCAAAACCAGCAATCGCCGCAAAAACGGCTACGACCGCCGCTGCCGCCATCGCGGCTCGCAGCGACCGCGTGAACAGAAGCGCCGTGAGAGCGGGAAGCACCGCAAAGGCGAATACCGGGAGCGACCCGATGGCACGCGCCGAAACGGCGATCAACACCGAAAGAAGAGCATACAAGAAAAGATCGGTGCGATACGGGCTCTTCCCGCTTGCCGCATACGTTTCCGGATCGAACGAGGCGGCAAGAAAGCGATGATAAAACAACCGATAAACCCCCACCACACAAAGCGTCACCAAGGTCACGACGACGGTTTCCTCGCGCCCTACCAACACCGCGTTGCCGAAGAGAACTCCCTGTACATCGTGGATATCTCCCCGTAGAAATGACCCCAGTAAAAGTGTTCCCGCCGATGCGGCTATGAAGAGGAGCGCTTCGGCGACCGATCCGCCCTCACGACGACGGGCAAAAAGAAGCGATGCGCCGAGCGCGGCGGCAAGAGCGAAGGGAAAAGGAGCCAGTTCGCTGCCGACCGTTTCGGAAACGAAAAAGGCGACTGTCACCCCGAAAGCGCCGGTCTGAGCGATGGTGAGGGGAACAAAGAGACTCCGCCGCAGGACCATGAGGAAACCTACCAGCGACAACCCTAAAGCTGCCACGACGAGGACCGCAAGAGCATCTATCCAGAACGGGAAAGTGGAAAGAAAGGTATTCATGGTTTTCCTCCACCGGTAAAGAAGTTCCGCTCCTTGTCGATGCGGCAGATCGTTCCGGCGTGGGGCGAAAAGAGCGCAAGCTCGTGGCTGACCACCACCACCGCGAGGCGACGGCTACTCCTGAGTTCATTGAGCAAGGTAACAAAAGTGGCCGACGATTCGCCGTCCATGCCGGCGGTCGGCTCGTCAAGAACGAGCATCTGCGGGTCCATCGCAAGGGCGCGGGCGACGAGCACCCGTTGTTTTTGTCCCCCCGACAGTTCGCCAAAACGCATCCCAGCAAGCGCGCTGATCCCCAACTCTCCCATTGCCCGTTCTGCCGCTGCACGGTCGATGGATGTCGGAGAAACAAAAATCGATCCCATAAGACTTCGTCCCATCAGAACCACATCATATGCCGTCACTGGATAGTGTTCCGGCACCATGTTGCGTTGAGGCACATAACCCACCCGGGGACGGCCCGCCGGATAGCGGACCTCCCCCGACAGCGGCGGTATCATCCCGAGCATCGTCTTGATGAGCGTCGTTTTCCCCGCGCCGTTCGGCCCGGCAATGAGCAGATAGTCGTCCTCGCGCACCGTTATGGTCACCGGCGGCACGAGCGGCCGCTCCCACCCGATGGCGCAGTCGCGCAGTTCAATGAGTACCGTCGTATCGTTCATATCAATACGCCGCCTCGTGAGCGAAGAAGAGCACTTTCGTTTCGATCGTCGGTGCCTTGAACTTCAGAACGATGGCAGGCGCCATGCCCTCCTGCGCAGTGTAGAGAACATGAAATACCGCTGGATAGGTCGTTGCGCAATCCTCGTTCGCCCCGACCACCTCGACCTCCAACTCCTCGCCTTTTGCATTATACGCACCCGCGAAGATATCGGCCTTGCCCAGATAAATCGCCCAGTCACCCGTTGTCGCAGGACCGGTATGGGTAAATCCCTCTTTACCTGCGGGTAAGATCAATTCATAAGCCGTTTCAAGCTCAAGATGCACTTCGTCGAACCTTTCAAAGGCATCGACGGCGGTCGCCGCTTCCTTAGTCCCTTCGGCCGCTTCGCAGGCATGTTCATCGACATCCTCTTTGACGGAGTCGTCGTCGCTCGCCGCCATCGCGCAGGTCATCAGGCAGTAATTGGCACCACCGATGGCTGTCGGTTCCTGCCCGCTGAAACAGTGACAGACATCGCCGCCGTGCGAATGACCGTCGGGCCCGCAAGCCGAGACCTCGGCGATGGAAACACACTTGGTCCCGACGAGCAGTTCGGTCACATTATCGCATTCCTCGCAGTGTACGCCATCGCCGGCCTTTCCGGCACAAGCCGCTAGAAAGGCAAGAGAGAAGATGCCTAACAGAACAGGAATCGTTCTCATGGTATTCCTCCTATGGTTTTGTCAGTTCATTGACGATGTAATCGAACTTCGCCCATACCGTATCGGTGCCGGTAAGCGCCCCGGTCATCGAGGGAAGCACCTGTAGTCTTGCACCGCTTTTCTCGGCGAAGATCTTCGACAATTTCTGCGGATGATATATCTCCTGTATCACGAAGCGGACACCACTCCCCTGCACCTGTGCCAGAAGATCGCTGACATGACGGACCGATGGCGGAATGCCCGGCTTTGGCTCAAGGGCACCGATGCTGACCAGTCCCGCCCAATCGAGGAAATATATCCAACTCTTGTGATATTCGACCACCTTCGTCCCTTTAAGCGATGCCAATTTAGCGCGCCATTCGGCCGTTTTCCGCTCATAGGTCGTCTGAAACTCTTTCCAACGACTATCATAGTATGCAGCCCCTGCGGGGTCGATTCGTTTCAGCCGGTCCCGTATCGCTTGTGCGACGGCATAGAGTTGATCCGGTGCGGTGTAAAAATGGGGATTACCGCCCGGATGTACATCGCCCTGCGCCTTATCAACCGTTGTCGGCACTTCCTTGAGCGTCACGACGGTCGAGGCATCGAGATACCCGGCCGATCCCGGCTGTATCTTATCGTTGCGGGACTGCGTCATGAGCGGCGGCAGCCACCCCGATTCGAGCCCGCACCCGGCAAAGATGAGGAGGTCGGCCTTGTTGAGCCGCACGACATGGGACGGCAATGCATCGGCAAAATGGGGATCCTGCGCCCCCTTGATAAGAGCGACCGATTCAACTCTCTCGCCACCGAGTTCAGCCGCGAGTGCCGAGAAATCGGGAATCGTCGCAACGACCCGGACCGTGGCAGAAAGCGGATTCAAGGTAGCAACCAACATCAACATGAACAGTATCGTTTTCATCGTTCCCTCCTAAAATATATGGGCGCCGTGAGAGCCGATGACCACCTCGGCCTGTAGGAATACGCCGTGGTATGGCTGACCGCCGCCGTTTTGCGTGATCTCATACTCAAGGCGGAACTTCGAGAAATGGGTCGGGTTGAAGGTGACATTGGCCGCACCGCGCACCTGCATATCGGGCGCATAATCCGCCGTACCGTGCAAACGATCGTTCCACTCGCCGCGCGCCGCTACGCTCCACCGCTTATCTATCTGGAAGACATTGCCGACAAAAAAGCCGGTGTCGCGGACGAAATCGCTCGGCGTCTGCTGATCGCGCAGTACCGCCTCAATATCCATTCGCCACGCGAAAGAATCGTCCCCGTTCTCTATATCGCGGTACTTGAGCAGGATGTCGGCACCGTAGACCGTCGCGCGGTTATCGGGAACGAACCGGCTCTGTCCCCACGCCCCTGACAGACCGATGTTGAGCGACCACGCCGGAGCGAGTTCGAAGAAATTGACGACGCGGGCGAGGTAGAGGAAATCCTCCAACCCATTGTAATCTCCATTTTTTGTGAACTCGACCGGCGCGAAGGTGCCCGAATTGAACAGGCCGATCGAGCTTTTCGTGTCGAGCACCTGCCCGATCACCATCAGATACCATGGCGTCGGGGCGAGCCACGAGAGCTCACCGCCGAGCCCCGAGAAATGTTCCTGCGACATGAACCGGGTGTGGAGAAGCGAGTAGTTGACGAAATCTATGGAATGGATGCATTTCTGGTTCTCGCGTCCCATCTGGGCGCTCATCATTCCGGCCCGTACCTGCAGATTCCACGGCAGGGAAAGCGAGGTGAGATATGCTTCTTCGAGATGCATCCCGACGAACTGAAAATTGAGATCAAACCGGAAATAGGGATCGACCGCGTGGCCGATCACCAGCTCGAGTCCCTGCAACGCAAACCCCTGATGGTCGATCGCGTGGCCGCCTTGCTCGATGGGATCCTCGCGGTTCCACAGGACGCCGAACCCGCCGTCGGCGACCAGACTGATGTCGGGATTCTCCGACAGCCAGCCACTGCCCGATGATGCAGACGCAGGCTCGTTTTGGGGTGCCTCCTTTTGCGCATCGGCGGCGACCGCCGCCGCAAGGTCGGGAACGACGGGATCCCCTGCGGTGGTTTTACTTTTTAAGGCATCGGCCTGTTGAGAAGCGATCTGTTCCCGAAGTTGCCGCATCTCTTCTTGAAGTTCCGTTACCTTCTTTTCCAACGCTGTGGTCTTATCCACGGTGGCCACCGTTTCGTTCGGGCCATCCTGCGCCGTTGCGATGAACGGTAAGAGCATCAGCAGTATAATAACAGTACGCATCGGTACCTCTTGTTCGCTGTTGGTAACGCCGTTATCCGATCAGACGATACGGGGCGGCGATTGTTTGGGCGCAATGCGGAAAAGATCGTTCAGAACAATATCGTGCGAGATCGGCGAGAGGTTCGCCGGCTCAAGGGAGAAATCGGAAACGGAGGCGATCATCGTTTCGGCGATGCCCGACTGCTGTGAGAAGAATTCCATGACGCGGCATTCATCGGCATGAGCCGCGTGAGAACGGTCATGGCGCGGGGCCAATGCGTTATCGGGTAGCTGTTGCTCGTTGATCGGATGAGGGTGTGCTACTTGAGCCGTGCCGTCGATAACATGAGGCAAGACGGCGAAGTGAAACCAAGAAACGGTAATATTAAGCGCATAAAATACAAGGAGAAAGCGGGATACGATTCGCCTCATATCGCTCCCTTAGTGGCCGCAACCGCCCTGCCCGTGACCGCCGCACGCGGCGTCCATCGGAGAGAGTTTTTTCTGCGCGATGAGTCCGATATTCTCTTTGATCGTCGGGGCCGAGGCACGATAAACAGCGATACCGGCGTCATTCAGTTTGGCAAGCGCCCCCGCGCCGATGCCGCCGACCACCAGTGCGTCGATCGTGTGACCCGAAAGCGCCGCGAGCGGATGGCACATGCCGTGATCGTGGTGCTGGTTGTTGTTCTGAAGCACTTCGACCGCCATTGTCTCGCTGTCGACCTTCACGAAAAGCGGCGCCGAACCAAAATGGTTGTAGACGATGCTGTCGAGACCTTTGTTCTCTTCAATGGGAAAACATACTTGCATAATAACCTCCGTTATTGGTTGTGATCGGTCTGGTCTTTCTCTTTGCGGCAACGACAACGCGGGCATTCCGAATCATCGTCACCGATGTGAACCATGCCTCCGGCGATGACGAGCGCCCGTCCTGCAACAATCGCCGTCGCCACTTTGTGGCGCGCCGTTTCGATGAGGCGGGTAAAGGTGGGACGCGAGATGTTCATCCGCTCCGCCGCCGCCGATTGGTCAAGTCCTTCATGGTCGGCAAGCCGCACCGCTTCAAACTCGTCGAGAGACAGAAGCACCTTCTCCAAAGCGCGCATCGGTACGCCGCGCGGCTTGAACACATCACAAACCGGACGGCCGACGATGCGGCGACATTTCTGGGGACGAACCATGCGTTCCTCCATTGGACAGGGGCATGTTACGCACTTATGCTCATAATGTCAAGCGCCCCTTTTTTATTCCTCTTTTTTTGATAAGAACTGCTCGATGCCCGATACGATATCGCTGAAACGCCGATGCGTTTCATTGTTCTGATCGATATCGGTAAGGGGATAGCCGCCATCCCCTGAACGGACGATAAGCGGGTCTATCGGCACCGCGCCGAGAAACGGTATTTGCATTTCGGCGGCAAGACGACGACCCCCGTCACTCATGAATATATCGGTCGTTTCGCCGCATTTGGGACAGACAAAGCCCGACATATTCTCGACGACGCCGACGACCGGTACATTCAGTTCACGGCAGAACGATACCGATTTCATCACATCGACGGCGGCGACCCGCTGAGGAGTCGTCACGATGACCGCGCCATCCACTTTTCCAATCAATTGGCATACCGACAGCGGCTCGTCACCGGTCCCGGGCGGCAGATCGACCACCAACACATCGAGTTCGCCCCACGCGACCTCGGTGATGAATTGCTTGATCACATTCATCTTCATCGGTCCGCGCCAAATGACCGGATCTTTCAGGTCGTCGAGGAAAAAACCCATCGACATGACCGCGATTCCGTTGCGCACTATCGGGTAAATCATCCCATCATGACCGGTCGTCTTGGCCCCTTCTAGCCCCAACATAGTAGGCACGCTTGGCCCGTGAATATCGGCATCCAGAAGCCCCACCTTCTTGCCGGCATGTGCCAGCGCGGCGGCAATGTTGACCGCGACGGTGCTTTTCCCGACACCCCCCTTCCCCGACATCACCAACAAGGTTTTTCCTATCTTGGAAAAAGGTTTCTGCTCTTTTTTCCAAATAGAATCCTCGGATGGTGCCGGTTCCGACTTGCGAGTGTCTTTCGGCGCCGCTTTCTGCTCATAAAGAGCGAGGGCCGTCTTCAATGTATTTACCGCCAACAAGGCGCAATGTTTTGAATCTTCCGGAACATCTCCCAAGACATCAAGCACCTTCTGTTGCGTAAGTTCTTTCGCTTCACGGATCGATCGACCATATATCAAGCCGATCGCCGCCGAGCCGCAAAGCACCGAATGACCACAACCATCGGTAGTGTAAGTGGCCCGCGCGATCATACCGTCGCGGAGCTGCAACCATATTTCCATGGTATCGCCGCAAGGTCCGGTGAGACGAGCCGATATATCGGCTCCGCGCAAAGGTCCAAAAGTCGAAGGAACGATTCTCATACCCTTCAGTTCAGGATCCGACATAGTTTCCTCCACATTGCTTCTATTTCTTCCGCCGCCGGACCACCGGTCTCGACGACGCTTTTACCCATTATCTGCGCCTCGGTGACGGCGCGGTCGTAGGGTATCCGTCCCACGATGAACGCCCCGTTCTCCTGCGCGGCGCTCTCTATCCGCAACGCCATGCCGAGGTTGATATCGTATTTATTCACGCAGACCGCCGTCGGTATCTCGAAATGACGCGCGAGTTCCAGCACCCGCAGCATGTCGTGTTCCCCCGAAACGGTCGGTTCGGTCACCACCAGCACCCAATTCGCGCCGGTGAGCGACGCTATGACCGGACACCCGATGCCGGGGGGCCCGTCGACGATGACGAGTGTTCGGCCCTGCTCTTCGGCCACCCGGCGAGCCTCTTTCCGCACGAGCGACACCAGTTTTCCCGAATTCTCGGCGGCGGCGGCAAGCCGCGCATGGACCATCGGGCCAACGCGCGTTTCCGAGACAATCCATTCGCCGCAGCGGCTGTCGGGGAAATCTATCGCCCGCGCCGGACAGAAACGGACACAGACCCCGCACCCTTCGCAGGAGACCGGATCGACCGCATACACGGTGCGGCCGTCGGCCGCCGTCCTCTTTTCGAGGGCGTTGAACCGGCAGAGTTTTGCGCATTTCCCACATCCGGTACAGTCGGCGGCCCGGATGAACGCCTTGTGACCGCTCATGAATTCGTGCGTTTCGACTATTTCCGGCGCAAGGAGCAGGTGCAGGTCGGCCGCGTCGACATCGCAATCGGCGACGACCGGCTTGTCGGCGAGCAGCGCAAGCGCTGCGGCGATGCTCGTCTTCCCCGTTCCCCCCTTGCCGCTGATCACTACCAGTTCTTTCATCGCGTCACCTCCGGCGGACGGCCCTTTTTCGCCGCGAGTGCGCCGACGGCGCGCCACAGTCCGACGAAAAGCGCCCGGTATTCGGGCAGCGCATCCACCATCATCCGTCCGCTCGAATATGCCTCGGCGATCCGCCGGTCATCGGGAATGTCGAGCAGGACCGGTATCCCCTCCGCCGCGCAGTAGGCATGCACCCGGCCGTCACCCACCCCGACACGGTTGACCACCACGCCGAAGGGAACGCCAAGCACGCGTACCGTCTCGACGGCGAGCGTCAGATCGTGCAGGCCGAAGGGGGTCGGTTCGGTGACGAGCACCACCGCATCGGCGCCCGTTACGGTCGCCACCACGGGACACGAGGTCCCCGGCGGCGCGTCGAGTATCGCCGTCATGCCGGGAAGACTCTGCCGTTTGACCGCGCGGATAACGGGCGGAGCGAGCGCCACTCCGACATCGAGCCGCCCAGTGACGAGCGTGACATCTCCCTTCCGCGCCGTCTCCACCACACCGATGCGGCGGGCCGTTTCGGTGATGGCGCCGCGCGGGCAGACGATCGTACAACCGCCGCAGCCGTGACACAACTCGGGAAATACGAGCGCCTGCGAACCGAACGAGGCGATGGCATGATATTGACAGAGGCGGCCGCATTCGTTACAGCCGTCGCATTTCGCCGTATCAACGATCGGCACCGGGAGCGTCACCTCGTCGGTGCGCTGTATCTCGCCCTGCAGAAAGAGATTCGCGTTCGGTTCTTCGACATCGCAATCGAAAAGATGGACCGGCCCCTCAAGCGACCGCGCCAGATTTACCGCGACGGTGGTCTTTCCGGTTCCCCCCTTCCCCGAAGCAATCGCAACGATCATTTTTCGCGCGGGTAGGGCCACGCCATGATGCCCCCCTCCAACACGCGGACATTGCGCCAGCCGTTCGCCTCAAGGACCAGCGCCCCTTCGTAGCCACGCAGCGATATCTTACAGTAACAGACGATCAGCGTTTCTTTATCCTGCGGCAGTTCGGCGAACCGTTTGCGGAGCGCCCCCAGCGGGATAAGCGTCTCGCCGAGGCCAAAGCGGAGCACCTCGTACTCGTCGGGACCGCGCAGGTCAAGCAGAAATGGTTTCTTCCCGGCATCGATGTTTTCTTTCAACTCTTTTGCCGTGATTCCTTTCAGTCGGCCCAACATTTTATTCTGCATCAGATGAGCAGTGGCAATGAAGTGGTCTATCGCCAGCGAGAACGGCGGCGCATAGGGCAGGTCGGCATTGATCACCTCGTCGACCGTGAACCGTCCCATGATCGCCATCGCCCATTGCGCTATCTGCTTGGAGACCTCTCCGGGGCCGACGCACTGCGCCCCAAGTATCCGACCGCTCTTGCGTTCGGCGACCAATTTGGTGACGAGCAGTCTGCCGTTCATGAACCCCGGCTTGTCGATACTTGCGTTCACAACAGTTACCATATCGTCGTATCCGGCGCGAAGGGCATTCCGTTCAGACAACCCGGTCGAGCCGGCCGCATAATCGAACACCTTGCAGATGCCGGTCTGTATCGTGCCGGGGAAGGTCGCCCGGTTGCCGAGCACCGCATTCTCGCCCGCCACGCGCCCCTGCAGATTCGCAAGGTCACCGTACGGGGCATGGACCGCCGCACCGGTGATGCGGTGGATCGTCTCGACGCAATCGCCCGCCGCGTATATGTTCGGATCGCTTGTCTGCATATATTCGTTCACCACGATGCCGCCGGTCTTACCGACCGCGAGCCCCGCCTCCCGCGCGAGAACGGTGTTGGGCTTCACGCCGATGGCTACGACCGCCAAATCACAGGGCAGTTCGGTGCCGTTCGAGAGCTTAACCCCGGTCAGTTTGCCCTGCTCGCCCAAAAAGGCGACAACCCCGTTGCCGGTGATCACATGGGCCGCCTTACTCCGCACATGGTTTTCGACCAGCTTGGCCATTTCCTCATCGAGAAAGGTCAGCAGTTGCGGCATCATCTCGACGACCGTTATCTCTATTCCCGCAAGTTGCAACGCCTCGCAGGTCTCAATGCCGATAAGACCGCCACCGATAACGACCGCTTTTTTTATCTTCTTCTCGTCGCGCACTCTGCGCAAAAAATCAGCGTCGTGCATACTCTGCAAAGTGGTGATCCCTTCCAAATTCACGCCCGGTATCTGCGGCATATTGGGCACCGAGCCGGTCGCAATGACCAGAGTGTCGTAATGCACCTCGTCAATCGCCCCGCTCGCCATATCCTTACAGCGCACCAGTTTTTTTGCGCGGTCGATGGCAATGACCTCGGTCTCGGTACGCGCCGTGATCTTTTTAGCGTTCGCAAAGAAATTCTGGTCGCGCACTACCCCCGTCGGCGTGCAAAGCAGTTGATTCCGGTCATCGAAGAAACCGCCGACATAGTACGGGTAGCCGCACGAAGCCATCGACAGTTCCGCCCCTTTTTGAATAATGGTGATGTCCGTCTGTTCGTCGATACGGCGCGCCTTTGCCGCCGCCTTTGGACCAGCCGCAGAGCCGCCGACGACCACGATGCGCTTGTGTCCCTGCATGAGATACTCCTTTCCGTCTCTGTTATTGTTTGTTTCCGGGAATTACCAGTGACCGTTCACATCGGCCGACTTCGCCTCGGTCAGCGTCCCCGCCTTGTACCGGCTGATCGCCTCGGCGACCGTCGGGGCGTCGGTGGTGTACATCGCGACATTGCTTGCCCGCAGGGCGCGGAACGCCTTCGGTCCGACGTGGCCGGAGATCAACGCGACCGCTCCGGCCCGAACCACCGCCTCGGCCGCCTGAATGCCGGCCCCCTGCGCCGCCGCGACGCCTCCCGCGTTGTCCACGACGGTGAACGCGTCGGTGTCGGTGTCGAAAATAAGCAGTTTCTGCGCGCGGCCGAACCGCGGGTCAAGCGGTGCCTGCAAATCGTTTCCGGTCGTAGTGCATGCGATCTTCATTTTTATTCTCTCCTTAATTAATTGTAGTCCAGTTTGACCGCCGCCGACTCGATCATAAGCGGTTCAACCAGATCGGTCATATGTTGTTCCCGCCAAAAAGGAAGCTTGGCGTGCTTTTCCATGTATTTCTGAGGGATCGGATGGGTACCGATCACCACCGGTATCCCGTAGGCCGTTTCGATGAATTCCTTGAAGCGCCGTATGTTCGGACACGGCGGATACCCCACCACCAGGCCGGTGGCCAGATGGATGACCTCGGCGCCGTTCTTTTTCATCTCCTCCGGGACATACTCCACATTGCCGCCCGGACAGCCGCCGCACGAGGTATAGCCAACGACCTCCACCGGCTCGTCGGGAGCGTATCGGGAAAAGGCCCCCCGCCGTTCGCGTAGCGCACGGAAACATTTGCCGCCGCCGCATGAACGATAGCGGTCACAGATGATGATGCCGATCTTCTTCATGACGACTCCCCTTGTTACGCGGACACCGTACTCACCGCACGCGACATGGCGTGCGAGCCGACCGGCAAGCGGGCATGGGCCGCGATCACCGGACACTTCACCTTGAACAGAAAATAGATATTGCGCGGCTCATCGGCAAGCGACTCGTAGTTCCCCTGTCCCTTCGAAATGATCAGATCGGCCGCTGCGAAACGCTGGCGGAAGAGTTCACTGCAATCGGGCAGGATAGTTCCCGGCGCATCCGATCCGTTGTCGATGATCTCGACGATATCGTGAAGACCCGCCGCCCGCGCATCGGCCACGAGCGCGTCATTGATGACCGGCGCACCGCGCACCGCCACGGTCACCCGCATCGGAGCAAGGCGTTCGATCAGCAGACGGTCGACGACTATCTCGCCCGCGTTGTCGGTCAGATAAAGAATATTCCTTGCGCGGGCGACGGCCTCGCGGAACGCCGGGAGGTCGCCCACCAACTCCGTGTCGGATGCGTTTTTCATCGTCGCAAGCACCTCCTCCTCGGTCAGACCGGTCTTCGCCCCCAGATCTATGATGTTCGCCGCGACGGCCATTTTGACCGCCGTGGCCAGTGGGTCGGCGGTCTTTTCAAGATCGCGCCGGAGCGAAGGGATCAGCCCCAACGCCATACGATTCTGCCGTTCCTTGACCGCCGCATACGGATCGCCACTACCGACTATCTCTCGCAAGCGTCGATGAATCCTCTGAGCGAGCGCCGGCGGCGACTGTTTCATATCCATCCAACCGACCCACTCCAGCAGTTCACGCACTATTTTCTCGTGCACGGCCGGATCGTCAGACACCAAACGCGCGGCATCGAGCGCCTGACGGACAAAACAGGGGAGACAGTCGAGAACGGTCTTCACGACACCCCTATTTCCGTACCATCATGGCGCCACATTTGGGGCACGGCTTCTGCGCACAAGGAGTGCCCGCCACATGCGGTTCCCGATGAGCGCATTTCGGGCACACACAATCACCGATCGGACCGCCCGCAAGCGGACCGCCCATAGCGCCCCGTCCGCGACCGCCGCGACCACCACGACCGCCGCCCCCCATCGCACCCTGCCCCGTGGGGCCCGTCCCATCTTTTCCCGGCATAACACACCTCCTTAGATAGTTAACCGTTCGCATCTGCTATAATATGCACCTATGTTCATAATGTCAAGAGGCAAAGTCGATTTTATTTTCTTTATTTATAGCAGGTTGCAAATTTCTACCGCATTGTCTTCTCGGAGACTTGCAATATGTCGTCTATGATATATATAGTGTTGGTGTTGAAGGTTTTGGGGAGGCTACGCTGTTTATACCTCTTAACGGAGAACGATGGCTTTATTTTGCGTACTGGACCGGGTGAACAACTATGAGTGAGCACGCTATTGATCGACTGGAACATTTCCCAGTGGCGCTCGTCGCCGCCGTCATGGGACTTACCGGCCTCGCGATCGCTTTCCAGAAGGCACACCACTTCTTCGGCTGGCAGAAGATATTGTTCGAAGGGACCCTGTTCCTTTCGACCGCCGTGTTCATAGTCTTCATCGGGCTGTACGCCCTCAAGGCGTGGCGATATCCCGACGCGGTCAAGAAAGAGTTCGCTCATCCGATAAAGTTCAACTTCTTTGCTGCCATCTCGATCTCCCTACTGCTTCAAAGCATCGTCTACTACGCCTATCTGCCGACCCTCGGGATGGCGCTGTGGTTGCCGGGGACGCTGATCCACGCCGCCATCACCTTCCTTGCCGTCAAACTCTGGATCGGGCGCACCTACGAGATCGCCCAACTGAATCCGGCGTGGTTCATCCCGATAGTCGGGAACATCCTCGTGCCGGTGGTCGGGGTCGATCTTCTGCCCAAGGAGATATCACTCTACTTTTTCAGCGTCGGCCTTTTTTTCTGGGTGACGCTTTCAGCGGTCCTCTTTCACCGAATCATTTTTGGATCGCCGCTTCAGGACAAATTCATGCCAACCCTTTTTATCCTAATCGCCCCACCGGCCATCGGGTTCGTCGCTTATCTGCGAATCGCGGCGAGTTTTGACATCTTCGCCGGGGCACTGCTTTCTCTTGCCTTCTTTTTTGCATCGCTCATGCTGTTCTTGCTCCACCGCTTCCTAAAACTTCCCTTTTACGTTTCGTGGTGGGCATTTACTTTTCCGCTTGATGCGCTCGCCATTGCATTGACATTTGCTGCGGGAGTAACCGCGTCACCGGTCTACCGGGTTATGGCGCAGGGGGCTCTTATCGCCGCGACTACCGTTGTTGTCGTGGTCGCCGTTGAAACCGTGCGTCGGATATACCGGCGTGAGATATGTGTGGAGGAATGATATGAACGGCATTCGGATCGCGGTCATCGCTTTCGTCTTCTTTCTTGCCGGCGCGGTGGTCACCGCGTTGTTCCTGCACACCGCCGCGTCACGGGCGTTTCTCCTCGAAGTGAAAAGCCCCTACGATCACGCGAAAACGGTCGCCGTGATCACCGAACGGATCGCCGCGAAAGAGGGATGGAAGGTGGTCGCCATCATCGATCAGGAACGGGCGATACTCGACGGCGGCGCGAAAAGCCCCGGCAAGGTGACCATCATCGAGCTCTGCAACGCCGCCTTCTCGTCGCGAATGCTCACGGCCGACGAACGGAAACGGATGGCGATCAACATGCCGATCCGCATCGCCGTCTATGAAAAAACGACCGGCGAGGTCTATCTGGGGCTGATGAACGGGTACCTGCTCTCGAAATTCTACGGTGGCGAGACCGAACGGATCATCGAGGAGGTCTCACTCCAGATGGAGGATATCCTCCGCTTTGTCAACTTCAAGTACAACGCATTCTAGGGAAACAACGGTTATGACTCAACGCATCGCGAAACTGCTTATCGCCGCCCGGTTGGGCATACTCCTCCTGCTGGGGGTCGGGACCTATTTTCTTATTTCGGTCTATCATATCTCGCTCTGGTGGATACTCGCCGCCGGGGCGGTGAGCGGCATCATCTTCGGCAAGGTCTTCTGCCGTTGGGTCTGCCCGATGGGGATCATGATGGAGCTGATGATGACCTTTTCGAGCGACAAAAACGCCGCTCTGCTCCAATACCACAAACTCGGCTGTCCCATCGCGTGGGTCTCGGGCTGGCTGAACCGCATGTCGCTGTTCGGCATACGGCGCGGCCCGCACCTGCACCTCCTGCGGACTCTGCGACAAGGCCTGTTACATCGCCCAGATCGAACCTATAATGTCCCCCGGATTCTGGACACTGGAATCGTGATGATTAAAGTGTAAACCGGAGTCTGGAGGATCCAAGGATGAGCGAAAGAAAGAAGTACAGTGCGGCGTTCAAGGCAAAAGTAGCCTTGGAAGCCATCAAAGGAGAGAAGACGCTGGCGCAGATCGCATCGCAGTTCGGAGTGCATCCGAATCTGGTGTCGAACTGGAAAGAAGAAGCGCTGAAGGGCCTGCCGGGTTTGTTTGAGGACAAACGTAGCGGGAGGAAAGGCGCGGACAAGGAATCCGAGAAGCAGTTGGACGAGGCATTGAAGAAGCTGGGGCAAGCGACGGTAGAGAACGAATGGCTGAAAAAAAATACTTGTCGCTGCATCGGTGAGAGGAGTGCGTCGAAAACTGGTCGAGAAGACGGGAGTTTTGCCGGTAACGCGTCAATGCGAGATACTGGATGTCTCGCGGAGTAGCGTCTACTATCACCCGGTCGAGCCAGATCAGAAGAAAGAAGAGGCTGTCGTGAATGCAATGACCGAGATATGGAACGACATGCCGTCTCGGGGAGCCCGCTATCTCCGCAATATGATGCAAGAGCGCGGTATCCGCATCGGCCGCAAGGGAGTCGCGGCGTTGATGAATAAGAACGGCATCGTGGCTATCTGCCCGAAGCCCAATCTCTCCAAGCCGAACAAGCAGCATCGGAAATTCCCGTACCTCCTGCGGGGCGTGGTTATCGAGCGTCCCAATCAGGTGTGGAGCACCGATATCACTTATATCCGCCTCGCGCACGGATTTGCCTACCTAGTGGCGATCATCGACTGGTACAGCCGCATGGTGCTCTCGTGGCGCGTCTCAAATTCTCTGGAGTCCAGTTTCTGCGTTGAAGCTCTACAGGAAGCGTTGCTCTGCTACGGCGAGCCGGAGATATTCAATACCGATCAGGGTTCCCAGTTCACTTCGGAAAATTTCCTGTCGGTCCTTGAAGAGAGGAAAAACATCAAGATCAGCATGGACGGCGTTGGCCGGGCGATAGACAACATCTTTATCGAGCGCCTGTGGCGCACAGTCAAATATGAGGATGTCTTCTTAAAGCGGTACGAGACGATACCAACGCTGAAAGCTGGTCTAAGCGCTTATTTCCAGAAATACAACCATCGGCGTCCGCATCAGGCGCTTGATGATCGGAAGCCGGTCGAAGTCTATTTTTCTCGGGAGGTGGCCCATGTCGCATGAACTACACATTAACGGCTATGAAAGAAATGTCTTGATTTCGGGGGACACTATACGCGAGATGCAGGAAAACTACCTGTACAACGGCTGGGTCTATATCTCTGATGGGAACAAAGTGAAGCTCTCCACGAACAATGCCGTACCGAGTATCTGCGGGAACGGGATCATCGAACCGGACGAATTCTGCGACGGGAATAGCGTCGATTGCTGGGACCTCGATCCGAACGAATGGGACAGCGGCACCGCCCATTGCAATTCCACCTGTACCGCGTATGATACAGGGGATTGCTACTGGAGTGGGTGCTAGGTGGAAAACATCTTGGACATACGGAAGGGCGGCCTTGCGGTCGCCCTCTCTTTTTTCATCGCACTTCTCGTCTCCGGTTGTGGCTGTGAACGCTCGCAGAGCGTCACCGATGCCGATACCTCGGGAACCTGTGCCGGCCGTTGCGGGACGATAGGTACGCTGGTCTGCGGCAATTGTGAGTATGGCTACCACTGTAACGAGGCGCAGTACTGTGTCGAAATACCGGGGAACGACATCGATTTCTGGAGAGAAGAACTCGATGAAGACTCCGTAGATGTTGATCTCGTCGACCGGGACATGGCTCTCACTGAACACGAATATCCCGATATGCTGGAAGACCCGTACAAAACATCCTATCCTGACGAGGATCGAAATATTGCCTATATCTACTACGGCGATATCGATATCGTGGCGACCGATCCGGAAAATGTGCGTGGACAGTTGTGGGATAAAAAATACCAAGGCCCCAGCGTGCCGTTGGACGAATGTGTCCCCGTGCCATTTGATGCTTGTGCCGATTATTATCCTCACGAGGCACAGATAATCGAGAACTCGCCAATAGTGATAGGTTTGCCGAATGGTGAATGTGGAGAAACCAAGAATCCGCTGGTAGCAAATCATTCGTGCGATTACCTTCTTACCCCGGGGTGTTGGGGTACATTCGAAATTGGCGATAGGTTGCATGTGTCTGAGAAAAATGGGAAATTCTTATTTGGAATAGCTGGTGGAAAAGTTGTTCAAACATGGCAAGCTGAAAGTGCATATTTATATGATATGTCTACCCGATCCGCTATTCGCTACGGCAGAGCATACAGTGAAGGTGTCGTGACTGATGACTATTTATTCTTGATTTCTTCCGATCAGTCGGTTTCTTCTACTGGAAATCCCAGGCAGGTCGTATATTACGACTTCGCAGTGAATCAATATGGTTTCGCGTATAAAGGAGCACCATTTTATGGCACCTCCGATTTTCGTGCCAGCGAGAAATATCTGTTTATGTTGGCTTACTATGAGACCGATGGTTCCGGCGACGATGCGCGAATACTCTATACGAAGGTCGGCGAATGGGATAAGTGGAAAGAGCTTACCTACAAGAAAAATACGCTACAAGGCATTGAGCGCCGCCCTTACTTCCCGTCGATGCTTGATAACCTCGTCGTTTATGCCGACTATGACTACGAAATTACGCTGTGCGACCTTGATCAAGGAGATTTGGGATGCAAAAATATCAAACGAAGTGGAGAGATGGGACACACCCCTGTGTTGCGCGATAAAAAAACGCTATATTATGCGGGAACGCGAACTATCGATTCTCAGAATTTCAGCGTTGACCTTGTGGAAACAAATGTTGCCGATCTCAGTAATGTCACCTACAGAACGATCCTCACCATCGACAATATGCCGGTGAACATACTTGATGTTGATGACAAATATCTTTTGTATGGCAAAGCACCGGTTTATGATCCGCAATCGCTTGCAAAAAGCACAACCCATATCTGTTATTACCGTTTCAGTGACGGCAAAACCTTCTGTATGGGCGAAGCATGGGATGAAACCGTTTTCAAGCTTCGAGGCCTTTTCTGGAAACATTGGCTGGTATATGAAACCGCGTGGAATGTCAGCAAGGAACTGGTCGTCCGAGACATGGAGTGCTATTGCGATGCGTATCCTGACCAATGTCCGTTTGACGATTACACACCTAAGACAGATGGGATAAAAGCACTTACAACAACAAGCTCTGTTTTCAATAAGTTCTCGAATCTAATGGATAAGCTCTGGTAAAAAGAGTCACGCAAACGGACCAGCAGCGCAACACATGGTGACAGCCGGGAGAAAATGTTGACTATGGAGAAGTTTCGGAGCACACTCAAACCGCTGTCTGGATGACCTCTTCCAAGGGGTGGCCAGTTCGACCGGAATGCCCGGCCAGTTCGACCGGATTCTCCAATGATTCTAAATGACTGCATTTTTCGACTTGACTAGCTTAATTCGCATCCTATATCCTATTGCGTTGTTGATCATTGTCGTTTCGCGTTAAGAAACATCATCCACTGGAGGGAACCATGGAGGAGAAGATCGTCGCTATGCCCCGTATCGGAGACAAGGCCCCCGAATTCACCGCCGTCACGACACAGGGTACCATCAACTTCCCGAAAGATTATGCGGGCAAGTGGGTCATCCTGTTCAGCCATCCGGCCGACTTCACGCCGGTGTGCACCTCGGAATTCATGACCTTCGCCACGATGGAAGAGCAGTTCGCGAAGGCCAACTGCCAACTGGTGGGACTGTCAGTCGACGGCCTGTTCAGCCACATCGCGTGGCTCCGCACCATCAAGGAAAAGATCGAGTACAAGGGAATGAAGAATGTCGAGGTGAAGTTCCCGCTCATCGAGGACATCACCATGGATGTCGCCAAGAAATACGGCATGATGCAGCCGGGAGAGAGCGCCACCAAGGCGGTCCGCGCCGTCTTCTTCATCGACCCGAAAGGGATCATCCGTGCCGTCATCTACTATCCGCTGAGCCTCGGCCGCAACTTCGACGAGATATACCGCGCCCTCATCGCGATGCAGACCGCGGACGCATTCCAAGTCGCGACCCCGGCCGACTGGCGTCCCGGCGACGAGGTCATCGTGCCGCCCGCCGGTTCCTGCGGTGTTGCCAAAGACCGCATGGAGGCCAAAGATCCCGCCATCACCTGCCACGACTGGTTCTTCTGCACCAAGAAGATAGACAAAGAGACCGTACTCAAAATGGTGCTGAAGAAGTAGCCCGAATTTTCCTATCGGAGGGACCTTCATGAAAGTTCTCATTATCTTCAATCGCGAACCGTATGACGGCACCGATGTGAATTGGAACGGTTTGCGTCTGGCCGGAAAACTGGTGGAGTCGGGACAGGAGGTCCGCATTTTTCTCATGAACGACGCGGTCGATATGGCGCGCGATGTCTGCGCCCCGCCGGCCACCTACGATCAGGACCTTTCGAAAATGCTCAAGGAACTTATCGCCAAAGGGGTAACGGTCAAGGTATGCGGTACCTGCATGGCCCGGTGCGGCGTCCACAAGAACCATCCCTACTTCGACGGCGCGGAAAAATCGAACATGCCCGCGCTGGCCGCGTGGGTCGTCGACAGCGACCGGGTGCTGACCTTTTGATAAGGAAAGCAAAGGGGGTTCGCTATGCGAACGACCCAGAATAAATCAGAAGTCAAACCGGCGCCCTCGAAACCGGCAAACGCCAAGCTCCCTGAGCTTGCCTCCGCGTCGGTTCCCGAAACGCTCGCGGCGCTTCAGGTGAACCCCGACACCGGACTCACTCATGCGGAGGTGGCTATCCGCCGGAAAGAGCACGGCTACAACGAAGTGACCGAAAAAAAAGGGCACCCGCTCCTCATGTTCCTCAGCAAGTTCTGGGGCCTTTCGGCGTGGATGCTCGAACTGATCATGGTGCTGTCGGCCGTCCTTGGAAACTTCACGGACCTCGCCGTGGTAGCCGCGCTGCTGATTATCAATGCCGTGTTGAGTTTTATGCAGGAACATCGAGCCGCCGGTGTCGTTGATACTCTGCGGCGCCGCTTGCAGGTCAGTGCGCGCGTTCGGCGCGATTCGAACTGGCAGGTCCTTCCCGCCCGGGATCTGGTCCCGGGAGACATTGTTCGCATGCGCCCGGGCGATATCGTTCCCGCGGATGTCAAGCTCCTGACCGGAGGATTGAGCGTTGACCAATCGGCGCTCACCGGAGAATCGCACGATGTCGACAAGGCGCCGGGCGATGTGCTCTCTTCAGGGTCCGTTGTCCGCCGGGGCGAAGGCAACGGCTTGATCATGCTGATCGGGGCAAAGACCTATTTTGGCCGTACTACCGAACTGGTCCAGCAGGCGCGGCCGAAACTCCATATCGAAGCGGTGGTGGCCAAGGTCGTCCGCCGGCTTTTCGTCATAGTCGGCGCGCTACTGGGCGTGATCATCGTGCTGTCCCTGATCCGCAGTGCGCCGCTTCTGGAGATGGTTCCGCTGATGCTCGTCTTGTTGATGAGCGCGGTGCCGGTCGCTCTCCCCGTCATGTTCACGGTCAGCATGGCCGTCGGGGCCAAGGAGCTGGCGAAGCGCGGCGTACTGGTCACCCGCCTCAGCGCCGCGGAAGATGCAGCGACGATGGATGTGCTCTGCGTGGACAAGACCGGCACGATCACGATGAATCAGTTGGCCGTCACCGGCGTGATACCCATGGAGCACGCGACGGAAGCCGATGTGTTGTTCGCCGGCGCGCTGGCGTCTCAAGAAGCCAACCAAGATCCGATCGATCTAGCATTCCTCGCTGCGGCAAAAGCGCATCGTGTATTCGACGGGGTTCCCACGGTCACCCCCGTCTCGTTCGCGCCGTTCGATGCGAAAAACCGACGGACGGAAGCAGTGGTCGAACAGAGCGGGCAGCGGTGGCGCGTAATGAAGGGTGCCATGCGAACCGTCGCGGAGGCCTGCGGACTCCAGCCTCCGGCGATCGAGATGTTGGAGGCGCGGGTCAGCGAATCAGCGCTGAAGGGATATCGGACGCTGGCGGTAGCGCGCGGCCCCGAGACGGGCATCCCGGTATTGCTCGGACTCGTGACGCTCTATGATCTGCCCCGGCCGGATGCCAAGCAACTGATCGCCGAACTCCGAGATCTGGGCGTTCCGGTGAAGATGCTCACCGGCGACGCACTGGCGGTAGCGCGTGAGATCGGCCAAGGAGTCGGGTTGTCCAACATCCGGCGCGTTGCGGATCTGAAGGCGGCGGGCGCTCAAGCCGGCAACGAGGCGACGGACCTGTTGGCGGGTGCGGATGGTTTCGCCGAGGTGTATCCGGAGGACAAGTACATCGTTGTGCAACACCTACAGGCCGCGGGGCATGTGACCGGCATGACGGGCGACGGCGTCAACGATGCCCCCGCCCTCCGCCAAGCCGAGGTGGGGATCGCCGTCAGCACCGCGACCGATGTGGCCAAAGGCGCCGCAAGCGTCGTTCTGACCGAACCGGGACTGACGAACATCGTGGCGCTGGTCGAACAGGGACGGACCATTTACCAACGCATTCTGACTTGGATCATCAACAAGATCAGCCGTACGATCCTGAAGGCTTCTTTCGTGGCCATCGCATTCGTGGTGACCGGTAAGTTCGTTGTCTCGGCCTTTGCGATGCTGTTGTTGGTCTTTATGACGGACTTCGCGAAAATATCTCTTGCCACCGACCATGTTCGGCCATCCAGAAAACCGGAGACATGGAACATTGGGGGCTTTGTCGCGGTATCCGTAGTGCTCGGTGTGGCGATGGTCGTGGAGGCGCTCTTTCTCTTGTGGATCGGCTGGGGTCGTTTCGGTTTGGCGGCCAACAACAATGCCCTCTACACCTTCAGCTTTCTGACGCTGCTCTATTTCGCCGCGTTTTCCATCGTGTCTGCGCGGGAGCGCCGATGGTTCTGGGCGACGATCCCCAGCAAGACCCTCATGGCAGCCATTGCGGCTGAGCTTTTTACGGGCACCGCTCTGACCTTTGTGGGTCTCCCGGATCTCATGCCCTTGCCTTGGTGGCAGACACTTGCGGTCTTTGTTTATGCCATGGTCGCGTGCCTCGGCGTGAACGATGCCGTGAAGGTTGCGATGATCAAATGGCGTGTTCTTAACGCTGTGACGAAGCAACCGAAGGCGGAGAAAAAACAAAAGGGAGAAATACCCCTCTGAGACGGGGCGGAAAAATCGACCATGGCGGCGCTCGCCGAAGTGGGTCACGGACAGCGACCGGGTTATGACCTTTTGATTGGCAGATAGCCAAAAATACAACTTCAAAACTGGGCTGAAAAGCTATTCGGCAACTCGATCCGGATTACTTCCCCACTCTGCGAATCGGCATTCTTGAATAGGGTGCGACTATTTTTTACCCTCAAGAAAACGCCGCACTTTTTCCAGCTCGCTCTTAAATACCGTCAATTTTTTTCCGGTCAGTTTCTCGGCGGCGCTCATCTTGAGTTTCAACGGATCGACATACCCCTTTCCCGGCTCCTTCCAGCCGAGATGCAGGTGCGGGCCGGTACTGCGGCCGGTATTGCCCAGAAGCGCGATCCGGTCGCCCGGTTTCACGCGTTGAGCGTTCTTTACAAGGATCTTTTCAAGGTGCAGATAACACGATTCGCGCCCTTTGGCGTGCTTGAGAAAGAGATATTTTCCATTCAGGTTGTCATCGCCCATCCGTTCAACCGTTCCTTCAGCGACGGCATAGACCGGATCGCCGATCCTGCCGGTGTAGTCAACCCCTTCATGTTTTCTCCGCTTGCCGGTGATGGGATGTATCCGCATACCGAACAGAGAGGATATATGCACCCGGTCGACCGGAATACGAAGTCCGGTCTTGATGCAACTCTTGCCGCTCTCCTCGTAGAATGCATTAAAGGCTGATTTTTCGTCCTCATCCTGATAGTAAAAACCTTCCTTGAGACCGATCGCTTTGCCGTCGTAGGCAAGGTAGAGCGCCTTCGAGCGCGACAGCATTTCATTTTTGTAATACTCTTCCTGAACGACGATCCTGAAGCGGTCCTCTTTTCGGGCCTTCGCGCGGAATCCGTCGATGGATTCGGTAAAACCGTAGATCGATTGGCGGACGCGCGGCGAGATACCCTCCATTTCCGAGAGCGCTTTCTCGACGGTGGTTCCGACCGTCCCCTCGATGATCCGCCATCGTCTTTCAGTATCGGCTTTCCATTCGGTATAACGAAATACGCCGCCTGCATCCCGCTTTAATTCATGCCGGTGGGCCGCATCGGGCGAATAAGCGAAACCAATGACTGTCTGCCGGTCCTCCGAAAAAGTGAGCGTCAGCCTTTCTCCGGCGGCGAACGAGGTGAGGTCGATGTGGTCACGGATCGCGTTCAATATCTCCAACACCTGCGCCGGAGAGAGATCGGCGAAGGCAAGCAGCGATTGCTCAAGTCCTTCGCCCGGCAGGATCGTCCCCTCCCGCACCGCAGGATCGGGCGGTGCCGGTTGATCGACTGCGGCCGTCGGCTGATCGGGCGCGATATCGTCCGCATCGCCGGAAAGAAGCGACGGTTCGAGGCCGGGCAGATTGTCGGAGTCGCTGGAAGAACGGGAAAAGAAAAAAAAGAGGGCCGCGAGAATATTCAGTGAAAGCAATGCATAGAATAACGGCTTATATTTCGTATCATTCATGGCTTCTCCATTCGGCGTTCGGAAGCGGGATCGATCAGATGCTTCGTGCCGACCGCATTGAGCACCGTTTCCATGGTTTCCAGATACATCCTTCGGGCGGTGATGTCGCGGGCGTTCCGGTATTCCTCCCACTGCGCGGTAAAACCGTTCGCATCGCCGTGGGCCCGTTCTATCCGTTCCTGCGCTTCGGCCTCGGCATCGCGCAGCGACCGTTCCGCCTCGGCGCGCGCCTCGGGAAGACGGCGATTCCGGTCGCCGGTTGCTTCCTGCACCAGCCGCTGCTTGTCCTCGCGGGCTGAAGCGACCTCTTTAAAGGCAGATTCAACAGAATCGGGCGGTTTTATCTCGGATATCTGCGCCGAAACGATGGATATGCCCAGCCCTAGTTCTTCCGATCTTTTCTGCAGAGCGCCCATGATCGCCTGCTGAAGACGGTTGCGGGCGTTGGTCAATATATCGTCGATGCCGATACCCGCAAACCGCGTGACGCATTCGGCCGCAGCCAGACGGCGAAGCACCGCTTCGGGATCGGGCGCGGTCGAGAGGAAGAGCCCGGGATCTGATATCGTGTAGTTCACCAGCAGGGTCAACGCGGCAAGATTCTCGTCACCGGTGAGCAGCATGCTCTCGTAGTCACGCATCGCCACGATATCGCCGTTCAAAAATTCCTGCCGGAGGGTACGCACCTCGCGGGTGGTCACCCGATCCACCGTCTCTATCGGCCAGGGCAGACGGTAATGGATGCCGGGCGCGACATCGACGGCCACGATATGTCCGAATCGCTTAACCACGCCGGTCTGTTCGGGCCGCACCGCATATATCCCGCTTGCCGCATAAACCACGAAGAGAAGCAATGCAAGAGCCGTGAGGACGAGTTTGATGTTCCGGAATGTCTGAGCAATGATCTTGTTTTTCATCTCACCGCTCCCTCGGCGGTTTTTCCAGATAGTTGAACAGCGGCGCATCGGTGGAAAGTATCAGCGTTGTTTTCTGATCAAGTATCTTGCGATACGCCTCCATGGTCCGCATGAATTTATAGAATTCGGCGTCCTTCCCATAGGCGGCGGCATATATCTTCATCGCCTCCGCCTCGCCGGCACCCTTTTTTTCCTGCGCCTCGCGGTAGGCTTTTGAGATGAGTTCGCGCGTCTGCTTGTCGGTCTCGGAGCGTATATAGGAGGCCTCCTCTTCACCTTCGGCGCGATATTTGTTGGCTATCCGCTCCCGTTCCGACCGCATCCGGTTGTAGACCGAAGTAAGGTTCTCGGGCGGAAACCCGAGACGCCGGAGCCGCACCGTCACGATCTCGATGCCGTAATCTTTGCGGGCCCGTTCGCGCACCGAGGCGGCGACTTTTCCGATCATTTCATCTATTTTCGAGCCGGTCTCGGCGGTCGTCAGAAGGTCGCTGAGCGGATAATTACTGACAGCGGCCCCCAACTCGGAACCGGCAAGGTCGGTAAGCCGCCGCTCCGCCGCGGGCAGGTCTCGGACACTCTGGATGAACCGTTCCGGATCGGCGACGCGCCATAAAATGAAACTTGACGCGACCACATTCTTCTTGTCTTGCGTCAGATATTCAACGATGGGCGAATCGAGCGATTGTATGCGACGATCGATGCGAATGACCGAGTTGATCGGATCCGGCCACTTGATGAGCAACCCGGCCTCGGCAACGACGCGAACCGGTTTGCTGAAGAAGGTGACAATGGCGATCTCGGTCTCTTCAACGGTAGTGAAAGCGGTGCCCACGATATAAACCAATATCGACAGGGAGATCAACAGCGCGATTATCTTTTTCATGGCATTTTCTCCGTATTCTTTTTGCTCAATTCTCCGGGCGCAAAACGCCACAGCCGGTATTCGCCGCGGTTGACCGTCGGATCGGCTACGATCTTCTCTTTGCCGGCGAGCCCCTCCTCCATTGTCTCGATATACAAACGGTAGGAGGAAATATCGGGAGCGCGACCGAACGATACCGCGACCTGCGAAAAACGCAGAGCGTCGCCTGTGGCATGGTGTATTCTCGTGAGTGCCTGCGATTCGGCATCGGCCTTTTCCTGTGCTGCCGTGGCACGCGCCTTGGGGATCGCTTCGTTAGCGTGCGACTGCGCGCTATTGATCGCCTGAGCTTTCTCCTCACGGGCCGAAAAGACGGCGCGGAAGGCCGGGACCACCTCGACCGGCGGATGCAAGTCATGATAGAGGAGAGAAACGATCTCGATTCCCAACTTCAGTTCGCGAACATCATGCTCAAGGGCATCCGTTACGGCTTTCAAGGCCCGTAGGCGTTCCACGCCCAACAACTCCTCGCTTTTCTCGACCGCCATGACTGTGCGCATCGCCGATTCGAGGAGTCCCCGCATCACTTCGTCCATTCGGTTTATACGGTAGGCGGTTGTCAGCGTATCGATGGGCCGGTACTGGAGCACCATAGCAATATCGACGAGGTTCTCATCACCGGTAACGACGATCGATTCCTCCCTCATTTTCTCATACCCTCTGATTGTGTGGGTGGTATCCCATATGAGGGGAAAACTGCCCGATATCAGGTTGGCGGAAGTACGGAAGCCGACCTCGACCCGCCGCACTTCCTGCGGGCGGGCCCGCTCGATCCGTTCGAACGGTTGCGGTAACATCCAGACTACACCGGGTGGTAACGCCGCATCGACGATACGACCGAAACGAAGACGCACGCCGGTCTCTCCCGGTGTTATAAAATGGAGACCGGAGAAGATATACAGGGACATCGTTGCGGTAAATATCGTCGCGATGGCTTTTCGCGAAAGTAAGGATCTCGGTGAAAAACATTTCAGCCACTCGGCACTGTCGAGGTTGACCCTTCCTCTGGTCGCACTATGCAAAAGAGCGCCGATTCCCCACGCGAGTTTTTCAACGCCCCACACCCACAGACTGAAACGGCGCGCATCATGCTTGGTGATGTCGCCGATCACGGTGGTCACCAAAAGATCGAGCCCGGTCACGGCGATAAGACCCGCGATGATGACGGCGACAAGCGAATCGATATCGATCCCAGCCACCCTGCCGATAAGAGAGAAAAGGACGGCGATGGAGGTGAACATGTCGGTTCGGCTGTGATAGCCGTCGGCGACCAATGCAGGGCTGTCGGTCTCTTTCCCCGCGATGATCTTGAACCGCGCCAGAAAATGGGCTATTGCGATACAGAGCGCAAGTCCGATAACGGCGACCCACAGAAACCGTGTTTCAATCGGTGTGCGGCCTGAAAGTCCCCCGACGATTGTGAAAGGCAGACAGAGTACCACCAAAGAGACCACATAGGCAATGGTTGTGTCGATCCATTCGCCGGGGTCTTCTACCGGCGGTTGCGGTGTTTCGGCCGTTTGCGCCGGCGTTTCAACCGGTGTCTGCACCGCCATCTGCCTTTTCTTTTCCATGCGGGAGCGGAGCAGCGAACTGGTCAAAATCGTTCCCGAAATAAAGAGATCGGAAAGCGAATGGTAGGCATCGGCCAGAAGTGCGACGCTACCGGTCAACGCGGCAAGCGCCATCTTGACCGTTATGAGGATGATATCGGCGCCAATCGATACCAAGGATGCTTTGACGCGTCGTTGCATGTGTTTATTCCATTTCTTCGTTTTTGTTGTCTACAGGTGTTTCTATTTTCTTTCCTTCCGCGTCATAGGTCACGATGCGTCTAGCCATCCCGTTGGAGAACCATTGCTCCTTCAAGGGGACGCCGTTCCGCCGGTAAAAACGCCATATGTCTACCGGTTCTCCGGCTTCATATTGTCGGATCGCTTTCGGAACGCCATAGCCCCGGTCCGGTGTCGTTTCGGTGTCGTATTGCCACCATTCGACATGAATACCGTCCCAGAACACCCCTTCAACCGTACTGCCGCATCCTAGTTGCCGCCCATCGGGATAGTAGGCACAGTAGAGCGTATGTCGTTCCTTCCCTTCGTACCAATCGCACGAAGTGGTGCGCATTTCGTCGTTACGCCACAATTCGAACGCGGTCATCTTGCAAGCATAGTGCCGTTTGACCGTTCCGATAAAGTGGAGAATGAGCGCCGAAGCGATCACCGTGACCGCAACGGCAAACAGATAAGGCCTTATCTTTCTGAACAAATGCCCTTGGGGCATGTCCGCCAATGACTTATAGAAAGAAACGGTAAATATCTTGGGAGCCATTGCTCCTCCCGGTTACGATTTCAACGGGAACGAAAGACGATGTGTCAGACGGATGGGGGCGATTGTTTGGGTGCCACCGCAAGAACCGGTCGGGAAACAGCGGAACTCGGTAGCGTGAAGACATCGTTATGCGGCGAAACATCAAAGCAGAGAGAAAGAGAGGAAGCAAACGAGAATTCCTTTTCTACATGAAACAGCCATGTGATCGGGCAAATCTCCGGCACTCCGAATTGTTTCGATGCGGAAGGGGCGACATATTCGTGGCTTTCCTGTTTCGGTATCGGCGGCATGAACCGCTCACGATAGTGAACGAACTCTTGTATACGAGGATCCCATCGATGAGCAAACAGCGAGAAATCGAGTACGGCCAACGACCAAAAAAGAACAAACAGCAGAAGCGTTGCGCGCGTAAGCGATTTGCCATGATCGGAGGATCGAAAAGTCATGCCCCACCGTCAATCAGGTTGATTGATTATAGTCCACCTCTGTACGAATGCAACACTTTATCTCCTCTCCGTTTTCTCTCCGTTTTCTTCTCTCTCTTGACTCGCCGTAGTACTCCGGGTACAATATTGAAGCCTTGGGAGAATGCCGTTGTTAAACATTTTTTCCTCTCCTCACCTTTGCCTGAAGGCTTTAAGCTGGCCGTGTCGGTTAATTATTCGTCTGCTCTTACGGCTTATCGCATTTCCCGGGCTGTCGTATTTGTGGGGATCGATTTCTCGTATGCGTAACCCGCGCATTCTTGTGCGATGGGCCATACATTGTTTTGTCGCTCATTATCGTATCGATATGCACGATCATCCCGGTTCTCCGGACGACTACCCGAGTCTTGCCGCTTTTTTTTGCCGACCTCTCGATCCAAAAAAACGACTCATTGGATTGGTGCCAGACGCAGTCATCGCTCCCGCCGACAGCATATTGACGATGGCGGAGGTTGTTCATGAAGATATCGCCACGCAGGTAAAAGGAATCACTTACCGTCTTTCAGCGCTTATTGGAGAGAACCTCAACTTTGCCGCCGGTTATCTGACAATGACCTTTTATCTTTCTCCTCGTGATTATCACCGCTTTCATCAGCCGCTTGACGCGGAACTGGTCGCGGCAATGCGGACCGGAGCACGGCTTTATCCGGTCAACCCCTTCTCGACGCGAAGTGTAGCAAATCTTTTTGTTGATAACGAACGCGTGATACTTAAAATGCGAACAGGCAATCACTATTGGTATTATATTGCCGTCGGAGCAGCTTTTGTCGGCGGGATATTGACAACCGCAGGAGAGCTTCTGGAAGATGACCGTTGGTATTTCATCAATCGTCAGGTTACACAAGGAAAGGAGATCGGTCGCTTTGAAATGGGGTCGACTATTATTCTGCTTCTTCCGGCCTCTCTCGCGGGTCGCGTGGTTGCGGCGACAGGCGATGTGATCAGGGCGGGAGATACGCTTTCTATGCGATGAAGATAAACACATCACCGTTCTTGCAAAGAATGTGTGGGGAGGCAATCGAACTTTGAGAATATCTTTCGGGCCACATATTTCTTACCGTCGCTACCCCGACCGGACGATTCTCGTCGACCACCGGACGCAGACGACCTATGAACTAAACGACACGGCGGGAGAAACGCTCGACCGGCTCGAACGGGGCGAACCGCCGCTTGCCGACGAAGAGGAGTTCGTGACGGAACTGGAAGCCATCGGAATCTTTGACTCTGCGCCGACCCGCACCAGCGATCCAACCGGCGCGACCCACCCCGGACAACCGGCGACCGACGAGATATTCACCGCACTCAAACGCTACGGTGAAAAGAACTGCATTCCTGTCGCCGCGACCTTCTCGGTGACGCACCGCTGTTCCCTTGACTGTCGGCACTGTTTTTTCGATAAGAAACCGGCGACGGCCGACGGCGAACTGACGCTTACCGAGATAGAACGCATCTTCGACGAACTGCGCGACGCCGGGGTTCTCTACCTTACCTTGACCGGCGGCGAACCGTTCTTGCGCAATGACCTCATTGATATCATTGCGGCGGCACGAAAACGGCGCTTCGCCGTTTCGATCCTGACATCGGGATATCTCTGTGACGATCGGGCACTTGATGCATTCGCCGCGCTCTGGCCCGAAAGCGTACAGGTGTCGCTCTACGGACCGGACGGCGCGACGCACGACCGTTTCACCGGCGTTCCCGGATCGTTCGACCGCGCGCTGAGAACGCTTCGCGGCCTGCGCGACCGGGGGATATCCGTCACGGCGGCGGTCTCTATCAACACGCTGACCGCGCCGACGATACGGGAACTCGCCGCACTGCTCCACGCCGAGACGATATCGGTATCCTGCAACATCACGATGCTCCCGGCGCGTAGCGGTACGACCGACCCCACGGCGCTCAATATCCCCGAGGAGGAACTGGCCGCGATCATCGCCGATCTCGCCATCCCGCACGGCGACCGGCTTGCCGGAAAAGGGCCCGACGATCCCCCGTGCGCCGCCGCCCGCTCGGTCGTCGCGATAGATCCCTACGGAATGGTACTCCCCTGCCACGAACTCGACCTTTCCGCCGGATCTCTGCGCGAAAAGCCCTTCGCCGAACTGTGGCAGGCCCTGCCGTTCGAGAACCTGCGGCTTCTCCGGTTCGGCGATCTCACCGACTGCCCTTCGTGCACCTACCGCGCGGTCTGCGGCCGCTGTACCGCGCTCGCCCTGCGGATGGGCGGAAAGATCATCGACCACGCCGCCCTCGATTGCCGCGCGGCGCGGGCTTTTTCAAACGCAGACAAAAAAAGTGTTTGACTTATGCGGAAAGGAAGCCTATACTGGCCTTGTTGAGAGTTACTTCATCGGGGGAACTACTTATGGCAAAAAAACCGGTCATCGTGAAAAAAGAAACGGCTAAGCCGACCGCCAACACCGATCAGTGCCAGTACTGTTGCGGCAAGACCATCTGCTGATCGTCACTCGACGAATTCAACGACATTCACCGCAGGACGCTTTGTCTTAAATCGCGTTATCTCTTTTTTCGAGACCTTTGTTTCGGCAACGATCACCGTTTCAAGCTTTTCAAGCCCCTCCAAAGGCTTCAGCGACCGTACCGGGGTCTTGCGCAGATCGAGATAGCGCAGGTCCTTCATCCCTGAAAAGATGGAAGCGTCGGTGATATTGAGTCCCCAGAGTTTCAGCTTCTGAGCGTTCTTGAACCGCATCAGTTCCTTCGGGGTTGCGTACCCGGTGTTGCAGAGATCGAGGTAAGTTATCCGGTCGGCATACCCGTAGAGCGGGGTGATGTCGCGCGCCTTGGTGGAGCACAGGACCACCTCGGCGAGGGCCGGATGCTCAGCAAGCGCCGTGATGTCGCTGACCGGCGCCATCAGCACATCGAGTGACTGTAGCCGCTTCATCTCGGCAACCGGCTTCAGATCGGTTATTTGCGTCATTTTCGCGTCGATGCGGCGCAACTTCGGCAGGTTCTTCACCGGGGTCAGGTCGGTCACTCCGGTCCCCCAGATGGTCAACTCTTCAAGGTTCTCCAGCTTAGCGAGCGGCGTCAGGTCCTTTATGTTCGGCGAGAAGCGCAGATCGAGTTTCTTCAAATTCTTCATCGCTACGAACGGTGCGAGGCTATCGATCTTGGAAAAACCGAGGAAGAAGTTATCGATATGGGCGCACTTCGCGATATCGGCGGCAGTGACACTCTTCATCGCCCCCATCGTGGCAATGTACCACTTTTCAAACTCTCCTCCGTGCGCCTTTCCCCAATCCTCCCAGTAGGCATCACCCCACGGGGGGATGAATCGTTTGCAGTCGGCGGGCGTCTGTTCCTTCACCGGCGCCGGTGCGCTCTGTACAACGGACGGCTGCTCCTTCGTGCAACCGTACAACATCAGTAAAAACAATAGCGTAGTCCCGATAGTTTTTTTCATGAATTCCTCCTATATGTTATAAAATGCCAGACTTTCGATTGAGGATTGATTCGATGCCAGTATCTGCGATCACTTTGCACACCGGAAACCGTCGCCGTAAATACCATAGGACCCCGGGTAGAGACCGCTGCGAGAGGACGCGCGCAAGACATGATCGTTAGTGCTACTCCATGCCCCACCGCGTTTCGCGCGATAATCTACGGATGAACCGGATTCGGGACCTGTAGGATCGCTTGTGGGCGATGATCCATAATAATCTTCATCGTACCAATCATTTACCCATTCCTGGACATTGCCGATCATATCGTACACGCCGTAGAGGCTTTTTCCCGCCTCCTTACTGCCAACCGGCATCGGGCCGCCGGTACCACAGCCAGCATATATGTCGTACATAACGGCATAGTCACAAGATACGGTCGGCTCATTGCCCCACGGATATTTCCTACCGTCTGTCCCTCGCGCCGCTTTCTCCCATTCGGCTTCGGTAGGAAGCCGACCGCCGAGCCATTCGCAGTAAGCCTTCGCACCATACCATGTCACGCATTGCACCGGATAGCTTTCGTTGCCTGTTGTACCAAGGTTGCAAGACTCGTGGTCGCCGACAGTGGCATAGTGCGGCTCTTCATTATTGTCATTGTTGCAGTCTCCTGCATCGACGCATTTTTGATATTCACCTATAGTTACTTCATATTTACCGATCTTGTAGGCCGAAAGCGTCACCGCGTGGTAGGGGTATTCGCCGCTCTCGCACGCCGCGTCCACCGCCTCGTTACAACCCATCATGAATTCTCCGGCGGGGACATCCATCATTGCACCGATATCGTCAGGGCCGCTATAACTGTCGGCATCGGGTGTTGTCGTATCGATTATGTCATCCGGCTGAGTGGTGTCGGTCAGGACATCAGTCGGTTCATTATCCACCGTATCGTCCGGTTGGATGTTGTCGGAGTCCGTCTGTTCTGTATCCACCCCATTGTCAGCAAGCGCACTGTCATCAGTGATGACCGTGTTATCGTCAGCCGGTTGATTATCCACCGGGTCTTTTGTGCCGCCTTCATCGCAGGCAACGAACAGAAGCATGCCTACAAGAATCACAAAATATTTTGCCATGAGTTGCATCCCCATCTCGTTTTCTAAAATTACTTTGCGCACCGGAAACCGTAACTGGGCTTATTATAGTAGCCATCAAAATCGTAATAAAAGCGGCTGGACACACGTGCATCGCTGGGATCATCAGCAGCCCACGACCCACCGCGCAACACACGATAAGTCCCCGCTTCTGGTCCCGTAGGATCTTTCGCCGGCGATGTTCCATAATAGCTTTCGCTATACCAGTCTTCCACCCATTCCCATACATTTCCTACCATGTCATAAGCGCCATAGGGCGAGACACCCGCTTCTTTACTGCCGACCGCGATAGTGGCTTCAACACCGCAGGCGCTGATCATCGCATAATCACAGGAACGCTCTTCGTTGCCCCACGGATATTTTCTGCCATCGGTGCCACGGGCCGCCTTCTCCCATTCCGCCTCGGTGGGAAGCCGCCCCCCTGCCCATTCACAGAAAGCCTTGGCACCGAACCAGGTCACACAATTAATGGGGTGATCCGTTCGGTCGGACATACCGAAATTGCAACGATCCTCGGAATCAACATGGGAGATATAATGTTCTTCGGCCCCGTTATTGTTGCATGCGCCGTCATCGACACACTTCTGATATTCCCCGACGGTCACTTCATACTTGCCGATTTTATAGGCCGAGAGCGTTACCGCATGGTAAGGCGATTCATGGGGTTTGCATTCCGTATCCACCGCCGAGTTGCACCCCATCTGAAATGTTCCGGCGGGAACTTCTACCATCTCGCCCGGGGTACCGGCACTGCCGCCATCGCCGCACGATACACCAAAGAAAATAGATAGCAGAACAGTCAACGCTATCGCCCCGTTTTTCATAATAATACTTCCCTCCCCGGTTGTTGATCTAGGAACGGAGTGATTGTAGCAAGGTAGAAAAAGAAGGCAAGAAAAGGAATTCTACAAAAACACCAGCCATTCGGGCTTGAAGACAAGGAACAGGCCAAGCACGAGCATGAGTATCCCGCTGACGAGCTTAAGTACCCGCGCATGGCGTTCCTCAAGCCGGAACTTCTGCATCGAGAGCATGAAGAGGGCAACGATGAGTACCAGCGGGATAACATAGTAGATGTTGTAGAGTGCCATGTACCCATATTTCGCCGCCGTTCCGATCTTCTGTATCGACAGAACACGGGTATAGATCGCCGGCAGACCGATGGTGCAGCCAAGCTCGATAAGGTTGACGAAAAAGGCGAGCGCGACGGTCCCGGCAAAGGCAAGCGCCATATTCTTCGAGCCGAGGATACGGCGCATCCGGTCGTACAGTTTCCCTTTTGCCGATTCGGGGATCATAAGGCTGACCCCTTTCTTGAAGAAAAAGTAATCCTTGATGTTGATAAGCCCCATGACCAGCGCGACAAGACCCAGCAGGACCGTAGCGAGGGTCGTGATGCCCATGAACATGAAGATGTTGAGCCACGCCGTCATGAAGAAGAAATAGACGACCGCCGAAGAAACGACGAAAACGCTCCCGATCATCAGGAGCATCCCACGGCTTTTAGTATTGACCAGCAGGGTCAGCAGGAACATCAACACCCACATCGCGCAGGGATTGATGCCGTCGAGAAGACCGATGAGGAAGGTGAAACTCGGCAGGGAAATGACCCGCGCGTCGAGCGTCCCGATGAAGGGAATATTGACCGTCGTCACCGGACCGCGATCGCGCTTATCGCCCGAGAGATAGCGCTGGATCATCTCGTCGACCTCGACATCCTGCGTCCCCGGCTCAAAACCGCCCACATACCGGTCACCGAGAACGAAGGTCGGCGTGCCGGGATTGTCGATGCCGAGCAGTTCCGCTTTGCGCTTGAACAGCGCCATGTTCTCGGCGTTGCGCAATACTTCGAGTCGTTTGAATGATATCTGCGGATAGCGCCGTTCCCACTCGTTCATGAAGGGGCGCGCCTTGCGGCAGTGGGGACACTTGTAGGAATAGAAGAAGTAAAAGGTGGCGTCGCCGGCGGTCTCGCGATATTGGGAAACGATGCCGGTCATCTTGTCACGGAAGACGGGATCATTCGGCTCCCAGCCGACCACATGACGGCCGCCGAGGGTGAAGAGCGGCACGAGCGGTTTTTCGAGTTCGAATTCGTCGAGCGCCTCGCGAAAGAGCGCCGTATCCTCGGCCGAGGCGTTCACCTCGATCTCTTTGAAGGTCACTTCGCGGTTCTGCGCCGCCAGCTCGCGAGCGAAGGCGAGCGCCTCAACCGAACGGGCGCTTTTCTGAGAATAGAAAGTGTAGAAGACGCTGTCATCGAGCGCCGCATACAGAGAGGCCGCGCAAAACAGGGAAAGGAAAAAAAGAAGTCGTTTCATCGCGTTCCCCGCTCCTTACAACAACGGAATCCGGCGTAGAGGTCGGTCCAGCCGGCGGCGAAAGAGCACTTCAACCGGTCGGCTGCGCTCGCACAGTTGAAGGCGCCCCCCTTTATCACAAAACCGCCCATGCCATTATCGGTCGCCTCCCACACATTGCCGTTGACATCGTACAGGCCGTCGCCCGCCGTGCAGTTCGGAAAAGCACCGGTCGGCATGACCGCGAAACAGTTATAGGTGTAGCCGCAGTTGGCGCCGGTGTCGCAGGGGTCGATACCGTTCGCAGCGCAATGATCATCGCAGAAGACATCGACATTGTTGCAGGTCTCGCGGTCGAACGAGTTCCCGAAATGGTAGATACGCTTTTCGGGTCCCTCGCAGGCCGCCGTCCACTCACCTACACCGCACAGATGTTTTCCCGCCTCCGTGCAGGCCGTTTTGAAGGTGGCCAGCGCCGCATCATTCATCGGGTTGACCATCCACGGTAGCACCCCAGGAACCGAATATGCCTTCGACCCGTCGCTCCCCTGCTCAGTCACCGTCGCATCACCACGCGACGCCTCGTACTTATCGACGCAGATGTTGCCGATCTCGGCCATGTCGGCGGGACATCCGGCAGCCACATCGATATCAGGGGCCGTATCATCCGCTATCGTGACATCAACATCGACGACCATCGCATCATCGGCGACGGTCTCATCGATATCGACGGGAGCCTCAACATCAGGAAGGATACCATCGTTCATCGTTTCATCCTCATCGGTGATCGCCGCTTCGACCGTATCGACATCGGAAACGATATCCTCTTCCGGCATCACACTCTCAGGTTCCGGCGTTATCATGTCGGTGTCGGCCCCTCCCGCATGATCGATATCGAAAACGACGCCCGTGTCGTAATAGGTCGTTTTCTCATCCGCATCACAACCCCACAGCAGGGCAACGGTACCGAGAAGAAGTATCGCGCGGGTCATTCTCATCGGCATCTCCCTTGTTCGTCAGCGATCTTTACAGCACCGGAACCCGGCATAGAGTTCCAGCCAACCGGCGGCGAAAGAACACTTGAACCGATCGGCGGCCGACGCACAGTTGAATGCACCCCCTTTGATCACGAAGCTCCCCTTCCCGTTATCGACCGCCTCCCAGAGGTTGCCGTTGACATCGTACAGGCCGTCGCCCGCGGTACAGTTCGGGAACGCGCCGGTCGGCACGACATGGAACGATTCGTAATCATATCCGCAATTCGCTTCCGTGTCACAGACGGCGATGTTATGTTCGGCGCAGAAATCGTCACAGAAGGCATCCACATCGTTGCAGGTCTCGCGGTCGAAGGTATCGCCGAAATGGTAGATGCGTTTCTCGGCCCCTTCGCAGGCTGCCGTCCACTCACTCACCGCGCAGAGCCGTTTGCCCGCCGCCGCGCAGGCCGCATTAAAGGTCGCGAAGGCCGCCGTGCTCATCGGATTGACCATCCACGGCAGAACACCGGCAACCGAGTAAGCCTTCAACTCGTCGCTTCCTTGCTCCGTCGCCGTCGCATCGCCGCGCGATGCCTCATATTTATCGACACAGATCCCGCCGATGGGCGCCATGTCGTCGGGGCAGGGTCCCCAGTCGGCATCGGGAACGGTATCGTCGAGCGTTGTGGTCGTTTCACCCGGATCGCAGGCGACAAGAAACACTAGCAACAACAAGGTCGAACTAAATAAAGAGGAACGCATAGACCCCCCTAGAACCGTTGTGTCGCCAACACTCTAACCGTATGCCGCAGACCGTTCATGTCATAGTAATCACCCTTTCCCAGCGAGCTTATCGTGTATTCAAGATCGTATCCCGCCGACAGATCAAACTCCTCGGAAATCGACGCTCTCACTTCAATCGACGGAACCATCGCCAACTCGATACGCCGTTTCTCCTTGAGCGCCACAAGAGTTGCCCACTCGTCCTTCGCGAAGGCATAGCGATGTATGATCGAGAGGCGCCCAAGAAAGGTAAAAGACTTCACAGCATAGGATACTTTGGCGAAAAGAGCCTGTTCGAAGTGCTCGTTGCACGCCGTGAGGGAGATATAGCCACGCTCGGCCAGCCCCGCGATGTCATAGAGACCGGCCTTCTCTCGTAACGACACACCGGCGCGATATCCTCCGGTCAATGTTCCCGACTCCTCGTCAAAATACCAGCGTACCGCCCCCTGCACGAACACATCGGGACCTCGCAGATAAGCGACATCGTCGCGCAAGCCATGTTGATAGGAAACGGTCAGAGTGACCAGCCACTCCAGCTTTTCTCCGTGCGGTATCACCAGTTCGGCGTAGCTGTCGAAGGAACCGAAATATGGCTCCGGCGCAAAACGGTCGATAAGAGAGAGCCCTCCTGCCGCGCCAAGATCGAGTTCGACCGAGCCGAGATCGCGGTACCAGTCGGCGGTCGCCTCGAGCACCATCCGAGTGTAGCGGCCGCCGTAAGCCGGCAAAAGATCGTAAAGGAAAGAGGCCCCGAGCGATGTCTCTTCGAACAGCGCCAGTTCCGTCGATGCGTCCAGTAGGATATCGCCGGCGCCCCGACGGCCGCCGATGAGCCCCTGTGAGCGAGCCACATCGCTCTCGTAGCCGCCACCCAGCGCCACCGAGCCGGAAAAGGAAAACGCCGGGGTATCCTCCGGTTCCTCCACCTCCTCATCCCCGGCCCAAAGCATGACGGGGGATATGAGCAGGAGAAGAAGTATCAGACCTTGCATTTTCCTTTGCCCGATTTCTGCTGTTTTTTCTTCCGTTCCTCTTTGCGCTCCTTCTTGCGCTCTTCGCGGCGCTTCTCTTCGGTATCTTTCGCCGCACCCGACGGCGCCGGGTCAAGCACCACCTCGTCGGCGGCGGGCGGCGCGGGCGGCGTCACCGACGGTTTCACCACATCGGCATCGTTCGCGTATAGAAATAAAGGAAAAAGAAAAAACGGGAAAATGAATAGCCAAGCACGCAACATGCTTATCTCCTAATCGTCCCCCTAAAAAACGATTCCCCTTTGCGTCACGCCACCGTCATAATATCTTTTTTCCGATTCTGTTCAAGTTCTTCCGGTAAAGCAGAGGAAAGGCTGGCCTGCGGTGGCAAGCCGAATCAGTTTTATTGTCTAAAGCAGAAAAAGCAGGAACTCCGTCTGGGAAAAGATGTGCATTGGCTTTATTTCACCAGTCCTTTTTTTTGCAGGTAGTTTTCGATGGCTTTCATGCATCGCACGTTTTGATCGGGTAGGCCGATGGATATCCGGACCCAGTCAGGAAAGTCATAGTTGCCGACCGGCCGGATGATGATACCGTTTTTGAGCAGAGATTCGTAGCAATCCTTGCCGCTGGTGTCACCACCGCCTATATGGACGAGAATGAAGTTCCCTTGTGTCGGAAGAAAGTTGAGCCCAAGCCGCCGAAACTCGGCGTAGAAGTAATTTTTGCCCTTCTTGTTGTTCTCGATGCCGCGCTGCACATACTCTTCGTCCTCGAGCGCCGCGATCCCCGCCACTTGCGCCAGTTCGTTGGTGTTGAACGGTTCGCGCACCTTGCGGTAGGTATCGCCGATGTACTGAGTCGAGATGCCGTAGCCAAGACGCATGCCACTGAGTCCGTAAGCCTTCGAGAAAGTGCGGCAGACCACGAGATTCTCGAAATCCTTGCGGTAGTCCAGAGCGCTCGGACAGTCTGGGGCGTCGACATATTCGTGGTAGGCTTCGTCAACGAGCACCACGCACCGTTCCGGGACATTGGAAAGAAGTTTCTCGAACTCCTTCTTGGTATAGTAGGTGCCGGTCGGGTTGTTCGGGTTGACCAGCGCCACCATCTTCGTCTTTTCGTTTATCCGCTCGATGTAGCCATCGATATCAAAGCGGTGATCCTTGGTGAGCGGCACGAGGTTTACCGGAATGTTGGCCGCTGCTGGGATTAGTTCGTAGATCATGAATGTCTGCGCCGAAACGAGTAGTTCCTCCTGCGGGGAGACAAGCGCTCGGATAAGGACATCAATCACCTCGTTGGAACCGTTGCCCACCATCACTTCCTCGATCCGGAGATGGTATTTCGCAAGATGCTTCATGATGGCGTGTTTGAGGTAGTATGCGTTCCCATCGGGATACAGGTGAACATACTTGAGGTCGTTACATATTGCATCCATAACCTTCGGGCTGGGACCCATCGGGTTCTCGTTGCTGGCCATTTTGACGGTGTCGTATATGCCCAGTTCGCGCTCGACTTCCGATATCGGTTTACCGGGACGGTAAGGAGTGATTTTCTCGATGTACTCGGCGACTTTTATTGACATGGAGTTCCCTCTCTATTCAAAATGATGAAAACAACTTTCTCCTAGAAAAACTCTCTCCTCTTTTCTCACATCACAACTTGACAGTACCCTTTTCCTCGGTTTCTTTCAAGTTTTTTCGGTGATTTTCCTCAAAGAAAGTGCTCGCATTTTCTTACATCGCCTCTTTCGCATAAGCTTCATTATGTTAAGTAGCAGGGGGCTGGGGCTGAGAACAGGAGGGTCAGATTGTTCTTTTGTGCAGTTGGCACCATTATTGTTCCTCAGATAGATGTGAAATTTTTCTACTTATTGCCACGATCCGGTCCGTTTTGTCAGGTACCAGCTTGGGACCGTATGAATCGAAAAACTCGACGTTGCCGAATCCCGCAACAGCCATGTTGTCGGCAAGCTCGGCTTTCGTCCAGCATTTCATGGTAAAATCGTAGCGGCTTTCGTCGTCCCGGTACTTGTGCGTTTCCTGTATCCGCAGCATCTTGTTCGAACGGTCAAGTTCGGTAATGGAGGTAAATTCAAGCGGCTGGCCATCGACATCGACCTTTTTGCGGAATACCGGCATCGCGCTTTTCGTCTGTATCGTCTGTTCCCAATCCCTGACATCAAGGATCAGCACACCGCCGCGCCGCAAAAGGGCGGCAAATGAATGGAAGATCTGCTTGCGGTCGCGTTCCTCGACGATATCGTTCAGAACGCCGCGACACAGGATCGCGTCATACTGCCGGGCAGCATTGAGGGTCAACAGGTCGCCGACGATGAACGGTATCTCAAGCCCCGCCACCGCCGCTTTTTTCCGCGCGACCGCAAGGAGATGCGATGAACGGTCGACACCGGTGACCCGGAAACCTCGTTTCGTCAACTCTACCGCATAGCCCCCGGTACCGCACCCGGCATCAAGAACAGCCGCATCCCGGGCAAATCCGGAATCGGCAAGCACCTGCGCGACAAAATCGCATTCCGGCACCTGATCACGCGCAATGATATGGTCGTACGCCCACGCATACTTCTCATAGAATGGACGGTCTTTCTTACTATTCTCAGTCATGGTCTTTATTTCTCAACCCTGTTTTATAAAAATACCTCACTCCTCGCCCTGCCTCTGAATACGATAGCAGCTTTTCAGCTTTGTTGATCTGGAAAAGACAAAGGTCGGAGTTTCCTTCTTTTTCAAAAAGTGCTTCCATTTCTCGTGCCGTTTCGATCTTGAGCTTCCAATGTGTTATATCATCTTCGGTAAGGTCCGTCACGGAAAACTCAAATCCACTGGCTGAAAGCGCCTTGCCGATGTAGGTCTTCTCCGCCGGAAGGTTCTCAACGCCGTCCGACTCGGCAATGAATGATTGAAAGACCAGTATCCCTCCTCCGGGGTTGATAACAGCTTTGATCTTTCTAAAAACCGAAGAAATATCTTCCACAAAATGATCATACAGAACATCAACGGCGACTACTACATCAAAGCGGTCTCTGGCGGAGTCGATATCATCTATGCCACAGAGGGAGAAGCTAACCTTGTCTCGTTTACCAGAAGTTCTCTCTTTTGCCTGCCGTATCGCTTCCCCGGAGAAGTCGATACCAAGAACATTCGATCCGGTCATGTCCGAGATATATTCGGCAAGCATTCCATTGCCACAGCCAAGTTCAAGAATATTCTTACCGCGGCTTTCTCTCAGCATTTCTATGAGCTTATCAAGCTGTAGCTCCGCGAGCATCCCTTCTTGGCATAAATTCCTGCCGTAAACTTTCTCGCAGAAGATCGCATGCGCCTTGCTTTGGAGAATCCGTGCGTAATAGTCGTTGTAGAAATCTATGTAGTTGCTTGGCATTATTGGGGACCCATTGCAGTCACATCCATGTTAACGCGAATTTTCAAGGTCTTATCCTCTTCATTATCGCGTCACGGAGTTTTCGTTGCAACTCCCCATGTTCGTCCGGCGAGAACTGCGGCGCGTTCTTCCAGTCGTAAAACCACGCAGGCATCCGCCGTTTCTCCGCCGGCTCCGACTCGAACCGGGGAAAGATGTGCGCATGCAGTTCCGGCTCCGAATTACCGAGTATCTCATAATTGATCCGACGCGCTTTGGTGAGCTCAAGCAACACATCGCCGATCAGTGTCATGTCGGCAAGGAACTGCGCCCGTACGGCGGGGCCAAGATCGTTCAGACTCGGCACGACCGGGTCGGGCAACAGAAGCGAGTAGCCCGGCAGGAACTGAACATCGCCCATGACCGCCCAACCCGATTTCATCCGGCAGATCACTTTCGGGTTGGTCCCCGCTTTCGCCTGTGCAACACGCTCTTCGATCAGTGGCATATTCGTCCCCTATTGTGATCAGATCAATTCCATTCTCTGCACATAGATATCGCGGTCATGTCGCCGGACCGCCTCCAGCGCAACCACGCGGCATCCGAGCTTGGCATAGAACGGCACGGCATTGAGTGTCGCCCTGATCAGCACCGGCCGTACGCCGATCTTCTCGACCGCGAAACGGAACAGGTCGGCCCCGTATCCCTTCCGGTGGTCGTCCGGATGGACGAAAAGTCCGACGATCTCCGCCCCATCGACATGCACGAAACCCCGGACGATCCCGCCGTCGATCAGCGAGAACACCTCGGCTTTGGCGATGACACCCGCCATCCCCTCCGCGCTGCGTCCCTTGTGCCAGATGGCCATGATCTCCGGCGGGTAGGAGGGCGCACAGCCGACATTCGTCGCTTCGATCATGATATCGAATAGGCGCGCGGCTTGCGCCACGGTCGCTCTGTCAATTCTTCTCATATCTTATTTTCTCTCTTGGCTGTTTCTGCCATTTCCCGATGCTCTCTGTGCCAATCAGCTATTTCATTTATATGAAAGAATCCGATTTCAAGACTTTCCTCAGAGATCTTTATCTTTCCATCTTTTATTCTGCATAAATAAAGAAGGTGAACTGATGTGTGCGGTTGGCCGAACATCCCCGGCAGTCGTGAAAAGACTTTCACAAATTTTATGGGATCAACATCGAGACCTGTTTCTTCGAGGAACTCTCTTTTTAAAGACTGTTCCGGAGTTTCGCCATTCTCGGCCCAACCACCCGGCAAACCCCAATGTTTGTCTTCGGCTCTTTTTTCAACAAGTATTTTTCCATCTTCAGAAAAAACGGCACCGTTAACGCCAACCTTCGGCGTGATATAACCCAATTCCCTTCTAAACCGATCTGCGATTTCTTTTGTCGGTAATTCAGTCACAATCGCATATTGTTCAGATGTCAGACTCAGCAATTGTTCATACCTTGCCAAATCGTAGGTGTCTTTCGAGTAGTTCCGTCCCAGTTGAGCTATCGATCGAACTTTATCCAAGAATTCCAACCATGATTTTTGGCTCATAATGTCAAAACTCCTATATTTTCAGATTTCCCGACCCTAGCGGATCGATATAATTACTCTTCCCCTTCAGAATATTCTGCTCCTACTTCTTTTCCGGTTCCGGCAATTTCTCGATGAATATCTCGTCGCCCGCTTTGCAGCCGAGCGTTTTCTGCGCGTTCTCCCAGTTCCTCGCCACCATCAGGTAATCATCGGCGGTAAGAAAGGAGACCCACTCGCCTTCTTTCACATCGCCGTAACTGTATCCGAGGAATATCTTGAACTTCTTATCCTTGAAACCGACAGAGAAAAAGGAATCCTGCTTGATACCGGCCTTTTCAAGATCGGCTCTGGAGAGATCGGCGATCACGCTGCCGTATACATTGATGGTATGAACCTTGCCATACAGCCGCCCCGCTTCATAGCGGGCCTTTGAATCGGTGCGGCGCACATCGATCAGCACCTTCTCGTCGGCCGGTTTCTTGCCGTTCTCGGCCCAGTTAAAAAGGGCTCTCAGCGCTTTTTCGTCTTCGAGGTAATTTATATTGCAGTGCCCGCGCCGCGTCGATATCCAGAGCGCCGAATTGGCCTTGGTCTTCTCGGTCTTGGCGACATATTCCTGCACCTCGGAGAGCTCGTTGAGGTTGCTGTAGAAGAGTATCGGGATCGTCGGCTGGAAGGTGTGCTTATTGAGATTCGCCTTGTCCTCGCACATCGAAGGGTCGTTGTCATCGCACAAGAGCGCCGCCCCGACCGCCAGCACCCCGTCGAACCGGTCCTTTTTCTCTTCGGCGATCTTCACCACGATCTGGCCGCCCATGGAGCCGCCGAGGATATAGCTTCTTGCCGGTTTCCCGTACTTTTTCGCGATGAAGTCGTAGAGTAGCTTCAGATCGTCGATGGCGTCCTGAATGATGAGTCCGTTCCGGCGGTAACTGGTCTCGGCGATCATCCAGCCCTCTTTGAGCAGGACCTCGTTGTGTGTCTTCTCTATCGGGAATTCGGCGGAAAGAGGCAGCTTCTCCGTCCGGTAACCGTGTGCATTGAGGATCAGCTTCTTGTTCCACTTCTGCGGGATCGCGATCTTGTAGAGACTGCCGCCCAGTTTCCCCTCTTCGACGGTGTACGGTTTTGCGTCGGCCGCGGAAAGCGCCGCACAAAAAATCCATACGAAGCAAAAGATAAAAATTCTCATGAACAGGAACCCTCCTTTGCTCAAGAAAAAAGTCAATCCTTCTCGATAGCGTTCAATATCTTCACCAACTACTCAGGCCGACTGATAATTGAGGTCTCCCGTGCACTGCACCTTTCCATTGCCGGGTATGATCTTGCCTATTGCGTAGGCTGTTTCGCCTTGTTCTTTCAAATGAGACAGAACTTGAGGAACTTTATTGGATGCACACACCACTACCAAGCCCACTCCCATATTGAATGTACGTAACATTTCATCCTCGGAAAGCTGCGATTCTTTTTGGATGTGCTCAAATATTTCCGGGATCCGGTATGCCTCCAGATCAATTTCAGCATCCACATTGCGCGGTAATATTCTGTTCAAGTTTTCCCTTATCCCGCCACCGGTGATATGCGCAAGGCCATGAAGAGAGTCAGAGTCGAAGAGGTCTTTTAAAGATCGATAGTAGCACCTATGCGGCACCAGCACTGCTTCCAGAAAGGTGGTCTGGCCAACGGACGATCCGCCCAGATCGGGATTTCTGCTTAAGAGATCCCTCACCAGTGTATAACCATTGGTGTGAAGTCCGGAAGAAGCTATGCCGATAACGACATCATCAACGGAGACTTTCGATCCATCGATTATCCGATCCTTTTCAACTATCCCGACGATGCTGGATCCCAAAATGTATGTTCCGTCAGGCACGACACTGGGTTGCTCCGTCGTTTCTCCGCCGGTCAGGGCGCATCCTTGCGCCTGACAAGCCGCGGCACAAGCCGACACTATTCTTTTAACTGTGCCGGGCTCCAATTTCCCGCACACTATGAGATCCTGAACGGCCAGCGGTTTTGCGCCCATCACGATGCAGTCATTGATAAGATGGTTGATCATGTCGGAACATACAGACTCTATTCTGTCGTGCTGAAAAGCAAGGACCTGCTTGCTCCCCGGCTCTTCGGTTTTCAGTACAAGAACCGGTTCTTTGAATTGCGAAACATCGAGCAAGAAAAGAGAAGAAAATGCTCCCACCTTATTCAGAATTCGCGCATCCTTTCCATCGATGATGCCGGCAAGGCTCGACTTCGCCTTATTGGCGGTATCAATGTCTACGCGGTACTTCACAGCATTCCCTCCTGCTCTCTTGATATTTCCCAAACTTCGTGCTCATCGATCTATTTCTTTCCGACGACTATGTAGAAAATGCCCCCACCGGCAGAGGTATAACTCCCGTTATTCAGCCGTTCGGCAAGCTGCTGCGTCTTTACCAGATGCCGGTTCCAGTAGTTATCGAACTTTTCTTTACTCCCGCCGCCGGCAAGATGATATTTCAGGTACTTGTCGTAGCTGTGACCGTCCAGATCTTCATTCATGAATATTTTCATCTGCGCCACACGGGAGCTCATCTCGGCGGAATCGCCATACGGCGGAATAACCGGCAACCCTTTGTCCGACAGCCACACCACGATCTCTTTCAATCCCGACTTCAGAAACAATTCGGGAACGACATCTCCCAGAGAATCGAATCCCTCTCCCAGCGCCATTTTCCCCTTTTCATGGCGTAGCATCATCTCGGTCTCCGCCAGCTTTTCCTCAACGGAAAAATCGAGATCGCTGAATTGATCAATGATCAGGACGCTTGCCATGTTGTTGGGTTCGATGGCCACGATGAGGCCGCCCGGCTTGGTGACCCGTATCATCTCCCTGATCGCACGTTGTGGATCTTTTAAGTGAATAAGAAGCGTCTGGCATACCGTAATATCGGAAAAACCATCTTCAAGAGGAATGGCGTAAGCATCGGCGACCTCAAAGGAGAACTTCTTTCCGGAATGGTCGGCCGCCGCGAGCTTTCGTGCCTTTGCGATATGTTCCTTCTCCAGATCGAACCCGTTGATCGCGGCATTCTTTTTCATAAATTTCGACAGGAGAAAACCCATCATCCCATAACCGCACCCAACATCCACGAGCACGCTTTTTTCCGCAAGAACCAACCGTTTTGCCAAGAGTTCCAGATAATCATCGTTCCACCAGAAGTTCCGCGCTTCTCCGAGATATTCTATCGAGTGCGGCTTTTTCTCGGTCATTTATTGCTCCTTCACACAGTTCCAAGTATTCTGAATACTGAAAATGATATTCCCGTTTTCCTTTCTGAATGTCATAAGTCCCATATCTGATGTGAACAGTTTTTCAGTCAAAGGAATAAGATCAACTTTTTCTCCTTCGGTATCAGTATATTGAAGACTGCCGCCCACCAGATGAATTGAGCACTGAGCTGACCCATAAGTATAAACCCCCACATATTCTTCAAGATTCTTTAATTTTTTTCCGAAAACCAGATCTGTTCTATCTGTCCGTTTACATGGAGAGGAATTGACAATTATATAGCCGGTCTTTCCTTTGCCATTTTCAACAAATCCTACAGAAAAAAGCTCTTCACCTTGCTCATCCTTAGCAAAATAAATGTTTTTTTCAAAAGAATGAAGTTTGTGCGCGGCACCATTTTTAATGGCAATAAGATCTCTGCCTGATTTCTCAATTTTTACAATACCGACAAAATCTCCAAGATATGTTCCCTCAAACTTTGAAAAAAGCGATTCATCAGCAGGGATACTTTTAAGTTCTTTCTGTGGAGCGGTAACACCCAGTTCGCTTCGTATTTCAGCAAGAATTTTCTCTCTATCCATCGGAAAACTTGAAAAGACCGCCATCCCGAGAGATTTTTCGGGATAAATCTCAAACCAGCTTAATGTGCTTTTCACCCCTCCCGCAAACCAGACCTTCTTAAGTTCTTCGTACTGTTCAATTCCAAAAGAAACACCCGTTCCGCTATGAGCGGTAACAAGATCTTTTTTAGATATTCTGAACATTTCATCAACGCTTTCAGGCGTCAGTATCTGCTTTTGGTTTGTCTCCCCTCTATTAAGAAGCATCATGAGGAATTTTGTATAATTCTCAATACTTGAATTGACCATAAATGACGGATCGCACTCGGAATTATAGACAAACTCAGGATCGGCGCTCATTACAGAATCTGCATTTTTCGTATGATTCATTGCCATGAGTTCCTTTTGATATCCGTTCACACCGAAAAAGCTGTTTTTCATGCCGATCTGATCAAAAAGATAACTCTGCATCAGTTCTTTGAACGGTTTTCCCATAACAGCTTCGGCTACATATCCTGCAATGTTTAAATTGTGGTTACTGTATGAAGTTACAATGTCAGGTTCTGCGACAAATTTCACTTCAGGAATTTGGGTTTTAATATAATTATGAAGACCGTTATTTGTTATATCGCCTTCAAAAGCTCCCCCATTCTGTAGTCCGGCAGAATGATTTAAAAGCATCCGTAAAGTAATTGCTTTTTCAACATCAGGAATGCCGAACCTGATCTCCGGAACATATTCAGCAATCGCGGCATCCAACTCAAGAAAGCCTTTTTCAACAAGGATCATTATCAAGGTGGCAGTCAAAGGTTTTGTAAGCGAAGCAATCTGAAAAGGGGTATCTGGAACAACAGGTTTTTTAGAGCCTAATGCCAGCGTTCCGAAACCTTCCGCAAAAAGAATCTCCGTATCTGTAAAAATCGAAACTACCGCCCCCGGCACCGCTGATTCCGCCATAACCTCTTTGATTATGCTAACTAGCTTCTCGCTATCTAACATATTTCTCTCCTTTTCAACTACTTCACTTTTCTCTCAAACTCCGCCCACTGAACAAATCCCCGTCTTCCCCGTTTCCAGTTCCCAGAAGGTATGCGGCTGGAACTGTTTGAATCCTTTCTGCATAGGCCCCCTCCAGAATCATTTCCGTTTCGGTCTTTTCGCCGCAATAATACCGCCACTCAAACGGTGAATCAAGAAATTCTTACACGACCGGCATGTTCCAATATCTTTTAAAGGGAAACCCTGTTGACAAAGCCTCCGTCATTGGCTATTATCCCGCCAGTCCTTGTCGGAGGTTTGTTCCGATGAAAAAGACCGTCTAACATACCCACCGCGCAGATCCTACAAACCGCCTGCCGCCGCCCGCACGGCGCAGAACAATGAATGGTATACCGGAGAATGCCCATGCTGTTGATACAGACACATACCTTGACCTTCAGTTATCCGAACGCATCCGACCCGACGGTGCGCGATATCTCCTGCGCCGTCTATCGCGGCGACCACATCGGCATGGTCGGTTCCAATGGAAGCGGAAAAACGACGCTACTCAAACTCTTGGCAGGGGTACTGCCGGCCGAACACGGCGGCATTCACCAGCACGCCGGTCTCCGCATCGGGTACCTGCCGCAGGAGGAGATCGAGCTGGGGTTCGCCTCGTGCCGCGAATTCCTCTTCGGCGACGATCCCGATCTACGGCGCCTCTTCCGGGCGTTGCAGGACGGCTCCGCCGAGACGAACGGGACGCTCTACGCCGAGTACGCCGAACATGGCGGCTTCGACCGCGAGACCCGCATCGAAACGCTGCGCGACCGATTCCGGTTCGACGGCAGCTTCCTCGAACGGCCGCCGGATACCCTGAGCGGCGGCGAAAAAACGCGCCTCGCGCTCCTGCGGCTCCTCCTCGCCGAACCCGACATCCTCTTTCTCGACGAGCCAACCAATCACCTCGACACCGAGGGGATCGTCTGGCTAGAGCGTTTCGTGGCCGAGGTGGAAACAGCAGTGGTCGCGGTCAGCCACGACCGCGCCTTTCTCGACTCCTTCGCCGAATCTATATGGGAACTGGAGGGCGGCCGCCTCACCGGCTATGGCGGCAACTTCTCCACCTACAAACGGACCGCCGCCGATGCCTCCGCCCGCCGCCGCCGCAACTACGAAGAGACGCGGCAGCGGATCAAGAAACTGGAACAGGCCGCCGCCGAACGGCGGACACGGGCCGAACATAACGAACGGTTCAAGCCGAAACGGTCGGTGAAGAAGAACGGCGCGTTCTGTAAGATCGATGCCGGACAGCAGCGGCTGGTCCGCGAACGGAATCTGATGCGCGGCGCGAAAGCGCTCGAACAGCGTATTGGGAAAGAGAAAGAGACCTTGGCGGTGAGGCGGCCGGTCTTCATCGTGCCGCCGAATCTCACGCTGTCCGAAAGTTCACTCAAGAACCGGATCGTCATCCGGCTGGAACATATCGCGAAAGCCTACGACGGGAAACCGGTGCTGCGGGATCTTTCGCTCGCGGCGGCGCGCGGCGAGAAGATCGCGCTGATGGGACGCAACGGCGCGGGGAAATCCACCCTCCTCAAGATCATGGCGGGGATCGTGCCGCCCGACGAAGGGACGGTCACCGTCGCGCCGCAGGCGCGGGTCGGCTACTTCGCGCAGGGACACGACGATCTCGATCCCGAAAAGACGGTCCTTGAACTTGTCGCGCGGGGCGACCGCGACACCGAGACCCGGGCGCGGACCCTGCTCGGGTCGCTCCAGTTGCGCGGCGACACGGCATATCAAAAGGCGGGGGCGCTGAGCGCCGGGCAGAAGAGCAAGGTGGCGCTCGTCGCGCTCCTGATGGGCGACGCCGATCTGCTCCTTCTCGACGAGCCGCTGGCGCATCTGGAGATAGTCACGCGGGAGGCGTTCGAGCAGGCACTCACCGCCTATGCAGGGACCGTCGTTTGCGTCACCCACGACCGCCGCTTCGCCGAGACCTTCGCCACGCGGGTGCTGGCCTTATAGGAGCACCAGATTGTTTCTCTCTTGTTCTAGGTCTGTTCTTGCTGTTTGATTGTCTCCAAAGAAAAGGACATGTCTTTTTTTTCTGTCCCTTCCTTCGGGTAGGGCTCTTTATGTAAACTTGAGGGCTTTTGACCGAGGAGAAAAGCCTCTCTTCAGAAGAAATGAAGGGGCATGCCCCCCTTACTGCTTCTGCTGTTTGAGAAATTCCTTTGATGCAGCTCTCATTTCTTGCATAAGAGCTGTATTAACGCATTTGCCATCGGAGTCTCTTTCTTCCTTGGGACACCATGGCTTGCAAATGTCCTCACAGCCGGGTTTGCATCTGATCTTGGTTAAGCCATCCTTGGTCTTGCTTTCTTCGTCACCTTCCCATGAATTGCCGACCATCCTTACCCACGGACCATCCTCACGCCACTGAAATTGCATGCAGTCGAAGACTTTGGCATTGGCGGGCGACAGTCGATCGTTGCGCGTCCCCAGCCAGCTAACGGTATGCAGTGTGCAGAATATCGTGAGGATACCGACTACGCTCCAAAGAATTTTATAGACCTTCGGCTTCTGGGCTGTGGCTTTGGTTACTATGGTCGCCACCTTCCCTTCTATTTGCGTGGCCGTGGCATCGACTATGGAAGTTATCTTCGACTCGTAGGAGATGCTCTGCTGTTGGGGAAATGATCCTTTGATATCGATAAGTCCCTTCCTGATTTCGTCTTTAATTACCTCCCGAATCGCCTTTTCGTCTTTCATGGCTTCGTCCTCCCTTTCTCGCTTCCTTCTTTCCGATCGCTCGAATGGATCTTCCGGCGTTCTTGGGTCGCTTTGTTTTTTCTCATCATCGCGATCGAACTCCATGATAATTTCTCCTTCTTGACTTTTATCCCCGCTTGCCTGCTATAACTCTCTAACATGTTCTATGCCCTTTCTCGTTTTTTGCATTTCATTTTCCCGTGCCTCTTTGAATTTCCCTATGATCCGGTCATGTTCTTCCTGTTTTTTCTCTGTATCTTTGGGAAGCAACACATATTCTCTCGACCGGAGCTCCTTCATCTCGCTCAGGTCGGGCCGGTATGCCTGCTCGGGGATTCTTTTGATCTCCCTCGTTTCTACCGGTTCCTGTGGAGAACTTTGTTGAATCGGGGCCGGCTTCTGTTCCGGCTTCATGGTGAGGGCGTACTCCTGCCCCTGCTTCTTCCCGAAGGCTTCGGTCAGCTTCTCCCGGTTGTCGGTATAGACGACCGCTTCATGTTTGCCCCGGGTAAGGGCAACGAGGCCGGTCTTCTCACCGAGGAGCATCTTGTCCTTCTGGGTGTCGGCGGCGATCAGGACGCGGTCTGCTGTCGCTCCCTGACTGCTGTAGGCCGTGGAGCAGTAGGCGTGTTCGAGGTGCTGGGTCCGGGCACTCTGGAGGTCGAGCGGTTGCTGCTTTCCATGATAGTCTATGAGGGCAATGCCGCTCTTTACTTCGATCACGGTGGCGGTCGTTCCGTTCACGAATTCCCGTTCTTTCGGCTGGCCGGGGGTTTGGTTGGGCTTATTGATGTTCTCGGTGAAGCGGATGGTATCTCCCTTCTGCAGGTTGATCTCTTCGCTCCGGTAGGCGGTGATGGCGAGGCCGCTTTCCTTCTCTTTCGACACGGTGACATCGTAGGGCCGACCGTTCGATCGGGTTGGGGTCCAGGTCTTCTGGCTGCCATCCGGCGCAGTGAGGTATACCTTTCCGCTTTCGGTGCGGTCTATCTTGAAGGAGTCGCCGCGGGCGATACCTTCTTTGGGGTAGTTACGGTTGAAGGTCACGCTCTCGCCCGGCCGGTACTCCGATGAGTCGGCTTTCTGTGTCGGGGACAGGGGCCGCTCTTCTCGGGTGGTGGTGGTCAGGGGAATGGTCGTACTGCGGCCGTTCAGCTCAACGGTAAGGGTATTCTCCTTCTCGGATACCGCCGTTACGGCGCCGTAGTCGCCGCTTTTGATGCCGTTTTCCTTGAGGCCCGACCGGAATTGGATCGTGTCCCCTACTCCGTAGTGGCGGGCTTGCCGTGCTTCGACGGCGGTCATGTTCTTGGCGGAGAGGGTGGTTGCCTTCAGTTCGGGACCGGTGAGTTCGCCCCGCTCCTTGAGGGCTGAACGGATGGCGTCGTTCAGCGCCACTTTCTCGGTGTTGCGGCTGGTAACGATCAGGGTACCTTTCGATTTGGTGGGATCGGTTTTGTCGATATCGCGGTAGGTAAAGTAGTCTTTTACCAGATGGTCGCGGCGCTCATCGGGATTCTTGATCTCGTGGACCGTTATTTTACTGAGCGCTTCGGCTGGCTTCCCCTTGTAGAGGTCGTAGACCGCATCGAGGTAGAGGTCGACGCCCCCTTGTTTCTTGGCGATCTCGTCTTGGTCAAAGCCCGCCTTCTCCAGTTTCGCGAGGTCGCGTTCGGTCAGTTTCTGCCGGTTTATTTCGGTTACTTGTACGGTATGGATACCCGATTCTTTCTGCAGTTGCTCAAAGGCGGCGCCCGCCTCGATGCTGGAGAGCTGTTTGGTGTCGCCCAGGAGGATCAGTTTGGCGTCATGCCGGACGGCTGCCTCCACGAGCTGGTGCATCTTATGGGTGGAGACCATGGAGGCTTCGTCGACGATCCATACTTCCCGATGCTCCGGCGCCGTTTCCAGTTTGCCGACATTCAGGAGAAAGCCATCGAGGGTCTGGCTTTTGATGCCGGTCTCTTTCTGGAGGATCTCGGCAGCCGCGGCGCTGGGGGCAAAGCCCCGAATGGCATATCCCCCCTCCCCGGCGATCTGTTCGGCGCTGTGCTGGAGGAAGGTGGTCTTGCCGACGCCGGCATAGCCTTGTATGGCGAGGAACCGGTCCGATGAGGTAAGGATAGCCTCGCTCGCCGCTTTCTGGCCGGGGGATAGTTCAAAGCCGACCCGTTCCTGATAGTCATGGAAGTCGATTCTATGGGTAAGGAGCGGCGCCGTGGTCCCCTTCCCTTCCCGGACCGCTTCGCATATCCGGTATTCGCCGATGCATTGTTCGCGGGTGGCAAGGCGGCCCTCTTCGGTCTTGATGAGGGCTCCGCGATCCTTCATTTCGGCGATGTTCTTCTCCAGTTCGGGGACACTCCAGCGGCCGGCGCTCTGCCGGATGCTTTCAAAAAGGATCTCCTTTTCCGTGATGAGTGCCTGCCGTTCGGCAAGGTGTTCGACGGCGTCGCGCACGGTGTCGCGGCTCGTCTGTTTCGGTTCGGGGGCCCGCTCTTGGGTGAGGTTTTCGAGCGTCAATTTGTAGTGGTGTCCGGTCTGCCGCCATTGGGCGTGTAGCATATCGGTATCGACCTCTTTTTTGGGAACTCGAGTTTGCTTCGTCACTTCGGCCATCTCTTTTGCGTTTGAGAGGTCGATGCATCTTGCTAGTGCAAATGCTTCAATCGCGAGGCGGCGCTGCGAGTGTTTTTCGATCGCTTCGGCGGGGACCCCTTTTACTTCGAAGGTGAGGTCTTTATTCCGCTCGGTGGCATAGCCTTTATCATGGAGGTTGCGTTCAAGGGCGTTGTGGTAGATCGCTCCGGCAAGCATCTTGTTGGTGTAGAATTCGCGGAAGGCAATGGCGCGCCATTTTCCTTCGCTGTCTTTGGTCATGTTGTGGATAATGGAATGGGTGTGGAGTTGTGGGTCGATGGTGATGGTGCCGTCGGGCATTTTGACGGGACGAGACGATTCATGGGTAAAACTGGAGACGATAAGGTTGCCGGTTTTCTCGGTACCGGATATCTTTCTATCCTTATATATATTGACACCAGCGCATTCCTTTTCAATCCACTTGATAGCCTCGCGCTGGGCTTCCTTATGGGCATCCATCATATCGTTTCTGACGCGGGAGTCTTCACTGCAAAAGGCGAGGATGCTGACACTCTTCGGTGCAGAAAAGGTCATGTCCTGTCCTCCGGCATGGACCATCTGCTCGGTCTTATTATCCCACTTCTGATCTATCTGAGTACCGTCCGGCAAGACCCCGTTAAATAGTTGTTGGTAGAGTCGTTCCGAGTATTGTTTGTCGGCGATACCGATCTCTTTTGCGCCTTTCCCTTGATACTCCGCCTGCTCGTAGTCTTTCGCATAGTAGGCGTCTTTCTCGTAGTAACTGCCGGGGCGTGCACGATGGATAGAGACTACCATTTATTCCTGTTCTTGTGTCTTTTTATTTGGCTACTGGTTTCTCTATGATCTCTCTGCAACAATGGCTATTATATATCTCAGCGGCATAACCTTTTATTGTCCGTTTTATCTTTTCACTATAGTCTTTGTTACCGATATCTTCAATAGCCAGAGAGTACATGAAAGTTACCAGATCAAGCGTCTTATTAACACAGTCTGTAATGTTCTCACCAAGTTTCTTCCGTATGATATTGGCTTGTTTATCTACCAATAATACATTACCGTTCACTATCTTAAGTGCCTCCATTATCGTCATAGTATCAGCATACCGCGATTTGTGCCGTGTTTCTGAATTGTTTTCTAGCGCCTCTTGGCTTTTCAGTATGGTGTCAAGTTGTCTTTGTATTTTGTTCATCTGTTCTTGTAAGGGCTCAAGATTTACGGTTGGCTGGGCAATATTGCTCTTTGTTTCTGTTGAGTGTTCTCTTTCGTATTGAAGGCCTTTCTCTAAGAGTTTCTGGATACACTGGTTCTTCGATTCTCCCGATTCTCTGGAACGGACTTCTATCATCAGTAACATCGGTTCCGGTAAGGAAAGGTCGTGTCGAGCCTTCTTTGTCATTGATTCCTCTCTTTTCCTTTTAATATCGGGCTGGTAATGGTATTCCCGTGCCTGATGCGGAGAAATACAGGATAACGCTATTAGAGGCTAATGCTTTGGGATAATAAGGAGATGGACGGCGAAGCGGTCGCAATAGGTGTGGTCTAAATGGGGCGGGGGATTGGCCGGTAGGCCGAGCCGCCGCCACTATTTGGACCCGAGGAAGTCGGGGGATGCGAAGCATCACCCCGACGACCGTTCCTAACCCCACAAAGCCGAGTGCGTAGCACGCAGGCGTTCTCATCCCTTCGCCTCCGCAAGTTCGCGGTCGATGATCTTGCGGGAAGCGACGCGGGTATTCTTGATCTTCTTGCGTTTCAGGACGGCTTCGTAAGTACAACAGAAGCATCCGGGGTGTCCGCATGAATAGCTGCGGTGTTGTCTGAAGAAACCGATACCGCTCCCTTTGTAGCCGAATCTGCTCTTGGAGAAATGATGCTTGCGCATGGTCTTGAGGGCGTGGTGGCGGTCGCTCGGTTTCAGCATGGGTCCCCTACTCTACTTGCCGGGTTTCTTCTTCGGGGCGGGTGCTTCCCCTTTGTGAATGGCGATGACTTTATTCATGGAAGCGATCTCACGGATGACGATGCGGTCCCAATCGTATTCGACCGGATAGTTGTTCTCCTTGATCTCGTTCCTCTGTTTCTGTAACGCTTCGAATACCGGCTTGCTCACTTCAAATGAGATGCGGGCGGTTTCAACCGAACCTTTCGCTAAACGGGCCATGGTGTTCCTCCTATGAATGTGAAGTAACGGGTCACGGGGTATCATAGTCGTTGTTCTGATGGATTTCAAGAAAAACATATGCGGGGGTTCGGGGAAGGGATCCGTTCCCTTGTCTTGGTGTCGGGTATTTTTCCGTCAGGGGGTCTGTGGTGTTTGTCCGGTGACGGGGTAATGGACGGCGAACCATTCATAATAAGGAAGGAAGGGAACGGTGTCGAGGGTGGTCTCTTTTGTGTGGGAGAGGTATTCTTCGAGGTCTTTGTATTCGGGGGGCAGCTCCCCTACTCGGATGTCGGTGAAGCCGTCGCCGAGGAGTTTGATGATCGAGGTGAAGGTTCCTTTGCGGCCGGCGGGGTCGTTATCGAAGAGGAGCCGGATCCGCTTCACGGTGTTGCGGTTCGCGGTGAGGGTATCGAGCTGCGTTCCGCTCAACTGGTTGGTGCAACTGGCGAAAACATTTTTGATCCCCCGGACGCGGGCAAGGAGGGCGTCGAGGATCCCCTCAACTATCGTCACTTCGGGGGTCGGTTCGAAGTTGACGAGGGGTACTTTGGCGTTCTTGGGGAAACGGTATTTGGGGTGGTCGGGTTGCTCCTCGATGAGGCGCCCAATGAATCCGGCAATGATTCCATTTTGGTGGTACGGAATGATGAGCCGGTATCGCGTCGAGAAGAGTTTTGTCGCAATGAGCGGGAGCGCAGCGATCTCTTCCGGCGAATGATCGGTCGCCAGGACTGCTTTCAATTCTTCGAGCCCCGGATGATACCCGATGTCGGAGGCGCGGATCTCTTCGTCGTTCCAGTGGCGTGTCTCCCGGAGGTAATGGAGCGCCGGGTTGTTGGGTATATCGAAGAGCGCCTTGGCGCACGCTTTCTGCGTGGAACGCAGGAGCAACGACGGGTCGCGGGATCCGCCGGGGTCGTCCGTAAGGGTGATGCCGGCGAGGCGGGCGAGGTGCGCGAAGGTTTCTTTCTGGCCGTAACCGTAGCGGGCTGCGGTCCAGTCCCAGAGGCTTTTTTTGTAGCCGCAGTTGTTCTGGCGGTTGCAGATGATGATGTGAGAGTTGAGATACAGGAACGCTTCCCTCTTCCCGCAGTCGGGGCAGGTCAGGATGAGATGGTCGCCGGCGCTCTCGGGATTGAGTTCTGCAAGGAGTGCCGTGCGATCGATCCGCTGGTAGATGTCTTTGAGCAGGGGCTTCATGGATCCTCCGGTTCGGGGGCAGTATAGCGGGAGCGAAATGAAAAGGCAAATCGGTGTTCTCCCCTACCGGTCAACCACCAAGAAGCATGGCCACGATCCTGAACATCGGGCATAAACGGCAAGGTTCCCATCCTGAAAAACGGGAGAATGAAAAGTCGAATATCTCTAGTGTTATTTGAGTGTTGTTATTTCTTCTACTTGACATTTTGCCCTTTTATGCAGTTGAGGGGGTGGTCAGTTTGGGCCAGAACACCTGGCCAGCCTGATCGGAACGGGTGGCCACCTCGACCGGATTCCGTTTTCATCGAAGTCGGAAAACGGTTGTTTTGTCGGGCTATAGGGCGGCTTTTTCATTTGTGTTTTCAGTATGTTATGAACACCGCGAAAAGGACGCGGTCGGTATCGCTATACTGGCCGCGTCGTCGACCCATCGGATGGAGGTCCGGGTTCCTGCGCCGGTCACGGGTTGGAGTGAACGGCGCGGTCGGCCGGTTGGATGACCGGGTTCTGTGCGAGAGAAGTATCGTGGTTCGTCCCAATCACCACCTTTCTCCCTGTGCCGGTATCGGGGAAGGACCCGATTCGTCGCCCAGCCTTCGGATGGATGACCGGGTTTCGGGCCGTCGCCGACTGGGGGTCGTCGCTCCGGATCGGATGGAGGTCCGGCATGGTGTCCCCCACCTCCAGAACAGTCCCGACCCCGCCGGCCGCGGGTTGCAGCGGTCGGCGCATCGGGTGGAACCACGGTATCGCGGGGCGGCCTGCTCTATATCGTCGCTTTGTGGAGCTGAGGATGTTTTTTCCCTTTTTGTGATAATTATTTTTGTGGGCCCTTTGAAGCGT